>Ga0163179_10000398_pt1 | contig 31491 bp, 38 predicted proteins | sample AtlANTMetagenome_FD_109643 | JGI IMG/M metagenome (GOLD analysis project Ga0163179, IMG submission 109643) | Marine eukaryotic phytoplankton communities from the Atlantic Ocean - Atlantic ANT 2 Metagenome | ecosystem: Environmental > Aquatic > Marine > Oceanic | place: North Atlantic Ocean... | reverse complement strand
GAGGTAAACAGCGCCGCCCGCGCGGAACGCGCGATTGCGCAGATGGGCGAATGGCTTGGCGATTGTCTGGATACGCCCATGACCGAAATTCGGACGCTGGCTCAGGTAATGGCCGACGATGCCGCGCGCGCGCCACAGGACGAGGCGCTGGATATCCCGCCGCATGAAATGGAGCGCATCGTTCACGACATGCTGACCCGTGAATATGCGAAAACGCTTGATGAACCGGTTCCAGCCCTTGGCCACAAGACGCCACGCGCTCTGGCCCGTACCAAGGCAGGTCGGGCGAAAGTGGCCGATTGGCTCAAATATATCGAAAACGGCTCAGCAAAATCCGGCGCTGGCGATCCAATGGCGAGCTATGATTTTACATGGATGTGGGAAGAATTGGGGCTGATCGAACTATGCGCAGCGGCACGCCACCCCCCGGTTCGTGAATTTGCTCGACGATGAGGTTGTTGCCGCCCTCAACCGAGCGCCCGGTCAGATGGTAGAGCAGCCCGACGACGAACCCGCCGAGCGCCGCCCCGGCACCGCCAGGATGAACTCCATCGGCTGGCCGCTGGGCAGCTTCAACTCAGACAGGGCGGCCACATTGTCCAGCGACAGCAGGCCTCGGTCGGCCACGATGACCAGACGGCGGATGTGCGGATACCGTTTGAGCAAGGTGCCCAGCATGGGTAGCAGCGTGGGCGCCTCCGCCGTGTTGCCAGCAAAGACCTCATGGTGGATGGGCATGCCATCGGCTGTTTGCACCACACCCAGCATGAACTGACGGGCGATCAACCCCTCCTTGGACATGCCAAAGCGGCGCACATCGCCACCTTGCTCACTCAAGCCTTCAGCGCGGATGGTGGTCAGGTCGTAGAAGACAACCGAGAGTTCTTCATCGATCAATGGGCGCAGCAGATGGGCCACCGTGTCATTGACGGCGACCTGGTGGTCCATGAGCGCATCCATGCTGCGCAGCAGTTGCTGGTGGCTGAGATTGTCGGCATCGACGCCCGGCATGCTCACGGTTTGCAGCCAGCGAAGCGTGCCCAGCTTGGAGTCGGCATCGCACAGGCGGTTGAAGACCATCACACGAATGGCCTGCTCAATGGGGGTGGTGTAACGGGCGCGTCGGAAGACGGCCGCCAGGGCATCGAAGCCCAGCTCACGCCAGAGTTGATCAAGGGCCCATACATCGCCCAAGGCCAGGGCAGACTCAAAGCGATCGGCCAAGGCCTTGTAGCGCTGCACGACCTCGGTGGCACTGAGATCGGCCACGTTGGTCACCAGCATCAGCTTGCCGTCCATGAGTGCGGCACGCTGCAGGGCCTGCGTATCGAGCGCATAGGTGAACACGTCGGACTGCAGGTCGACCTTGATGATGCGGCTGAGGTGAGCGTCGCTGACCTCGTGGAAGAAGCGCGCCTTGGCACCACTGTCGGAGAGCTTGCGACCGCGGCGCAACACCCCAATTGCGCCACTACAAAGCATTCATGCAGTTGCCACTACAAAACTTCCGCAAAAATGTGCATAAGTCGTTGATTCACATGGAAGCGGCTTCACCAAAAATGCGAAATCGGCATTTTGGTGTCGAACTCGGGCGGCCGATCGCGAGCACCTCCAGAGCGAAGACCGCGCCGGCGATCGGCGTCCCGAACACCGCTCCGAAACACGCTGACTAGGTCAACCTAGTCAAATCAACCACTTACAGCATTTGGTGTCGAACTCGGGTGCGCCCTTGATACACTTATGTTTCCGGGACTCATCGGCCGCTCGGCTCACATCGAGTCACCTTGCCACTCCACCGGTAAGCCCGTACGGTTGAAGGTAGAACCAGAACGCATTATAAAGGTGGAACCTTCCACGGCAGTAGTTTCGATCGTTACGCCAGACGATATGTCCGCGATCCGCTCGGAATTCTGCAACGAAGTCCATTTTTTCAGCTCACCGAGTGCAGCGCAGGACTGGCTTAACCAACATCCAGGGGGAAAAGTGTTATCTGTTGAAGATGCTTTTAAACTTGGAACCCTTATGGGGAAGAATTACGAGAAAACAGGCCCTTCCAATGGGTCCTGCTGTGACATCTAGTCTTAAGTACGACGATGCCAGAAGGGGTATTACATGGTTTTGATAAAGATGGATACAAGGCTATTCTTTCTCAATAGCAATCATCCTCCGAACAATATCCTCCTTGTAGGAATGAGCTTAGGGGGGGCCAAATCCATGGCCCATTGAGGTTGCGAATCAAAAAAACATTTAAATTCTAGGAGGAAAAAGCAAGCATGAAAACTTCAATCTGTCCCGCCTGTGGGTGTTCCCTAGTACGATTAGGAATCGAAAAAGATAAGGCAGCTGTGTACAAATATAAGGATGAAGAGTATCTATTTTGTTGTCAAGGATGTGTAGATATTTTTATTAACGATCCGGACAAATATCTTGCAGAAGTAGCCGACTGGGTGGTTTGTCCTGCTTGTTTAGCTGAAAAACCACCAGAGTTCACCATTGAGTATCAGTATGGGGATACCAAGTTGAATTTTTGCAGATGTCCTCATTGTATGACAGAGTTCAAAAAGAATCCTGATTTTTATATAAAACGTCTGGCTGGTGAAATTAAAAGTTCTGAACTCTTTGGTGATAACAGCCCAAGTTGCTGTTAATAAAGATGTCATGACATAAATATTAAGTAGAACCTGCTCACGGAAGCAGGCTAGTGTCCGTCGTCAGAACATTTGGCACAACTCGCGGCGTAAATTAGCGGAGTGCGGGCCTCGTCCTGGGGTTAATGTTAGGCGGCGAGCTTGCGGTGTTGCAAGCGCCGATATTCGATGGTCTGTCGCTTGATCCTTTCGCGCTGTTTGATGATTGCCGAAGCCCTGCCGAAGTAGGCGTCGGCGGGTGTCACGTTGTTCAGGCTCTCATGGTAGCGCTGGTTGTTGTAGTGCTCGACGAACGCCTCGATCCGAGCCTCGAGATCGCCGGGCAGGAAGTAGTTTTCCAGCAGGATGCGGTTTTTGAGGGTCTGGTGCCAGCGTTCGATCTTGCCCTGCGTTTGCGGATGCATCGGAGCGCCGCGGACATGGCTCATGTTTTGAGCTTCGATATATTCGGCCAGCTCGCCGGCGATGTAGCTGGGACCATTGTCGCTAAGCAGCCTGGGCTTGTGCTGCACGGTGGCGCTGTCGCAGCCTGACGCCGCGAGCGCCATGTCCAGCGTGTCGGTGACGTCCTCGGCCCGCATGTTGGTACACAGCTTCCAGGCGATGATGTAGCGCGAGAAGTCGTCGAGCACGGTCGACAGATACATCCAGCCCCAACCGATGATCTTGAAGTAGGTGAAGTCGGTCTGCCACATCTCGTTCACCCGCGTGGTCTTGGTGTGGAACTGATCGGCCGCCTTGATCACGACATAGGCAGGGCTGGTGATCAGGTCATGGGCCTTCAACAGCCGGTAAACCGTGGCTTCGGACACGAAGTAGCGCTTCTCGTCGGTGAAGCGCACCGCCAGTTCGCGCGGTGACAGCTCGCTGTAATCCAGCGCCAGTTCGATGATCTGGTCATGGATGTCAGGCGGGATACGGTTCCACACCCTGCTCGGCGCCGATGGTCGATCTTCCAGCGCCTCCGGACCGCCTTCGAGGAAGCGATCATACCAGCGGTAGAACGTCCGGCGGGCGATGCCGAGCTGGTCCAGCGTGTGCTTGGCGGGCAGGTGCGACTGCTCGACGATCCGGATGATCTCGAGCTTCTCCGATGCAGGGTACCTCATTCGTCGTCGCCCCCATCCGCGATCATGCTTTTTTTAAGTAGGCGGTTTTCCAGGGTGAGGTCGGCCACGCATTCCTTCAATGCCCGGGCTTCGCGGCGCAGGTCCTGGACCTCGCCGGTGGTCGCGGCACGGGCGGTGTCGCCGGCCAGGCGGCGCTTGCCAGCTTCCATGAACTCCTTCGACCAGGTGTAATAAAGGCTCTGCGCGATACCTTCCTTGCGGCACAGCTCGGCGATGCTGTCTTCCCCGCGCAGGCCATCCAACACGATGCGGATCTTGTCCTCGGCCGAAAAGTGGCGCCGGGTCTGCCGCCGGATGTCCTTCACTACCCGCTCTGCGGAGGCCTTGGCGGGCGATTTTACATTGGAGGATCTGGGCTTCATCTTCGTTCCTTCGTCACTACGACGAAGCCCAGATCCTCCTTAAATCACAACCTCAAATCTGTGCCATTGGTGCTGACGGCGGACAGTTCGCTGTTCGTTCGGGCCTGGCGTACGCAAAGCGCACTTTCGTGCAGTGACCCCAACTCCGGGGAGCGCATGCCCTGCCGACAGAGGAGGGAGGTGTCCGATGTCCCCTACACAGCGTCTCGTCTGGCCCATGATGCCGGAGTGAGCGTACATATTGTACGAGACTATGTGCTGCGCGGACTGCTGCGTCCGGCGCGCCGCACGCAGAGCGGTCACCGTCTCTATGACGATCATGCGCTGGAGCGGATGCGCTTTGTGCGCACCCTGTTCGAGGCGGGCGTCGGCCTCGATGAACTGACCAGGCTGTGTCACGCTCTGGACGGCGGCGGCGGCGATGCCATCGAATTTCTGCTATGCTTGCGGGCCCGACTTGCCGCGCGGCGCGCGGCCCTGGGCGTGCTGGACGGGCATCTGGAGCAAATGATTTCCGCCATGGGTGCCGACACCGCCAAAGAATCCGCCCGTGCCTGAGAACCCTGCTTCCGAATCATCCTTCCACTGCCGCCTTTGGCCGGGCGGGTCGCCGCAATTGCGCCCGGCCAGCGCCGCATCGCTGACCATAGGCGATCATACCCGTGCCCCCCGCTAGGGTGATCGCCTGTTCGCGGCAGCAATGCGGCGCATCATCTCTCGTCGCGCCGCGTTTGATTTCCGCCCCCCGTTCCTGCTGCGACAATGTCGTTTCCTGAGTTCATCATCGACACATTGCTGCCGCTTGTTGCCGCCGCGACGGTCGGCCTGACACTGGGCATCGAGCGGGAACTGGCGCGCAAACCCGCAGGCCTTCGGACACAGTTTCTGATCACGTTGGGCACGGCCATATTCGTCCTGGCTGGGCGCTCAATTCCGGGGATGGAAACCGGACGGGTCGCGGCAAATGTGGTGACGGGCCTCGGGTTTCTGGGTGCGGGAGTTATATTGCAGCATCGCGGCACCGTGCGCGGGTTGACGACCGCCGCTCTTATCTGGGTGAACGGCGCGTTGGGCCTTGCTGCCGCCACGCAGGAGTATGTGTTGGCGGGCGTAGGCGTCGGTCTGGCGCTGGCCGCGCTGCGCGTGCTCGCGCTCATCGAAAAACGCTTAGGCGAAAAGTGGCAAATCCTCGAATATCAAATTACAACATATGAGAACGAGAGCGTTGTCCAAGCATCCACGACGCTCTCAGCAAATGCCGATTACAGGAAGGTCCGCTTGCATACGAACGACAGGACGGGGTAACCCGGATGCATATCTCGTTCTGCGACACTCCCACGCGGCACCGTGAATTCTTGGAGCAGCTCCGCAAGATGTCAGACGTCACAGATGTCAGGGTGCTGTGACGTCAGGCTGTGATCAGGTTGATCGCGGTTCCTCGATAGAGGCCCGCCCCTTCCCCGATTGACCGTTCTCCGAACGTTCTCGTTTAGCGTTGTCTGGCGTACTTTCCACGCTGTGCCCTCCGACTGGGAATGACGCCAACGGGGATAGACAGACGAGCCGACACATTTCTCGTGATGTCGCAGAAGACTGCTCTACAACTCACGAAGCCCAATCGGAAAAACCCCGGTCTAAGTGGGTTCTCCTCTCAAACCGCCGCCGCCTGTGTCGACCACTGGGAGTGCCTCCCCGGCTAGCCAATCGTTTTGCATCAATCTTCCTGAAACAGTGCGCTAATTCGCTCTAAGTGCGCTAGAAGAGGTCATGCCGATTATCTCAGCAGCCATCTTCATATGCACGCCGATCGCCGTTTGGGACGGTGATGGTCCAATTTGGTGTCAGGAAGGTCCAAAAATCCGCATCTCCTCGATAGCGGCGCGCGAGATCGATGGTAGTTGCCGACCTGGCCACCCATGTCCTCGCGCCTCGGGTGAGGCCGCACGAGATGCGTTAGTCGAGCTGCTCGGCCGCCCGATCGGGCGCTGGAAGACCGGCCACGTCAGAATTTCCGGGCCGGCAATCAGCTGCCTTCATCAGGGCCGAAGCTACGATCGTGTCGTTGCCTCATGCACTCTGCCAGACGGCCGCGATCTCGGCGAAGCAATGATTGCCACCGGTACAGTAGCCCGCTGGAGATGAGGCGGAACGCATCTCAAGGAGTTGATGACCGGAAGCCCCAGCTTAGGGCGAGTGAACTACTTACCCAGACTGTATCTCTATCCGTCTATCTCGCAGCCTTGATAACGTACGCGGGCTATTCATACTACGATGCCCTATTCCGAAGCTTCGGCCTGCGACCCACAATCCTAGATCTCAGTCCTGTCGATTTCTCGTTCATGGGTTTCAGTGCCGTACTTGCCTCCTTCTTCAAGCTGCTCGCCGAATACTGGCCGCTTTGGTTGACTGAATTGGTGGGGTTGCTGCTCGTAGGCGCTGTTCTAGTTTTCCTGTCCAGACAACTGGCCTGGGCTCGGGCGCTCGTGGAGAAGCTTGATGCTCTTCACGGGCCCGCAGGGCAGTTTGGATTTTTTGCCTTTGGGTTGGCACTTATTTCGACCGCTGCTTTTTCAGGGTGGCATTTTGGCTCCAACGACGCGGGCCTTATCCGATCAGCAGCCATAAATTCTCCGCTCTGCTACCGTTCGGCCGAGACTATTCATCGTGGCGCGTTGATAGGCCAGGGGCCGGCAAACACTGTAATCAAAACTGCCACGACAACCGTGATCTTAACGACGTCCGACATTGCAGAAGTTGCAGACTGCAAATGAAAAAGCCCCGGCATACCGGGGCTTCCTCATTCTCGCTAGCGGAGGCCGATTACCGGCTTCCGAAGAGCTCGTTCCACCAACGCCACATATCGACCTCCTGTTTGCACATGGTGTGCTAACAGGCATGGTTAACAGGACGTAAGCGAAGATCAAGCTCAGGCCGCAATTCTCCTCTGTGCGACCATGGGAAGAAGATCGTCGATCGGAATCGCGGGAGAGTAGAAGAACCCCTGCGCCTGGTCACACTTCATGGCGCGGAGTCGTTCGGCTGTCAGTTCATCCTCGACGCCCTCCGCGACGACGTCCTTTCCGAGACGATGCGCCATGTCGATCGTCCCCTGCACGAGTGCGGCGCTATCGTCTGAAGCCCGCATATGCGTGACGAATCTGCGGTCGATCTTAACTTCGGAGCTTGGAATACGGCGTAGGTAATCCAGGCTCGAGTGCCCGGTGCCGAAATCGTCGAGGGACAGTTGCACGCCCTGCTTCAACAACCCCTCGAGATGACTCTCGATCGTGTTATCGTCGAGTGGTGCCGTCTCAGTGACTTCGAGCACGAGGTTGCTCGCCGGGAATCGATGGCGGCTCAGCAAGCGCGCCACATGGTAGAGGATCATGACGTTCTTGAGCGCCTTGGCCGATACGTTGACCGCCAGTTGGAACTCCGGATCGACGTTGAGCGCGCGTCGTCCCGCCTCGAGCGCTGCATCGAGCACGTAGACCGTCAGATCGTCGATCCTGTCACTGTCTTCCGCCGCCGCGACCAGTTCGGTCGCCTCGACCTTGCCCAGAGAATGGTGATTCCAGCGCAGCAAGGCTTCGGCTCCTAAAATCTCCCCGGTTTTCAGGCACACCTTGGGCTGGAAGCCCAGCTCGATCGTCCGGTCCGCGATGCATCGCTCGATCTGCGCCAGCAGCAAGATGCGACGCTCCCGGGCGGCAAGGAACTGGCTGTCGGCCGACATGAAGCGAAGCCTTGTCCGCGATGCCATCTCGGCCGCCTGCGAGGCCGCCTGGATACGAACTCCATCATCCAGCCCATGGTTCACATCGATGCCGATCGAGGCGTCCACGCGCGATCCGTTTACCCCGAGACCCTCCGCGGACCGCAGGATCGCAACCAAGCCGAGCGCATGTTCTTCCAGGTCGCGTCTGTCGCTGCTCGGCGCCGTCCAGATCAGCGTATCCTTCTCAAAAGCGACCGTCGGATTGGGCTCTACAAACTGCCCGTTCCGATCGAGGCACGCGATGATCCTCTCTATGAAGATCCCGAGCTCCGCCGGCACTGTGCTTTCGCGGAAGTCTCCGAGGTTGTTGACCTTGAGCGCGAAGACATCGTGGTCGATCCCCGCTTCGGGCCTCGCGATCGATGAAGGCAGAAGGAGGCTGGTTGCGCGATTGTAGGTTCGCCCCGCGAAAATGTGAAGCCGCACGGCGCCGGTACCCAGCGCGATGAGTGCCGGAAAGACATCGATATTGATACCGATGGCATCGAGACCGACGGGTCCGCAGAGGAATACCGCAGCGGCGCCATAGGTCAGCTCCCGCATTGGCCGTCGACGTCTTGCCTGAAGGGCCAACACCGCGGCCGCAAGAATTGTGGCAGGGATCCACCCCAGGTCGACCGGAAGTCCGCTCTTGAGCGTGTGTGCGCCCATGACATGGAAATAGACGCCGGCGATCTTTCCTCCGAATGGCAGGCCGTGGAAGTCCCGCGATTCAAGATGGGTCGGCGCCACCACCACCGTCTTGCCCTGGAGGGAGGCGGACCCGCTGCCGTCGAGGACATCGATGTAGCTCACCGTTGGGATCGAATGCGGATCGATGCTCTGGTCGGGACGATACCACCCGTTCTCGCCGCGATAGCCTGCCAGCACCGCGGATATCGAGGGAATCGTCATGCTTTCTATCCGCGTCTCGGTCGGAAAGCGCACCGCCAATCCGAACGGGGCGGTTTGGCCCATCATGGATGCAATGTTGACCTTGTCTCGCAGCATCGGAGTCGGGAGGAGCCCGTCATGCTGCTGCAGGCCATTATCCGCCTTCGGCGATGCCCCTAACCACACGCGCCCCCGGTGCTTCGCCAATGTGCGCGCAAACGCCTCGTCCTCATCGGCACCGGCAGGGTCTGCATACGCCCGATCGAAAACGAGCCGCTCGGCACCGGCTGCGAAGATCTGGTCGACCAGCTCGGCGTCCTGCTCCCGGCTCGGCATCGGCACCGAAAGCGCGTTCAGCGTCCTGTCGTCGACGGCTACGATGACGATATCGTCCGGCGCATCGTGCATCCTGAGTTCGGCACGCGCCGCCCTGAACGCGTCCTCTGCCGGCATGGGAAGCTCGATCAATGCGGCAAGAATGCCGAAGAGGATCGCCCAGGCGGCAATTCTCTTTCGCTGCTCCCCATGACTTGCCGGCCGTGCCAACAACGTGCGTATGCGTCCCCTTAATCCGCCTCGGACGGTCGCCGATTGTTCAGATGAGAAGGAATTGCGCGCCATAGTTATTGCGCCATGGGGCACATACCGTTCTTATTGCGCTAGAATTGTTCGTTATTTTTCAGTTACCGACGCCTGCTCCAGCGTTGATCGGTGCGCGCGATTTCGACTGCACCCTCATATCCGACGCAGAGGGCCCTTGCCTCTTCGGGTTTTGCATCCAGCCATTCGCCTCGCCGATCGGCAGGAAGGATGACCGGCATCCGCGAATGCACCTCGGAAGCGGGTCCGACGCTGTCGCACATGACCATCGAATAGCATTCCCCCCATTCGTCCGACCGTTGCCAGATCCCGGCGACGGTAAAGACGTCCTCTCCCGGCAGCGATAGCCAGGTGCGGGTCTTGGAGCCTGAAGGCCCTTCCGCCTCGGCCCATGCCGTAACCGGTATCAGGCAGCGGCGCTCGGCAAAGCTGTAGCGCCACATGAAGCTGTCCAGCTTGTCGCTGCGGGTGTTGTTGACCGGCTTGGGCTTCAACGGCTCGCCCGTCTTCTTGCTCTTGAGGATCAGCGGGAATCCCCACACCATCGATCGCAGCTCTCCTTCGGCGATCACCATTCCGGGATAGCCCGGGTAGATTTCCTCTGCCGTATTGAGCGCCGATCGCGATGCCGACCCGAAGATCCTCACCACCTCAGCCTGCGCTTTGGTCATCCGGTACAGATTGCACATTCTCAGCCCTTCGCTGCGACGAGAGGAAGATCCTTGATCCGCGTGGTCCATGCCGGCGAAAGGTTCTCGGCCCGCATCTTCCACGGTCGCTTGAAGCCCTGTGCTGCCGGCACGATCGTCATCTTCCCATAGCGCCTATTTACCGCATCGATCGCGTCCATCAATCGCTCGCGCTTGGCCCTGCTGTCTTCGTCCTCGAAAAGCGTGCGCGGCCGAAGCGCGGCATCGTCCAGCTGTTCGAGCATCACACCCGCCTTGGTAAACCCGTAGCCGTCGCGCCAGCACCGCTCGACCGCCCGGCGCGCGGCCGAGATGAGCTCGAAGCTGTCGCTGGTCATCGGATGCAGCGTTACCGCCCTCCCTGCGCTGTATTGCGGGCGTTCTGGCTTGAACCGGTTGGTATGGAAGAAAGTGGTCAGCCTGCCGGCGACCAGGCCGTGCTGGCGTAGCTTCTCACCGGCGCGCATGGCGAACTGGGCAACCGCACCCATCAGCTCGTGCTTCGTCTCGATCGGCCGGCCGAAGGAGCGTGTCACCGCCATTCCCTTTCGCTGCGGCGCCACCACCTCGACCACATCCGCCTGCACGCCGTTCAATTCCGCGACCAGGCGCTCAAGAACAACCGTGCCGATGCCCCTCGCTTGCTTCAACTGCATATCCCGCAGCTGCCCTGCCGTCTCTATGCCCAGCGCCTGCAGTTTCCGCGCTGTCGCCGCCCCCACACCCCACACATCCGCGACTTCAAATCGGTCCATGACGTAGCGACGAATATGTTCGTCGCTCATGTCTGCCACGCCGCCGAAGATGGGATTCTTCTTGGCGGCCGCATTGGCGAGTTTGGCGAGGGTCTTGGTTGGCCCGATGCCGACGCAGGTCGGGATTGTGGTCCATTGCAGGATGTTTTCACGAAGTTTCTGACAATGGTCGACAAGGTCGAGATGCTCAAACCCTTGAAACGAAATAAAATTTTCGTCTATTGAGTAGATTTCATGATCGGAACAGAAAGGTTCAGTGGCCGCAATCACCCTGCGCTGCATGTCTGCATAGAGAGTGTAATTGCTGGCTTTGACGATAATGCCGTGGCGTTTGATGACGTCCGCGATCTTGAAGATGGGATCTCCCATCTTGATTCCTAAAGCTTTCGCTTCTGCGGAACGGGCGATGGCGTTGCCCATATTGTTCGATGCCACGACAACAGGCTTGCCCCGTAGCGACAGATCCATGACGCGTTCCGCCGAGACGTAAAAGTTATTGCAGTCGCACAGCGCGATAGGCGCGCTCATCGGTATTGTCGCGCCAAGCCGACCACGACGCCCCAGATTTCGACGTACTCGTCGACCAGCGTGTGAGGATACCCTTCGGCTTCGGGAACGAGCCAGAGCCTGTCGTCCAGCTTCTTGAGCCGTTTGAGCGTGCGTTCGCCATGGACGACGGCGACGACGATATGACCCGGCCGCGGCCGTTCCGCACGGCTCACGACGATTAGGTCGCGGTCGCAGATGCCCGCGCCCGTCATCGAATGCCCGTCGACTCGCATGAGATAGGACGCCGCGGGTTTTTCGATTAGCCAGGCCGACAGGTCGATCGGCTCTTCTTCCTCCCCTTCAGCGGGCGAAGGGAATCCTGCCGGCACTGGGCACAGGCTCAGTTTGTGCGCGCGCGGTTCGTCGATCCACTCAAGATTCACCAGACTCACAGGCAAAAGACCGTTCTCCTTTCAGCGCCGATGTGACTCAACGCGAACGAAAAGGGAACACGCTTTTCAGAGGTTGGCTACAAAAGCCGGACCAGCGGGGCGAGAAGACTGCGGAAAAGATCGATCAGCCACCAGGCACTGACGCAGCTGAGGGCGGCGAATTCGGCGTATAGCAGCGCCTCCGAGATGGGCGATGGACGCCGGCGTCCTTTTGAGCGGCTTGTGGCCTTGTCATCGGTCTCTGGTGCAATGCGACGTCCTGACAATGCTCTCACGCCTTGCGTCGCCCGCGCCGTTGCCCTGGCTTGCGTCCGAGGCCGATCTTCTTGGCCAGATCGCGGCGCGTCTCGGCGTAGGTCGCAGCAACCATCGGATAGTCGGGCCCGAGGGTCCATTTGGCACGGTATTCGTCGGGGGTCATCCCATGCTCGGTCGCCAGATGACGCTTCAGCATTTTCATCTTCTTGCCGCAGTCGAGGCAGCTTATGGCGTCCTTCTTGACCGAGCCGCGGATCGGGACCGCTGGGGTTAGCTCTTCCTGCGGCGCAGGGGTCGAACCGGCGCTGTTGAGTGCGCCGAATACGTTGGCGATCAACTTCGGCAGCTCTTCGGGTTTGATGGTGTTGTTGGACACATGCGCGGAGACGATGTCGGCCGTCAGGGTGACGAGCGTTTCATGACGGTCGGCAGGGTCTTGCATCAATGGATCTCCTGGTTTGTCGTCTTGAGGCAATTGAGCGGGTAGGTGTCGATAAGCACGAAGTCGTCTTCCCGCGCGCAGGGATGGTTGCGCAAGCCATCGATCGCTTCGGCCATTGCGCCGACGCTGTCGTTGAGACCATCGGCGTCGAAGTCGATCATCAAAGTCGACGCCCGTTCGAGGAGCGAAAGAAACCGCGCTCTGTCCAGCGTTGAGATAGTCGCGCCGTGCATTGGGTGGGCTTACCGTGACGGGCTCAGCACAACAATTACTGTCGCACCCGTTTCTTTGGGTTATTCGGGCGTTTTCTCCGAATCTTGGGGAAGGAGCGTGTTTTCGTCGTTCCAGGGAGCACCTTCAAAAGCGGGCTGCCCTTCGACGTAGGTTACGGTGGCGCCGGTGGCTCTCGAAACCGACCGGACGGTGCCGACGATGGTCTTGTTGGTCCAGTCACGGGGATCCTTGACCACGGCGCCGGCGATTGCGCGCCCCAGTTTGGCTGCAATCCCGCCTCCCTTCTCTTCGGTATCAACCGCGTAGACGTCGAGGTGGTAGCCTTCGGTGTAGGGAAACAGACACATCGTGAGTCGGAGGTTCTGTGAACCGCGGATGCGCCGGACCGCGTTCGCGATCCAGACGGCGCCGTCGCACTTGACCTGCTTGAACTGCGCCCGCTGCGCAGCCGGGATGAGCGCGGCGAGGCCACCCATGCGCGAATTCTCGAGCGCGTCGACGAGCTCGAAGGTGCCGGGTTTTTCGGGCGGCTCTCCCCGCACCAGTGGCATGACCGTATCGCTGTCGGTGACGTTGGCGTTGAGGGAATCGGTGATCGCCCGGGTTACCTCGGCTCGTGACGCGGAAGTCTTCAGATCGAAGATGTGATAGATTTCGATCGAACGGTCAGCGCGTTGTGCCATCGCGGGAGATGCAACGCACAGCGCAGCACTCATTCCCAACACAGCTTTAGCTCGAATTGATGTGATCTTGCTCATTGTTCGCGTCCCTTTGCTGCCTTTATACTGCCTGATGGTGAGATTTTCAAAGCCGAGCCAGCTGCCAGCTTGATGATCCCGAGAGGTCTGCCTTGGTCCAGATCGCTGGCTGAGGTGAGGCTCTCCCTCGTTCCCGAAGTGACGATCGTATGCCATGTCCCTGCCGGGACTTTGAGCTTCGCCGTTTTCTCGGCTCGGATAAATCCAACGAATACTTCACGATCGTCACTGTCGAGAAGGTGAAGCGCTACCGGCTCGGTGTCGGCCGTAAATGTGAGGGTAGCGGTCTCGGCGTCCTGCAGCTCCGCGCGGACGCGGAACTCGCCGTTTTTCGGGAGCCCGCTGAAGAGTGCACCAAAGGGTGCAGCAATGATCGTATAGACCAGCGCGATCGCCGCGAGGCCCGCCGCCGCCACGATATTCTTTTTGGGTCTGGCGTAGGTCTTTCCCGGATTGCTGCCGTCGCCGGAGAACCGCCGCCGTGCGTATCTCTCCGGGACCATGTCGGTGTCGTCGAACTCCAGGCGGGCATGGCGTTCGCGCCAGATCGGGAGCGACCGCGCGCCGCCGCGTTCGCGGTACCGCTCGTGCATGTATTCGCGGTCATCAATGCCCATGGTCAGCTCACCATCAACAAGCCGATCGAGCCGAGGACGATCGAGGAAAGTCCGAAGATGGTCTTGGCGATCGACATCTTGCGCGCCGCGCTCCCGCGCTTGACCTGTTTCTTCACGCGGTCGAATTCGGTCTTGATCCCTGCCGTTCCGTCCCAGACGTCGATCATGCCCCATGCGAGCAGTGCGCCGGCCACGGCTGCAGCGAACTGGTCCGGATCGAGTCCGCCCATGCCAAACGAGACTGTAGCGCCGCCGACGATGGGGAGCATCGTCACCTTGGCGACGTCGATGGCCGACAGGATGTGAAGCCTCCGCTTTCGCAGGAGCGAGGGGAAAAGGAAGAGGGGGCGATCGCAGATGTCGCAAGCCTTCACCGGGAGCGGGGTGCCCCACTCCGGCATGAAGCGCCTGCAGAACGGGCACTGTGGCTGTTCCTCGATCATATCGTCCCCTCTCCCGGTTGCGTGCCGCAGTCGGCTGTCAGACGGGTTTGAGTTCGTCGCTCTCAGCACTTCTGCCCGGCGTCGCACTTCGGCCGAGGCTTTGCCTGATCGCAATCGTCACTCTCGCATTCGGTCTTCTCGCACTTGGTGCATTCGGTGGTACCATGCTGATGCGCTGCATGAGTGCGCTCGAGCTTGTGCTTTTCGAGGTAGGCGAGGAGTTTCTGCTTTGCCGCGCGTTCGTCGGTCGCGGGGCTCGTGCCGTCGGCGAGTCTCTTGATCGCTGCGGCCATGCCGGCATTCACTTCCTTGTGAAGGGGCGCGGCGGCCGCTTCTGGAGCAGCCTCCTGGGCTGCGGCGGGGCTCGCGGCGAGCGCGCAAGCGAGCGCCAGGGTCGAGAACAGATACTTCATGATGGTCATCCTTCTTCGATTGCCGGTTCATCCGGCGTGGGTTGGGACACCTTGTGGGTGCCATCCCCGCTCCCGCGGGAATTCGGTCAGCGCCAGAAGCCGTCTCGCCTCTCGCCAGTTCTGTTGTCGTAGTTTTCCCGGGGATCGTATCCGCTCTTGCGGACACCGACCTCGACGCGATCTCCGCCCAGGTTGCGGATATGGAGATCGCGCAGGTCGACCTTGTTGCGGTGGGCCCAGTCCTCGGCGGCACGCTTGCTGCCGAATGTACCGACGTCTTCGTAATCGTAAGCCATGACGTATCCTCCTTCAGGCTCTGATGGGCGCGGACAAACGCTGTCCGGGCAGGGGTGCGGGAAGGCCGAGCGCCGCCTCGATTCGGGCGGTGACGCTCTGCTGGGTGGGTCGCTCGCCCGCAGGCAGGCGCACAGTGGTGTAACCGGCGTGGCGCGTGAGTTCGTCGCGATCCTTGTCGCGCCGCGCCTTGTGGCTTCTGTCGTCGAGCTCGACGAGGAGGATGATCTGTCCGGTCTCCGGATCCTCGGCCACGAAGTCGACGCGCTTGGAGCTGAACTTGTTGAAGGTGGTCCACCACTCCGATTTCGACAGACCCTTGGCCGGGTTCATGATGGCCCCCATCGAAACCTGCGCATGAATGCGGGCACCGGGCAGCGCGCGCTCGATCATCAGGCAGACGCGCCGTTCCGGCGGCGTCATGAGCGGCTTGGGCTGGACCTTGAGGCGCGAGAGCTCGCCGCGCGACAGTGTCTGCAGGAGCGCGATCGCGGCGAGCAGCGCGCCGGCGACAATGGCATAAACGAGATACTGTCCGTCCATCCCTTAGTCCTCCCCTGCCGAGAAGGGCATGCGCCAGTGGATGAGGATCGTGAGGGCGATCGAGACCCCGATCATTACGCCAATCTCGACCAGTTCCTGCGGTGTCGCGTTGAACAGGCCCCACGGGCCCGTGAAAACGTCGTTCATGTGGTCCTGCCTTTCCAGAATTGGCTCAATCGGCGGGGGAACAGCGCGTAGACGCGGTGCTCGCCGACCGGCTTTGCGAGCTTCGTTACGAGGCCGACGAAACCCACCGCGATGGAGCCGACGATGACGGCAACGAACAGGGCGAGGCCGAGCGCGATCACCTCGGCCGCAAAATGCTCCCGGGCGATGTCGTTGCGCAGGTCCGCGCAGCCCTGGACCCCGTGAACCTGCAGGTCGCACACAAAATACGTGTCCCCCTCCAGCTTCTTCGCCACCGGCTCGAGGCCGGTGGCGACCGAGAAATTGTGCATCGTCGGCCGGTGGGCGAGGATCTGGGCCAGACTGTCGCCCGGCTCGGCCTTTCCGATGTAATTTTCCTTGGCGTACATGGCGTTCCTCCTATCGGCTGCGTTCGATGGTTCGTTCGGGGAGGTCGATCTGTGGGACGGCGCGCAGGCTGTCCTTGTCGACCGCTGGGAGCGGCTCGTCCTTCGCGCCTGCAGGAAGCAGGTGTTCGGGAATGCGCGGGTTGAAATCGGGCTGACTTCGCTCTTGGCCCGGGCCGTCGAGGCGCTTCTCGCCGAGGGTCTCAAGCGCGCTGCTCTTGTCGCCCGGGTTCCGGCCGATCTGGGAAAGCAGACGGTCCTTGTCGTTGGTGACGATCGTGATGTCGTCGCGCACGCGGGTCATCATCACGAGCGCGAGGCGCTGGTTCGAGAGATGACGCGCGGATGAGTGCATCTCCCCGATCGCCATGTCGCGTGTGTCGCCCTGCGCCTGATGCATGTTGATCGCGTAGGCGAGCCCCATGCGTTCGAGCATCTTGTCGTTCTGCTTGAGCTCGACCGTCTCGCCGTGCCGGTTTTCGACGGTGACTGTGCCGTCCTTGATGGCGAGGATCTTCGCCTCCTCGGATTTCATCAGTTTCCGCTCGTCGTCCTTCTCGGTCCAGCGGATCTTGTCGCCTTCGTGAATGGTTTCCTTGGTCTTCTCCGAAAGACGCAAGGCGTCGCGCTTGTCGGCGGGATCGATCCGGGTCGGATCGAAGCGCTTCAGCTTTCCGTTCTCGTCTCGCAGCAGCACCCTGCCCTTATCGTCGAGACCCTCGACGTCATAGCGGCCCTTCAGAAGCCCGCCAGGCGCGTTGTGGCGCGTAACCTCGAGCATCTGGCCCTTGGCATAGGTCGCGGTGTAGCGGAGCTCCTCACGGGTCGCGTGAGCCGGCCGCAGCGTGGTCAGCTCGATTCCCTCGCCTTTCAACACACCCTCGGCGCGCAGCCCGTCCTGGACCATCCGGTTGAGCGACATTCGTGCATCGCGGCCTGAGGAATAGATCGCGGTGCGTTCGCGATCCTCCGGCGAAAGATCGAGCCAGGTCTTGGCTGCGACTGCGAGATGGTCCTTGCCCGCCTCGACCACCTTGTCGCCCAGTGAGGCGAAGCTCTCGCGGAACTTGCCTGCGCGGGCGAGCCCCGCCGCCTCTTTCATATGGTCGGTGCGCTGGCGGAGGCTGGTGTCCAGGCGCGCCATGGCTGGTCCGTCGGACTGGATCAGCTGGAAGCTCTTGCCCGCCTCGATCGGCTGCAGCTGCGCCTTGTCGCCGATCATGACGAGTTTTTCGACGCCGAGCCGGTTCGCGATCGTCAGGACATCGTTCATCGGCTTGTTCGCAACCAGCGAGGCTTCGTCGAGCACGAGGACCCTGCCCTGCAGCGCCGCGCGCGATGCCTCGAATGCGGGTCCTGAGCCATGAAGCGCGGCGCGCAGATGCTGGTTGACGAAGGATGAGACCGTTTTCGCCTCGATACCGCCCTGGACGAGCTCGCCCCCCGGCTTGCGGAGTTCGGTGTCGTTCCGGAGGTCGTTGACCATCTTGTTCGCGAAAGCGAGACCGATGACTTCGCGGCCCTCCTGATGGGCGACGCTGGCGATCGCGGAGATGAGCGTGGTCTTGCCCGCGCCGGCGACGCCTTGGATGACGACGGTGCGATCGTCGCTCGACAGCGCGAGGACTCCGGCCGCGATCTGCTCGGAATTGAGCTCGTGCGGACCTGCGACCTCGCGCAGCCGAGCCGGTGCCTCTCCGGCGTCGATCATGCCGGGGCTCTGCCCCTTCCCGGAAGCGACGTTGGCGAGGGTGGCCCGCTCGATCGCGGCGTGTTCGGGGGTCGTGTATTTGTCGACCGCCTTGTCGAGACGCGTGCTTTCGCCTTCGAGCATACGACCGCTTGCGACAAGGGCATCCATCCGGGCTTCAACGCCTTCAGCGGTTACGCCCTTGAGGCCGAGATCGAGTGCCGTCTTCACCAGTTCGCCCCGGGTCCATGACGTCTCTCGCTCGCCTATGACGCGAACGGCGGACGCGGTGGCCATCTCGGTCCGCAATTGGGTCGGTGTCAGCGTTACTCGCCTGAGGCCGTTGGTGGTCAGGTCGTCTGCAGGGCGCGTGTAGACCTTCGCCGTCTCGCGGAGCTCGCCAAGCGCTGCCTGAACGCGTTCCGGCGTGCCCAGCGGCGTTTCCCGCCCGTCATTGGCCCGGGCGCGCGCCTGGTCGACGATCGCCTTGGCATCGAAACCCAGGCCCCTTGCCCGCTCCGCCCATTCGGCGCGGAGCGCCTGCTTGTCGTCCGGATTGAGCTTGGGATCTCGTGTGTTGACCACGACGGCATCGCGGCCCTGCGGCGTCGAGACGCCCAACTCCTTTGCCTTGGCGTCGATTTCCAGGCTGCGCTGGCTGAATGCCTGCACCACCTCGCGCGAAACACCCTTGATCTCGAATTGCCCATGCTTTCCGGTGAGCTCCGTCTGGTAACCTAGCCTCTCGAGGCCAGTGCGCAGGGCGGCATTGTAGATCGAGCCCAGAACCGAGTTGTTTTTCCAGATCTCCACATTGTGGAGCGCCTGCCACTTGCCGTCCTTGGTCTGGGTGAGTGCCGCGATGACGGCGTGCGTGTGATTCTGGGGATCGAGCTTGCGACTCGTATCGTGCTGGAAGAGGGCATAGACGAGTTTGCCTGTGATGACCGGCTCGCCCTTCGAATTCCGCGAATAGTCGCGCGTCTCCGCGAAACGCTTTTCCAGATACGCCATCGTCGCTTTGACGGCGTCGTGCTGCGCGACGAGTATACGCTGGTCGCCTCCAAGCTGGGCGAGGAGGCTGGCCGATTTCGGCATCGAGAAGGTGAGATCGGTCCCGCTTTGCCGTTTCTCGTGATCGTTGACGACAGTGCCATCGGGCAATTTGCCGTCGAGGACCTTTTCAAAGTCCTCCTTGCTGACGGGCCCGCTCAGACCGAGGACTTCGGCGCCCTTCCCGCCCCATTCGCTCAGTTCCGCGGGACCATCGCCGACATAGTAGTCGTCTTTCGCGAAGTAATTCGCCGCGCCGCCCGCCGAGGAAACCGATGCGACCGAGAGCATATCAGGCCGCCTCCGCCTGTCGCAGAACGCGGAACATTTGGCCCCTGCCGAGCAGCAACCAGTTCGCGTCTACGCGATAGGTTTCGCACAGGCACAGGACGATCCGGATCGGAACGGCGTTCTTGCCATTCTCATATGACGACAATGATGCCTGAGACGTCCCGATCGCCTGGGCAAAGGTTTCACCGACCTCGCCGACGCATTTCCTGACAGCCTTCAGCCGTCGGCCGATCTCGGCCCTGTTCTTCGGGTCGATATGGCTGATCGTGGACAGGCGGCTCACCGGCCCATCTCCTGGTCGTCGTCGATCCCGTGATCGTCGCGCTGCATTTTCTCGGCGCCGAAGCCGCGCATGTTCTCGCGCGCTAGCTCGCTCTCCTGATTGTCCTCGCGTCCTCGCAGCTGGCGCATGGCATCCTGGCCGTGCCTGCCCTGACCGGCGCGCTCCTCGACGTCGCGCTGGACATGACGCTGGCGCTCGCGCGCATCGCGATTGCCCTGGTTCTTCAGCTTGTAGTCGGCGATGTCGTCCTGTGCCGGTCCAGCCTCGTCTGACGCGCGGCTTTCAGCCGGGGCATTCAGATCCCTTTCCTTTTCGGGTTCGTCCACAACACGGCGGAGCGTCCCCTCCACCTGCTCGCGCAACCTCTCGGCTTCACGTTCCGCCTCGCTCAGCTCGAGATTGGCTTCCTCGCGGCTCTCGGTTGGCTGGAAAAGCGGACCATCCCCCTCGCGCCCCTCCACACCCATTTCCGCGGTTTCCTCGGTGCTAGGGATATACTCGGCCGCACGCATGTCGGTGACGCGCTGGAAGCCTTCGGCGCACACCGGATAGTCCTTCCACGAAAGGCGGATTCGCGCGGCGGGAAATCCGTCCGGGAACTTGATGAAGCCGTGCATACTTGGCAGGTTTCCGATGTCGTCGGGCATCACCAGCTCTTCGACATTGGTGCGCGGCGTGATGGTCGAGGCGTCGCGGCTGTTGTTGTAGCCATAGGAGTAGGCTTCATCCATTTGCCGGACCTGCCGGTTGCCGATGAATTCCGAGCAGCGGCGCGAGGTCTCCGGGTCGGCCGTCTTGAGGATCAGCTTGGTGCCCGCGAGAGATGCGAGATTGGTCGCGCCGTGCTCCCCGTAGGTTTCCTCCAGCTTGTCGAAGGAATGCATTCCGAGAACGAAGGCACCGCCGAACGCGCGGGCGGTCTGAAGGCCGTGATCGATCGCCGGCAGGCGATGGAGCGCATGGACTTCGTCAATGAGGAACCAGGTGCGCAGTGAGCGGCTGCGGCCCATCTGGAACAGAGCGTTGACCGCGAGGTCCATCCACAGCGTCAGCAGAGGTCGATTGAGGGTGAGATCGGGGTGCGTCGAGGTGATGAAGAGGATCGACCCCTCCTTCACGTCGGTGGTCATCCAGCGTTTGATCGAGAAGCCTTCTTCGCCCGGCTTGGGATCGGGCAGAAAGCGGAAGGCGTTCGCATTGGCGATGAAGGTGGTGCGGATCGATTCCGCCATCTTCGCAGCCGACGGTGACATCATCGGGCCCGCAACCGTTCCCTCGAGCTGCGCGTGGATCGTCTTGAGGTCGGATTGCATCAGGTAATAGGCGAGGCCGCCATTGGTGCGCACGCCCATCTTGACCAGCTTCACGCACATCTCGACCATCAGCGTGCGGGCTGACTTCTGCCAGAAATCGTCCTCGACATTCTGGCCGCTCGGCACGAGAGCGGTGGCCGCGCTCATGAACTCCGCGTAATTGTCGCAATCGTTGAAGATCGACCAGGGCTCGCAGCGGCGATCCATTGGGTTCAGGATGACGTCGGTCTCCGCGTTGAAGAAGTTCTCGACGAAGGTTCCGGTGAGGTCGAAAATGACACAGCGATGGCCCCGAGCGCGGGCCTGCGTGACGAGCTTCTTGAGCTCTGTTGTCTTACCTGCGCCGGTCGTGCCGATGAACATGGCGTGGCTCTGTTCGAGGCGCCACGGGACCGGCAGTCCGGCAAGCATGTAGGGATGATGAATTCCGCGCCGGACGCGGCTTTTCAGGTCCTCCTTGAGGACGGCTCTTGGATCCTCGGCGGGGTCACGCTGCAGACACTCCTTTTCATGCTCGCGCCAGTTGTGCGCGCGGATCGCGTCGGCGAGCGTCTGCCGGTCGACCATGACCGCGCCGCGCTCGTGTCTTTCGGTCAGGATTGCGGACCCGCGACGGCGCGAGAAGTCGACGAACCAGACCGTAAGCGGGACGCAGATGAATGCTGCTCCCAGCATCGAGGAAATGGTGACGCGGACGGCTGTTGCCCATGCTGCCTGGACGGCAGGATGGTAGGGCACCATGGCCATGTGTCCCTGCACGATCTGGCCATTTGGAAGCGTGAGATTGACCGCCTTTTCCGGGTTCAGTGATACCCAGTTCCAGAGGGTCGCCAGACCGCGCATAATCACGAGGTGAACCTCGTGGTTCTTGAAGGTGAAGAACCCGAGCGCGAAGAGCAGTACGGTAGTGGTTGCGAGCCACGTGTAGAGGGGCAGTTTGACGCCCGCCCAGGTCATCAAAACCTCGTGGTGGAAGAGCTGCGATCCGCGGGTGAAATTGCCCGCGTTGCGCTTCACTTTTCCGCGCGCTGAATCGTGCGTCAGCGTTGCCGCTTGTTTGCTGAAGCGGATGTCCTCACGCATGGTGCTCTCGCACGTTGCGCATGGCGGCACGGATGAGCTCGTCGCTGTCTTCGGGGTATTGCCGCTCGACGAGCAGTGATAGCGCGAGCTGGGTATGTTCAAGGATGGTCAGGGCGCGCTGGCCGTTAAGGGCGATGCCCAGTTCGAGCAAGGGCAGACCGATTGCTATGGCAGTGCGTGCCGCCTCGCTCCGCGAAATGCCTTTTGCGCTGGCGAAGCTGTCGAGCTTGGTGACGATCTGCGGAGAGACGCCGAGCCCAATGCCCTGAAAATTTCTAGCCACGAGAAACCTTTCAAGTTTCTTCGTGGTTCGGTTATCGCCCTGCCCTTATAGGGGATTGCATTGGCGTATGAAAGTCCGTTTTTACTAAGCCATCGTTGCAACCGGTTGCAACGCTAGCCCGTTGATCCGAAACAGCTTTCCGCCAAGTCCCCGACCGTTGCAACCGGTTGCAACCGTGCGGTAGTGCTTGCGATCGCTTCTATCACGCTGAAAAGTCACGCAGTTCTCGTTTCAGCTAACCGCGGCGCAGCCGCATAGGGTGTGCAAAAATCAGGGACTGGTGGTCCTGTCCCTGCCTGTCCCTTCTTGGGGATTCGTAGAGGAGCTGGATTTCCAGCGGTGAGCGGCGGCCGAACGGCCGAACGCGTAGAGCAAACTGGCTTTTGGGTGCGGAGCTGCCGTTCCCTGTGCGGACAAGAGTGGCGCGTGAAGCGCGCCACGTCGATCGTCACCCGCAGGGCCGAGACGGACTGCAAGGCCGGCTCGGTGGAGCTTGGTGACGATGCTGCCCTAGCGAAGCCAGGGCAGCGAGGAACCTAGCGCAATAGAGCGCGGTCCTGAGCGGCCGGGGCCGCGAAGGATGGCCCAGACTTATCAGTCAACATCACCATCAACGGATAACGCAAAAGCAGCAGGCAAAAAAACGTCTCGTTTCCGATCGCCGTTTGGTCCATCAAACGGCGATCGGAATGAGACGCAAGGAGCGATGAAATGGTGTCGAAAGTGGAGCGCGAACGCGCGGCCCTCGAAGCAGCCGAACAGGATCTGGCGGATCGCCGCAAAAGGCTTGCCGAGATGGAGAAGGAAGAGGCTGAAAAGGAGGTCGCGAGGCTCGTGAAAAAGGTCGGTCACGAGCGTGCGATCAGGCTGCTCGACCTGGCGGTCAAGGTCAAGCCGAAAAGCGCCATCGAAGCGCTTGAGAAGATCGCGCCGAAGGCACCCGCTTAGGGTGCCTGAGGGCGGCGCGTTGCGCCGCCCGAACCCGGGTCAGTATTCGTCGTCCATTTTGCCGGTGGCGGTGTATACGATGTCGTCGATGAGGTGCACCGGAAGCTCGCCGTAATCGCCTTCTTCGATGAGGATGTAGCCGTCTTGGGTCTGGACCACATGGACGTCGAAGAATGTGTGGTAGGAGCGGCGTTCCGCTTCGAGCGTCTTTTCATCGAGCGCGATCGTGTCGCTGTTGATCTGGCGGATGAGTGATGTGTCAGCCTCGATCGTTTCGGTGGTGTAGCACATGGTAGCCTCCTGTCGTTGGCGGCTCGTCCGCCATGCCATGAACCAGCGCTCCGGAGCTGCGCGGGTCACCGGAGCGAAGCGGAGGCTTGATGAAAAATTGATCGAGTGGTGCGGAAGCCGCTTGCGGCTTCACGGTCGGTCCATTTTTCATTGACCCGTGCATGGCCGGAGTGCTCATGGCGATGGTGGCGGACGGGCCATCGGCGGGAGGCGGAAGTCCAGTCTGCACCGCATGGTCGAGGCGTTGCCATTGTCCGCCAGGCGCGCGCGATTTCCCTGCACGAAAAAGGGTGCCGCGGCACGTGGCCGGGCACCCTTCCCCGTGTCACCGATCCGGCGGGAGGCTAGTCGCCGGTCGATGCGATCTTGGTCGGGTCCGCGCCGTCCTGCAAAGGGCAACAGGCGCTGCAGTATGGCGCACCGGTGACCGGGTGCTGCTGCATTGTATGACCCTGTCCGCTTGCGCAGTTGGCGGGCATCCCGTCATCGATCGCGGACCCGACCGATAGGCCGGTGGCGATGTCGATACGCTCGAACAGTTCATCGCCGTCACGCTCGCATCCGATGCAAGTCTCGTTATCGTAGACGCCGCCCAGCTCCCAGCGCTGGTTCGTCTCGTCCCATGCCGCCCAGGCGTCTTTGCAGATGGCTTCGGAACCGCAATGCGGGCAGCGCATCCGGATCCGCGGACGTGGCGTCGTCGTCGATGTCGTGGGCGCGTTCACTGTGCCCACTCCAGCACCGGTGCCTGCTCGCCGCAATCGGTGAACGCGAGGTAGGTGAGGGAGTCGTAGAGTGGTGCGATCTTCGCCGCGGCGAACGCATCGTAGATGCGCGGCTCCTGCAGCAATTCGCGCAAGCTTTCGAGTGCAATCTCTCCGTTCTCAGCATTGTCGCGTCCGAGCGCAAAGAGCAGCTTGGCGGCAAGGTCGGGTCCCATCATGAGGTCACGCGCGAGCGCGATATGCTCGGAGACCTCGATCGTTATCGGGGACAGCCTGCCGAGGTGCGTCACGCGCAGCGTGCGCCCGAGGAACTGGGCTTCCTCGACGATCGCGATGATGTCCGCACGGTGGTCGAAGCAGGCGGTGAAGGAGGCCATCGACATGGCGTTGGCGTTGATCTCGAAGTTGAGCGGTGCCACCCCGAATTCCCCTTCGTCGACGTCCAGCGTGGCGTTGCTCGAGTGGAGCCGGCGCGTCAGCGCGGCGAGCTCGAGCGCGGTTATTTCGGCAGGCCGCGAATGCAGGGTGGTGTGCGTGTCCTTGACGCGGAAGGTGACGAGCATCTTTGCCTCCTATGATGGCTCGTCTCTCCTCTCCCCCTCCCCTTTGACGCGCGACGGCTCCGGGCGGCGAAAGCGTCGCGGTCTGGCACTGCCCTCGGCATTCAGCGGGCGCAGGCCCGCTCCGGCAAGGGGCCGCGTTCCGAGAAGGAAGGCCGGCGATGCGCGGGCGACCGCAGGGTCGCCAGCGAGCCGGATCGTCCTTTTCGTCATCTTCGATGCTTGCCCGTCGTAGGCGGACCTTGCGATGCGCAGGCGGACGGATGTCCGCCAGCGAGTAAGGGTCCGCCGCGACTGCCACGGTTGCGGTTCGCACGCGGCCGACTTCGGCCGCTCCGACGTCTCGGATCGATGCTAGGTAGGGTCGCCGCGCGATGCTCCGCCAGGCGCGTCCAGCGCCGCTGCGGGAGCGAGCAAGGTGGCCCGATTCCGGTCGCACGGCAGACCGCGCGACGCGCAGGCGGACGCATGTCCGCCAGCGAGCAAGGGACTGCCGGCGATCGCGCGTGACGGCTGCCGCTTATCCGGCCGACGTCGGCCGGTCCTGCCTTACGTCAATCGGAGCGGGAGCTGCGGCGGCGAAGCGGGCGTCAGTTGCGAATGCGACGAGCCCGCGAGCAGCGCCGCAGCGGGAGGTCGAGCGATGATTTGGGAAACGGGGCCGAAGCCCCGCGGTCAGTGAATGACCGAAGCGACGTAGCCGCCGATGCCTGCGGAAATCGTGGTGACGATCGCGAGGAAGCCCAGGGCCCAGCGCTGGATGCGAAGCTCTGTGACGAGCTGCTGGTTGGCTTCGGTGATCTTCACGGCGATGTGTCCTTCGAGCTCTTCAACGACCGCCTGCGCGTCGTCGTTCCCGACCTTAGCATTTCGCAGCGCCCGAAACAACGTGACCTGCATTCCCATGATAACCTCCTTCGTGTTGACGATGAGACCGCGCAGCCATGTCGGCCGCAGGGGTCGGGACCCGCTTGCGGCCGCGTAGCGGGCGAGCGGGGGAGCCGATTTTCGAGGTACGAGAAAATTGGGGGGACCGCCGCGTCTCGACGCCGATCGCGGGCGGTGTGGCAAAGCCGGAATCGAGGAAACCGGGGAGGTTGAAAGTCGCAGGGCCGGTCATTGGCGGGCAATCGCCGGGTGTGACGGGCCCGTGATGTCGGGGTGCATCGTGCGCAAGTTATCGCCGGTCGGAATGTCACCCTCTCGGCCGAGCATCCGCTTCCGGTTCATCAGGTCCTCGATCAGCGCGGTGTGGGGTGCGCCTGCGCGCTTGCCCTTCTGCGGCCGTCTGAGATGACCGGGACCCCATTTGAGGAGCGTCAGTGCGTTGTCGATCGTGATCGGATTGCGCGCGGCGTTAATGACGGAGCGGGTGAGCGCGAGGGTATGGGCTTCCAGGGCCTTGTTGCGGGCATCGCAGCTTCGGCGCGCGTCGAGATCGTTTGCGGCCCGAAGCCACCCTTCGAGTGTCCACCATGTAAGGTTCGTTCCCCGCGTCTTGTGGGCGAACAGGGTTTTCATCGTCGCCTACTCCCTCGATCTCCATTGTTCGTCCCTCCATCCCTTTCGATGAAATCGACGTCCCGCACGGGCGACGGGGGCTCGATGCCCCCCGAGCCCGTCTTGCCGAGACGAAAAGGAAAGGGAGGCTCCGGCGTATACCGGAGCCTCCCGAGAGGCGCTCACCCGAAGGTGGACGCGCCGACCTTCTGCTGCCGCTGATCGGCGACCCGGCGGATGTGAACCGGCACCCCAGCCTGACGCAGCCGCTGTGCGAGGTTCGCCTGGATGCCGGAGCCTTCGCCGACGATCGCTTCCACCGGGCGGAGCTTGACCATGTTCTCGTTGCGCAGGAACGGAGCGCGGTTGCCGTGGCGCGCGTCGGGCATGAAGAGGATCGTCTGCACGCCGTTCTTCTGGGCCCATGCGTTCGCCATCGCGTCGACGCCCTTGCGCATTCCGGTCGTGCCGAGGACCATGTTCGGGACGCGCTCCTTGATGTCGTCGAGGATGTCCCAGATCATCTCGAAGTCGTGCCAGTCCTTCATGCCGCCCGAGACCACGACCAGCGGCCCTTCGGGCTGGAACTGGGCCCTGCGATCCTTCGCCCGGGCTGCGAGGAAGTCGCGTGCCTGGATCTGCGAGGCGGTGACGCCGTTCTTGCTGACCTGCGATCCGCGCGTCGCGGTGAACGGCCGCCCGGTCTCGACCCGGTAGACGTCCGAGGCATGGTCGCGCATCGCCTCCAGCGCTTCGCGGCAACCCTGAAGCGTCTGGACCAGAAGCTGGGTCTCTTCGAGCTCGACGGCGTAGATCTCGGAAGGATCGAAGTGACGGGCAAGCTCACCGAGCTTCTTCGCCGCATCGTCCTCGCGTCCCTCGACCAGTCGGGCGGTCATGTGGAAGGAGTTGACCATCCCCCAGGCGAGCTGCTGGGCGAACTCTTCCATGCGGGTGTCCTTCAGGACGTCGAAGATCGTTCCGATCGCCATCTCCACCGCGCGCCGCGCCATGTCGGCGTCGGGCATGTCGGCGGTGATCGGTTCGTCGACCACGCTGAGCTTCGCCATGTCGCTGTGCTCGAGGAACGCGCCGTCGTATGCTTCGGTAACCGGGCCGCGGCTGTCGGCCAGCTCGATCCGGGCGTTGGCGAGATCGGCGAAAGAGTTGAAAGTCTGCATTGGAAGCCTCCATTGGTTTGATCGCGTCATCTCGTGATGACGGGTCCAATGGTGCGCAGCGGGCAAACGAGGTCAGGGACGTTAACCGGGAAGCCGGCACGTCAGGGCCGGACCTCGGTTAACGCCTACGGGCTGCGGGGGAGCCGATTTTTTCCCGTCTGCTGCAAGCAGACAAAAGCCGGGAAAAAATTGGGGGGACCGCAGATCCTTGACCGGATCTTTGCCGCAAGTATCCTTCGGACCCCATCACACGAGGATGCAATCAAACCCACCCTCCCCTCCCCCTTTCTCTTCGTGACAGACATCGGGCTCCCGCAGGAGCCGCGGCAAGACAGGCCGGCGCGTCTCGCGCGCGCGGCAACGCCAGGGGTCGTTGCCCTCGCGCGGCCGCCCGGACGCGAGCGGCGGGACCGAGAGCCCGCGGGGCCAACGAAAAAGGCGGAGGCCCGACCGAAGGCCGGCGCGGCGCTGAAGGGATGTGGTGAATCTGCCAGCCATGCGTCAGCCAAGACCTTGTCGGCCGGAGGTCGAGCCGATGCAGACAGCCCCGCACTTCAGGCCGCAGCGCGATAGCGCGGTGCGCGGCTATCCCGCCAGGCGATCGTCACCCGAATGGGCCGAAACCGGCTTGCCGGGTTCGGCGTAGCTTGGCGACGCAGACAGCGATCGAGCGAAGGCGAGGAGCTGTCAGGAGCCTAGCGAAGTAGAGCGCGGTCCCGCCCGCAGGGCGGGAGGTGGATATATATTCGTAGCTCTGACATGGAGAACCCCGACCACTGCGCTAACAGCGGCCGGGGCCAGAATGAAGATCAGAGATCTAACGAGAGACCTCGTCTTCCACTCATCGCTCTCTGTCAATCTTGCCTCGGCAAGTTCTTGTTGATTGAGCCAACCGCGATCTCGCATCGAGCAATCCAGCGGAGTAGGCATGATCGATGACGAAGAAGAGAAACCCCACAGTCTTGCTCGAGGATGATCGTCGCAAGATTTGCATGAGGTTCGTGCGGGCGCGGAAGGCAGCGAATGTCACTCAGCGTGAGTACGCAGATGCGATCGGTATTTCTGGCAATGCTCTCAATGAGGTCGAGCAAGGCAGGGAGTTGCCTTCGCTCGAAGTTTTGGCGGGTGTCCGGCCGGTATTGGGTGTCAGTCCTGAATGGGTTCTTCACGGCGGCACCACCCCCGATGGGAAGCCACCGCGTGAGTATATTGCGGATTACAGAGTCGACGACGAAGCCTTGGCGACAAGGTTTCGAGATGATCTGCAGGCAAAAGGATATGTCGTAAGCTGGCTCGAAGCGCTGAAGCTCGCTCGGTTGACATCAATGTGGTCCTATCGAGAACCGGATGAGCAGTATCGCGTGACGAGAGATTTTGCTCTGATGGCATTGGGAAATGGGCTCCCGCCGAGCGATGAAAGAACTCACAAGGCTTTGGGGCGAGTGCCCGAACCCTGGACATAGGCAGCAGCCTGTGCGCATGAAAAGGGCTAGGCAGCGCGGGGCAGTGCCGCCGCGATCTCCGCGCGTTGTGCCTCGATCGTCGCGAGATGATGGACGTAGATCGGCCCGAAGGCGAGCGTCTCTTCCAGGTCTTCATCTGTCTCGAGGATATCGAAAGCGGTGTTGCGGTCGAGGGCGTCGAGATCGATGGTCTCGAGCATGATTTCACGCCGGGCGGCGAAGCGAGTGAGCTCGCCGAGCTTGCGTTCCGCGCGTGCGGGGTCGCGCTCGGCGAAGAGGCCGAAGTCCTTCATGGCAATTCTCCTGGGTGAGATGGGGAACGGGCGGCGCTTGCGCGCCGCCCGATCGGGGTCGGTCAGAGGAACTCGACGTTTTCGGCGATGATCTCGCAGCCGTAGCGGTCGTTGCCGTCGGCATCCTGCCAGCGGGTGTAGTGGATGCGTCCGGTGACCGCGAGCTGGTCGCCCTTCGCCTTGTGGTCGCGGAGCGGAAGACCCATGCCGTTGAAGACGATGATCTTGTGGAACTCGGCGTCGGTCTTCGTGTAGCCGGTCTCCGGATCCTTCTGGACGCGGCCGTCGCGGATGACGGGGCGCTCGGTGACCAGGAGCAGCTCTGTGACCTTGGTCTTGCTGCCGTCGCGGGCGATCGGGTCCTTGGCCAGTCGGCCGACGAGGTTGACGGTGTTCATTTCAAAAGCCTCCTTCTGAGCCGACGGCTTGTCCGCCGGTGCCCTTATCGAGCCCCGGAGGGAGGGATGGGACACCGCGCACCCGTGCGCGGGAAACCTCGAAAATCGAGGTGGAGCGGGCAGCTCGCGAAGCGAGCAACACGGCTCGTATTTTCGCAGGTTGGCCCTAAGCCCGACCGGAGGGGCAGGGGCACTGGACGGCGGACATGCACTCGGCTTGGAGGGGCCCTGAAGTGCTGAACACCGTCTCGGAGGTGACGCCGTACCGATTGCCTGTGGAAGCGGGATCGGGCGCGCTGCCTGGTGCTGACGCCGTTTTCGGGAGCGGCCGGTGGCGAGATCCCTGCCGCTACGATTCCTCGCCTTCCACGATCGTCGCCAGGCATTTCCGCCCGGGCAGGTGGGCGTCCCGCCATCCGGGTTTTTCACGCCGTTGGCGTGCTGCGCGCTGCTCGTGTCAGGGAGACCGGAAAACGACAGTCGGGGTTCGCCCGACCATGGCGGCGCCGATTGCCGCGGTGAGCTTCTTCGATGCGGGGTTTGCCCGCATCAGGGATCCGTCCGATTGTGGGACGATGTCGGGACCCGACCACTGGAACACGTTCATCTCCTCGATCACGACGTCGCAGTCGTCCGGAAGCCCCAGCGCTGCGCGTTCGCGTGGATGAACGGGCACGCGCGCGCCGGTCGAAGAGCTCGATATGGCCATGACGGAGACGATGTAGAGCCCGTCGATGGGCTTGACGCCGTAGATGTAGCACGGCCGCGTCTTGGTAGCGTTTTCCTGGCCCTTCGCGTCCTCGCGAGCCCAGAGATAGCCGTAGTCGATGATGGCGCCCGGTTCAGGCGGTCGCGGTCTCGCGTTCTGCCCGCTTGCGGGTTTGGCGGGGGCGCTCGGCGCCGGCTTGGGCGTCGTCTTCGTAGCTGTCCGGGGCGTCAGGGTGGAACGCCGGCGGCGCGGTGGTGATTTCTCCGATGACATCCTTCAGCTGCTCCGATTGCAGGGCACGCGCGAACAGCTTTCGAAGCGAGTTGTACTCGTCGACCGGCACCATGACGACTCGGACCTCTCCGTGGCGCTCGAGACCGATGGGTCTGCGGATCGCCTCGTCGTAATAGTAGCCGACCTTCTTCGAGAAAGCGGTCGTGGTGACGGTTTCTCCGTAAGCCTGTTTCATGTTTGTCTCCGCCATCATCATCGCGAAATTACCAGTGAGCCAAGGCCCGTCATCGTCGTCATTACCGTCATGCGGATAACAATCCGTATAATCCGGATTGTCCGGACTTTCAAGCGATGTTGGTGAGATCGATGCGCGCTGCAAAACCGATGGCGCTGGCGTCCGGCAACAGCACGGCGTTGATGTCATGCACGCTCCATACCGTCAGGTCCTCGCCAACGGCGACCGAGAGGCAGCGGTGTGTTTCGACCAGCAGTGTGTTCCAGACGTGTGGGTCCGCAATCGGCGATCCGTTGATCGCCGAGATGCAATCGAGCTCGCCGTCGCGAACCCGCCCGATGATGATGAAGTTCGGCAGGCGCTGCGTCCTGGGTTGCTGGGGCATGGTCTGGCTCCTCCACTGGTCCGCCGCAACCCCACCCCCTTTTCCTTCGCTGGCGGCTTCGGGGCGCAGGAGCAGACGGCAGTAAAAAGGCCCGCCCGCGGGGGTCGCGCGGACGGGCCTCGTGAGTGGCCGGTGCGGGAGGGGTCGCACCGGCCGGGGGGACGCTGTCGTCAGGCGTCGGCGGTCTCCTTCGCCTTGGCCTTGCCCTTCGGGGCGGGCGCGGTGCTCTCGCCGAGGCCGTCGCCGCCGGTGGTGCCACCGG
>Ga0163179_10000396_pt1 | contig 31593 bp, 23 predicted proteins | sample AtlANTMetagenome_FD_109643 | JGI IMG/M metagenome (GOLD analysis project Ga0163179, IMG submission 109643) | Marine eukaryotic phytoplankton communities from the Atlantic Ocean - Atlantic ANT 2 Metagenome | ecosystem: Environmental > Aquatic > Marine > Oceanic | place: North Atlantic Ocean... | reverse complement strand
GCGACGACGCTTCGGAAAATGACACCCGCCGCTCCAAGGCCTTCAAAAAAAATCAGTGGTATACAATTCGACTGCGCGTCTCTGAGGATGTTGTCACCGTCTGGATCGATGACAAAGAGCTGATCAAGAGGTCGCTAACAGGTCACGAGTTATCTCTTCGACCGGAGGTCAATCTGTGCCGGCCATTCGGTATCTGCGCATGGGAGACTCGAGCCGCTCTACGCAAACTCGAAATACGCTCACTCAACAATGAGTGACGGATTTTTCGTTAAAACCTATCCATGCATGTCAAACTGCATGTGGACGGAAAGAGTCTTCTGGCGAGGTGATTTCTTCCGATAGGGAAACACAGGAAGAATAGAGGCGGCAAGAATAGAGGCGGCTTGCGTCAAGCACCAATCATGGAATCGAGAGGGGGGATAGAGCCTTGGATAGCGCGAACGAATATCGAAACTCAGACGCAGGAGATGTCGCTCAACGCAGTGGGTCCAGCAGTTTTGGCTGGAACATGTTTCTCTTTGCCATCGCGATCACGATGATCGCTGTGAATTGGGGCTTTTTGCGGCCCGCGGCTCAGCAGCTCAACGACATGCGAGCCCAGATAAGTTCTCTGGAAAAGACGGTTGAGCTTCTCAACCAAGAACGAGAGTCGGGCGATGAGTCTTTGAACCTGCTGGCAATGTTGAAGCAACAGGGGAAACTCAGCCAGGAAGCAGCACAAGGCCTGGCCGAGATTGAAGGTCTTCACCAGAAGTTGATCACTGCCTCGACTCAACTTGATCGAGCTGATCGCGCTATTCAGCGCATGACCACATTGCAAGAGAAGGTCAGTCGTCACAGTCGCCTGCTTGATGACACCGTTGCCGCGATCGAAAAATCCAATGCAGTTCAGCAAGATCTGATCGAATCGGCAGCTGCATCGACAGAGGCAGAGTTGGCACTTAATCGACTCAGCACACTGCGAATGCGGCTACTGCGATCAATCGGCTACCTGGAAGAAGCGGAACCGATTGTGACGGAAGTAAATCGGCTCCACCAATCGCTGTTGGATACCGAATCACTCAATCGAGAAGCTTCGGATGTTGCTGAAGACCTGATCAGTCTGAACAAGACGCTCGTGAACGAGAGCGAACAAGTTTTGGAGGCAGAATTTGCCCTGAACGAGCTGATTGACCTGCGAACTCAGCTTGATGCTCAGTCGATCGACATCGACAAGAGCCAGGACACGCTTCAAGGCCTGGTCGACATTAAGGATGATGTCCTCGCTCAAACCGCGGGTATTGCTGATGCGATTGAAACGTTGGAGCGTACGGCGGATCTGACGGACCAGTATCAGCAGGCAACTGAATCGTTCGCCGCGATGCAGCGATGGATGACCGATGTCATCATGATGGAGCCGACCCTTCGACGTGCCATGAATACCCTGGAACCGATCTCAGAACTCGGTAACCTGAGAAGAATAAGCCAGGATGAACTGCGTCAAGCAGCTCAGGTGGTGCGTGACATGCGTCGCACGGGGATAGCCAGCAAACCCCTCGCGGCGGACACAACGGCTGAGGTCGCGACGACCGACGACATGAGCCACGATTAGGTGTCGTCTGAAGGCCGCGAGTGAGTCGCGATTCTTCCTGATCGCCCAAAGGCCTGTCCACAACAACCGCCCTCGTGACAATCATGTCCGAGTGCGGTTGTTTTTCACTGACATGCTCGAACTCAATGCCCCATGCTTGCCAACATACTTGACCAAACCGAGATCAACGATTCGCGTGAGGTCATTTGTAGTTCTCAAGCGGTAACCTATTGGCATGAACTACGGTCGACTTATGAGACCATCTTGAGTCGCACGACTGTCGCCACAGGGACGCGAATCGGCTTTCTGTTCTCAGCTTCGTCGATCGGCTTTGCGGGAATTGCGGCGCTCGAAAAGAGGTCTGCGAACGTTTTTCTGTTCGATGCAAACGTGTCCCCTGATCGCCTGGAGCAAATCGCCAACGAACTCGATTTAAAAGTTTGCATTTCCGCAGAAACACTCTTTTCAGAAGGACTGAATAGCACAGATTCAACGGGGGACTCAGCGGGTGGAATCACCATTTTGACTTCAGGGACCTCCGGCAAACCGAAGGCCGTCCATCATGACTTCTTAAGTCTCGTACGGCCCGTTCGCCAAACTGGTCCAGGCCAGCGTTGGCTATTGGCTTACCCACCCCATCTGTATGCGGGATTACAGGTCACACTCCAAGCGTTGACGAATTACGGCACGCTTGTGATTCCTGCGGCGGGATCGGATCCTCAGAGTATCGCCAAGGTGATGACCGAACGTTCGGTTGAATTTGCATCGGCGACTCCATCTTACTGGCGGCGTCTGTTGATGGCCGTTCCCCCCGACGAACTTGCATCGATTCCGATTCAGCAGATCACGCTTGGTGGCGAAGTCGTTGACCAAACGATCCTCGACCAGTTACGAGCCTGTTTTCCCAGTGCACGTATCGTGCACATCTATGCCACTTCAGAAACGGGGCGTTGCTTTTCCGTTTCCGATGGAGATACAGGTTTCCCCGTGAGCCTGTTTGACGCACCGAGTAACGACGGAGTGACCCTTCGAATTGTCGACGATGAATTACAGGTCAAGTCGGCAAATTCGATGTCAGGCTATGACGTGAGATCGGAAGCACCTTCAGATCGCGTGACGGAAGATGGTTGGTTTCGTACTGGAGATTTGGTTGAAGTTCGCGGGCAAAGAGTCTATTTCAGCGGTCGCGCATCGGACATGATCAATGTTGGCGGAAACAAAGTTCATCCAATCGAAGTTGAACGTGCTCTGCGAATGCTTGATGAAGTGGCTGAAGTTCGCGTTTACAGCCAAGGTTCGTCACTCGCCGGTGAACTGGTTGCCTGTGACGTGGTGGCCGCCGACAAGTCGCTCGACGCCGACGTGATTCGCACACGCATTATGGAACATTGCAACCAAGTGCTTGACCGCTACCAGCGACCGAGAATCGTACGCGTGCTGGATGAATTAGATTTAAGCGACGCTGGTAAGATCAAAAGACGTTAGGCATTGCGATTGCCTTGACCTGCGACCGCTTCGATCAAAGTGCAGATACGGTCCAAATCGGTTTCCGTCAAAGCTGTTCCGCTTGGCAAACAGAGTGCATCGGCAAAAATCTCGTCGGCAACGGTACCCCCGCGATATCGACATCCTTGGAAGGAAGGCTGACGGTGCAGCGGTACCCAAACCCGTCGTGACTCGATGTTTTCCTCCTCCAACGCTTCACGGACGTTTTCGCAATTCGCGCCGAATTCAGCAGGATTAAATCTCGCGACGGTTAACCAGCGATTTGCCAAGCCGTAGTCGGCTTCCGGCATAAAGCTCACGCCAGGAAGCTCTGCCAAGCGATCGAAGTAAAAGTCAAAATTCCGACGTCGGGTCTGCACTCGATTGTCGAGTACCTCTAACTGAGCAATTCCAACCGCCGCCAGAACGTTACTGAGACGATAGTTGTAGCCAATCTCAGAATGTTGGTAGAGATGGCCTGGATCTTTTGCTTGAGTCGCCCAATGCTTGGATTTCTCGATCAATTCACGATCATTCGAGCAAAGCATGCCACCACCACTCGTCGTGATAATCTTGTTGCCATTGAATGAGAAGGCACTGCACCAGGCTGAGGAACCAACCTGCTTCCCCTTGTAGGTCGAGCCCAAAGCTTCTGCTGCATCCTCGATAATTGGAACACCATAGCGATCCGTAATCTCGAGAATCGCGTCCATGTCAGCGCTCTGTCCAAGAATATCAACGAGCAAAACCGCCTTGGGGAGCTTGCCTCGTCGATCAGCTTCCTTTAGCTCTTCGGCTAACAGGTTGGGATCCATGTTCCAGGTATCCCAATCGGAATCGATAAAGACCGGTCGAGCACGCTCATAGACGATCGGATTGGCTGAGGCACAAAAGGTAAAGGTCGAACAGATGACCTCGTCTTCGGGCTTCAGTTCCAGTCGCCGCAAGGCTAGATGAAGTGCGGCGGTTCCACTGGAAACTGCCGCGGCCGCTTCAACACCGATCTTCTTCGCGAAATCCTCCTCGAAGCGGGCCAGATCCGGTCCTACAGGAGCCACCCAATTCGAGGCAAAGACTTGAGCGATACGGTCTTCTTCGCCGCCAGACATATGTGGCGGCGAGAGGTAAATACGAGCGAGACTCATTTAGAACCAGTCTTCTCAAGAAGCTGAAATCGCTCTGAAATTCTTCCCGACTCGTCGTCAACGACCAATTCGGTTGAATCCAGGGAAGAAGTTGAGGTAAATACCGTGCCGCGGATATCCGCGACTCGACCAACCCATCCGGCCTGTTACCATCATGCCCGCATTTTGAGTTTGGGACTGACGGAACTCAGATTGAATCTGATTCAGTTCCTGTTGTTGGCGCGTGGCCTGAGCCTGTCGCTGCATGTTGACCTGTTCCTGGTCGAGTTGGGGACGAACCAGCGTATGGTAGTTTGACATCCCGGTGGAATTACGCGACGTCAGGTTCAAATAAGGACTCACTGTAGGTCGGTTGTAGAGAAAATTCCGGGTGGCGTTACGTACATTGGTACCGGAGGTGAACTGAGCATTCGCAGCATCCGCGAAAAAACCGAGCAGCATAAAGCTCGCGGCAGCGATTACGACTCGTGACGTCATGGGTAAACTCCTGGCCTAGCTTGGAAACTCGATGCGCCTGAAAGTATACGAATTCTGGGACTCAAAGGCAAAATATCGCCAAAGCTTGATTAGCTCCCGCAGCCCTATTAATCGGCAAAGTCGCTGAAAAAAATCGCTCTAAAGCCAATTAATTGAAAAGAAAGTTTAACCCCAAAGGCTGCATCATCAGAGAGCAGGGGTGCCATCCGACAGCAAGTCATGCTGCTGCAAGACGTGATAGCAGGTATCAAACTTGAATTGCCCAAGCAGACGTCGCAGTTTTTTGGCGGTGGTAGCGCGGCCGATATAGGATTTAAATCGACGGTGCAGTGGCATGGGAACTCGCGGACAATCGGTCGCGAGATCTCGGGGGTGCAGATAAACCACGGATGAACGACCAGCCAATTCGGATTTTTCGAAGCAACGTCGAATGAACCAGAACGGTAATAATCGAAAATAGCCACCGCCCGAGAAGCAGATCCGAAAAGGACCTGCTTCCATCACGCTCATCGGCAATTCTGCAATGGTGCCGCAGTTGGGTGACTCAAGAGCGTGCGGTTCGACGTCACAAACGTAACCCCCGTGAGCTCGACTGGCGGGAAAGAGGCTCGCATCATACTCAAGCCCGACTTCTTTCATCACATCGAAGGCCCATTCAGTTCCAGGGGTGATCGAGAAGGACGGAGCTCGGAACCCGCGGACCTTCACTCCTGGGTATTGCTCCAGAATCTCGATCGATTCTTGGAGATCTTCACGGAACACTTCGGGGCTTAATTCGTAAACCTTTCGATGCCAATACGAGTGGGTTCCGATTTCATGGCCATGTTCGGTAATCATGGGAACAAGATCTGGATGGCGCGCCGCGACCCAACCGAGCATGAAGAAGGTCGCTCGAACGTTATATTCCAACAAGATATCAAGAATCTCGCGTGTACGTTCGACTACGATCGATGGGAAGGTATCCCAAGTTGCCGGATCGGCGGTTGCTTCCACTTCAACAAGGTGGAACCAATCCTCAATATCGAAGGAAAGCGCGTGAGTTACTTGTCGGTTCGTAATCATCAAATATCCACGACGATCATCCAAACACGATCGTCCTTAAACAAAGCCATGCGTATTAGTACATCCTAGCTTAGCCCAATAACAAGTTGCATCAATTGCAACGATTAATGCAACAACGCCGAAAGTAAAGTAACTCGTCCGAAAGCATCACATGCCTCAACGATTCGAAGCCCAATGAAGATTCTTCTGATCACTCAGTTTTTTGCACCTGACATCACTGCAGCCGCCTTTCGGCTAACAGACTTCGCGCGTTTGTTGGTCAAACGAGGCCACGAAGTTCAGGTGATCACGGCGTATCCGCATAAGGCGCAAGTGGAGGCGATTGATGACGCTGCATTCGGATCTGAGGGCATTCAGATCTCACGTTGCCACATTCAAGATGTTGTCGGTTCAGGAGCCCGGGCTTACTTGACTCATTATATGTCCTTCGTTCGTGGCAGCATTCGCCAGGGTTGGAAGATTTGGCGAACGGGCTGGCGGCCGGATGTGATCTACGTGAGCAGTCCGCCGCTGCTAGTAGGAATGACCGGCAGATTCCTCGCGGCCTTATTCCGTCGCCCCTGGGTGATGGAAATACGAGATATTTGGCCGGACACGCCAGTTGCAGCAGGACAGTTGAGCCAGGATGGTCGCGCCTACAAGATTGGCCGGAAGATGGAGAAATACTTCTACCGAAAGGCCAATCGTCTGATCTGCGTATCTCAGCCCATGTCTGAATACTTAGCGGAAGAAACCCGGACACCGGTGACCGTGATCTACAACGGGGTTTCTTTAGAAGACGCTGACGCAGAGCGTCAGAATCCTGAGAAAACACTCAACTCAAAAACGATTTTATACGCGGGCAATCTGGGCCACCTCCAAGAGTTGGAACTGCTGATCCAAGGCTTCTCTGAAGTCTGCCGCAATCCGGAGCTTGCTGATTGGAAACTCCATTTACTCGGCGCCGGAGCACAATTGGAGATGCTGAAGCAGTTGGTGCAGGAACTGGATCTGAAAGACCTGGTCGTCTTTCATTCTGCTGTGTCGCGCGAAGACGCGATGCGCATGATGCAGGACTGCGGGCTTCTGTATCTGAATCTGAAGCTGCACCCGACATTGGCAAAAACGATCCCGTCCAAGCTATTCGATTATTTTCTGGCAAGTCGACCGATTGTCGCAGGACTTACAGGGGAGGGGAGGCAACTGTTGGAATCGACTCAGGCCAACATCGTCTTCAATCCGGGAAATGTCGACGAACTCAAACAAGCGATCGCAACAGCGATCGCAAATTTATCGAATCTCGAACAAAACGCACACCTGAATCGTGAGTTAGTTTTGAAGAGATTCACACGCGATACCGCCGTGGACCAATTGGAATCGGTCTTCCAAGAACTCATCAAATAAAAAGCTTCAACCTATGAAAATCCTTGTAGCGGGCAGTTCCGGTTTTATCGGTTCACACCTCACCCCAAAACTCGTCGAGCGGGGCCACCAAGTCATCGGCTTTGACCTCCATGAGCCGACTGGCGACTATGGCCTCAGTGGCTTTGTCCAGGGCGACATACGTCGCAAGGATGATCTTGTCGCAGCGTTGGAAGGTGTCGACGCAGCGGTCAATCTGGCTGCTATTCACTTTGATTATGGCCATGAAGATCATGAATACTGGGAAACCAACGAAACTGGGACCCAGGCATTTCTGGATGCGATGGAAGAATCCGGAGTCCAACGGTTTCTCTTCACAAGCTCCATTGCCGTCTACGGCGATCGGGCTGATGAAGCTTCAGAGACGACGGAACCAACGCCGACCAGCGTTTATGGTGCTTCCAAACTTGGTGGCGAACACGTTATCGAGAAGTGGGTGGACGGAGCAACCGATCGCAGCGTTGTCATCATCCGCCCCTGTGTTGTTTTTGGAGAACGCAATGTCACCAACATGAACAATTTAATCCGTCAGATTGATTCGGGCTTTTTCGTCATGTTTGGTAAAGGTGAGAACGTGAAGGCAACAGCCTACGTCGAAAACCTCGCCGCGGCGATCTGCATGCAGGTGGAGTCGATGGAGCCCGGTTTACTCGTGTTCAATTATGCGGACAAGCCGGACCTTCAGGTGAAGGAGATTGTTTCGGTAATTCGTACCGCTCTCGGAAAAAGCTCGACCGCTCCAACCTTCCCCTTGTGGCTTGGCCTGCTGGCGGCGAAACCCTTCGATTTCATCACGAAAATTACGGGCAAAAATCTTCCCGTTTCGTCAGCCAGGGTGCAAAAGCTTACCATCCCAACCCAGGTCGCAGCTCAAAAGATTCGTGATGCCGGCTACCAACAACCGGTCGCGACGGAAGAAGGTCTCCGCCGCATGGTGAAGTATTTCAGTCAATCTAAAAGATCCGAATCCCAATGAAACTACTCATCCTGACTCAAAACGAAAACCTTTACCTGCCGAATGCCTTTGCCAAGGTATGCCAGGAAAAAATGGGCAACGTCTGCTGTATCGTCATCGCGCCGGCAATGAGCACACACGGTGGACGCATCAAGGGCTTTCTCCGACATTGGTCGCTCTTCGGGACGATGACCACCTTGTCGATGGGCTGCCGAGTAATCGCTGGTAAAATCAAGGCAAAATTCAATCGTCCCGGTCCTGACGGCCCGTTCTGGTCGATCGAAAACGTGGCCGAAGCATTCTCCATTCCCTGTTACCACGTCGCCAAGGTCAGCGGGCAGGAATTCCACAAGATCATTGATGAATACAATCCAGACCTGCTGATTTCCATTAGCTGTCCTCAGATTATCGGCCGGAAAGTCCGCAGTCGTTTTCCGGAAGGCGCAATCAACGTCCACGGAGCTCCCCTGCCAAAATACCGTGGCTTGATGCCGGCTTTTTGGGCCTTGAAAAACAACGAAACGAGCACGGCCACAACCGTGCATGACCTGGCAGACAAACTGGACAACGGTGACATCCTCGTCCAGCATTCGGTCGACGTCGACGCTCAAGATACCTGGGACAGTCTGGTACGAAAAACTAAGGCTGCAGGAGCGGATGCGTTAGTCGAAGCAATCAATCAAATCGAAGCAGGGACGGTCGAACGAAAACCGAACCTCGACAAAGACGCTACCTATTTTTCATTCCCGACATCTCAGGATCGTCGAGAATTCCGTCAAGCAGGTCGACGTTTCCTGTAAACGGTAGCGTTGCCGGTAGAAGAAGGTAGCTCTTCACAGCGTAAGCAGAAGGTCTAAACACCCTCGGCAATCGGTGAGTCTTTCGAGGGCTGCTGCTTCGAGTCTTTGTCGGCTGCAGCAGCCAACATCTGGCTCTCACGTCGAATCAACAAGGTCAATTCGGATTCAAGCGTTTCGACGAAATCGATGAACTGATTGATTTCCGTGCTCGCATAGGCCTCATGCTGCTGTCCCGTCACACTCAATCGTCCCACCGGTTGGCCTTCGACAATAAGCGGAATTTCTGTCTGCCAGAGAAGGTCTCGAGCGTGACGTCCAGATTTCGTCCAAGTCGCATAAAAGTTTTCATGCAGGCGTGGCATCGACAAGTTGAGCTGCATCTTCACGAGATGGAATCGTTCAGCAGATTCGACGAGTGCTCCCCAGAGATTCTCCCATTGCCGAGTCCCCTGCAAGTTGACTCGCGTATGATGCACATCGTCGACACCGTCTCCTGAGGCTCCGAACGGCAAAAATCGCCCGAAACCAAAAAGCTTGGTGTTGAGCAGGACGAACTCAACATGCCCGAACATTCGGGTAAATACGAGAAATCCAATCACCGCCAAAACGACAGCAAAGCCCAACCATTCGATCTGAAAATACCAACTGGTAACGGCACCTGCGCAAGTCACCGAGCACAAAATCACAATGAACGCCACTGCTTGAGTGGCACTCATCCCACGAGTCAACAAGACATGGTGAATGTGACCTCGGTCCGTCGCATAAATGCTTCGTCCCGTCAGCTTACGACGTAGGACTGCCGCCAACGAATCAAACATCGGTATCGACCAGATTGCGAGCGGTGCTGCAAATGCCAAGGTAGCGGCCTGCTTCATCGAACATCGCAAAGCGATCGTCCCCAAGATGAGACCGATGAACATGCTGCCCGTGTCACCCAGGTAGATGGAGGCGGGTGGAAAATTGTATCGCAAGAATCCCAGCAAAGCTCCAGCCAGCGCAAATGCAATAATCGAATCGAGCTGCTGCCCGCCGAGAAGAGCAATGACACCAAAGGTGAGGCTGAAGACAACACCGACACTGCCGGCTAAACCGTCGACACCGTCGATCAGATTGAATGAATTAATCGCTCCAAGCAGCCAAGTAATCGTCAACAGGCTTCCAAGTGCACCGAGCGGAATCTCGGTCTGAAAAATCACAATTTTCGGAATCGCGAGGCCGGTTCCCATCACAAGGCTCGCCGCAACCACCTGCCAGAGCAGTTTGTAGCTGCCGCGAACGCCAATTCCGTCATCCAACAAACCGACAATCGCCAACAATCCGGCTCCGGCCGCCAGTCCGAGCAATGCACCAGGCTCCTTGGCAGCCTGACTCGTCATCATCCACAGATCAGATCCCCACCACATCGAAATCAAGGCGAAAACGATGGGTGTGACAATCAAGAGGCTGATACCACCCCCCAATGCAACTGGCTTGGCCTGCAGTTTACGACCACCATCCGGACGATCGACAAAATTGAATCGTAGCGCAGCACGACGAACCGCTGGCGTCAGCAAATAGCTGATCAGAAATGCAAGGCAGAGAGAGGCAATGGCTATCGCCATTCGTCTATATCCAATCGATGCGCAAGTATCGTGTCATTAGCTGTTGTTGTTGTAATCATTGCAACCCGGTCATTCGTGACACCCGCTATCGCCTGATTCTCAAGGAAAGCAAGACGCTTATCCCGCAGGATCACGAACCGATTTGCATAATTTTTATCGAAATACGAGACCCGTATTTCGCTTTCCTGGGCGTCGGAAATGTCCGACCCTGGGCGTCGGAAATGTCCGACAATACATAAGATGAGTCCGTTCTCTGCACAACATTAAACCAATGCGGATTCCAACGGTCAAGAAAATGAACGATTTACAACAGGCAACGCCGAGTTGACTAAGGATTATGCGGATCGTTTCTGTCGGGTGACGTTAATGAGGCTAGCAGACACTCCTCCGTGGACTGCATTCAAGAATATCCTTAAGAATTATGATGAAACGATGAATTCTCGAAACCTTTCGCGGTGGTTACACACAGTTCGACACCTCCGCCCAATACAAATCGCCAATCGAATTCAGCGTCGGTTTCGCAGTGCCAAGCCCTCACTTTCCGATCCGCCATCGGCGAGACCCAAGCTACTGGGCTGGACCCCTCCAATCGAGCGGGAGCCATCTCTGCTTGAAGCCCAAATTCAACGAGTCTTCGAACAGGATATCCCCCTGGCTCCCAAAGCGTGGAATGATCCCAACCTAAGTCACCTTACCCGTTACAACCTGCATTACTTCGACGATCTGAATGCGGCTGGTTTCAGTGAGCGGACACTTTGGCACATCGACCTGATCGCGCGTTGGATTCAAGAAAACCCACCCGGAATCGGTACCGGCTGGGAGCCCTATCCACTTTCGATCCGCATCGCGAATTGGATCAAATGGTCTCTTGCAGGCCATGCGTTGACAGAGGATGCCGAGCGATCTCTGGCGTTTCAAGTGCGAAGCCTCGAAAACCAGCTGGAATTCCATCTTCTCGGCAATCATCTCTGGGCCAACGCCAAGGCGTTAATTTTCGCCGGTTGCTATTTCGAGGGGCCGGAAGCTGCACGTTGGTTACAGCGGGGAACGGCGCTATTTGATCAAGAACTGAAGGAACAGATTCTGCCGGACGGTGGCCATTTCGAACTGAGTCCGATGTATCACAGCGTCATGCTGGAAGACCTGCTCGATCTCGTCAATCTCTACCAGATTACGGGGAAAGACCCTGAACGACTGGTGAATCCCATCGAATCGATGAGACGTTGGCTACTGGCAATGTGTCACCCTGACGGGGGTATTTCCTTCTTCAATGATGCGGCCTTTGGCATCGTCCCAACGGCTGAGCAGCTTGCTGATTACGCCAGCCGCCTGCAACTTCCTGAGGTGCAATTGCCCCAAGATCGCGTGATTCACCTCAAGGACAGCGGCTATATCCGTGTCCAGTTTCCAAAACACGTCCTGCTGATTGATGTCGCAGAAGTAGGGCCGAGTTACGTCCCCGGCCACGCCCATGCCGACACCCTTTGTTTCGAGTGGTCCTATGGTAGCGAGCGCGTGTTTGTAAATTCTGGCACCTCATGCTACGGAACATCGGTCGAACGCTTGAGACAACGCGGCACAGCGGCTCACAATACCGTGATTGTGGACGACACCAACTCATCAGACGTCTGGAGCGGTTTTCGAGTGGGACAAAAAGCCCACCCGTTTGATTTGAAAATTCAGACTAGCGCGGACGATGTCAAAATCACCTGCTCCCATTCTGGGTATCAGCGACTCGCCGGAAGAGTGACTCACACGCGCCAATGGCAGGTTCACCAAAATGGTTTCTCAATTCGAGACGAACTAAGCGGTCGGCATGACATAGCCGAGGCACGATTTCATTTTCATCCAACCTGGCACTTTCATGAGACACCGGAAGGTTATGAAGCTCTGGGCAATACAGGTGGGATATTCCTTCAATTAGGAGCTCACCAACCATCGGAATTGAAAACGAGTTCGTTTCACCCGCGATTTGGAGTCGCTCTGCCGAACCAAGTCCTTCGCGTTCCTATCGACGGTTCTGAGTTGCTGACAGAGGTCGGCTGGCACGGCAAGGATGGTTGAAAATCACTTGAATGGCAAACTCTAACGATTACGGCAAAAAAACAAAGAATACTCGGCGAACTACTTGGGCCGGTTCCACGTAGTGCGGGAGTCGAGTGCGTCTGAAAACTAAGACGGTCAGACGGAACGTAGGGAATAAAGCGTGTCTGAAGTGCTTTGACCTCAATCGTTTTGTTTGACCGACATTTTTGCCACGACTATCTTTAATTGATGCGTTCTTTGGGCATCATTTTGCCAACCTGATGCTTTAAAGGCCGCTATATTTTGGATATGCAAACCGGTATATTGTTGAACCTCTTCAGGATCAGCTAGATCATTTTATCGACACGGACGCGTCGCGGTTTTGCAGCGACCTACAATTCTGTCATCTCTGTTACCGTGACGAGACAAATAGGAAGACCGAGACGTGACTCAAGTTCAACCTGAATCGCAGCAACCGGTAGCGAATGACGAAGCCGCCCAAGTTTCATCAAAGCCACCATCCAAGACAACGGCATTTAAAGTGAAGGATGACCAGACAAAGAGCTGGTTGTTCATCGGTGCCCTGACATTGCTCATCGCCCTTTGTTACCTGAATACGTTGAAGGGCACATACATGGCATGGGATTCTCCCATGTACAGCCACGGCTATCTGATTCCTCTGATCGCCGCTGGTCTCTTGTATTACCGCCGAGAGCCGTTTGGTTCCGTGTCGAACATGGAACGATGGTGGGGCGTTGGAATCATAGCAGTGGCAACGATTGCCAGAGTTTTCGCAGCGGTACTGGTTCAATTCAGTTTGGACCGTCTCAGCTTGATCGCCTGCCTGATTGGCGTGTTCGTCTTCGTCGGCGGCTTTCGCACGCTTCGATGGGCTGGTCCCGCCATTGTGTTCTTAATTTTCATGTTCCCGTTACCGCGGGTACTCGTGGATAACATTTTGCGGCCCATGCAAACCATGGCAACGATTTCGAGCGTATACGCTCTTCAGACTTTTGGCGTAGACGTTTATCGAGAAGGTAATCGAATCGTGTTGGAACACACGCCGATGAACGTCGTTGACCAATGTAGCGGTTTGCGAATGTTAACCATCTTCATCGCAATCGCGGTAGCGGTTGTGATGATCAGCAATCATCGCCCCTGGTGGGAGCGTGCTTGCATCCTTTTAAGTTCTGTGCCGATTGCGTTGCTGGTGAATTGCATTCGCATTACCGTGACCGGCCTGCTCTACAACCTCAATCTGGATCAAAACAATACCGACATCGTGAACGTCATTTTTCACGATTTCGCTGGATTAATCATGATGCCACTGGCACTTGGATTTCTATTTTTGGAAATGCAAATACTCTCACGTTTAGTCATCGAGGATAACAGCTCGAGAAAACTGAACGTAGGTATTGGAGCTTAGAGCATCGCAATCGATTGATTGGCCATCCTTTGGCAAAACTGGAGTTAAACACTTATGACCGACCACGGCCCGAGCCCTGTGAATCCTCAGATTCCATCTGCGCAAAACAGTCTACCCGCAGTAGCTCAAGAAAATACCAATCCGATGGGGAGTCCACTCCCCACTGGAAACTGGATGGAACCGAACGACTCGGGCGAAGGATTCAATTTTGCCGCCTTTTTACATTCGTTACGTCGACGTTGGCTACTCGGCCTCGGAATCGGCGTCGCGGCCAGTGCCGTCGTGATGTCCATGCTCTGGCTGTTGCTTCCGGTCAAATACGAGGCGTTTGTGACGCTACGTGTTCGTCGAAATCCGGATGAGATTCTCAGACAGAAATCGGTGCGACACCCGATGGACTTCGAAATTGAAAAGCAAACGCAAGCCGCGTTGCTGAAAAGTCCTTTTGTGATCAACGCCGCTCTGCGTGAACCTGGAATCAGCCAGATGCCTCTGGTTCGAGACGAATCATGGCCATGGCTCTTTGGCGAACGGCAAAACCCAGTTGCCTGGCTCGAGAAAGAATTAAAAGTCGAATACGCCGAAGGTTCTGAAATCTTGCGACTGAGCATGCATGATGAACCCGGTACCGAATTGAAGAAGCTGTTGAATGCGATCACCGCATCCTACATGGAAGAGGTGGTGAATGCGGAAGCAGCCGATCGCGTCGTGAAGCTTTCGAAGTTACGCGACCGCTATCGCGAACTCATGAAAAACATGAACGATAGCCTGAAGAAGATCAGCGAACTCGCCAAAACGTATGGCTCCACTGAATCTGAAAGCGTAAAGCTACGAATCGACCTTGGCCTGAAGCAATTGGCTGCTTTGGATCGTGAACGCATGGCAGTCGACCAGCAGTACTGGGACGCCTACGACATGATGATGCTTCAACAGCAACGCATCAATTCGACCATGACTTATGATCCTCAGCCTTATGAGGTCGAAGACGTTCTGACGACGCACTACCCCGAGTATGCGATGTTGAAAACTCAAAAGATTGAACTAGAGAACGCGATGAAGCTACGAGGTGGCGGTCGCGGTACTGGAGCAATGCAGCCTCAATTGGTCGCGATTCAACAACAGCTGGACGACTTCAAATATCAGAAGAAAGACGAAGTCGGCCAACGAATTCGCTCGATGACTGGAAACGACAGTCGCGTTCTGCAAGAAGATCTTCAGATCCTGCAAACCAAAGTCAGAAGCCTACAAGGTCGTCGCGCCAAGGTTTATCAGGATTACAAAACTCTGTCTGACCAACTTGCTCAGATGGGTCAATACAATCACGAATTGGACAGCGAAAAGTTGTCGATCAAGGCCCAAGAAGAGTTCGTCTCCGACGTCAAGAAAGAGATGGAAACGCTCGAACTGGAAGTTGCTTCCCGACCCCAGATTCGCGTCCTCCAGGAGGCCATCATCCCCGATGCAAGTAACTTCATCATGCGTAACTTGCAGCTGATTGCCGCCGGTATGATGACCATGTTTGTCACAATTCTCGGCGTCGCTTTCTGGGACATGCAGAGCAAGCGAGTCAACAACTCGCAAGAGATCACTGACTCGGGTGAACTTCGAGTCATTGGCTCCCTGCCGCTCCTGAACACGCGACGTGCTGCTGGCCTACTGCCGGTAAGCGAGACCACAAAACGTCGCATCGAATTGGGTCTTTCGCGATCGATTGACAGTATTCGTACTTCAATTCTCTTCGCTAAGTCGAGTAAGCCCTACGAATCCATCATGATCACCAGTGCATTAGCCCAGGAAGGCAAGACGACCGTCGCCAGTCAACTGGCCGCCAGTTTTGCTCGAACCGGGAAACGCACCCTGTTGATCGATGCGGACGTCCGTAATCCACAACAGCATGTTGTCCTCGGAATGCCGTTCCAAAAGGGACTCTGCGATCTATTGCGTTCGGAAGGAACGATTGACGAACTGGTACAACCAACGCCGGCTGAAAACTTATGGCTCCTTTCCGCTGGAAATCGTGATGCCAATACTGACCAACTGCTCGGCTCCGCCTTGTCACCCTTCATTGATGAAATGAAGACAAAGTTCGATCTGATTGTGATCGATACCGGCCCCGTGTTAACCTGTGCTGACGCAATGCTAGTTGGTCAGCTGGTCGACACGACGCTCCTGTCGATCATGCGTGACGTGAGTCGCTCACCAAAAGTCGCGGATGCTTGCGAACGCCTTCGCTCCGTCGGCGTACAGATTTCCGGTGGAGTGATGAATGGCGATGTCATGAATATCCGAGCAAGTGACCTCGAACTTGAGAGTCACGTGAGCGACGACCCGCAGCTTGAACAGCAACCGGTCGCTTAGCAATTGACCTAAGAGGAATTAGCAATGAAGTATCTACCAATCGGTATTTTGTTTGGCGTGTTGATCATCGGCACCTATGTTGAGGGAACCTATTCAGATCGATGGGGCAAAGCCCAATCGGAAAAACTGGATCATTTCACTGCCGCAGTTGATCTAATCCCCAAGGAGTTCGGGCACTGGACAAGTATCGAGGACAAGGTCGACGAAGAGCAGTTTAAGGCATCGAACTGCACCAATTGCATGTCGCGAACCTATACGAATCGCGAAGGTGAAAGAGTGAATGTGTACCTCGTGTCAGGAACGGGGCGTCACGTCACCATTCACACGCCGGATTGGTGCTATGTCGGTGCCGGCTATGACATCGTCGATGGTGAACCTCAACAATTCACCGACAACTCGGCTGCGACGATGGAAAATCCTCCGGAATTCCTGACGGCAATCTTTCGTAAGGAAGATCCGTTATTCACACACCACATTCGTATCTTCTGGACCTTCTCCGACGATGGGATCTGGCGTGGACCGCGGATGCCGAAGCCAGCACTTGGCTCGAAGCCTGCGATGTACAAGATCTACATGATCACGGAAATCAATGAGGTCAATGCCGAAGTCTCGAAGGACGCTACGCTCAAGTTCGCTCGAGAGTTTCTACCGTTGATCAACGGTATCCTTTTTGAAGAACCCGGAAGCTCGCTAGCAGCGGTCGAGACATCCTGATTCGACCGCGTCTAACGCCATTATTTCTCCCGAAACGCCATCGTCATTTCTTGCCGCGTTGGCGTTGTTGCTGAAAGAATGAACTCAAGATTTGTCCGCATGGCTCGGACAAAATCCCCGAGGTAACTTGAGTTTCGTGATTCAGTCGCGCGTCGCTGAGGAGTTGATACAGGGAATGGACCGCGCCGGATTTTGGATCCGAGGCACCATAGATGAGATGCGGTATTCGCGACTGCAGAATCGCGCCGGCACACATGGGACAGGGTTCCAGAGTCACGTAGATTCGACAATCTTGCAGACGCCAACTACTGAGAGATTCGGCAGCTTGTGTGATGGCAATCATCTCGGCGTGTGCCGTTGGATCGTTTAGCCGCTCGCGTTGGTTGTGAGCGGAGGCAATAACTCGATCCTGATAGACAATGATCGCGCCAACCGGTACTTCATCCTCAGCTCTTGCTTGCTCTGCCTCGGCAAGCGCCATTTGCATAAATACTTCATCCATGACTTGCCCAATTGCTTCACAAATTCAATGACGCCGGCTAATTGACGCCGATACCGGATAGCTCATCACGAGGTCGAACGACAAATTGAATCGGCGTCGCGTAAACTTTCTCCGCAGGATCCGCTCCAATACCAATTGCTGTGATCGTGACGGGACCAAGACCAAGTTTCGACGCGTCGATGGTGACTTGGCCCATCGCGAGGTTTACTGTACCGAGTGATTCACGTTCATGGAATACGTGAATTGCCTTAGTTCCCTTTCCAGTCAAGAACAATTGTATACGGCTATTATCATAGATCGTTTTGGGCTGAATTCCCCATTCGATTTTCATTCCCCGATTCGCGACATTCAATGGCAGTATTAAACGGGATTGCGACTCGATTTCAGAATCTTCGATCGCCACGATACGTATTTCCTGGTAACCATCTGCAATATCGACGGTATTAAGCTCAAAGGAATCGCCAGGTTGGCAAACACGTCGGAATCGGCCATTGACGAACAGCTGAAACTCGCGGATTCGTGCGGAAGTCGCCACGGGGCGTAAATTGATTGTCCCGGAAACAGTCGAGTTTGGGAGGGGGCCATCGATGGTGAAATTCGGTGCGCTCGCCCAAGGTCGACAGAGGGGATCTCCGACCATCAAGAGCTGATAAGGCGAAGCGACTGCCTGGTAAAAAGCTTCGGCAACGCTGGCTCCGCGAGCATAATGCACCTGGACCCAAGGGTGAGGGAATTTAGCCTGCAGGGCGAAGGGCTCCACCACGGTACCGCTCGAAGCGGCGGCTCCGTACCGGAGAAACTCAGTCAATGGCGTTTGAGTTGCATTGGAACGGAGAATCCCGCCAAAGCTTGTCAGGTTTTCGCAGATTGCACCTGGCTGGATCGTACTCCTCGTCTTGGACCAATCATACTTTGCACGTCCCGTCACCACTCCGAGTACATCTGGCCTGCCCATCGGCAGCACCCCGTCCATCACCTCTGCTTTGACACCCATATCGTTCAGAGTACGTGCAACTTCCGAAAATGCGGAATCGCGTGTTTGCGATCGCACTTCATTCTGGACGCGCATGAGGTAGATCGTTCCCTGCGGTTGCGTACAATCAGCCAACACACTCCGCCGCAAATATTGCACCACTTCCGGGAGACTGTTGCCACGGCCGTCTGTGTATCCCAACATCATCGACAAGTAATAGTTGGATCCGTTCAGCCCAACACGTTGTCCTCTTGGATTCCATCCATATTGACTGCGGAATCCACGTGTTCTCGTACCTTCATAATGGTTCGCGCGTTGGCTCTGCGACGTGTACACATAGGACGTATCACGTGAACGAACCTGCTCTTGAAAAAAAGTTAAACCGGTGATGGATCCCTGCCGGCCGGCTACTCTCGATAACGTTGATCGCACATCGGCAGAGAAATCGACGGCATAAGGAAAACCGCTGGAATAAACAATGTAATCGATCTGCGACTCAAGGCGTCGCCGTCCGATTTCATTCATGATCGGTTCGAGGATTTGCTGTCGGAAGGTTTCGATAGGAATGGATTCCCGAGATCCACCCCAAGCCAATCGAAAGACATTGACCCCGGGGATCTGTCGCAATTGGGAGTAATAATTTGCAATCGCTAATGAATCCGGACTCAACGGATTGACCACCAGAAAAACATTTTCAGGACCTCCGCCGGCGCGCGTGACGGACGGAGTCGTTGCCAACAGGAGCGCAAAGAAAAGAATCGACAACAGACGGCATCGATAGATCATTCAAATCCCCCAGTGAGCGGACTCGATCAGGTCGGTCATGTCAGCGACTACGAGAGCCAAACAGCACTTGTTCGTAAAAGGTCCGCAGCTTCTTGAACTCCACACCCCAATTGTACGTTTCTACAACGGCCTGTCGGCCTCGATCGCCGTATTGTTGAGATAATTCAGGTTGCTGTACGAGTGACTCAATCGCATCTGCAATCTCGTTGGCATCGGTGGGATTAACACAGACTCCACATTGAGACTGTTCAATGACCTCTTGGTAAAGCGGAAATCTCGATGTGACGACCGGCATGCCCAAAGCCATATACTCAAAGAGCTTGGTCGGATAAGACTCGACAAAGTTTGGCTCAGGCTGCAAGACAGCGATACCAATCGTACAATCAGCAATCCTTTTGATCGCTTGCGAGCTTTTGATGTAACCGGTGAACTCGACCCGCGGCAGTCCGTGCTTCTCAACAAAAGTCAGCAATTCTGATTCGTGTTCGGCAGGGGAAATCGGGCCGATGCAAAGCCATCCGACCGAAAGGCCTCGTTCGGCGAGCAACTTGAGTGCTTCCAAAGTAACCACACTGCCGCGGTCTCGCGAGACGGCACCAATGTAGGCCAAGGTGGGAGGGTTTCCCTCGCGGGAAACGGGTTCACTCAAATCCAACTTCGCAAAGTTACGAATGACAGCGCTATTCTCGACCCAAGGATAACTCGCGACGTAAGACGACTCAGCAAAGAGTACGGGCATCTTGCCGATCAAAAGACGTTCGACGTACCGAACGCCCCAGGCCAGCGGCCTGCGGAGCCAAGCCGGAATCCAGGTTTTCGAAAGAATATCCTTGGGCACGTTCTCATGCATATCATAAATGACTCGATGCCCTGTCCAACACAGCAGTCTGGCCCACGGCAAGAGCTCCGGATCGTGTATCACATAGAGATCCGCCTGCTGCCGACGCGCAGTTCGATAAACTTGCCAGGCCGTGAGCGTCATCCGCAAGAATCGATGACTTCGCTTGGGCACCGATTTGATCACGACACCATCAACGATCTCGTCACAATCGTGTGTCGAGACCAGAACAACCTCGTCACCTGCCTCAACAGACGTGCGACAATGCTTGTCAAAGATTCGAACATCGAACGTGCGGTGCACGGACGTGAGGTGAACCAGTCGCAGGCTAGATTTTGTCATAACCCGTCCTAACCTGGTTCGACCCGAAAGCGATCCAACCAGACCGCAAGGCAAGCCATTCGATAGAGAAAGAAGTGAGGAATTTTCTGGGATCCATCGCGGTATTCACGAAAGGCGCGAGCGGCCCTATCTCGATCCAAAATCGGTTCCAGACGATCACAAGAACGCACTCGGGATTCGAGCAATTCCCCTAGACGTCCTCGCAGCCAGCGAGCTTGTGGAGTATCAAATCCGAGCTTGGTTTTTCGATCACGTAATGTTTTAGGCAATCGCTCTCCCATCCCTTCAACAAGCACTCTCTTCGTCATTCCGTTTTTGAAGAACAGTTGGTTAGGCAAGGTAAGAGCAAGTTCGACAAATTCATGATCGACCATTGGCACACGTGCCTCAACGCCATGAGCCATGCTGTTTCGATCCTGATATCGCAACAGCACTGGCAGACTCCACCGTCGCAGGTCGGCCCATTGATGTGCATGGAGATCGTGCACACCTTTCATACTCGTCCGCCACGCACTTCGATTCATCACTTGCCATGAAGGTCTGAGAATATCTCGCATCACGTCATAACGCCGTTTCAACCATTTCGGCGCATAGCGTGTCCCCTGCCAGAACTGCAGCAACTGGCGATCTCCAAAAGCCAATAATTGTGCGACGTGACGAGCCGCTGCAAAATACCTCGAATCACTCAACAATTGACGCAGGTAGAAGAAAGCGAACTTGCGATACCCGCAAAGTGTTTCGTCACCCCCTTGTCCATTCAGCAGCACCGGAACGCCATGCTCGCGAGCAAGTCGCATCACACAGAATTCGCCGTATTGACTCAGCGAAAAGGTTGGCTCGTCCTGGTGATAGATAAAGGTATCAAGATTCTTTTCGACATCTTCATCCTGCAAAAAGAACTTACAAGGTTCCGCCTGGCATTCCTGATTGACGAGATCGATATAAGGCTGTTCATTGATCAGCGGGTCATTGTTACAGACCGAAAAGGTCTTCATCCTGACACCATAATCGTGGTAGGAGACACCGACGATGCTAGACGAATCAATACCACCGGATAAACATGTCCCCACGGGAACATCTGATCGCAGTCGAAGTCGGACGGCTTGACAGAAAACATCTTCAACCTGTTCAACTGCCTCGGCCCAGGAACAATTGACTTCCTGTCGCGACGGTTCCCAGTAGTTGACAGCTTGTTCGGGTCTAGGCAATTGATCCAAATCCCACGCCAGTCGTGAACCCGGCAGCAACGGCACGACGGACTCAAACATCGTCAAGTGGGGCTCATGTCCCAGGAGTCCTTCTGAGAGATAGTCCACTGCTTGTTCGGCCTGCAACTTTGGTTGAAACTCGGCGACCGACAACAGCTGCTTTGGCTCGGAAACTACGTATAGGCGATTCGCAGCGAACCAAAGATAGATTGGCTTGATCCCCAGCCGATCGCGTGCCATCAGCGCTCGCCGCCGTCTCAGGTCGACCAGGACGAAGGAGAACATGCCTCGGAACCGCGAAACACACTCATCACCCCATTCCTCATAGGCGGCCAACAGGACTTCGGTATCCGACCGTGAGCGAAACTGATGGCCACGCTGCTGTAGTTGCTCAGCAAGCTCGAGGTAATTGTAAACTTCGCCGTTGTAAGTAACCCAAACGTTACCGGCTGCATTCGCCATTGGCTGTGCGCCCGCTGCACTCAGATCAAGAATGGCCAGCCGAACATGTCCCAGCGACCAAGTGCCGGCACCTTGTTGAACCAGACCATCTCGATTGCCAACTAGGACCCCCTCACCATCGGGGCCACGGTGCGCAATCAGTTCGATCGAACGCCGCGTTTTCGCGAAAAGATCTGCGTCAGGAGTTTCAGAAAAAATCGCGGTTATTCCACACATAGCCTACCAATGACACTGGTTCGTTATCGTTACTTACGTTCGTTCACACGAACCAGTTTCGTCCTTTTCGCGTAATGGTGGCCAGCGTCTGAAGAGGGCGTCAAACGGCCTCAGGGCGGCGCACACCGTCATCTTATTCGTCGACCTGATCGCGACGGAAAACAAGGAGGCGTCACGCAACCGGGAAATCCGCTTTTCTTCTCGTAAGTGTCATAATCGACATGTGTGGATATGCGACGCATTCGAAGCTGTATGGTAAACTAGAGTTCACTGCAAAGACTTCTTGTCCTGCGCCCTTTCGGTGATTCCTAAAGGAATTCCAATGGTATTTATAATCGTCCTTTTGACGTTCTTTATTTTCGCCCTGGCGATCATGTGGCGGCCGTCCACCGTCTTGGCATTTGCTGTGTGCATTTACCCATTCGAACAGTGGGCGCAAGCCAACATGGCATATTTCGCTCAAAACTCGGCGATCATCAATTACGGGCTCGGCCTTTTGACCTTGTTTGCTTTGGCCTGCATCATGATGCGTGGCCAGAACCCCTTGAATCCAACAACGAATGCAATGTGGGTCTGGCTTGCGCTTTACATTTACGCCGGACTCAGTTGTTTATGGGCACTTGATCGGGAAACATCTTTATTCCTGTACAAGTATCATGCCCCTTACGTGATTACCTTTGTGGCTCTGTTGCCCCTCGTCATTCAAAAACCGGATGACGTTCGAACCGGTCTCATCGCGACACTTACATTTGGTACGTTCGTGATGATCTTGCTGGCCTTCGACACGGGTATTCACGCCTGGGGTCGAACGATCGAAGTCGAACACGGTGTTGGCGTTATTGATCGTGTTGGTCAATCGCGAACCCGCCTCGCACCGCTATCGGTTGCGGAAACGGCGGGGCAATTGATCATCATAGCAACACTGATGAATTTCATCGGGTTGAATCGCGTCTGGCAAATCGCGCGTTGGTTGGTTGTCTTCATTGCATTGGCACTCATTTACCGTTCTGGTTCGCGTGGGCAGTTCTTCGCGGCTGCCATTGCGGTCATGATTTTCATTGCCCCGAGCCGTGGTCTTCTCAAAGCACGTGGCTGGGTCACCGCATCTGCCTCGATTGCCGTTATGCTCGGTGTAGCGGCATTTACGTTTACGGCATTCGCCGATACCTCAGGACGTTGGAGCTTGGAGAGAATGAGCGATACGCTCCAGGCTACTCGTATTGACTATTGCATCACGCTCTTAAATTTCTGGGCTGACAGTTCGCCGATTCACTGGTTGTTCGGCATCGGCAGTTCATCCTCTTACGACCCTCGAATTCTTGGCATTTATTGCCACGTGGTGGTCGTTGAAGTCCTGGCCGAGCTTGGCATCGTCGGCTTGTGTCTGATCACCGCATTTGTGCTACTGGTCTGCCGAGATGGGTATCGACTCTACAAGGCCACGAAAGGCTCAAACGTCGATCGAGGTACAGCGGTTGCCCTTTGTGGGCTGTTCTTGTTCCAGCTCATTTTGACGTTTAAGGAGAGATCCTTCCTCTCGCACACGTTCACGCTCTGTTGCGGTCTCATGATTTGCCGATATTGTGCGGTCGTCAAGAGCCAGAAAAAACGAGAACGATCGATGGCAATGAGACGATGGGTGATGCAACAGAGTCAGCCTCAGCAGCAAGCCCCTAGACCGTTGGCGCACACCCATTAGCAGAGCAGGCAAGCCCTAGAAGGTGAACTGCGGGGCGATCCAGTAGGTCTGGTCGTCCTGTACAGCATCTCTCTCCTCGACGACGAGCTTGATTTTTCGAGCTCCCTCCGGAATCCGAATACGAATAGGCGTTTTCTGGCCGCGACTTCGCAAATGCCCGCTGTGAAAGAGTGGCTTTCCATCGACTTGAACGATGAATTCAACGCCGTCTGTAGAATCGCCGTTGAGTACTCCAACGGCCGTAAACGTTTTTGCTTCTGGTGGCACATCGTATTCAATTTCGGACGGAGCATGAGCCCATAAGAAGCGAGAAACTTCCTTGCCGTTATGTTGAGGTAGCGGTCGGATCCTACCAACATTCAGTTTCTGATTTTCGTTGACACCAAGCGTACCGTAGCCTGTCTTTGAAGCATTCGGATACAGCTCCGTAGCGTCGAGCACTTTGTCAAGCAGCCCTATGCGCTCAACGACGCGATTCAAAGTCTTTCGAGTGTCGACGATCTCTGCGGGGTTCGCACCGGTCAGACTAAGGTCGTACCAATATCGTGCACGGTCGAGCGCATGTAACTGATGCAGTCCTCTTTTCTGACGGGCAATAGCACGCCATCCATCCGCCACTGATTTTCGCTCTGCCGATCGGGCTGGCCTTGCTAAATCAGCTTCGGCCAATTTTCGTAGCGAAGCATCCTCCCCAACCTTGAGATGGGGCAAACCGTTTTCAAAGTCGCCTTTTGCAAAGCAAAGGAATTCCCCCACTATCAAATTTGCAGCAGGATTATCACCGTTCTGCACAAGCTGCTCGGCTGCTTCACGAGACGCTGCAAATTCACGTTCGACGGTGTCTACGTGGATCTTGCGTTGCGTCACGTGAGGTCTCGCCACAGGATCTTTGCGAACGATCGAAACGGCAAGATTCGCAAATCGTTTCGCATCCTGGTAGTTGTCATCAACGACAGCCTGGCTGGACAAAGCCAAAGCCACTCGCGTCAAATCGTTGCGAGCCTCTCCTTTCGACGAGCGAATCAATTGCCTGAGAAACTCGTATTGTTCCTGCCAGCGATCGGTTTGAAACCGCTCAAAAAGCTGATCGGTAGCGTCCAGGCCCGCATTCAAGTCACGATGAACCACCGCCAGCCGTTCAGCCTCCCGCAACAATTCGTACTGAGCAGTGGGACGACCAGCCTCACTGCGAGCAACCTCCAGGAACTCATCTGCCGTCTGTCCCCAGAGTCCACTGTCCTTAAGCCGTTGCCGAGCCAGAGCACGCTCACTCGAAGTTGGAATCGGCAACCTTTTATCTGCGGCGGGACCAGCAAGGGAGTCATCGGGATCCTTGGCCGCCGGAGGCACCGCAACCACGCGTTCCGGCTCTCCTTTCATAACAACTTCAATGGCCCGCGCAAGAGAATCCGAAGCGAAGCCGTGCTGCTGGGCCTTTTTCAAAAACTGCTTGCCTCGGGTGATATTCCCATCTTTATCCAACATCAGAAAACTGCCGATCAACCGCCATCCTGGCCCCGGAGCTTTTTGGAATCGAAAGTCAATGAGGCCGATCGCCAGCTCCGGATCGAGCGTCGTGGAAATGAGCGGAAAGGTCTTCGTCTGCCCCTGTGCCGTCTTTAAGGTTAACTGGCGACCATCGACCTCAGTCACCTCGACGGGAGTTCCTCTCATCACGAGTTGTGATCCGACTTGAATCTCCGACTTGGCCTTTTCCAACGCCTGCCAAAAACGTTCCGCGTTGTAAACCAGTAGCTCCAACTCATCTCGTACCTGCCGTTCGGCAGAGTTCGCAGGTACAATTCGCTCCATCATGGCCTTGGCCGACTCAAGATCACGCTCAGAAAGCGCGGCCAATACAGCTTGATAGACGTTGGCAGCATCAAACTGCAGGCGATCCGAAGAGGCGCTGTTATCGAGTCGATCCCATGGAGTGACCGTCGGGACAGCAACGGAATCCGTATCCGTTTGTCCAGCTGACGGCTGTTCATTGCTCATTGGAGAAACATTGTCTTCGGACTCGCTGTCTGTAGCATCGACATCGACAGCATCATCAACGGTGGGGTCTTTTTTTTCTGGGACCACATCCCCGTTGGGATTCGGTTCTTCGTCATCGCCTTCGATGTCGCCTGTTGTCACACCGATCTGTTGCTGAGGTCGATTGGCCACATCGTCTTCATTCCCGTGTCCCGACATCCATACACGAAAACCGAGAGCAACGATCAATAGAACCACAGAGCCGCCAAGTACCATCATCGACAAACGTCGATGATTCACCGACGAACTTGCCTCCCCACGTCGCGAGGTCGATCGCTCCTCCTGTTCGACAATAATCTCCGGCTGTTGTGCAGAAGATTCCCGAGCAACCGAGGGTGGTGTCAGTGGTGGAGCATCAGGCGGATTCTGTTGTCGCAACCAGGCATCGTAGTTGGCCTTGTCCAGGGAATCGAGCAAACACAACTTGGCGGCAGCAACTTCATTGAGTAACCGCTGAGACAACTCAACATTCTGACCATGTTGATAGGTACGTAGATGCGCCATCTGACGGTCAGCAGCCGTAGCAATTACCTCGACGCTCGATTCATATAATTCGATACCGAGCAACCGATAATGATTGGGCGGTCGCTCGGGATCTCGGATACCGAGCCATTGGTAATATGGATCAATGCGATCGGGCATAGTTGCCGGACGCCCCTTCTTTAAAGGCGATTGCTGCGGTCTCATGGGCCAAGAGAGACGGCATATCTATCCTCGATGATATGCCGAGCGACGAAGAAAGTCACGTCAGGTTCAGGCTGGAGAGAAATCGGGCTCAAGTGACTGATCATCCATCCCCGGGGCAGGGAACGGACGTCAGCTAACGGAGATAAGCGTCCAAATCAGCCTAAAACCCGAAATCAATACTTGCCGTCGAGCGTGGTGTTCAGCTGGGACGGAACGGGCGTTTGTCGCCAACTGTTGCCCATCCTCGGATGACGAGCCTGAGAACGTGCGGTCGACAACAATTGGCCGTAAATGTTTGGATCGATTTCTTCTGAGAGAAAGGAAGCGTGGCCGTCACAGTAGGCAACATTGACGCCGCCGGCGTGGTTACTGGAAGGACGCGCGAATGAATTGAGCAAACCGCGGGGTTTATTGCTCGTGATCGAATCGTTCGACATATCTAACAACTGTTTGTCAGTCAAACGATCTGCGGCCTGATTAATTCGATACATGCGTCCTGAAGCTGGCTGGGCATTTTCGTCAATCCAAACGTTTTCAGGATTGTAGTTCCAGACCAAACCGTGCAGAGCTTCATCCAAGTTCGCCCAATTGACGGCATTGATGTTTTCGGAGAGTAAAATCGTCGATCCAGCGCCGTCGTTCTTACCAAGAAATCCGAGGTCAACCTTTTGGTCAAATTGGTTGTTTCTATTCACATGGCCAATGCCGTTTGCACGAATGTCGTTGGCCCGTCCGCTCGGGTTAAAGACTTCTTGAATTCTCACACCAAAGTCGTCATCCCAAGCGCCCGTATTCATGACGTAGCTGAGACGACCCGGAATCTGACTGCCGTCGCCCGGATCACTAGGACAGGTCATCAGATCTAACTCGATTCCAGCATAAAGCGACTGGTCGCCTGAATTCGAGTTGACCACCAGATCCCAGACATTCCCTTGTTCGATATAGGGCAAGATTTTCGTGGCCCACGAAACCGGAACTTGTTGTCCCTGATTGTTTCGCACGAAATTGATGCGCCCTGGAAAATTCTGCTTTGCAGACTCGTGCTGCAGCATCGCCTGACTAAGACCACGGACACGATTGAGACACTGAGACTTACGGGCCGCCTCACGAGCATAGTTCACAGCCGGGACCAACAAACCGACAAGAACACCAATGATGGCAATCACCACCAATAATTCCACCAGTGTGAAGCCGACGTTCTTCTTTGACATGATCTCTGTCCCTTTGAACTGCAGGTAACTCAAAGCCCCTAATCTCCCAATCTCTAGAGACTTTATTATCCCAGAAAACCGGTGTGTTGTCGAGTGAACTGGCCCTGGCGGGACCCTTAGCGGCAATGCATTAAGTCATGTTCAGAAAAGCAGATAGGACGGTCAATCAGATGATCGCGCTCGACTCATCGTGGGCGACTCATCGCGTTTCGCGAGAGACTTTCCGATCCCAAATCGCCCGATCCGCGTCTCGCTAACGCCAGACGCCCCGCGTGTCCACAATCACCTTTTCCTGCAAGATGCGGCGTGGCACCTCTTTGAATTGCCGATGATCGGTCAACAGCACCAGGATATGGCTTTGTTCCAAGACATCCACCAAATCATGAAGTGGAAAATCCGTGAAATTTTCAGGAGAGATATAGGGATCACAAACCAGCATTTCGCCCACCTGCTTCTCGTACAAAGCGCGGACGATGTCCAAGGAAGGACTTTCTCTCAGGTCGTCGACATCTGCCTTATAGGTGAGTCCCAGACAACCGATTTTCGGTGCCGCAAACTCGGCCGCTAGATCCGCGATGTGATCGACCACAAAATGAGGTTTTGCATCATTCACTTCACGAGCCATTCGGATGAGCGGAGTATGCTCTGGGGCAGTGTGGACCAGGAACCATGGATCGACACTAATACAGTGTCCGCCGACGCCGGGTCCCGGCGACAGGATGTTGACCCGTGGATGCCGATTGGCGAGTTCGATAATTTCCCACGGATCAATTCCCAACCGATCCGAGAGAACTGAAAGCTCATTGGCAAACGCGATGTTCACGTCACGATAGGAGTTTTCAACCAACTTCGTGACTTCGGCTGCGATCGCGCTGGTGGCCAACACATTGCCGTTCACAAAGGATTCGTAAAACGTCTTGGCCTTTTCGGTGCAGTTCGGAGTTACGCCGCCTACGACGCGATCGTTTTGCACAACTTCCAGAAGGATGCGACCCGGCAAAACTCGCTCTGGACAGTGCGCAACGAATACATCCTCACCGACTTTGAGTTCGGGTGGTATCGCGTTGGGTACGACGATTTGTTCTGTCGTCTGTGGCGGACTGGTCGACTCGAGAATAATCAGATTGCCCGGTTGGACATAAGGTCGAATCGCCTGAGATGCTTGTTCGACGTAGGAAAGATCGGGTGAGTGATCCGGCCGAATGGGAGTTGGCACGCAGAGAATAAAAATGTCGGCAGCCTGAGGTTCATATCCCGCCTTCAATTGACCACTATTCACAGCCGATCGAACGACAATGTCGAGATCAGGCTCTTCAATGTGAATGCGTCCGTCATTGATCGTATCCACGACATCGGCACGAACATCCATGCCATAAACATGGAATCCCTTGGTTGCTAAAACACTCGCGGTCGGTAGACCAATGTATCCTAACCCGATCACGCACACTTGCGTTTCACTGGGGACAAGACCACGGGACATGGATGACTTTAGGCTGGTTTCTTGATTCATGACTGCCAATTCTGTTTCAACATAAGGTCAACGATACGTCGAGCCGCCTGGCCATCGCCATACGGATTCTCATCTATTTGATGTTGCGCATATTCGACTGGATCGTCCAGTAAAGCGGAAACCCGGTCCACAATTTTTTCAACCGAAGTTCCCACCAGCTCTACGGCTCCGGCGTCCATTGCCTCAGGTCGTTCGGTCGTTTCACGCATCACCAGAATCGGCTTCTTCAACGAAGGAGCCTCTTCCTGGACACCACCGGAATCGGTCAGGATTACGGTACTTCGGTCCATTAACCACACAAATTCGGGATATGGAGCTGGCTCAACAAGGTGGATATTTTCACGATTGCCGAGGACCTCGAATACGGGGCCGCGTACATTTGGGTTCAGATGAACCGGGTAGACAAAGTCCGTATCGTGGTAACGATCCGCCAGTAGTCCGATAGATTCGCAGATATTTTGAAAACCGCCGCCAAAATTCTCTCGACGATGGCCGGTCACCAAGACCATGCGACGTTCACCAAGTTGTGAGTATTTTTCGCGCCATTGTTGGTCATTGGCTCGTTCGCGATTGACAGCCCAGAGCAACGCATCGATCACGGTATTCCCCGTGACGTGTACCGAGCTGGGATCCGTATTCTCGGCCAATAGATTGTCGGCCGACCGCTGAGTCGGAGCACAATGCAGAGCGGCAACCAGGCTTGTGATTCGACGATTCATCTCTTCAGGCCAGGGGGCGAGCATGTTGCCCGTACGCAATCCCGCTTCAACGTGCACGAGGGGAATATGTCGATAGAAGGCAACAAGAGCTGAGGCCATCACCGTCGTGGTGTCACCTTGGGCGACGATACAGGACGGCTGGCGTTCCTCGACAACTTCATCGAGACCCTGGACACAACGGGCAGTCAACCGAGAAAGTGTTTGGTTGGGCTGCATGAGTTGCAGGTCTACATCTGCCTTGATGCCGAAGTAATCCGTGACCTGCTGCAGCATCTCCCGATGTTGTCCTGTGAGAAACACAATCGTTTCAATTTCGTCAGGTCGGCGAAGACACTCCTGAACGACAGGAGCCATCTTGATAGCTTCTGGTCGGGTGCCAAAGATCAGTAGTGCTTTGAGTTTAGCCATGATTCAAATAACATTTCGGTCAGGGGATTGTGCAAAAAGTGTACTTTCTAGATCGATGTTTGGTGGGCGAGTTCCAATTTCAAGCAACGAAAGCAATCGTCTTAATCGGCACATCCAAGACGACCGGAAATCCACCCGTTCTCATAAATCCATTCGAGGCACCTGACGTCCGGGAACGCCAAACACAAACATCGACTCTGCCGCATCACGCATACAAGCCGAATTGGCCGAAAGCTTAGAGTTCCGTTTCATTGTACAGCCGGGCGCGACGGTGCCATGAGTACTAATGTAGACCTGATCCTCAAGCGTCACAAAACCGTTCAAAGTCGCATAAGGAGCGAGCAAACAGAGCGGACCTACCTGGCAATCGTGCCCGACAGAGGCGTAATAATTCAGGTGGACATTTGGTCCGAGCTTGGCACTATTGGAGACCGTCGCAAAAGGATAGATCACCGCTCCAGCACCAATCTCGGCGGTAGAAGCCACAAAGGCTTGAGGGTGAATGAACGAAATGAATTCACCTCCCTTACTGTGAATTGCCGCGGTTGTCGCCTGCCTCGCATTCATGGCGCCGATTGCCAGCAGGAACCGATCGTCCGGTTCGGGTTCGTAATCCTCGGGTGCCGCCAATACAGGATGATGAATCTGCCACTTCTCCAAAGCTCGAGGCTCCTCTTGCGCAAGAAACCCCTTGAAGCGGTATTCGTCCGACGAGAACACATCTCCTAACATGGCGAATAACTCTCGCCCAAATCCACCGGCACCAACAATGATCAGATCAAACATGATTGAGACTCAAACGAATCGCTGTGTGTCGAAACGGCATCTAGACCGAGGCACCGCCATCGACGGTAATCACTTGTCCCGTGGCAAAAGCACTTTCCGGGGACAGCAGAAACTGAACCCATGGCACGACGTCTTCGGATTTCCCGAGTCTTCCGAGCGGTGTGCGACGAATGATTTGCGAGCGCTGATG
>Ga0163179_10000392_pt1 | contig 31667 bp, 36 predicted proteins | sample AtlANTMetagenome_FD_109643 | JGI IMG/M metagenome (GOLD analysis project Ga0163179, IMG submission 109643) | Marine eukaryotic phytoplankton communities from the Atlantic Ocean - Atlantic ANT 2 Metagenome | ecosystem: Environmental > Aquatic > Marine > Oceanic | place: North Atlantic Ocean... | reverse complement strand
TACTAATGTTGAAAATGATAGTAACGTATTCATTTATTTTATGGATAAGGATTTAACTTACGATGACGATTTTGCAATAACTGCAGGAATGGGTCAAGATACTGCTAACACATCTTCATGCAAAAGAAATGTTTATTGTTATGGTAATGACCATACTACAGTTTCTTATAGACCTTATTTAGAAGTAACAACAGGAGCTGCTCCTGCAGCACCAACTAATAACGCAACATTTTTTGGAGCTAATTTTTAGGATTGCTAAACCAAAACCGACTGGTTGGTATGTAAAAAACGTAAGTCGCTATATTTAAGTAACTTACAGCTATAAAATAACTATTGCTTTTTAAAATAAAAGTATATAATATATAAACATAAATTTAACAAAGGAACAATTATGGATTATAAAAAAAAGATAGATGATTTTACAAAGCAATTAAAACAAATTGAAAACGCTTACATTAAATGTCAAGCAATTATAGAGTTTTTAACTGTTGAAAAAGAAACAGAAGAAAAAACTAAAGCTAAGAAAACTAAATAGCTTGTTTTAATACAATAGTATGTGTAAATTATAGTTATGAAAACTGAGGAGATATATATATAATGGCAATTCTTGCAACATTAGGTGCAATGGCACCTACTATTCTTGGAGGATTACTTGGAGCAAGTACTCCTGGGTCAGAAGAAATAGATGAAAATAAAATAGCTGCAAGTCAACAAAGAACTCAAGGTTTGATTGATGAGAATCTAGGCTTATCTAGGCAGTTAAGAGACCCTCAATCTGCTATTAATATGCAAATGAGAAATCTTTTAAATCAAAATGCAATGAATCAAGGCTCTCAAATAAGTAATCAAATGCAAAAATTAGGAAGTATGACAAATATGTCTCCAGGACAAATAGCAATGCAGCAAAGAATGGGAATGAACTCTGCTATGGGTGGAGTTAATCAAAACTTTTTAAACGCTTTGCAAAAAAGGTTTAGTCAAGGCACTGGAATAATGGGTCAAATGACAGGATTGCAACAAGGATTAGATGAAAATATGGGTAACGCTTATTTATCTAATTTGAATATGAGAAATCAAGACTCTCAAAATGCATTTAGTGGCTTACTTCAAGGAGGAATGGCTGGTTTTAAAATTGGAGAAAGCGATGCTTTTTCAGATATTTTTAGTAATTTATTTAAAGGAGAGGGTAAATAATGGCACTTAATTTTAATCAAATGGGAAGCATGGCTGGTGGAAATAGCGTAGGAAGCGTATTATCATCTGTAGCTGCAGGTCTTCCTAGTAGAGGCGAAAAGCTTTCTATGGATGTTCAAAATTCTATAAATACAAATTTAAAAAGCCTTGTTGATTTATCCAATACAGATATAGATAGTTTTAAAGATGCAGATTTTAACGTAAAAAGCGCATTTCAAGCTTGGAATGATTTGTCTAGTGGTTGGGGTAAAAGAGAAAGAATAGCTGCTCAAAGAGCAGGTATAAATCCTCTAAGCTTTAAAAAGCAGTATGATGATTACCAAGCAATGATGATAAGAGAAATTGAAAATAACATTAAAAGTAATCAAAATATGACTAAATCTTCTGATAGCGATATGAGGTCTAAGTTTAGTAATATGCCAAACTTAGCTAATTATTTAAATAACAATAGTGTTGACCCTTTAATTACAAGTATGATGACTCCTAAACGTACTGCATTAGACCAGCTTTCAGATTTTGGTGGTATGTTAATGCCTAAAGCAGATGATACCTTAGGAGAGTTAGCAACAAGTGTTCCTGGTATGCTAGCAGGATATGGTTTAGGAAAAGGGGCATATAATAAATTTAAAACAGGTTCATTTTTTGGAGGCGGAGCAGCATCTGGTAGTGCTGGAGCAGGAACTGGGGCAGGAGGAGCAGCTTCTCCTATTTTAGGTCCTGATGGTAACCCATTACCAAAATCTTCTAAATCAAAACTTAGAAAAGGAGCTGCAAATTTACTTTCTAAAGCTAAAGGCAAAGCGCCATCTATGAAATCAGCTTCATCTTTATTAACTAAATATTTAGGAAAATCTCGTGGACTAGCAATGTTGGCTAGATTTGGCCCATATGGAGCACTTGCTGCTCTTATAGGAGGAGCAGGTTTAGCATTATATAGTAATAGAGATAATTATCAATCTGCTCAAGATTCAAGAGTATCCAACACTTATGGTGGTGGACCAGTTGATACGTCTGGTGCAGCAGGTATAGAAGCAGCTAGAGCAAAATTAGCACCATATCTTAAGTAAAGGCCTAAATGGCTCAACCACAACAAGTAGCTGAACAACAACAACAGCAATTTGCCCCTACGTTTGATAAAAAACAAACGAGAGATTACATAAAGTTATATGGAAAATCTCCAAATAGATTCAATCCTCAATTATTAGATTCAATTAGACAACATGCTCAGTATCATAATGTACCTTTTTATGAAGGTGACTTTTCTATTATGGAAGCTATTAAACATGCAGGCTCTGGGTTTATAGAAGGTTTTACTACTTTAAATCTTTATAAAGAACAACCAGATAACCAATGGGAAGCTATAGCCAAGAACATAGGTCACTTAGTTGGATTTGCCCCAGGTATAGTAGCTAGTCCTCTTAATAAACTTGGTATACTAACAGAGTCAAGTAAATTACTTGGTATAGCTGCAGCAATACCTAAAAGAGGTATACCTTTAGCTATGGCTGAAGATTTAGTAAAACCTCAAGCAAAGAAAATTGTAAAAAGCGTTATGGGAAAAAATCTTTTTGCTAAAAATCAAGCGTTAAATACAGCTACTGATTTTCTAAAGACAAACCTAGCTAAAGATGTTATGAGCGGAGCTTTTACATTAGGTACTGCTAGTGCTATATCTACTTGGCAACATGGAACAGATGCTATGATGGATAGCTTTTTTCATGGAGCAATTGCAGGTGGTGGTTTTAAAGTTATTGGTAATAAGATAAAATTAAAAGATGAAACAGCTACTACATTTGCAAGAGCGTTATCTGGTTCTTTATTTTTAGGGTTACCTTCTACTATTAGAGGAGCTACAACTCCAGAACAAATATATGAATATTTATTAGGAGCTTACTTTGGCGGTAAAGAATTAAGCTGGGCTCAAACTAAAGCTAGAGAAATTCATTACAAAGAAAACATACCATTTGCTAGACAATCACAAAGCGGCAGATTAGATACAACTATGGACCCTACTTCTATGCCTTCTTGGAAAGGTTTGCCAAGAGAGGTTAAAAATGAACTTCTTATACTTGCAGAAAAAGAAACAGGATTAGCAAGAGGTCAAGACCCTAGGGAATTAGAATATGCTTTGAAAGAAGAGTTCTCAGAGTTTCAAGAAGCTTTAGATAAAAAAACAAATATTTCAAAAGGTACTAAAGATAACATAAAAAAAGAAATAAAAGAAGAAGTTAAAGAGCCTAAAATAGAAAATTTAAGTTATGCTGGTGTTGGTCAAGGCTCTAGAGAAGTTTTTAAAGCAAATATAGATGGAAAAATTCATTTTTTTTATAGAAGTTCTAGTGGAAGAGCAGGAGATTATAAAGGTAGGATAATGCCATTTGAAGGGTATGGAACTCATCCTACGCTTAAGCAAGATTGGATTATAAAAAGAATGGTAAAAAAAGTTGGAAGCTATGAAGAAGGTCTTTCTTTGTATCCTAAAAAAGTTGCCGAAGCTGCTAGGAAATTAGACAAAAAATTTCCAGAAGATAAAACTATAGCAAAAGGCGAATCGCCTACAAATCCATCCCCAAGAAAGCAATCACAGGTAGATGCTATGAAAGCTCTTGGATTTATAGGTGGTGGTAAAAAATTAAAACCAGGTGATTTTGGAGTTCATTCTAGATATGGAAAATTTAAACAATATAATGTTAATAAAGAATTAGGATTATCTAAAACAGGCGCTTCTTTAACTAAAAAGCAAACTATTAAATATTTAGATAATATGGTTTTAAAACCTGAAGTTAAAAAACCTGAAGTTAAAAAACCTATAGTTAGAAATAAAGACAAATTTATATTAACATCTGGTAGTAGAGGGTTTGACTCTATATTATCAGAAAAAGCAGCTGAAGAAGGCATTAATACCTTTCAAATAAAAATGCCTAATCAAAGAGGCGGTAAGGTTGGTAAAGGTGATGAAGTTATTATTACACCTAGAAACTTAGACAAACAAGACAAGTATGTTACTAGTGCTATTCAAGATTACAACAGAAGAGCAGAAATATCAAGAAAAGCTGGGGCAGATGTAAGAGACTTTGACGTAAATTCTCTTAGATATGGAACTACTGGAAATGCTTATAAAGCTTTAAGAAGAGATGCATATAGAATGAGATTAGCAGATTCTATAGTTATAGCTGATGCTAAGGTAAACAGCTCTTTAGATGGTCTAGCTTTATTACAAAAAATAAATGGTCAATTAGCTATAAATACAGGTAAACCATTATATGTTATAAATAAAGAATTAGGAACTCTTAAGTGGAATCCAGCTAAAGAAAATCCACTTACAAAAGAATTTGGAACATTTGAGATAATAGACACAATACCCGAATTAGGCGATAAAATAGCCTTTATAACGCCAAACAATGTAAACAATAAGGTAATGAGCATTGCGCATAATATGATTGAAAAACAGTCATTTGCAGCGAATAACAAAGGTCAGAACATTGAAACTATAAAAAAAGAAAATAACCTTGATATTGATTTGTCTAATTTTGAAACTGGTTCTACTGTTGAATTTCAACTTAATTCAGATTTAAAAAACAGAATTATATATGGCTTATTAAATGATGCAAAATTTGTTAAAGATTTTCCAGAGAATATTGCTAGACAAAACAAGTTAAATGAAATATCTGAAATTGCTAGTTCTATATCTGAACAGTATATTAATAAAAGTAAACAAGACTTAGAAATGAATGAGAAAGGAATATTTGAAACTCGTTCTACTGATTTTATAAATGAAATTCAAGCAAAGTCAAAATATAAAACTCTTCCAGAAGAATTAAAAGGAAGTCTACGTCAATGGCTTGTTGCTAAAAAATATGGAAACCCTATTAGTGAAATTAATACTGATGGACAAATTGGTTCTATTCAATTATCATCTGATTTAGGTAAGAAAGGTCAAAACGCTCCTGAAAGTCCATTAGAAAAAGAATTTAATAGATACGGTAAAAAAGGAGACGACCCTGTACATACTTACCTGCAAAGAATTGATGGCATAGAGCTTACTAGGTATGAAAGCACTATGGCAAATAGACTTATTTCCGAAGTTGATGGCTTAGGCAATCTTAAATACGAAACATATGAGGCTGCTTTTAAAGAAGCAAATTTACGTAAAAGAAAAGCAATTATTAATACTGTAAAGGAAATGAAAGAAAAACACGATATGCATATTTGGGGAGGAGAGGGTGATAAAGATAAAATAGTATTTGTTAAATATCATCCAGATTTAAAGAAAGTTAAAATACCTCAAGATGTAAAAACTAAATTATCTGAAGAAACTAGTAGAGATGCATTAAAGTCTTTATATGAAACAACATTTGCAGATGAAATAAAAGGAATGCAATCAAACATTGCCTATCATGCTGCTATAAATAATATACCTTTATCAGAAGCTAGTTTGTTTATTGGCAAAGATGGATACATTAATAATACTGTAAAGCTAAACAAAAGATTACCTGTTTTAATGAACACTGGTTGGAGAGGTGATAAAATGTTTATTAACAATACTAGAGAAGTAGGCAATCTTAAATTAAGCGAACAAGGTAATTATAAAGCTGTTATAGTTAGAGATTCTAATAAACTTGTTGAATTAGTAGGGGCTAAAAATGCTGAACTTTTACAATCTACTGACGGAGCTATATTAGGAGAAAACAAAACTATAAATGCTCAGCAAAGAGATAGAGGTGGAAACTATCAAGGACAAGAAAAATCTGTATTTTTTCAAGATGGTATTATAGCTAAATATATGTCTCATAAGGTTTTGCCTGATATGGCTAAAATGATGAGAGAGTTTAAAACAAACAATCCTAAGCTTAAAGATGGTATTAATTTTATAATATATGAAAGTTCTGCTAAGCAATTAGGTAAATATAAATCTGGTAATTATGAGATAAAAAATGGAAAATTAGAGTTAACAGAAGGCGCTGAAGTAATAGAAATAGACCCAGGTTCGTTTAGATATAATTATGGAGTATATGATTCTGTAAATAGTCTTGGAATAAAAAATGGTAAACATGTAGGTGTTCCTACTCCAAAACAATTAAACATAATGCCACATGAGCATATGTTAAAATCTGCTAATGCATCTGTTTTAAATAATTGGAAAAAAGATTTAGCCGAATCTGCTTTTAATGGACAAGAATCATCAAATAGAGAATTATCTAAAATTTTAAAAGAAAAAGCAACTATACCAGGTACTGAAGAAGCTTTTATAAGAGAACATTTTGATACTTTGGGAATAAGACAAATAGAAAAAGTATTAACTACTCCTGGAAACGAATCACTTGCTAATAAAATGATATTAGAAATGATAAATTCTTCAGCTAAATCTATTTCAAACCTTAGAATGGAAGCTGAATTAGGCAATTTAGAAGGACAAATGAATAACATTGCTGACTTTAGAACTGCTGCAGATAATATTATACAACATGCTGCTTCTTTAGGTGAAAATCAATTTCCTTTATATCACGGAAAATACACAAGAGGAGTTGTACAAGCTGCTATTAATAAATTTATAGCTGACAAAGTATTTAAACCTAAGTTAAAAAATTCATTAAAAGGTAGAATGAGACCTTATGACAAAGCTTTACAAGAAAAGTTTCCTCAGCTTAATGATGATAAATTATCTATGAAAATGCACGGGGTTCCTTCTCATGAATTATTAGTTTTAGGCAATTTATATAAAAAATTACCATTTTATGACTCTGTTAAAAGAAAAGAATCAACATTAGAAGATACATTAAAAGCATCTGAAATAGAAAAAAATCCAGTTAATAAAGCTAAATACGCAGAATTGCTAACAGGACTAACAGTTAGAGTTCCTCAAGATGCAGCATCTGGTGCTCAAGCGTTAAAATTGATAGGATTTAGCGGTATAAATGATTATGGTACACTTTTACATGGAAGAGCCATGGAAATGCTAGGAGGTGCTGATTTAGACGCTGATTCTGATTTTGTATTTTTTGGAGGTAGACATTCAGATGGAGCTGGTCAAGGTCTTAGACCTGAACATATAAAAATGTATAAAAGACAATCTGAAGAATTTATACATCCAGAAACAGGTAAATTTGTAGACGTTAAAGATATGTTTAAAAAAGATATAGTTTTAGATGTAGAAAAAATGATACAACAAGAAGCAGTAAAACCAGAAAATTCAAACTTAAATGAAGTTAAATTAAAAGATAGAATACAATTTTTATTCGATATGTCACAAAATGAAGCTAATTTAAATCCTTATATGCAATTTTCGCCATCAATTAGAGGTATGGTTGGTCAAAAAACTGCTGATTCTAGGCAGCTTATGCCTTCTGCTGTATCTTTGGTTCAAAATTCTAGAATAGCTTGGAGCTCAGTAGTTGGAAGCGGTGGTCAAGATGTTATGGAAACTGGTACTATGACTCACAAAAACGTAAACGGAAAACGTGTTAAATTGCCAAACCCTATTGCATATAGAATATTTAGAGAAGCTAAATCAAGTGAAGTTGACAAAAGAAAACAAATATGGTTATCTTCTGCTCTTGTTAGATATACAGCTGACCCTGCAAACGTTCTTGGATTAATAGATTATAGTGGAATGCAAAAATTATTAAATGAAGCTTATTATAGTAAAAAGAAATTTGAAGTAATGGAATTAAATACAGGTAAAACTGGATTTGAAGAAGGTGTAGTTCCTGATGCTCCTTTTTATAATAAATTAACATTAGGTATGAAAAGAAAATACACTCCAAATGTGTCCAAAGAAAGTAGATACGATTTAATATCTAATTTAAATAGTGCTTTTTTTGGTTGGGATTATAAAAACAATAGAAGTTGGAGTTTTGATGAAGTCCAAGGATTATTAAAAAACTTAAAACGTATTCCAGAAGAAGGAAAAACATCCTTACTTCCTCATATTGCTAATATGTTAAAACCTGTAGACACTAGAGTTACAACATTTGACAGATTAGATAAGGCTAAATTTGATAAATTAATTAATACTCATAATAAAGTAGTTGGTAATTTAGGAAATCAAAATAGATGGAGAAAACTATTAGATGCTACTACTTTAAAACAACCTACTATACAAAAACAAATAAATTTTGTTTATGCAAATCAATTAAATAATAGATGGAAAAGAGAACAGCTTTCTGAAAAATCTCCTAAATCTATTATAAACATGTTTCGTAAAGCTAAAATAGAAGACTATTGGCATGGCATTAAAGAAAAAGATACTCAACCAGAAGTGCTTGCAAAATTAGAAAATTCTTTGCGTACAGCTGAAGAATATCTTGACAATTCTGTAACAGAAAGTACTTCTTTAAATGTTATACTTAAACAATATCAAAAATCTGTTAAAAACAATAAAAAAATACAAGCAGATGAAATGAGAAAAATACAAGATTTTACTGAATTTCTTAAAAATAATGATAGAAAAAAACAAAAACAAAGAAGCAGTGAAGAACCTATACATTTAACAGTAGATGAAAGTAATTTAACATATGGAAAATCAGAAGTTCCAGAAATTAATCAATTGATGTCTGCAATACAAAAAAGTAAACCTTCTAGTGTAAAAGCAAAACAATTAGATAAAACTAAAGGGACAGCTGTATTAGACCAAATTCAAACAGATATGTTAATAAGACAATTTAAAGAGTCTTTATCTTCAGATTACGCTAAAGATATGTTTGATTTTTATATGTTAGGTTCATTAAGAAGTAAACGTACTAATGAAAAACAACAAAAGTTTTTTAGATTACCTAAAAAAGATAGTTTAAAACAGCCAGGACTAAAAGCTTTATACAAACAAGGCGCTAGAGCAAATACTACATTAACTGCTTTTAACTCTAAAGAAATAGCTAGTAAAAATTTAATAGAATTTCTTAAAGAACAAGGAAGATTGTATACAAACCCTACTACAACAACGACAAATAAAAATATACCTCCTAAAGTAAAGAATCATGTTAAAAAGTACAAAGAAAGCAAAGTACTTAAGTCAATGGATTTTAACGAAAAAATAAAAGAAATAAAATTGTCTAATGCGGTTTCAGATATAAAAGAAAATTTAAAAGATTTAAGAAAAGGCAATGTGAATCAAGAACAAAGAGAAGTAGTATCTGAGCTTGCAAATCTAATAAAAAACGATTCTAGTTTTGATATGAATAAATTTGACAAAACAATAGAAATGCTTTATTCTTATATAGACCCTATGGACCCTGTAATGAAACCTATTTCTCAGTTAAATTTAAAAGATTATAAAAACATAATAGCTACTTATAAACAATTGAAAGAAGGAAGTATGCACAAGCGTTGGGAGAAAAAACTTCCTTTATTAAAAAGATTATCTTTAAAAGCAAGAAATCAAATGCAATTTCCTTTAATGGTAAGTAATGAACAATTATCAGAAGCTGTAGTAAAAGTTCATAAAAAGAAATATCAAAAATCTTGGGATAAAGGAGAACCAAAAGAAGTAGATGTTTTATATCCAACTTCTCATGGCGAAATAATGCAAGGTCAAATACATAGAGTTTCGAGTATGCAAGAAGCTCATTCTAATAGGCTAGTAAATGATTTGACTAAAAAAGTAAGATTTTTAAGCCAATTGCCAGGTAATGAAGGAATTGACCTTCATAATATAGCTTTAGCTACAAGAGAAAGTAGAGTAAACTATGAAACTCCTGAAATACAACAAATATATAAAGATAATCTTAAAAGAATTCAAGATGGTTTATCTTGGAATGTTTTAAAAAATAAAAAGTATGTTTTAGATTTAGGTGAAAAAACTAGGAAAACATACAATGGTAAAAAAATTGTTGAAATGGTAGAAAATATAATGGAAAATCATTATAATGGTATGGACCAACTTAATAGAGGAGTTTTCCAAACTATATCTAATGCAGAATATTCTAAAATACCTAAAAATGAAAAATATTTATGGGAAAAATCTGGTTCTAATAATTGGAAAAAACATCCTTTAGCAGAGTATACTCTTGGTTTTTATGATATGGACCCTGGGGGAGCAACTTATAAAACTCATAGAATATTAAATATAAACAGATTTATGACTGATTTGTCTAAAGCTTATTATAAAGGTCCTGACAAAGCATTAGAGTTTGCTATTCATGCAGGTGCTGATGGTATGAGACAACTAATGAATTCTATGGCTATTGAATTAATGCCTATTACTCAATATGTAAAAAGAGTTTACAATCCAAAGACTAAAAAAACTACTGAAAAAACTATTAGTATATCTAAGTATAAAGAATTAAAAGATAAAAAAGGTTGGTTACCTGATAAAGACGTTAATATAAAAAAATTAGAAAAAGTTATTGTTCCTTTAACAGGCAAAAGAAAAGGATACGTTCCTCATTATTGGCCTGACAACAGTGGAATGAAGGAAGCTTTAAATAAAGAATTAGCTGAAGTTTCTAAAAAATATAATGATTTACTTAAAAATGTAACAGCTGGAACAGTAAAAGGAAATAAAGAGTATGAAAACGGTCTTAATGATTATATTACTGAGTATAAATCATTAGTAAATAGATATAAATTTCAAACTGGAGATTATGAAATAGGTCAACAAGTTGATTTTCAAACTGCATTAGATGCAGCTATGTTTCCTGCTATGAAAGCTCAATTAGTTGCTTCAGAACAATCAAGATTAAATATTCAAAATTTACCTAGTATTACAAGTAGAGCTGGAAGTTCTAAAAAAAGAGAATACCATAAAACTAAATGGTTAATGGACCCAGCTATACATTCTATGTATATACAAAACACAACTAGAGACCTGTATGGTGGTTTGACAAATTTATTGACTAGGTGGACTTTAAACTCAATGAATAAAACTAATTATAAAAACATTGTAGAAAATCCTAAATGGTATAATAGTTCTACAAAAACAGCTAAAAAAGGTAAAGAAGCTGATTTTAACGAAGCTAAAGAAGTAGTTAAAAATTGGAATTATTTTTGGTCTGATTTTGTTAAACAAGCACAAGGTATGCCTACAGTAGTTTCTGAAGCTGCTTGGAATAACCCTGGTTTGCATCTTTCTACAACTCCAGCTGGTTGGTTTGCTGATAACATAGCAGCTAATAATGTTAATAAAATGGGAAAAGCATTAGGTTTAATTAAAGATGGTAAATTACCTAAAGAATTACAAGGGCTTGATAATTATGATGTTCAAAAGTTATCTAACATTGAGGCTAGATTTCAATTAGCTAGTTTAATGACTCATCCTAAAACTCCTATAAATAATGTGTTTGGTGGTAGTATGCATACTTGGCAATCTGTGGGAACTGATGCTATGAGAAAAGTATATAATTACGATTATTTGCAAACATTAAATCCTAAACTTAAAACAAAACAAGATGTTTTTAAATTTTTAGATGAACACGGTGTTCAATTAGAAATGGCTAAATCAGAATTAGGATTAGACAAAAGTATTCGTGCTCTTAAAAATCAAGATTTTGTTAATGAACTTGCTTCTAAAGCTACAGGTAACAAAGAAGTAACTAAAGAAGATTTGTCTTATTTAAAGAAAAAATACAAATTAACAGATAAAATAGTTGATATTGCTGGTAAATTTATGACTATTCCAGAAAGACATATAAGAAAAGATGCTTGGATGTCTCATTATATTAAAGCTTATGAAAGATTAGGTGGTGCAATTACAGACCCTAATAGCCCTATATTAATAGAAATAGCTAACAGGGGTGTAAAAGCTACTCAATTCTTGTATTCAGCTCCATTTAGACCTGGTTTTGCTCGTTCTGGTGTTGGTAAAGTAATGTCTCGTTTTCAATTATGGGCTTGGAATGCTGTAAGATTTAGAAATGATGTAAGAAAACAAGCTAAAAGATATGGTTATAAAGAGGGTAGTCCTGGAATGAATAAATTAAAAAGAATGATGACTGCTGATATTATGGTAATGGCTTTAGGTTCAGCATTTATGTATTCAATGTTTGAGCAAACTATACCAGCTCCTTATTCTTGGTTCCAAGATACAGCTGATTGGTTTTTTGGTGATGAAAAAACTAGAGAAAGAGCATTCTTTGGAACTTATCCTGGAGCATTAGCTCCGCTTCAAATGATAACTCCTCCTGTAGCAAGGTTTCCTATATCTATTGTAAGAGAACTTGCTGAAGATGATTATACTAAATTAGCTGATTATTATATGTGGACTATGTTTCCGTTTGGAAGAATGGGAAGAGATTTATTTCATCCTGAGCAAAACATATTTAAGAATCCAATGAGAATTCCTGAAAAAGTATTTGGCTTTCCAATGTCAGGAATAGCAAAAGAATCAAGCTCACAGCTCAATTCTGCTAGCCCTCCTACTCCTGGTAGTAGTTTTGATTTATTTTAATTATCTTTTATAGCTTTTTCTATAGCTACAAAAGGGTCATAAGTAAAATCATAATAACAATCCATATGAATAACAACTGATTCATCTTCATGAAAAGTACCGTCTTCACCTAAAAACCCTCTTGACGCTTTGTAAACAGGAGCACTATGTCCAATTAGCTCTCCACATTTTTTACATTTAATCATTTTTTATCTTTCTTAAGTATTCTACGTTTCTGCTTTGTTTGCTTTCATCTTCTACCATACCCCACAATAGACAAAGATAAACAATCGCATCTGTTATTCGACCTCTAACATCTTCTCTTTGAGATTTATGACCGTTAACATACGAACTTATTCCATCTATATGCTTTAAAAGATAGACCATTAAAACTTTCTCTCTACTACACTCTATGTGGTCAGCAACTCTTTCAAAGTTAGCAAAAGCATTACTTGTCTTTCTTGCGTACTCCTTTTGACCCGCTTCCCTCATTTCCTGAATCTGGTTGAATATCTTTTGTATCAGGTTTTCCATCTTTTTTCTTGTCATCTTCCATCTCCTTAGCTTTCTTTTCTAAGTATTTATTAAAATCTTCTAACTTACCTTCCATTCTAATATACATACCTATTACATTATCAAGATTAGAAACAACATTTGCAATCTCATTAACTCTGTTGTTAATGTTGACAACTACATTTGCTATTTCTTTTATTGTTGGCTTTTTCTTAAAGTTTGCCATCTAAACTCCTTTCTTTCATTTTCTTTCGGTAGTGTTTACTACCATAACATTCTCTGTAAACGCATTTCCTACACATAGGCTCTAGTATAGGCGGTTCCCAAGTATCCACAAATTGTGCATGTCTAAACCTGTAAACCGCCTGATTTTTATATGTGCCACAAACTGTGCACTTTTCTAGTTTATTCTCAGCCAGTAATTGAACAAGCCTCTGTTTCAATTTTTGCTTCTTTCTTTAGTTTGTTAGTGTATCTTTTCATAGCTCTATCAGCGCTTTTTTTCCATTCAGATATTTTATATGCTTGAAAAGTTATTGGTTCTGAATCTGTTCTTATTATTTGTATTTCTCTTTCTTTTTTGTCAAAATAAAACTTAATACCTTCTAAAAGTCTTATACACATCAATGTGTCTTTACCTACTACATCTTCTATTATTTTTGAGATTTTTTCATAGTCGCTTCTTTGCACAACTCTAACTCCCTTCTTAAAAAAGCAATCTCTTCGTTTGCTTTGTCTAATTGTACTTGGAGATGTCTACGTTTGTCATATTCTGTCTTCAATGTTATCTTCCTTTCCTATATTTCTTAGTTCAAATTCCTGATGATTCACAGGGAATCTACCAGTAGGTCCACCAGTTTTAAATACAGGGAATAAACCCCTGTTTCCGCACAAAAACAGAGGTTTATTTGATACCCATCTTCCTGGTTTTTCCTCGTTTAATACAGCTCCAGTATAATTCCTATTTCTTTTAAAAGATTCCATGAATCTCCTTAATAGGAATAAGTACTATTTCGCTTGTATCGTCATCTCCTCCTACCGTTAAAGTAGCTTTGCCTTCTTTGACAAGTTGTTTTACTCTTATTTTAAGTAATGCAACAGGAATTAATATAACGCCTTCTTTAACGCCTTTATATGATAGTATGTGCGCCCACCATTCAGCTTCTGTAACACTTAAACCGCTATATTTACCTCTGCTTCTTAACTCTATAACTATATTTCCAGTTCTCTTCCAGATGTCTCTTTCTGTTTTAACTTCTACTTTACCTAAAGACAATATATTAGCCAAGCTATACTCAGCTTCTTCTCCAAATTTTAAATCAATGTCAAACTTTGAAGTATATTCTTTCGTGAACTTTTCTTTTAGCCTTTCAGCCACTTGTTCCATTCTTGTAACCTCTTCTTTCTGTCTTTTGCTATTTGTTTAGTTTTTTCAGGGTCAACTTTTTTTTCCCCTTTTCTTAATTGATGTGTTTTAGTTCCCATTTTAGGAAACACACATTTACTTCTTTCCCACTTCATTATTCCTCCTTAGATAGCTTTATACAATTATTTTGTTTGTCTATTATTATTCTAATATTTTCATTTAATTTCCACTTCATTTTTTTCCATATATGAGGCGGAAGACTAACTTGATAACTGTTAGTAGTAGTCATAATATTTGATGTAGACCTTACAAACCCTTTGTAATTTTTATTATTATTATTTTTCATTATTCCTCCTTAATTTTTAAGGGATAAATATAATTGACATTACAAAGGCTTTCTAAACTATATGTTAAATAACCGTTATTGTAGCTGAACACCGCTACCGTGACATTTATCCCTTATTTTTAAAAATCTCTACTTGACATTTTTCTAAGAACATATTTTTTAAGTTCTATTTGTTGTCTGTCAAGCCATTTTAATAATCTTCTAAAGTTCCTATCTGTTAATGGACCTTTTCTAGTATTACATCTTCCGCATATCATCTGTAAATTAGGAGGAGTTGAATTACCACCCAAACTGAGAGGCATGATATGGTCACATACCATATTACTAACAACCAGTTTACTATGACAATAGCAACACTTTTTCCCATAAACTCTATATAAAAGTTCTCTAACCTCTTCAAGTGATATATTAAATTCGACCTCATATTCTTTACTCCTTCTTTTCAATGTTGACCTTAACGTAGATGATTTTTTCATTAATCTATGAAAAGTTCTTTTAGCAAAAGTTCCGTGATGTCTTTTTAACTTTTTACTAAATTTTTGTTCCCAGATAGTAAGCCTGTTAGGGGACTTTCGTCCCCTTTTTGGCTTGTAGTACCTCTTATTACTATGCTCTTCCAACTTCGCCATAAGTTTTTATCCTTACATCTTTTAATTTACCTAAACTTATTTTTATGTCAAATTTCCATAATCCAACAAACAAGTTTAATTCAGTTATATGAGCTCTTTTGCTCTTATAAATACCGAATCTTATTATAGTAAATAATATAAGGACAAATCTATCCTCTAGCCAAGCTATATTTATTAACCATCTCATTATACTCTCCTTAATCTAAACGATGGTGTCCATTCGACTTCAGTATCGAATAACTCTCCATCAGTGTTTTTAAATAACTTAACTGCTCTAGTAGCTGAATTTGATTGACCATTAAGACCAATCACTTTTCTAGACGCATTTTCTATTGCACCTGAACCTTTACCTGCATATAGGTCAAGCACTTCGTTTCGACTATATTCTCTGCTTACTTGAGATACTTGGATAACTATCATGTCATTATTTACTGCCATGCTAGACAGTCCGTGAGATATATATTTAATTTTTTCGTATTCACCTCTAACATTATGAGGCGTATCTACTAAATCAATATAATCTACGATTACTAATGAAGGTTCTAATTCTCTAACTTTTTCGCCTATTTTATCTAAAGTAGGTGAAACAGTTTGAACCATTAAGTGTGACATTTCATCTTCGTGTTTCTTATATAACTCTGCATAATTGTCGTTAGCTTCTTTTTTACTAACTCCTGACACTATTTGTAAGTGTCTTCTATGCATATACCAAGATGAAAGTTCTAAACTCAAGAATAATGTTGGTATTTGCCAATCTTTAACAATTCTATCATTAACAAAGTCTACACCAAGTGCTAAATTTTGAGCAAAAGTAGTCTTATTAGACCCTGTTGGTCCAAATATAGTTACTAATTCACCTGGATATATAACTGATTCTTTTTCTATTCCTAAAGCCCTACCTAGGTCTATAGTTTTACCGCTAAAATCAGTGTTTAATCTTTCGTGAAGCTCGCTTTGCATATCATTTGATGATTTGACATCTATCATATAGTCTTTTTTGTTAAAGAATATGCATTGTGTTTTACAATGTTCTACCATAACAGAATCTTGACAACCATACTTATAGTTTCTGTTATATACATTCTCTACCATTTCCATTATTTCTTTTTCTGGCATACTTTTGTTATTCCAATGAAGCATCATAACTTTAGCATAATGACTAGGAATGCCGTGTCTTTTAAAATGACTTACTATTCTTAGTGCTGTTATGTGTCTGTTTCCTTGCTTTGCTCCTTGATTTAACATTGATTGTACACAAGGTACTATTTTATTTGGTTCCGATATTTTATTAAATACTTGCACATCAGGAACTTCTTCTTTTACAGTATGCTCTAACTCTCCGTCACCTTGTAATCCTAAGTAATTATAATCTTTACGATTAACTTTAGCTAACTCCAGTATGTCAGCTGCATCTAGATTCATAACCTCATCTCTATACAAAGGTATTTTATATAGATTTGTTTTTTGGTTAATAGTATGCTGAACTCTGTAAATACCAGTTCGCATATATATGGATGAATCTAAATCAGGTATTAAACTTTTAAGTGTTTGTTTGACCATATAAGGCAAATCAACACCCGATTTAAAGTTAAATAACTTACCAGCTAAATCAATGTGATAACCAGAGCCAGAGAAGAAACATTGAAAACTATCTTCCGTAATGTCTGCATCCTCCAGCTCTAGAATAACACCTCTCAAGACATCTAAAGTTTTCTCATCTGAGTTACCACTCTTGTCAATATCAATAGGTATTTTATCAATATATCTAACTCCAAAGTAATTTTTTAATGTTCCATTATCTTCTACATACTTAAGTGCTTCATCATCATATAGATAAACACTTCTGTATAATGGATTTTCATTAATAAAATTACCAAGTTCGTTTTTATTGATTAAATATCCTCTATTGCCAGGAGTACCTTTAGCTATCTCGACATACATTATAGATTACCTAAAGCACTCTGGTCCATAGTTGGTTGACTTGCAGTATCACCTTCTACAAACTCTTTTAAATATCCTTTAGATTTCATCCATTGAACATCATCTTCTAACTTAGCTTTGTTCTCTGTAGCATTTTTGTATACTTTAGATAAAACTCTAGTATATGCTTTGCCACCTGGAACTTTAGGCTGTTCTTTGTAGAAATAACCTAAGTAATTTAAATCAGGTGTATCTGTTCCGTTACCAACAACAAAGTTATCATTAAGATATTTTTCTATATCTTTAATTTCTTCGCCATTAGCTGTTTCCCAACCACCATCTACGTTAATACCAGCATCACAACCTATTTGGTCAAAGAAATGATACAGTCTTGTTAAACCATTGCCACCTGTAATCTTTCCACCTACTTTGTCGAAAGAACCTTTAATAGCTAATGGTCTGTCAAAATCACTTCCTTTTTGTTTAACTGATACTTCAATAAACAAATCAGCCCAATCAAACTCACCTGACCTGTTTTTGAATTCTAGTATTCCAAATTCACATATACCTGTGAAATTAGAATAACTACCGCTTTTCATCTCTGGTTTAAATATCGCCATTATTTACTCTCCTTTTTGTATATATTATTCCATGTTAACTCTATCTCTTTGCCTCTCAAATGAGGACTTCTACTACCTGCTTCTAAGGCTTCATTAGCTTGAAATGATACCATTAACTTACCTTTTTCATCATCTCTGTAAACGTAACCTATAGCATCACAATCTGCCATTAACATGTTCTTTAACTTTCCTGTTAAATCCAAGCTTTCTGGCTCAACTATAGCTTTACTATCTACAACAGCTCTAGCCCATTTCCTATGTCCGATTATTATCACATGAGGAAATATCTCTTTTAGTATGTTTACTGTATTAAGAACTTTTTCTCTAACCATAGCAAAACCTTTGCCAAATGCTAAGTCTTGTACAGCTGATACTTGTTCTTCTTCACATACTGCTTTTTCTGCCCATACAGCTATTTTGTCTATAGTATCTATTGCAGCATACTTAAACTCGTGGCCTTCTTTAGCCTCTTTTAATAACTTTATTAGGTCTTCTCTATTATTTACTGTTTCTACATATCCATCTATCATATTTGCACCACCTTCTGTATCAATTATTAAACAATCATCTAATTGACTTAAAGCAGTAGTTTTACCTACTTTTGGTGCTCCATATAATAGCATTGTTTTTGGATTCTGAGAGACAGCTTTCCTTTTGACTTTTTTTAACGCCATTTTTATTCTCCTATTTTAAAGTGAAATGGACTGGCTCTTTAGATTATTTCAGCCAGCCCATTATATTACAACATTTATTTTATCTAACCAAGGTATTTTTATCTATACACATTGTTGGAAAATGAAATGATAAAAACTCCTCAAATGGTTGAACAGTAATCAACTTTCTTACAGCATTAGCAATAAAACTACCTGACATATTACTACAATAGCTTGTCGCCTTCATATTACAAGGTTCTTCGCTACCTTCATCATCGCTGTACCATATTTCTTTATACTTTGCCAATGTAGGCTTTAGTATAACATATTGTTGATAATGCTCAGCTCCCATTCGACCATCTATAAGAGCTAGTGGCATACTTTCACGCCACCCCATTATTGCTTTGACTGCTTGTAATCTAGATTTCATACTATCAAAACCTAGAATAATTATATCATTACTATTCATATAGATATAATTGTCAAACAATCTATTGTCACACATTACTTCAGCTGAATCATTAATATCTAATATTTTAGATTTTAACATATCAACTTTTGCATGACCTACATCATACAATGTATATTGTGAAACACCTATATTACCTGTATCAACTTTGTCATTATCATACAAACAGAAGTTTTCTGCACCCATTCTAACTAGTTGGGTAGCTGCGGCACTACCTATAGCACCGCAACCTAGTATATGATAATTAAATTCATTTAAGTTGTCTACAAGACCTCTTGAACGCATATTAATAGCCATACATACCTCCCCATTTATGCTCGAAAGGATTTACAATTCCTTCAAGCTCATTTTTAAGATTATTGTCATCAAACTCAACAAGTTCATCTGGCATTGTAGTCATTAATAGATTTAATACCTCATGAGCTGTTTCTTTGAATGTTCTCATTTTAAATGGAACATTTCTTTTCTTAGCTTCTTTATTTACATCAGCAACTTTTTTCTTAAACTCACCAAACTTTATAGTCCCAGATACATAATCATCTTGCATTGATTCTATAGCTTCTAATAATAAATTATAATTATCTTCGTGTTTATGTTTGGTAGGTTTCTTACTCCATAGATTCTGTTGATAATGTTGCCAACCACTACTATATGTAGCAACTTTATTATCACAAAGCTTTTCATATTGCTTTTTCATAGCTTTTGTAATATTTATCTTTGGTGTTTCTCTTTCTATTGTAAGAGTAGTATCTATGTGCTGCTCAATAGGTAAACCGCTATTTTGCCAGAAGCTGACTCTAAACAGATATTCTTCTTTAAGATTAATAACTAACGCTAAAGAATAACTTGTATTTTTCCAAGCTTTAATCTCGTTTTCATCTGTTCCAGACCAGAATGCTCCCATTGTATGATGTGAATGCCACCATACAAACTTCATATTAGGGTTATTATACTTCATACCATACTTCATCATGTATTCACTAACAGCATCACCATTAAGTTCTGTATTTGTCCCACTATTTTCTTGCTTTAGAATTTCTACATCACTTACTTTTATTCTACCATCTTCTTGTGGTACTGCTGTCATTAACCCTGATATTTCATTCTTATCTTTTTCATAAGCTATTGTAGCCCATGCTTGTAATTTATACCAGTCATCTTCTAATATGTAAAACATATCCTTAAGTTCCATTTTATATCCTTTCTGAGCTATGAGCCCACATTTTAGTTAATTCCTCTATGTCTTTAGTTAGTTCTTCTTTTGTATCATTTGATTCTTTATTGGTTATTTCAATAATTTCTTTATTTTTTAACCATTTAATTAAACCATCAGTATAATAAAAAGAAGAAAGCATTTCTTTAGTTAACTTGTATTCTTGTCCAGCTTGTTTGTCAAAGAAATAATAATACATTTTATTAAAAATAAAATCATTCATTTTTTCTTTATTGAATACACCATCATAAAAGAATCGCCAATATTGAATGTCTAGATATTTAAAGTTATTTGATATTTCTGTACTTATTGCTTTCAAATCAGACTCAGATATTGTTTCTAAATTATTAATAATATCAGTATAATATTCTGTTATCATTAAAACTATAGCTTCTAGTTTAAAACCACAATCTGAATTTAAAATATCTATTGTTTTCTTATTTTTATTATAATGAGTAGAACTATTTCTAAATTGACATTCAATATCATCGTATGATTGAACAATAAAACTAGCTCTATCTTCATCATTTAACTCTAGATTATCAACATATTTTTCTAATCTTCTTTGTGTAAATGATAACACTGATGATTGAGATTGACACGCAACATATTCTTTGCTAAATCCTTTAGGCATACCTATATGAGTCATATGAGGTTGATTATAAGGATTTGAATATTTTACATTGTAATATTGAGCCCATTCTAATAAATTAAATGCAAAACTTAAAAGGTCATCATTTTTAAGTGCTTTGTTTATATCTTCATGATATTTATCAAGACATACACTACCATATGCTGAACCTCTACCAGATATATATGGATGCAAAAGATTTAACATTGAATCAATTCTGCCATTAGCATTAAAATTACTATTATTTAATCCTAACTTTCTTCTAAGTTCAACATTAAATATTATATGCATTCTATTTAAATCTATTTTTTGAATTGATTTATCGCCATCAAACACATTTAATTGTAAATCTACTAAACTTACATCGTAATACAATTGAGGATTCCTATTTGTTACTTTGTCAAAATAAGGAACTATTAACACTTTTTTATTTGTTGCTTCATAAACTGTTTCACATTGTTTTATAATAGTATTTATAAATACTTTAACTTTTTCTTTAAAAGCTTCAATATCAACATCTTTAGAAACGCCCATTCTTTTAAGTTTATATCTTTCTATTTCCATATCTTGTGTCATTCTTTGTATATAACCAAGATAATTTATTCTGTCTCTAGTTCTATCTACTAACCTATCTAAACCATTTGTCTTTTTATGTAAATAAAGTTTATTGTATAACAACTCTTTTATTTTATCATAAGTTTTTGGTTTCCAGTTCCATTTATTTGTTACATTTATATTATCAAGACCTTCTGATTGTAAACATCTATTAATATATTCTAATTTTTCATAGAATAAATCTTGAGGTCCAGTTGCTAACATATTTACTTCTTCTTGATTCATATTATCAAGTTCTGTTAAATTACTTGCTTTAACATCAATTGCTCCATTAAAATAAGTAAATGTATTATCTGCCATTATATTCTCCTTTATTTAATCTCTTTTTAATTAAATGCGATAGACCCGCTAGATGTGTTTATAATAGCTAAAAGCATATCTACCGCATTTAAAGTTAATTAAGCGTAATAATTACGCTTGTCCGCCTACTTTATTGTTACTTGCATAAGCAACAACTTCACCCTCTGTTAGTTCATAGTCGTTATTTCTAACTGTGCCTTGAACCATTACCTTAGCATCACTAGGAATGCTTAGTTCATTTCTTAAATCACCTACTGTTTCAGATGATATGTCTTGTGAAACGAACTCACCGTTTAATAATAACTTAATAGTCATTTTAAACCCCTTTCTGTTTTATTTATTAACGTTAACTTCTTCTGCAAAATATGTTGTAAACAATCCTTCATTCCAATGGAAGATATACCCTGCTCCATATTCTGCTCTCATTTTTCTGAAAGTCTCTTTAAAAGTTGAGCTACTTTCAAAACCTTCTATAAACCTATATTGCTCTTCATATAAATTATAAAAAGCTGTAGTATCACTAGGTTTAGATTCTAATTCTATAAGTCTATTCATCATAGAATTAACAGTTCTGTTTAATACTTTGACATCTGGTTGTATGTCACCTATTTTTGATGTGTGAACTGTTATCCATATTGTTAACATTGCTAACACTGCGAATATTCTTTGATTTACTTTTCTTTGCATTATTTCTCCTTAACTTTATATTATTTTGTATCATTACATCTACTACGCTTAGTAGATAGTCATTGTACTCATCCATCTTAACCGCCTTTCTAAATTATAAGCAAGTGCTAAACACGGACTAAATATGAAAAGAAAAATCCGCTGTGGCTTCACAGTTACACAACACTTGCTTAATTTTACTAGTTTAATTCTCTAGTTTTACTTTCTATATACCTGGTATCTGTTGTAGTCATATATTCTATAACTTGGTATTTATTATTTTTCCACCAATTAGCAAATGCTAAATAATCTTGGTCAGAAAACACATCTATTACCTCTTGTTTCCCGCTTTCTTTATAAGTAAATACTAGTCTGCTTTGACTAAAATTAACAGATGCTAATTCATTTAATTTAATATTATGGTAATGAACATCATCACCACTAAACTCTATCATTATCATTAATACTCCATAAAACATTTCTATTATCATTTTGTCTCCTTGTTTTTACAATTACATTCTTTAATGTAGTGATATTCGCACTTTTTACAGTGTTTCCATTCACTCATCCATTGTTTAATAACTTCGCCTATAGTTGCCATTTAATCTCCTTTATTTATTATTTAATATATAAACTTACACTTAGCTTTTTGTATAGCTTTTCCTTGATAATTTAGTACCTAGAATACAATCATTATCTCCCACCATTCTATAATTAATAGAACCCTCAGTTTATATATAAACATACTTGCATAATGAGCGTCTAGACCTATCTCTCTTCTGCCGTGGTATGTAAGCAAGTTTATTAATTCTTTGGGGGAATCAGACTATTGCCTTATCCCCCTAGTATATTATAGTTATTTTTACAGCTGAAACCTCACTTTCTCATTGTTATCGTTTAATCATTGATTTAGTTAGTTTTTCTAATAAGTTTTCATTTTCATACTCATTTTTTATTAATTCTACAGAAGAATCAGATATTTTTACAGTTGTATGAGGATAATATCCATTTACTATATCACATAAAATAACTTGATATAATCTATCTTTTGTTAATTTTCTATATCCATTATCTTCAAAACTACTACAATCTACACAATTAACTATAAAATCTACGATATATCTTCTTCTAATAGTATCTATATCATAAGTTAATAGATTATGAATATTTTCAGTTCTAATTTTACGTTGACCAAAAGAATTATCTTTATTTAATAAATGTATATTAGTTCCGTCTATTTCAAATTCAAACAAATCTATGTTTTGTCTTAATTTAAAATAACCTTTACTTCCATTATGTTTATTAAATAGCATATATTTACCATTACTTATTTCATCCATTTAATTACCCTACCTTTCGTTTTTGTTTATAAATATATTAAAATTTTACCATACTTGGGTAACAAGGTGTATGGTAACCCCGTGGCTTATATCCTACTACGAAGGTAGAATATAAAGATTGCCTTTACGACAATACCATTTGCCATTAGCTAAACGCAAGTGCTTAGTCTTGTTACAGACTATCACTTGAGCTGTAGTATTTAAACTACCATAGCTAATAACCTTTGATACTTTCAAGGTTTTCATTATATATCTCCATTTTGTTTGCATTTGCATTATTATGTTGATATAAGCCTAAATATTTTAACACATACAAAACTGCTGTATGTATTACTTAATATAAAAAGAGTGGTTACATACATAATAGCATATAACCACTCTTCTCAAGATTTGAGTTTACTTATCAAACTGACCTAATAAATCTTCTACATCGTCAGTAAATATAGATTTATTCAAATAGATACTTGGCTTAAACTCAAATTTACATTCCTCTTTGGCGTGTAATAAGCGAGCTTGAGACGTATCTTTCGGATTAGAGGCGTATAGTTGCGTGTCACTTAAACAAGCTACAACATCTTCAAAGTTCAGAAGAGAAGCATAACGCCAATTGATGATAAAAGCACCGACTTGTGGTTTGCCGTCATCATCTAATAACAACTTTCCTCGGACTCCGTTAACATCGGGTTCACGCATTGGAATAGGTGTTACATAGGTGCTTAAGGTATCTGTTAAGCCAACAGTTTTAAATAATTCAATTAATTTCTTAATCATTTTTGTTTCCTTTTAATTAACATTTTATTAACAAAAATAACAGTCGTAAAACATCGCGAATAATGCTGTAAAAGTGAGCGATGTTTTATCTCCGTGGAAAATTCAACAAGTTACGAGTGGTAGGCACCTAATTTTCGACGGGGTAGGTTCTTTGTATATCACGCACACCCAAAATTTTTATAATTTTTCAAAAATTCAACCTAAATCGCTATTTCTCGACGGATTCTAAATAAAAATAAAAAAAAGCTTGGAAAATATATTTTTTGGGTTATTTTCTACCAGAGGTATATATATAGAGGTACTACTTAGAGGTAACCTCTATGGGTATTACTGCGGTAGTCTTCTTTTTAGACAAAGAATACATAGCTACAAGCTATCTATACGGAGGCGTTGGGTAGTTAGAGGTACTATTTAAGAAACTATTTGGAAGTATGTGTTTGTTATAGTTAAATTATAGCTGTATAATCGCAAATATTTAAAAGAATTGGAGTTTTAATGGAGGATAATCAAAAGTTTTTTCCGAAAGTCTTTGGTGGAATAAAAAATTTACTAGCAATGGCAATAAATAGCCAACATCCAGAAGCTATGGACATGTACAAGAGGTATATGGCTAGAGATAGCAAAAATAAAGGTGTTATAACTGGTGATACTAAAGGATATGTAGGTCCTACAGAGTTTGACGCTAATTTCTTTAATAAAGACGCGATTAACTTTGACAATAATGTTGAAACTGAAGAAACTGTAGATAGTAGTATTACCAATCAAAAGGAAGCATGGGAAGGCAAACTTAATGTTACAGATATAGTAGAAGATATAAGTAAAGGCAAAGATGTTACTAAAAGTTCAGGAAAATATTATGATTCTGGAAAGAAAAAATTAAGCCTTCTTGATGAATTAAGCGAAGAACACGACCTTCCTTATGAAAAAGATGACCCTGTTAATACCATGCTACAATATGCTATGATGAATAGATTTGGTGGCTTTGGCAATACTAAGCCAAATGCTTATCAAATACCTATGATGAAGACAGCCCAAAGAGGATTAGAGTATTAATGACATACGAAGAACTATTAAATAGTGTTTCTAGTTATTATGGCTCATCTCCTGAGTTACTAGAAAATTCTATGGACAGAATAGCTTATCACGAGTCAAAAGGAAAAAATGTATACCAAGAAGGTGGTGGTCCAGGAGCTGGTTTATTCCAGTATGAAAGAACATTTAAGGACGATGAAGGTGTTTATGGTCAAGCTGGAGGTATGACTGCAAGAAATAGGTTGGCAGGGTTTTTTGGAAATAATGTACCAGATTGGTTAAATCAAGAAGGAATGAATAATCCAGAAATAGGGTTTGATGCCTCTAGATTAAACCCAGAACAACAAAAGATGTTGTTTTTAGCAGATAAAAGAATGACACCTAATGTATATATGACACCAGAGAATTTAAGCAATTTAACAAATTTTTGGGCTACAAGTCACTGGAAAGGACCTGAATCTCAATACGAAGATAGAACTGCATCTTTTGACAGAGATATGGAAGACTATAATAAATTTATACAACCTATAGACGATGTATATGCAGGAAATGACAAATTAAATAGAGCTTTTCCTAAATAAATGTACACTATTGATATACACCATAAAGGTGATAAAAAACCTACGTCATATAAGATTTACAACAAAACAGAGGCAGATGACAAAGAAATTGAATACAAAGAGTGGAGAAAAGCTAACGAAGGAGATTACGCCTTATCCGATGATGAATACGTGGCTAAGGTCATCAGCAAGTCCGTATATAAGCCCACTAGCATTTATATTCGTCTTCCCTATGGTTATACTTTTTATAATCCTCGTTATAGCTCCGTTAAGCTTAATGCTTCTGGTAGGAGAGCCAATAATACAATATCTGGTAAAACTCATTGGGAGGTTTTGTCAGGTGGTCAAAAAATGAAGAATTTAGCCATGGTGTATGCACAAACCATGGATTATGACAAAACAATTAATCACGTTCTAGATAATCCTAGTGATAGTACTAAAATCATGTGGAAGAGAAGAATGAAGAAGGAGAAATTCAAAGATATGGTAAGAGATGAATTACAAAAGTTACTTCAAGAGCACGGCCTTACAGAAGCTTATACATTAGAGCTTTTAGAAGAAACTATTAAAAAAGCTAAAGATAAAGGTGATGTTACAAACCTAATGAGAGCTGTTGACAATTTGCAGGATATGCATGGAATGAAAGAAAAACATCTTGTTAAAACAGTAGAATCTTTAGAAGCTACAAGTAATGTAAAATTAATAGATGAGCTTAGAGAACAAGAAGATAAGCTTATTGCAACTAGAACTACAACTAAAGAGGAAGAGTGAGAAAAGCTAATGAAAATGAAAACCCCAAAACAGTATATAAGAGAGCAAATCGAAAAAGGACAAGATAGAAAATATAAAACTAAAAATTCTAATTATAGACCAGGTCGGGTTCCTTCAAGAAAAAAATTAATGAATGAACCAGTAAGAGTACCTGCTATAGAAGAATCATTAATGAAAGACGATAACTTAGGATAAGGAGATAATTATGCCAAAAGTAGACGGACAAAAGTATGCTTATACAGCAAAAGGTAAAGCTGCAGCTAAAAAAGCTAAAGCTAAAAAGAATAAGAAGAATAAGAAAAAGAAAACTACAATGAATGTGAGTTATTATGGCTAGAAGAGTAAGCTGGAAATGGGGTGGTAAAACATATAGTGGTACTTTAATAAGAGAAACTAAAACTCACAAATACGCTAGAACTCATAATGGCAAAGTAAAGACTATAAGGAAAAAATAATGGCAAAATCACCAGCATGGCAAAGAAAAGAAGGCAAAAACCCTAGTGGAGGATTAAATGCTAAAGGCAGAGCTTCTTATAAAGGCGGTACACTTAAAGCTCCTGTTACTCAAAAAAACCCTAAGGGCAAAGCTAAATCTAGAAGAAAAAGCTTTTGCGCTAGGATGTGCGGTATGAAACGTAGATTAACAGGAGCTAAAACAGCAAACGACCCAAATAGCAGAATTAATAAAGCTTTAAGAAAGTGGAATTGTAATTGTGGAAAAGAAAGAGCTAAAGTCTTAAGCAAAAAATAAATGGATTACGAGGATAAATATGAGCAATTACAAGCTCTTAAAAAATTACGTAACAATATGGCTTTGTTTGGAAAGCACTGCTTTCCTACTGCACTTAAAAAGACTACACCTCCATTTCACAATGAAGTGTATGCAGATTTATCAAATGATGATAAACGCAGGGTTCTTATAGCTGCACCAAGGGGTACTGCTAAATCTACAGTTACTACTCTTATATTCCCTTTATGGAAAGCAGCATTTAAATCAACAACAGATGAATTATTTATAGTTATAGTATCTGAGTCACAAGCTCAGTCTATAAACTTTCTGTCACGTATTAAATATCATTTGACACATAGTGATAGATTTAAACAAATATTTGGAGATATGGGACCTAATACAGCTAAAAGATGGACTCATACAGATATAGTGCTTGCCAATGGTACTCGTATGATAGCTGTTGGTACAGGACAAAGAGTTAGGGGTTTTATTGAAGGTGATACAAGACCTAATCTAATTATAGTAGATGACTTTGAATCAGAGTTAAATGCATATACCCCAGAAGCTAGAGCTAAGAATAGAAAGTGGATTACAGAAGCAGTTATACCTTCTTTGTCTGATGAAGGGAGAATTGCCATGATTGGCACTGTAATATCAGAAGATTGTTTTTTATGTTGGGCAAAAGAGTCAAGTGCTTGGAATGTATTATGGTTTTCTATTTGGGATGATGACGAAAAGAGTATTTGGCCAGAAAGATTTCCACGAGACAGGATATTGGCCATAAAGGATGAATTTTCATCCGTAGGGAATATTAATGGATTCTATCAAGAATACATGAATATAGCCCAATCTCCTGAAGATGCACCGTTTCAACCAGATTGGATTAAAATGCATCATTATGATTATGAAAGAATACAAGGTCAAAATTGTTTAGTTAAAAATAAAGGATTAGAGAATGAAGAAATCAAACCTGTGGAATTATATACTGGGGTTGACCCTGCAAGCTCTTTGTCTGCTAGGGCTGACTATTTTGTTATCACTACTGTGGCAATTGATTCAGATAATAATAAGTATATAGTAGATATATATAGAAATAGAATATCTCCAGCACAACAGCCTCAGATAATAATAGATACTTATAAAAAGTTTAAACCAAGAAGAATAAAGGTGGAAACTGTTGGTTATCAAGAAGCTTTAAGAACTGCTGTTAGAGAGTTGATGAGAGAAGAAAACTTATATATACCAGGCCTTGAGTCTGGTGTAAAACCTAGAAATAGTAAATCAGAAAGGTTACTATCACTTGTACCATTGTTTGCAAAGGGTACTTTTTATTTCAGACCAGAAGATATTAAAGCTCAGCAAGAGTTTTTGTCATATCCTAAAGGAAAACACGATGATATTATGGATGCGATATGGACAGCATTAGATGGTGCAAAACCTTGCAGAAGAAGTAGCTTTGAAAAATTATCTGATGAAGACTGGAGAAATAATAAGAAATCTCTTGATTGGATGACAATGTAGTGGTAAATTAGGCATATGGCATATTCTAAAAAAGAAGGTAAATCTAAAGATAACATAGTTGACGAAACACTAGATTTGTTCGACAAATATTCTAGCAAAAGAGACGTTTGGGCACAGCAAGCCAAGGAAGACAAAGAGTTTAGATTAGGCAAACAGTGGTCTAGAAGTCAAAGAGAAACATTAGAAGCTAGAGGTCAAGCTCCTATTGTTATTAATAGAATACACCCAGCAGTAGAATCAGCTAAAGCAATGTTAACTGCTAATAGACCTTCATTTAGAGCTGCTCCAAGAGAAGATTCTGATAATAAAGTAGCACAAGTTATGAGTGCTTTACTTGCTTATATGTATGATATATCAGATGGAAGAAGCGTTATTAGACAAGTAGTTGATGATTATTATGTAATGGGAGTTGGTTTTATACACGTATATCAAGACCCTATGATGGATATGGGCAAAGGTGAAGTTTGTTTTCATGATGTAGACCCATTAGATGTTTACATTGACCCTAATAGTAGACATAGATTTTGTGATGACGCAGAAAATATAATTATATCAAAATTATTTACAAAGGAACAAGCTAAAAAGCTTTGGCCTTTATATTCTAAAGCTATTGATAATGCAGCAGATAACTCTGGAAGTAGAGTAGATTGGAATGCTCCTGAAACAGGAAGAGAAGATGATGGAGAGGTTCAATTCCCAGAAGATGTAGGAAGACTTGACAATCAAAATTACATTCGTGGTTACGAAAGATATTATAAAGTTGATGTTACTGAATACAGAACATTTGAAAAATTTTCTAGAAAAGAAGAATTACTAAGCGAAGATGAGTACAAACAATATGCTAGTAGACCTGCTTGGATGATTCAAGGTCAAATAATAACAGATGAAAAAAATGCAAATAAACTATATGAACAATTATCCATGAGAAGACAGCAAATTATTGCTGCAAAAATGGAAGAATATATATATGCAGGATATTCAGATGAAGAAGCTAAACAATTATCTGAAAAAGAAATAGATGAAATAGAAGTAGATACATTGACTTTTGAAAGCTTAATAAAACAAGGTCAAATAGAAATAGTAAAGGTTACTTGTAAAAAAATTAAACAATGTGTTATAATGGGTGATACTAAGCTTTACTCAAGAATATTGCCATTAGAACATTATCCTGTTATTCCTATTTTTAATATACATACAAGAACTCCTTATCCTATGAGCGATGTTAGAGTTGTTAAACCTTTGCAAGAATATATAAATAAAACACGTTCTTTGATAATAGCTCATGCTACGACAAGTACTAATACTAAGATATTAGTACCCGAAGGGAGTGTCGACATGAAAGACTTTGAAGAAAAATGGTCACAACCAGGTGTAGCAATATCGTATGACCCAACAGATGGGGCTCCTATGCCAGTTCAACCTACTCCTCTTCCTAATGAGTTATATCAAAACGAAATAACTGCTAAGAATGATATTGACCATGCTTTAGGGTTGTATGAAATGATGCAAGGTAATTCAGCTGCAGCTCCTCAAACATACAAAGCTACTATTGCTTTAGATGAATTTGGGCAAAGAAAAATGAAATCAAAATTAGCTGATATAGAAGGCGGGTTAACAAGAGTAGGTCAAGTTGCTATACCTTTACAACAACAGCTTTATACTACTAAAAAAATATTTAGAGTAGTTCAACCAAACAACTCTATAAGCGAATATGTTATTAATAAAAAATTAGTCGATGATAAAACAGGTGAAATAGAAATTATGAACGATATAACACTTGGCAAATATGATATAATTGTTGTAAGTGGTTCTACTTTACCTTCTAGCAGATATGCTGAATTAGAGTTTTATATGGATGCATATTCAAAAGGAATTATTGACAGGCAGGAAGTTCTCAAGAAAACAGAAATTTTTGATATGGAAGGCGTAATGGAGCGTACTGATATGATTGCTAAGCTTCAAAATGCTTTAAAACAAACTCAAGAAGAGAACAAAAGACTTAAAGGAGACATGCAAACTAGAGATAGAGAAGCTGTCAATCTTAGGAAAAAAGTTGAAGTTGAGAAATTTAAAGGTGATTTAAATCAGGTTAGCTCAAAAGCTCAAGCTGCTGGAAATATCTTTGAAAAACGTCTTGACGACAATTTAGCTACTATAAAAACGCAGATAAGAGATTCTGCAAAACAATTAAGCTTACCCTCTACTGGTAGCCAAGAGGCAGCTAAAAGGAGAAAGAAATAATGACACAAGATAATATACAAGCAGATACCCCTCAGGAAAATACAAGCCCAGAATATGCTTCTTTAGAAGAAGCTATTTTTGGAGGCGATATATCTGAAGGCTCTGATAATGTTTCGAGTGCTTTTACTAGTGGAAATGAAGGAAACGTTGAAACAGCTCCAGCAGAAACTGGACAACCTGTAGTAAATGAACCTGTGCAAAATCAAC
>Ga0163179_10000391_pt1 | contig 31701 bp, 44 predicted proteins | sample AtlANTMetagenome_FD_109643 | JGI IMG/M metagenome (GOLD analysis project Ga0163179, IMG submission 109643) | Marine eukaryotic phytoplankton communities from the Atlantic Ocean - Atlantic ANT 2 Metagenome | ecosystem: Environmental > Aquatic > Marine > Oceanic | place: North Atlantic Ocean... | reverse complement strand
GTAGTGTCGGGCAAGACGACTTCCAGCCACGCATCGGATTTAAGACACGTTATGGCGTAGTTCTTAACCCATTTGCTAAGGGATATGATTCAACTCTTACCGATTCTAACCCTAGTGCTGCTGCTAACCTCAGTACTAACGTTTACTACAGAAGAGTATCTGTTGCAAACCTAATGTAATTCGGATTACATATTTTAAGAGAGACCCTACGGGGTCTCTTTTTTTGTGTCTAAATACTAGGGGAGGACTCCTTTTTTATGGTGAGCAATACAAACTTCTTAGCACCAGTAGCGTTTCAATTGGATATACCTTTGTTTAAAGAGGTATCATTCCAATGCAATACAGCTAATATTCCTGGTATAACAATGGGTGGTCCACAACAGGCAACCATGTTTAATGATTTCCAACTAAGTGGAGATAAGTTAAACTATGAGGATTTTCAGGTAACCATTCTTGTTGATGAGGACTTAAGAAACTATTCTATCATTCATAACTGGATGACTGGAATTACATACCCACAAAAATCAGGTCAGTGGACAGAGTTTGCTAATGCAATGGTAGCAAAGGAGCACAAAGGACCAGATTATGATAGGTTGGATCTTACTCTTAGGATACTAAACAGTAGTTTCAACACCCAAACTGTAGTCAAAATATACGATGCATTCCCTGTAGGAATTACAAGTTTACCCTTTAGTGTAGACACTAATGACATCCAGTATCTAACTGCAGACATCACTTTCAAATACACATACTTTAAACTACTCGATAAGAATGATAAAGAATTGACACTATGACCCTACAGCAGCAATTCATTGATGAATGGCGTGAAGATGCTGTAATGAACGATGACTTATTTGATGAGGCACGTAGAATACCCATACTTCATGCGAAGTGGTTGGACAAATATCTAAGGATACAACTACTTAAAAAAGAAAAAGAATACGAGTACAATATACTCTATAAGAATAAGTACCATTACTTCATGGGAAGAGAAGAGATTGCACCTGATGCAAAGATCATGAAGAATGAAGTACCGATATACCTCAATGCAGATGAGGAAATAATTAAAGCACAAGCAACACTAGATCTATACGATAAACTGGAGGAAACTCTAAAGTCGGTTCTAAATAATATTAACAATCGTTCATTCCAAATTAAGAATGCTATTGATTGGCTACGTTATTCAAAGGGTATAGATGAGTGATGTTCTTATTAAAAAGAAGAACGAAGTATACCTTCTTCTAAAAACTCCACCTCATATTTCTTACGAACTTTCTGATCACTTCACTTTTGAAGTGCCAGAGGCGAAGTTTATGAGTGCATATAGAAAACGTTACTGGGATGGTAAGATACGTTTGTTCTCTCCAGCAACTGGTCAGATATATGCAGGTCTTAGACAATACATAGAAACATTCTGTGAAGAAAGGGGGTATGAATATTCCTATGTTGATAATGAACATTTTGGTATGCCTGATGCAGAGGATGAACTCATATCACCTCAAGGTATTAAAACGTATGTTGATAAGTTTACTTCATTAAAGGTAAGAGGTTATCAGTATCAAGCAATATATGAAGCATTACGGAAAAGAAGAAAGTTAATAGTATCACCTACAGGATCAGGTAAATCTCTGATGATATATTCAATCGTCAGGTTTTTATTTGAGTCAGGACAGAAGACATTGATTGTTGTACCTACTACATCTTTGGTAGAACAATTATATAAGGACTTCTTTTCCTATGGGTGGTGTGTGGATGATCATGTACATAGGATATATGCTAATCACGAAAAGGTAAATGATAAACCAGTAACTATAACTACATGGCAATCAGTATATAAACAATCTAAGAAATGGTTTCAACCATTTACTGCAGTTATAGGAGATGAAGCACATCTATTTAAAGCAAAGTCACTGACTGATATACTTACTAAGTTACACCATGCAAAGTATCGTGTTGGATTTACTGGTACTCTAGATGGTAGTAAGACAAACAAGTTAGTACTAGAGGGATTATTTGGTCCCCATGATAAGGTAACTAATACCAATGAGTTAATTAAAGCAGGTCATCTTGCTAAGTTAAGTATTAAAATCATTACACTCAAGCATCCACATACTGAGTTTGATAATTATCAGGATGAAATAGATTGGATAGTAACTCATCCTAAAAGAAATAATTTCATAAAGAATCTTGCATTAGACCTTACGGGAAATACACTTGTCCTATTCAACTACGTAGAAAAACACGGAGAACCACTTTATGAGATGATAAATAGTTCTGCATCAACTGGACGTAAGGTATTCTTAGTTCATGGTGGCGTTGAAACACAAGACAGGGAAGAAGTTCGTACAATTACTGAGGAACAGGACAATGCAATCATCGTTGCATCTTATGGTACTTTCAGTACTGGTATTAACATTAAGCGGTTGCACAACATCATCTTTGCGTCGCCTAGTAAGTCCCGTATTAGAAACCTCCAGTCAATTGGTCGAGTTCTCAGAAAGGGTGAGAACAAATCAGTAGCAGTTCTTTATGATATTGCTGATGATACTACTAAGGATGGAAGAAGTCCAAATTATACATTACGTCATTTGTTTGAGAGAGTAAAAATCTATAACCAAGAGAGTTTTGATTACGAATTAATTAAAGTAAAACTAAAACAGTAAATATGGATCCATTTTACGCTAGTATTAAATTTAAAAGTGAGGAGGAAGTCCTATGCTTTGTGAGAGTAGCTGATCCAGAACTTGATTATCTTGTTATTGAGAATCCAATTGCTATAGAAGAAGTAGATATTCCTGGTGTAATACAAGGATTGAGAATTAAACCTTGGTTGAAAGTATCTCAGGAGAATAGTTTTACAATATATGGTTCAGATTTTCTTTCTATAAAAGAGGTAAGTCCCTCTGTATCTAATTTTTATAAGTCAACTCTTGCTAAGATATCTGCTAACGAGAAAATGCAGAAGTTAAGAGGACACACTAAAAGACCTCCCGTTCCTCATAGAAGAAAGAGAGGTCGAATTCCTTTAAATGATAATATGGGACTTATCGGTTCAGTAGATACAGCGAGAGAATATCTTGAGAATGTTTTTCGATTAGATTATAATAAAGATTCAGATAAAGCTTAGCTTGTCCCTCAACCGTTGACACAGTTATTATACACACATCTGATGGACTTGTCAAGTATCGTTATATATGCTATTATGGGCGTACAAGAATAATATAGTTTTAATGCCTAAAAGTAAGGAACATTACGTTAATAATAAAGAGTTCTTGGCAGCGATCATTCATTATAAAGAGAATGTTGAAATTGCTCAGATTAAGGGACTAAAGAAACCTCCTGTGGGTGAATACATAGGTGGTTGTTTTTTAAAGATAGCACAACATTTATCATACAAACCTAATTTTGTCAACTACATGTTTAAAGATGACATGATAGGAGATGGTATAGAAAATTGTATTACTTATATTGATAACTTTGATCCTAACAAGTCAAGAAATCCATTTGCTTATTTTACTCAAATAATTTACTACGCTTTTTTACGTAGGATTCAGAAAGAAAAGAAGCAGGTTGATATAAAGAATAAAATGATTGAGAAATCAGGTCATAATGATCTCTTTGCTGCTGATGCTTATGGAAATACTGCTGAGTATGAAGGTATTAAGACATCACTTGAACAGAGATATCGTCAATGATAGGAATTATAACTGATCAACATTTTGGGTTACGTAAAGGTAGTCAGATTTTTCATGACTATATGGAGAGGTTTTATGCAGACGTATTCTTTCCGAACCTTAAGAAGAGTAAAATCAAAACTCTATTGGATCTCGGAGACACCTTTGACAACAGAAAGAACATTGATTTCTGGTCACTCAGTTGGGCGAAGGAAAAGTATTTTGACATACTTGCCGACATGGGAATCACTGTCTACTCTTTGGTGGGAAACCATACTGCTTATTACAAGAACACACTGAATATTAATACAGTTGATTTACTTTTAAATCACTATGATAATATTCATTGTATAGAGAAACCATCCACTCTTAATATTGAGGGGTTGGATATTTGTTTTATTCCTTGGATTTGTATGGAGAACGAAGGTGAAACCTTTGAGGAGATAGACAATACCAAGGCAGAGATATGTATGGGTCACCTAGAACTTAAAGGGTTTGAGGCACATCCTGGATTCGTTATGGATCATGGATTGAGTTATGAAAGATTCGATAAGTTTAAGAAGGTGTTCTCTGGACATTTCCATACTAGATCAAGTAATGGAAACATATCATATCTTGGTAATCCTTATCAAGTATATTGGAATGACTATGGTGAGTCAAGAGGATTTCATTTGTTTAATACAAAAACTAGGCGATTGAAATTTATTGAGAATCCTTATAGAATGTTCGATAAGATCTTTTATGATGATTCAGTAAATGATTATGAGTGTATTAATGTTGAACAGTATAAGGATAAGTTTATAAAACTGATCGTTGAGAATAAAGATAACTATTGTGAGTTTGACAATTTCATTGAACGTCTTTATAATGTGGGTATCCATGAGTTAAAGATAATAGACAACACAGTACAACAAGCTGTAGCGACTGGTGATATAGAAATAGAAGGTACATTGAAATTTTTAGAAAACTATATTGATAAACTTGATTATCAAAATAAAGATAGTGTAAAGTCAATTGTGAATTCTATCTATTCAGAATCAATTCAGTTAGAATAATGTTTATTCTTACAGTTAAAGGAAAGGAAGATGAAGGTGCATATGCTCCCAACGTTGGGGAGAATAATGTGCTGTATCTTTTTGTTGAAGAGGAAGATGCTGAACGACATTCTGAATTGTTAAAGGCAGATGATTATCCTGATATGAAAATTATAGAAGTCGAAGATGATATTGCTATAAACATATGTGAAGAAAATGGTTACACATACTGTATAGTTACCCCCGATGACATTGTTATTCCACCTAAGGTATGATTGAATTTAAAACTATAAAATGGAAAAATCTCCTGAGTACAGGAAACAATTTTACTGAAGTAAATCTAAATGGTCATGAAAGAACATTGATCGTTGGAGAGAATGGTGCTGGTAAGTCAACTATCTTAGATGCATTGTGCTTTTCATTATTCAGTAAACCATTTCGTAAAGTTAATAAGAGTCAGTTAGTCAATACTATTAACTGTAGTGATTGTCGTGTAGAGTTGGAGTTTATAATTGGTAAGATAACATGGAAGATAGTAAGAGGTATAAAACCTAATATATTTGAGATCTATAAGGATGGTACTCTTTTAGATCAGGCATCTGCATCTAATGACCAACAGAAATGGTTAGAGCAGAACGTTCTTAAGATGAATTATAAATCGTTTACTCAAATAGTAGTACTTGGTTCAAGTACCTTTGTTCCTTTCATGCAGTTGTCTGCACCAGGTAGACGAGATGTTATTGAGGACATACTTGATATAAGAATATTCTCTACAATGAATCTTATATTAAAGGAAAGGATTAAAGTTAATAAGGAAGAAGTGTTTGATGTAGAAAATGCTATGTCTTTATTGAAGGATAAGGTTATGGTTCAAAGGACATTGATAGATGATTTAAAGAAACAGAGTGAAAGTAATGTATCTCATTGGAATGATTCTATTGATAATTTAAAAACTGAGATCAAAAGATGTCATGATGAAGTTGAAATTGATATGAGAGAGGTTGATAGTTTAGGAGTTGAGTTAGAAGATACTGAAGATCCTTCTGATAGGTTACAAAAGTTGAGAGATTTTAAAGTAACATTTAAAAGTAAGGTAAAGGATCTTAATAAAGAAATCAAATTCTTTAATAGTAATAAGTCATGTCCTACTTGTCATCAAGTTATAGGATCTGATCTTCGTGATGATATGGTTAATAGTGATGAATCTAAACTTAATAAATTAGATGAAGCACTTACACAGATAACATCTGAACAAGAGAACCTTGATAAGGATATGAGTAGTCGTATTGATATTCAAAACTTAATTAAAGATTCTCAAGTTAAGATTAAACAAACTCTTAATGATATAAACTGGAAGAACAATAAGATAAAGGAGATTGAAACTGAAATTAAATCTATAGAAAATAATGATGACTCTCTAGAAGCAGAGAAAGATAAGTTGAGGAAGATCATTGATCAGGGAAGAGAGAAGGAGATTCAAAGAAATGATGTCATTATAAAACAAGCAGACCTTAAGATGGTAGGAGAATTCCTTAAGGATGGAGGAGTTAAGTCATCTATCATTAAGAAGTACTTACCTGTAATGAATGATCTTATCAATAAATACCTTCAGAAGTTAGAGTTCTACGTGAACTTTAACCTTGATGAAATGTTTAATGAGACAATCAAATCAAGGTTTAGGGATGAGTTTTGTTATGCTTCCTTCTCTGAAGGTGAGAAAATGAGAATTGATTTAGCACTACTCTTTACATGGAGAGAGATTGCTAAGCTAAAGAATTCAGTTAATACGAATATTCTTATCCTTGATGAGATCTTCGATAGTTCCTTAGATACCAATGGTACTATGGACTTCATGAAGATCCTCTACAATATCACAGATGGTAACAATGTTTTTGTTATCTCACATAAGGGTGAACAGATTGTCGATAAGTTTGATAATGTGATAGAGTTCAAGAAGGTAAAGAACTTTTCCAAACCCAAACAGTACGATGGCACAACTTCCGAACTGGCAACATCACTCTAAGAAGCAGCAAAAGCGTACCTTGAAGCCGCAAGCATTACGTGCTGCTAAAAAACGACGTGGACAGTTAATAAACCGTCTACTTAACCCTCCCAAGCGGAGGGTTTCTTATTATAATGAATTCATGTTACAGGAACACTCATGAAAAACTTTGAGGTCAAAGACAATCTTGCTAAATTGCTTGCCACTGAGAATCTTATAGTGGAGCACAAGCAAGTGCCTACTGCATGTTTTAATGTAGAGAGTAGAGTGTTGACTCTACCAATGTGGAATGCATCTGACAATGTATATGATATGCTTGTTGGTCATGAGGTTGGTCATGCACTATACACACCAACAGAAGAGTGGAAGAAAGATAAGTACAAGAATGTTCCACCTGATTTTGTGAATGTTGTAGAGGATGCAAGGATTGAGAAATTAATGAAGCGTAGGTATGCAGGTTTATCTAAGAGTTTCTATAAAGGATATAAAGAATTACATGTGAAAGATTTCTTTGAAATTCAAACTAGAGATCTTAGTGAGGTTAGTTTTATAGATCGTATTAACCTTTACTTTAAACTTGGTGCATTTGAAATAATTGAATTCAATGAGAAGGAGCAAGCAATAGTTGACAAGGTAAAGAACGTAGAAACATTTGAGGAAGTTTTAGAATTATCTTGGGAAGTATGTGAGCATCTTAAGGAAAACCAAGACATGAACTTGGATATCAACATACCAAACACTGGTTCACATGAAGATTTAAATAGTGGAAATATGGATTCAGTTGAACCAGAAGATGGTGAGGATGATAACGAGACCGTTACAGGCGATCCTGAGGGCACTACAGGCGACATTAAAGATGAAAAGGAAAAGGAAGAAGAGCAAGAAGAGACAGAAGATATAGTAGATGGTGGTGGTGAAAGTGCATCAGATGAATTTAAATCTGAAACACAAGAAGCATTTGACTACAATCAAAAACAATTAATTGATAACGGTGCTCAAGAAACAACTTACATAGAGTTTCCAAAGGTACATCTTGATAGGATTGTTGTTCCATGTGAAGGACTTAATGATTATATCAATAAGTTTTGGAACGATGCAGCAGATGATCAGATGAGAAGTTATTATGAGTACGATAGAAAAGTTACATATCGTAGCTATAATGAAGAAATGCAGAAAGAGTATCTACAATATAAGAAAGAATCTAATAAAGGAGTAAACTATCTTGTTAAAGAATTTGAATGTAGAAAATCTGCAGATGCTTATTCTCGTTCTGCTACTTCTAGGACTGGAGTACTCGACACTAAGAAACTCCATACATATCAATTCAACGAGGATCTTTTCAAGAAGATAACTGTTTTACCTGAGGGTAAGAACCATGGACTAATCTTTATATTAGATTGGTCTGGATCAATGCATAACGTCATAAACGATACAGTAAAGCAATTATTAAATCTAGTTTGGTTCTGTAAGAAAGTTAATATACCATTTGAAGTTTATGGATTTACTTATGAGTGTCCAGCAGAATGGAGGTATGAGAATAAAGATACTATGAGTGGACTTCAAGAAGTTCAGGAAATGAAAGAGGACACTCTTTACTTAAATCCAAACTTCCGTCTACTTAATTTCTTATCATCTACTAGAAATGCTAGAGAGTTTGATCAAGATTGTTCTACCCTCTATAAGATTTCATCAGTACTACAAGGTCATGGTTATCAAGAGTTTGTTCCATACGGATTAAGTTTATCTGGTACACCTCTTAATGAAACTATAGTTGCTCTACGTAATATAATTCCTGAATTCTTTAATAAGAATAAAGTATCTAAAGTTAATTGTGTACTATTGACTGATGGTGAATCATGTCAGATTTCTCGTCTTAAGAAAACACATAGACACTATGAAGATTCATGGTACTGGGGAAGAAGTGGTTTACATAGGAATTGTCAGTTACGTGATAAGAAAGTTGGTAGGGTATATGCACCTGCTACTGATTGGGATTGGAAGAATAGTGTAACAAAAACATTACTAGAGAATCTTACAGATAATTTCCCTAATGTTAATATAATAGGAATTCGTCTTCTAGAAAGTAGAGATGTATCTAATTTCCATTATACCTATAGTGAGAACCAAGAGTATGATGATAGGTCTAAGAAATCATGGAGTAAGAATAAGTCATGCATAATGAAAACAACAGGTTACAGTGTAATCTATGGTATTGCTGCAACTACTATGAAACAGGATTGTGAGTTTGAAGTTAAGGAGGATGCTACTAAAGCACAGATACGATCTGCATTTAAGAAGAATTTAAAGACAAAATCAAGTAATAAGAAAGTACTCTCATCATTTATAGAGATGGTCGCTTGATAAAGTGTCACATAGGGGGTTCCCTATTCCCCTATGCTCTATTATAATGAATTCATATTAAAGGAAACAATCATGCCATTCCAACCAACATTTTCCAACAGTGATTTGATCTCTTATTTCAAAGAGAACTTTGGCACTGAAATCAGTAGCAATCAGTTTAAGAATGCTGCTCAACATTTCAATGTTCAACTTCAGAGCATTGCAAAAAGGGTTAAAAAGATCCCTGAGTTTAAAAAGGTAACTAGAGGTCAATGGCAACTCACAGTTGCAGAAGCAAGAAAGCAACTTGAGAAAACTGTTGTCCAAGCAGAAAGAAATCTTATCCCTGAGGTATCAGATTCTTATGTACCATTTGGTAACTTTAAGGATCTTAAGAAGATTATCCAGTCAGGTATTTTCTACCCCACATTCATTACAGGTCTCTCAGGAAATGGTAAGACCTTTTCAGTAGAGCAAGCATGTGCTACACTTAAGAGAGAAATCATTCGTGTAAACATTACTATTGAAACTGATGAAGATGATCTTATTGGGGGTTTCCGTCTTGTTAATGGTGCCACAGTATGGCATAACGGACCCGTTATTGAAGCACTCGAACGAGGTGCAATCTTGCTCCTCGACGAAATCGACCTTGCCTCAAACAAAGTCCTCTGCCTTCAGAGTATCCTTGAGGGAAATGGTGTCTTCCTTAAAAAGATTGGAAAGTTTGTTAAACCAAAATCAGGATTTAACGTCATCGCCACTGCAAACACAAAGGGTAAAGGATCCGACGATGGAAGATTCATTGGAACCAATGTGCTCAACGAAGCATTCCTCGAACGATTCCCAGTTACCTTTGAGCAAGAGTACCCCTCTACAGCAATAGAAACTAAGATCCTTCAGAGATCTGGTTTAGAAGATCCTGATTTCTGTAAGAGATTGGTTGATTGGGCAGACATTATTCGTAAAACATTTTACGATGGTGGTATTGATGAACTAATCAGCACACGTCGTTTGGTTCATATAGCAAATGCTTTTAAGATCTTTAAGGATAAGGCAAAGGCAATTGAGGTATGTGTGAATCGTTTCGATGAGGAAACAAAACAGTCATTCATGGAATTATATGATAAAGTGGATGCTGACGTTGATTTTGATAAAGCAGAGGACGATGCATATCAATCTGATGCAGAATTACTACAGGAGTTAAACTCATGAAATTTACTACAGATGAAATTGAACTAGTTGAAGCAGCATTTGATTCTTATTTGCAGACACTAGAAGACGGTAAAGGTAATCCATTCCTTAACCGTATGGCAGGTAGATTACTTGCTAAGATGGAGGAGAAGGTATGAAACAAAATCTCTGGGTAAATTATAAAGAAGTGTTAGGTCAGACCTTTGACCTAACACTTTCTAAGGAATGGGCAAACTGGAGTGCTAAGGGAACTGAGTTAAGAGCAAAGACCTATACAGGTGAGTACTTCCTTAAGACACGTGAGTGTGATATATGGAGTGACAAGTCATCCATCTACAACCACATCTTATATCCTAAGACAGGTGCAAATGGATGGGCAGGTAACCTACCTTGCTTTGGGATGGATCTAATGGCATTCTCTGAGAGGAAAGTCATTATAGTATTTGACTTTCAGCATCCTGTAGAGAACTATCTGATGTCAGTTCCTGATCTTCCTAAGGGGAAGGGTGACTATAGGTTCTTTGAACCAGGAAATCATTTCTCCGATAACATCTTTATTCAGTACTGTACACCAGATGAGGTTGATGAGTATCTACCTATGTTTGAGAAGTACTTGACAGAATATAAGAAGATGATAGAATGGGAGACACCAGACGGAACGGATGAGACCGTCTACAAAGATTTTGATGCCTATATGACTAAGTTGGATCCAGTAGGTGGTTATCTTGCTGGTAAATTTGGTAAGGATAAGGCAGAGTCACTAGTAAATGATTTCTTATTCACTTATGGTTAATGCATGGAGTTTAGCGTATGACACACTTAATGGCACACTTGATGAGGTATTCCCTATCATGACAGACAGTAGGAACAAGTATCACGAGAAAGAAATTCTCAAGGATGTTGAGGATTATGTGTCAGGAACCTACAATGGTCACTATACTGGAACAGTACATGAATTTCGTAATGTACAAACAATAGATTTGATGGCAGCAAGGGATCTAGCATCTCATTTCTGTCAAGCAAATATTTTAAAATATGGAAGTCGTTATGGTAGCAAGGATGGTAAGAACAAGAAGGACTTGCTAAAAGTCATTCATTATGCTATGCTCTTATTACACTTTGATGATCATTACGGCAAACCTAAATTGACAACTGGGAACATTGATCACAACATGCCTTAATTATGAAACTTTCTGAAGAAACAAAAGAAATCCTCAAGAACTTTTGTGGGATAAACAATTCAATTTATTTTAAAGGTGGGAACTCTCTTAGTACAATTTCTGTAACTAATAACATCTTTGCTAAGGCAGAGATAACAGAGGACTTTCCTATACCTTTTGCCATATATGATCTATCACAATTTTTAGGTGGTATGTCATTATTCAATGATCCTACTTTGGATTTCGATAATGCATCATATATGCTTATTAAGAATGGTAGATCTAAGGTTAAGTATTTCTTTGCTGACCCTGATGTGATTGCCAAACCACCAGAGAAGGACATACAATTACCAGAGCATCAGTTTAGTTTTCAACTTACTGATGAGACACTTACATCGTTGCTTAAAGGTGCTCGTGTGTATGACTTACCAGATCTATGTTTAGAATCTGAAGGTGGTGAAGTTTCTTTAGTAGTAAAGGATAAGGACAATGATACTTCTAACTCAGTATTATATCAGGTAGGTGAATCCGAAGTTCCTTTTAAATTTAATTTTAAAATAGAAAACATTAGGATAATACCTGGTACTTATAATGTTGAAGTTAGTCAAAGGGTTGCTCGTTTTACTAATAATGGTTTGACGTTGGAATATTACATAGCACTAGAACCTGATTCAACATTTGGTTAGTATGTGGTATATAATATTTTGGACGACTATTATCATGTATGCTCTTATTAGATTAGGAGTATTCAGTAAGAGATGACCAAACTGTGGAGGGTATGGAAGTATGCATTGGGTTCGTTCTCTGATGAGAAGACCAAGAGGTATGATAATCTTATACTGCTTGTTCGATCTTTCATCTTTTTTACTTATCTCATTACTAATTGTTTTATTATTAGCGGAGTGATCCGTCATTGGAATGACTGACTTTGTTTGGGTCGAAAAATATCGACCAAAGAAAATTGAAGATTGTATCTTACCTGAGGATATAAAGAAAACGTTTAACGATTTTCTAAAGACAGGTGAGGTATCTAATATGCTTTTACATGGTACTGCTGGTATTGGTAAGACAACTGTTGCCAGAGCATTATGTGAAGAGTTAAACGTTGATTATATTATGATCAACGGATCAGATGAAGGAAGATTTATTGATACAGTAAGGAATAAGGTTTCTAACTTTGCTTCTACTGTATCTCTTTCTTCTGATTCTAATCATAAAGTTGTTATTGTTGATGAGGCAGACAACACAGGTACAGATGTTCAACTTGCATTAAGGGCGAACATTGAGAAGTTCCATGGTAATTGTAGATTCATTTTTACATGTAACTATAAGAACAAGATTCTTGAACCACTTCATTCGAGGTGTGCTGTAATTGATTTTGCAATACCTGCTACTCAAAAGAAATTTGTAGCAGGTAAATTCTTTGAACGTCTTAAGTTTATCCTTACCAATGAGGGCATTGAATATGATGAGAAGGTTCTACCACAACTGATACTTAAGTTCTTCCCTGACTGGAGGAGAACACTTAATGAGTGTCAACGTTATGCTATAGGTGGTGTAATAGACAGTGGTATATTATCAAGTTTAAGTGAGGTTAAGTTCAGTCAGTTAACTAGTTCACTTAAGAATAAAGAGTTCACTACTGTAAAGAAGTGGGTCTCTTCTAATTTGGATAATGAACCATCTCATATATTCAGATCAATATATGATAGTTTGTATAGTTACCTAGAACCTGCAACTATCCCACAAGCAGTATTGATTATTGCTAAGTATCAATACCAGTCAGCATTCGTTGCTGATCAAGAAATAAATCTCTTAGCAGCATTAACCGAAATTATGGTGGAGTGTGAATTCAAATGAATGTAAAACTAATTAGAATGTGGTCTGGTGAAGATGTAGTAGCAGACCTTGTTAAAGTAACAGATGAATTTATTACAATTGCTAATCCGATTGTAGCAGTTCCATCTCAACAACAAGGTCAAATAGCATTTGCTCCTTGGTCACCTATCCTTAAAGACAGTGAAACCCAAGTAGATGTAACTACGAAATATGTTGTGTATATTGCAGATACACAAGATGCTATTATTGAGCAATATAATTCAGAGTTTGCTCCTGTTGCAATCCCACCTAAAAGGAAACTTATTTTATAATTATGAATGATCTTACAAATGCTTGGAACTCAATGGGTAACGTTGAGGGATTCTTTTTTTCACTTTGGATAGTTGGTTTATACTATATAAAACTACGAATGGACAAGTGGTATCATATCACTGTCGAAAAGAAAACGGTTCACCGTGTGAAATTGGAATCCGATTCTCATGTTGATGTTGAAAACCACAATCATTCTTGGTAATTAGTTATGCCTGTATACAGAGATTATGAAATCAGAATCAATTTAAATGAGTTGATAGAGAAGAGGGTTCCATGCTGTGACTTATTACATCCTGATCACTGTTTCACTGAATCACAAGTGACACAGATAGCACATGACATTAACATGGACTTGGATCTACATCCAATTTACCGTCAGATAGACGAACATATCATGAGGTATGTTAATGCTGCTGGTATAGACAATTCAGATCATTGGGTAGAACCACGATTAAAAGATTTAGATGAAGATTAGCGTAGTAGGTGCAGGTACAGCAGGTTGCTTTACAGCATTGCACTTTGCATGGTACCTCAGGAATTATCCTGAGCACGAGGTAGAGTTAATTTACAACCCAAATGTACCACCTGAAGTGGTAGGTCAAGCATCCCTCTTGGATCCTCCAAGAATGCTTTGGTCTGCTACTTCTTTTAATTGGTATGATAATCCTATTCATGCTACTTTTAAGAGTGGGATATTATATGAAGGATGGGGTAAGAAGAATAATAAATTCATTCATGATTTTCCTGCTAACAATATGGCAATGCATTTCTGTCCTTGGGAGATGCAAGAGCATATATTAAAGTCAGGACAGTTTAAGGTAGTAGAAGATGATGTCTCTCCATATGATGTTGATTCAACCTATGTCTTTGATTGTAGAGGTACACCGAAAGATTTAAGTGACTATGATAATTTAACTAGTGCTGTTAATGCATGTATTCTCGCTAGACCTTTCTTTAATACTTCAACACAACATTGGACTAGATCAGTAGCAACACCAGATGGTTGGACTTTTATAATCCCAACTTCAGAGAAGTCACCTGCTAGGGATGGATCTGTTGGGTATTTGTATAATGATAAGATAACTTCTAAAGAAGAAGCACAGAAGAATCTATTAGAAATGTTTGATGTTGAAGTAACTAAACATGTTACTTTTAATAGTTACGTTGCAAAGAATCCTATAGTAGATGGTAGGGTCTTTTTAAATGGTAATAGATTATATTTCTTAGAACCAATGGAAGCATCATCTACACAAGGATACTTACAGTTTGCTAGAAATATATTTAATCATTACCTATCTGGTGAGAACAATGCTTTAAAGATAGAGGATGATATGAAAACTTATATAAAACGTAGTCAAGATTTTATACTATGGCATTATAGGGAAGGTTCTAAGTATGATACTCCTTTCTGGAAACATGCTGCTGAGTTACCATGGGAACCTGATAAGTGCTTTGATGAGTATATTGACTTTGCTAAATCTAATGATAGAAATGATTCAGTCCCTGAGGTATATGGTGGTAAAGGTGTAAGACCATCTAAACCTACTCTTAGTAATGATGGGTATGCTCAGTGGTCTACTTATGCCTTTAAGAACTGGGTGGACAATACACATAAGTAGTGCTATAATAGAAACGATTTTAAAATACAATGGTTTTAGTTTACATTATCGTTGGTCTTCTTTTCTTTCTTTTAGGATGGGGTATCTATCTTACCTTCGGTCCTGGTAAAGAAGAACTTAGAGATTCTATTGATGAACATTCTAAGATGCATGAGTTAGGCATTGCACACGGACACGGTGGAAACCAAGGTGCATATGAAATGTCTGGTAAACTTGAACATAAGCATGATTGAATTCCCTATTCATTATGATGGTGAGGTACTTCCCTTACCATGTTTTTTTGGAATAGATGATGAGTTATACCATGGAGAATGGGCACTATGTAATTCATCTTACTCTAGAGGGGATTATAAAGACAATCTCTGTTGGGGAATGAGATGGGAGCATGATAAGCAACAGTTTTTACAAGCTGCTACTATCATCAAGATGAAGATACAAAAGCATATCAAGAAAGATATTCGCTTATGTAAGATTCATGTAAATGGTCAAACCTTTGGTCAGGTATCTACCTTTCATAAAGATTTCAAACAAGATTGGGTATGGACTTTTGTTCTCTTTACTAATATGGAATGGAATCAAGAATGGGGTGGAGAATTTGTATGCTATAATGATGATAATTATTATCACTACCCATACGTACCTAATAGAGGAGTTTTAATTCCATCTAATTGGCAACATAGGGGTGCTTCTCCTAATAATGCAACTGACAATTTAAGAACCACCATTGGTTTTTCTTATGTACTGGCAGATAAATGGGATGAATTGATTGATTCACTTGCATCAACTAGTAAAACTAAATCGAAATTTTTATCATGGATAAATTGACAAAGAAACAAAGACACCAAGTTAAATCTAGGTGGTATTATATTTTCTGGGGTGCTGCTACACTATCAGTATTTGCAGGACAGATGTATGTTGGAACTGGATATCGTATGATGTCTAATTCAGTTCATAGGGTTCTAGATACTATACTACTAGAGGTAGTAGAATCAGAACCAAATAATTTTCACCAAGATGATTTTGTATTCTAAATGAAGTACACCACACCTCTTCGCTATCCTGGTGGTAAGTCCAGAGCGATTAAATTCTTGTCAAAACATTTACCTCACATAGAAAGTTATAGAGAACCTTTCCTTGGTGGTGGTTCTATGGCGTTGTACGTCACACAAACTTATCCTAACACTGAAGTGTGGGTAAATGATCTTTACTATCCTCTGTATGCCTTTTGGACGACTCTCAGAGATAATGGACAGAAGTTGTGTCATGATCTAAGGGAATTAAAGACAGAACTGGGTGAGAGTTATGATGCACATAAAGAAGCATTTGATAATGCTAAGGACAAATTAAACAATGATGTATATGAGTCAGGGTTTAATTTCTATGTTGCAAACAAATGTTCCTTTAGTGGTTTGACTGCTAATAGTTCATTCAGTAAGCAAGCATCTAGACAGAACTTTACTTTTAGAGGTATAGATAAACTTCCTGCTATTGGTGAATTGATTCAAGGATGGAGAATTACTAATAATAATTATTCTGAAATGCTTTGGGGTAAGGATTCATTTGTATTTTTAGATCCACCATATGCCATTAAAGATAACTTGTATGGTAATAAAGGTAAGTTGCATAAACAATTTGATCATGAAATGTTTGCAGCAGAAGCATGTGCTTCAGACCAACAGTGTATGATAACATATAATTCAGAATTGTATATTAAAGATAGGTTCCTAAACTGGTATCAAAAGGATTGGGATTTAACCTATACCATGAGATCTACTAACACTTACACAACAGATCAAAAGAAACGTAAAGAACTTCTTCTATTAAATTATGAAACACAATCACAGCTTGACGGAATATCTGAAGTCGATCAACGAGACAAAGCAAAACCTGCTTGATTCAGAAGATACTACGTGGGAGAAGGAATATCCTGCATGGGTAGTAACAAAATGTATGGCATCTCATTATGATACAGTACTGTTGGCTAATGAGATGAATTTATATTATGAATTACCAAACAAACTTCAGTACGATTTTTATATAAATACCGTTAGGAAAAGAAAGCGTTTTTCTCCTTGGGAGAAGAAAGTTAAATTAGAGGATCTTGAGACAATCAAAACGTACTATAATTATAGTACCGAAAAGGCACAAGCAATCCTTAAAATCCTAAACAAAGATCAAATTGATCACTTGAAATTGAAATTAAACCGTGGAGGTAAAAATAATGTCCCAAGTAGCTGAAGTTCAGTGGACACGTGATAGTATGGTGGAGGTGAAGCTTTCTCAACCAGATGATTTTCTAAAAGTTAGAGAGACCTTATCTAGGATAGGGGTTGCTTCTCGTAAAGAAAAGAAGTTATACCAATCCTGTCATATTCTACACAAGCAGGGAAGATACTACATAGTACACTTTAAAGAATTATTTGCTCTGGATGGTAAGACAGCAAACCTAACACAGAATGATGTTCAGCGTCGTAATCGTATTGCTCAACTATTATCGGACTGGGGTTTGGTATCCATAGTAAAGGATGATGCAATAACAGATATAGCACCACTTAACCAGATCAAAGTCCTGGCCTACAAAGAGAAGAATGAGTGGGAATTAGAATCAAAGTATAATATAGGTAAAAAGAAAACTACACCTGCTTTGGTATAAATAGCAGAAGTCACTTCTGTATAAATGCCTGAAGATATAAAGAAGGGTAAGATCCCTGAAGAGAAACCGAAAGGTTTCTTTGGAAGATTAAAAGAAGCCACAGATGATAAAGAAGAACAGATGGCTATTCTTAGTACATTTGTTCGCCTCGGAATTTTGGTCTGGAGTGGTGGAATCCTGACATTAGCGTACGTAGATTTGCCTCCGCAGCTACAAATACCTAAGCAAGACCTAGATCCAACTTTCATAGCTTCGGTGTTTACTGGAGTTTTAGCTACTTTTGGCGTTCAGACGGCAAACAAAAAGAACAATGGTAACGGTACCACAGCACCTTCTACCGCAGCTGCTGCTGGTGGTGGTGGTATAACCAAAGCTGATTTAGAAAGATTGATCGCTGCAGCAAAAGAAACTGCACCTGCTCAAACAATTAGAGTTGAACAAGGACCAATCAAGATAATTCCTGCTGATCCAAAAGAAAACTATAAACTATAGGATAGAATCATGTTACAAAAGATAGTAAATGTACTTGCTGTTGCGTCTGCTGCTGTATCTGTTGCCGTTGTTGGCAGTGGTGCTTACGTATACTTTAACAAGGACGCAATCATAGACAACATTAAGCAAGAAGCACTTGGTGGTGCATTAGGTGGTATTGCTGGTGGTGGTGTAGGAGGTGCTCTTGAAGTACCTGATTTTGCACCTACTGCAGGACTAGGATTACCAGCACCAGGCAGTCCTTTCTAGGATCTCCCAATGGGTGAAATTCGTGATATATCTTTGAGGGATATTGAGATAAGAGATCTTGATATTCCTCAAGTACATGTATGGGCTGTTGGTAATTATTATCAAATGATACCATCCCATCCTATTGTTGATAGGGTTGGTACACCTGTAATTGATATGCCTGGATGTGTAGAGGCACATGAACAGAATAAAAAAGGTAACTTCGCTATAAATGACGACGACGAAAACGGCATAAAGGTATTTTGTGATGCCTCTATGCCGTCTTTTAGTGCAATGAATTTTGAACCTGAGCAATTAATAATAACAGGACCAGCAAAGGTACCTAAGATCCCTCCACCTGGTGATGCAGGAGGATTTGGTGGAGCAGCAGCACCTGAGATACAACCAGATCCCGAATGTCCTGGACCTAAGGATCCTAGAATAGGTGACTCTTCAGAGAGTGGTAAAGAAAAGGTTGTTGGACATGAATTACAACCTAACCCACAAGGTCAAGCGTTACCGAAAATCTGTGTAACATTATATGAGGATAAAACGGTAGTAGAAGAATATCTTCCAACAGCAGGAGTGGTAGCAACCACTGCTGCAATAGCTGCTACGGCAGCGACATCGGCTCTATTAGCAAAACCTCTTGCTGATGCTCTTCTAAAGGTTGTGAAACCTTTGGTGAAAAAAGTGATCGGAGCCATTCAAAAGACATTAGGGAAGACCCCTTTGAAACCTTCTCGTTCTGAGATTCTTGCGAATCAATATCGTCAGAAGAAAGGTCTTTCTCCTCTGAAGAAGAAGTAGTAACGTCAATGGTATGTGTATGATTTGCTACAACTCCAACTGGATTTATTAACTGTACATCTTCACATACTTTAGCGTAGGTGCTTCCTGGTTTAAATATTATTCCCTCTTTCATTAAAGTTCCACAATTTTTTAAACGGGCTATCTCAAAGTCGAGCCGTTTATTGGCAGTATTTTGTTGAACTGCTTCATCGTGTGTGAGAGCAGCTGCCTTACATAATTCTTGTAGTTCCTTATCTAATGGTTTTGACCATGTAGCACTGACTCCGACTGATAAGTTATAGCTATCTGTCTGTCCTGTTCTAGTTGGTACGTAGTAAAGTATATTTCCTGGGTTATCTATCTGCCCATCGTCGTCAGCGTCATGGATGTCGTAGACGGGATCGTCATAATATCGTTCAAATGGTCGCTGTACAGAAGCTGCTCCAGTCGCAAAGGGTGTCATATTTAACGTTGCACCTTGACATTGTATACCACCACCATAAGTATTTGTTATGTATGGACCTTGTAAAACTTGTATTGCCTGGTTGGTGACTGAGCCAGAACTATTAGCTATTGGATTAGCGGTTGCACTTACACCCCCTACAGTTTCCGCCAGAGTGACAGGGGCAGTCGCAAGTTGTGTTAGACATAGTACTATTGTTGGAATATACTTGTTGTGTCGGTAACGGATGTTACCGTTGTTTCTCTTTGTATTACTGTGTGGTTCATTAGCCCAGCTCCAGTATAACTTTCTACCATGGAGAAACTTGCTCCAGGTGTTGATAATTTGAAATGTGGTTTTGTATCTAAATCTAAATTTGTCCATGTTGAATTCACACCATTAATTGCATTTGTGGTATTAGTATGATCGGGTGGTGTTATATGTTCTCCTCCATCAACCTCGATGCCATGGCCCGAGACACTATACGTAAATCCTGTATTATAATCCATACTATTTATGGTCTCTTTTACGGTACTAGTCGTCTCCGTATGGCTGGTCATTGAGCCCTGGGTAAAATTTGGGATCACGGGGACCGCCTTGACAGGTACAAGTATGGCACTTGCACCCACCACAGCAGTTACAGATAATGATGTTATCTTTCCAAAATTCATGATCTTTTATGCTCCCCACTACTTGATGGTAAGCTCTGATACAAATTGTCCCGTAGCCGATGTGCCAGCTCCACCAGCTGTTATCGTTGATACACCAGCACTAGTGATTGTACCAGCTAATGTGCCAGCAACTCCACCAGATGTAGTGGTAGTCGAGCCAAGCAATGGTAATGCAGCCACAACACCAGATGATACTGAAGATGTTGAAGTTACATCATCCCCTTCTATGAACGTTTCACTTAGGGAGAATGCAGATCCTACAGTGTTTAATTCTAGTGCTGATGGTGTATAACTAACAGCAGTACCTGAACTAAGAGCACCCAGTCCACCAAAGGATCCACCATCGCTTACTTTCAAATTATTACCACTGACGGTATAACTTGAACCCAAACGAGTTGCCTGACTTGCAGCTGAATCAACTGTAAGCTGAACACTAGAACTCATTTTATGAACTATCTCTGCTGATGCAGGAGATATCATCAAAAACATACCAAAGAGCAATGCCTTTTTAATCATGTTAACAAAACTATATACTCGTACCTTTTTTATTTAGGGCTTTTGAAGTGCAAAAAAGGTATTAATACGGATAGTACTACTGATAATGTACGGGATGATACAATAACACTACCATAAATAGTCATGGTCGCCTTCGGGGGCCACAAACAGTAAACTCGCTTTCTAAGGAGAAGTACAATGACAAGCATTCAAAGATATCATGCTGCAGATCTTCCAGAACTAATGGAGAAGATCACTAAGAACAGCATAGGACTAGACGATTATTTTAATTCGTTTTTAAATTTTCCATCCCAAAACAATTATCCTCCATATAATTTAATCCAAATAAATAGCCACGAGTCGAGATTAGAAGTGGCATTAGCAGGATTTAAGAAGGAGGAAGTTCATGTCTACACCGAACATGGAAAATTATGTGTCGATGGAGCCAAGTTGGATAAGGAGTCAGCAGAGGCGTTTAAGCACCAAGGCGTGGCTAGAAGAGATTTCCAAAGATCATGGACACTCGCAGACGACACTGAAGTCAGAGAAGTCAAGTTGGAAGACGGACTCCTCACTATCGACTTAGGTAAGGTTGTACCTGAGCATCATCAACGAAAAGATTACATCTAAATAAAGTGTCTGTATTTTTATTATGACTATAAAAGTTGTTAAGTTAAAATCAGGTGAAGATATTATTGCTGACATACAAGAGGTCCAAGATAAGGATACTGGAGTACGTAGAGCATTTGTTTTCACTCATGCATATAAAATTGCAATTGAAAAGGAGATGGTTCCTGAAACTGAAGAGAGGAACCAAATATATCAGGGAAGGATTCTTCTCGAAAGATGGCAACCTCTTACATATGACGAAGAGATTGCTGTGACTCCTGATTGGGTTGTGTCTATAGTTGAACCTATTCTTTCAGTACTGGAAGCATACGGTCAAACTATGAAACCACAGGAAGAAGGTAAAGCAACCTTTGGTACTGATCTTAGTGTGGAACCTAACGTGAGCATTACGGACGAGATAAATAACTAAAAAGTAATACTTCCGTGAAGTCCTTTAATGATCTTAGGTTAACCCTGATGTATCACGAGGTACTTAATCCAAAGTTCTGGGATGGACTTGTATTGAGACCTGAAGTTCAAGATAAACTTCTTGAAATAGGATACAGATGGGCAGAATTTGCCAGGATCCCCCCAAGTGCAATCAAAGATATAATTTTAGTTGGTGGTAATGCCAATTACAATTATACTGAATACTCAGATCTTGATCTGCATTTAGTTGTGGATAAGGATGAGATAGCTGATTGTTGTCAAACGGATTTACTGGATGATTATTTGAGAGATAAGAAAAAGCTATGGGCATTGACTCATGATGTGTCTATCTATGGTCAACCAGTAGAATTATATGCACAAGATATTAGAGACCCAGTACCTAGAAATCAGGGAACATACTCTGTGGTAGATGACCTGTGGATACAGGAACCTACTAAACAGTACGTTAACTTCACCGACCCCTTGCTAAAACAAAAGGTTCGTGATATGATGGATAGTATTGATGATCTAATAGATACTCAAGCAGACGATACTGACGTTCTTAACAAACTTAAAGATAAGATCAGACGTATGAGAGGTTCTGCAATACAAAGAGGTGGAGAGTTTGCTCTTGAGAACCTAGTGTTCAAAGAGTTGCGAAATCGTGGATACCTTGATAAACTGTCCAAATACATTAGAACTATAGAAGATCGTAATTTATCACTATGACCGTTAAAGTTATTTTATTGAAATCTGGTGAGGATGTAATCAGTAATGCACAAGAAATTGTTGACAAAGACAATCAAGGCATTGTTGCTTACCATTTGAAGAATCCTTATATCATGCAACTTCAAACTAAAGAGGTTGACAAACAAGAATTATTAGTTGAAGGTAAGGAAGATACTCCTACCTCTCAAACAAAGTTTCAGGTTTCCTATACTCATTGGGCACCTATGTCCCAACAACAGGAGTTTGTTATACCATCTGATTGGGTGGTAACAATCTATGACCCTGTAGAGAAGATCAAACAGGACTATTGTAAGAAGCACAACATTACTGAGGAGGAAGATGGAAACAATCAAGCTCCTACTACTTAAGAATGGATTGTATGTGATCTCTTACATTCAAGAGATGGACATGGAACCATCATGCTTCCTTGCAGACCCAATGGAGATCATAGATGGAGAGTTTAAACCATTCCCAAAATATAGTGGTCAAAGAAATGTCTTGCTTTATTCGGATTTTATTGCTACAATAGTAGATCCAGACCCAGAACTTCTGGAAAAGTATAAACAAGCAGCACCACCACAAGATGACGACGAGGAAACTGAACTCACAGAACCAGAACTTCTACAGTAATGTTTTCTTATCTGGAGATAAGATCTTTTATATCGGTTATGAAGATGGTAAACGTGTTCAGTATCGAGAGACCTTTTCTCCAGTTTTATATACTAGGTGTAATGAGGAAACAGAGTATAAAACTCTAGAAGGACATTATGCTAAGGAAAAGAAATTTGAAACTGTAAGATCAGCAAGAACTTTTGTAGATGAATATAAATTCGTAGACAATGTTAAAGTGTATGGTAATGATAGATTTCTATACCAGTACATAAGTTCAAAGTTTCCACAGGAACAGATGAGTTATGATTCCTCACAGTTGAGGATCTATACTCTTGATATTGAGACAACCTCCGAGAATGGCTTCCCTAACGTTGCTGAGACCTCGGAGGAAATTTTGTGTCTATCTGTAAAAGATTTTACTACTAAGAAAGTTATCACATGGGGTACGAGAGAGTTTACTCCTAAAGATACTGAGTATAGGGTCTTCTGGAAAGAAGAAGATATGCTTAAGGATTTCCTAGCATGGTGGGCAGAGAACACTCCAGACATCCTTACAGGTTGGAATGTTAAACTATTTGACGTACCATATATCTGTAGAAGAATTGATAGAGTATTGTCTGGTAAGTTTATGAGATCTTTATCTCCTTGGAATAAAGTATTTGAAAAGGAGATAGAGATAATGGGTAGAAATCATATATATTATGATATTATTGGTCTAAGTGTCTTAGATTATCTTGATCTTTATAAGAAATTTACGTATAAAGCACAAGAATCTTACAGGTTAGATTACATAGCACAGGTAGAACTGGGTCAGAGAAAATTAGAACACTCAGAATACGATACCTTCAAAGAATTTTATACTAATGATTGGCAGAAGTTTGTAGAGTATAATATACACGACGTAGAACTTGTTGACCGTTTGGAAGACAAGATGAAATTAATTGAACTTGCTTTAACTATGGCATATGATGCTAAGGTTAATTACGAGGATGTCTATTCTCAAGTACGTACTTGGGATAGTATTATATACAACTTCCTTAAGACAAAAGGTATAGTAATTCCACCAATAGAAAGGTCTGATAAGAATACTCAGTACGCTGGTGCATATGTAAAGGAACCAAAACCAGGATTATATGAGTGGGTAGTTAACTTCGATTTAAACTCACTGTACCCACATCTTATAATGCAGTACAATATCTCACCTGAGACATTGATGCCCAATAGACATTCATCAGCAACTGTAGATAGGATATTAAACCAAGAGATAGATTTTAGTGACTTAGATAATACAACTGTATGTGCTAATGGTGCTTTATATGACACCACACAGAAAGGGTTCTTACCAGAACTCATGCAGAAGTATTATGATGAGCGAGTCATTTTCAAAAAGAAAATGATTAAAGCAAAGCAAGAATACGAGAAGAATCCTTCAGTAGAATTAGAGAAAGAGATTACTCGTTGTAATAACATACAGATGGCAAAGAAGATCTCTCTTAATTCTGCTTATGGTGCTATCGGTAACCAATACTTTAGATATTATAAAGTAATAAATGCTGAAGCAATCACACTATCAGGACAGGTATCTATCCGATGGATAGAAAACAAGATGAATGAGTATCTTAATAAAGTTCTCAAAACGGAAGAAGAAGATTATGTCGTTGCATCAGATACCGACTCAATATATCTTAATCTTGGACCTCTTGTTGATAAATTTTTTGGTGATAGGTCTAGTGACAAAACAAAGATTGTTTCCATACTGGATAAGATCTGTCAAGACAAGTTGGAACCATACATTGACACCTGTTATCAGGAGTTGGCGACGTACGTATCTGCGTATGATCAGAAGATGGTTATGAAGAGGGAGAACATTGCCGATAAAGGTATATGGACTGCCAAGAAGAGATACATTCTTAATGTATGGGACAGTGAAGGTGTTAGATATGAAGAAGCAAAGTTAAAGATGATGGGTATTGAGGCAGTTAAATCATCCACACCTGCACCATGCAGACAGATGATTAAAGATGCCCTTGACATCATAATGACTAGAGAGAATGAGGATCTAATAACCTTTATAGATGATTTTAGAACTAAGTTCTATAGTATGCCACCAGAGGAGATAGCATTTCCTAGAAGTGTTAATGGGTTGACAAAATGGTCAGACCCTGTTACTCTATACAAGAAAAGTTGTCCTATCCACGTGAGAGGAGCACTACTGTATAACTCTCAACTAAAATCTAACAAGTTGGTTCATAAGTATCCAATCATCCAAGAGGGTGAGAAGATAAAGTATGTTTACTTGAAAGAACCAAACGTATTGGGGCAGAATGTTATGTCATTCATCTCGGATTTCCCAGACGAAATACCAAAGGTACGTAATCAAATTGATTACAGTACACAATTCGAGAAATCATTCATCAAACCTCTCAAGAATATTCTTGATGTTATAGGATGGAAAACTAAAAAAGAAAGTAACTTGGAGTTTTTATTTGTATGAGTATCTTTGACACACTTGCTAAAGAAGCAAAAAATGATTATGCAAAACTTGTATCAGATGGATTGATCACTGGTGACAAGCAAGGATTTATAGGAACAGGTTCTTATATACTAAATGCACAATTAAGTGGTAGTATCTATGGTGGTATACCTGATAATAGGGTGACTGCTATTGCTGGTGAACAAGCAACTGGTAAAACATTTTATGCTATAGGTATTGCTAAGGATTTCCTTGATAGTAATGAGGATGGTGCAGTATTCTACTTTGATAGTGAAGCAGCAGCAACCACAGATCTATTCAAAGATCGTGGTCTAGATCCTGATAGAGTGTGGCATTTCCCAGTTGATACTATTGAGGAGTTTCGTACTCAGATGATACGTATCTTAGATAATCTTCTTAAGACACCTGAGAAAGATAGGAAACCACTTCTAATTGTATTAGATTCTCTAGGTATGTTAGCATCTGCTAAGGAATTGAATGATGCTTTAGATGATAAACAGGTCAGAGACATGACTAAATCACAGACAATCAAATCTGTATTTAGAATCATCACTAGTAAACTAGGTAAACTTAAGATTCCTATGATTGTAACCAATCATACATATAAAACAATGAATCCTTATGGTGAACCATCTGATATGGGTGGTGGTAGTGGTCTGAAGTATGCAGCATCTACTATTATGACTCTAACAAAGTCAAAAGAAAAGGATACAAGTAAAGAAGTCATTGGTAATATTATTAAAGTTAAGACATACAAATCACGTTTAACTAAGGAGAACACTCAAATTGCAACACGTCTATTTTTCGACAAGCGTGGACTGGACAAGTATTATGGGTTACTGGAACTGGGTGAAAAGCATGGAATCTTCACCAGGAAGGGGAATAGGATTGTTGTTGGTGAATCTTCCGTTTATCCTTCTGCTATTCTTGCCGATCCTGTTAAATATTTCACGTCAGAAATAATGCAAGCACTTGATGAGTGTGCTGCTAAGGAATTTAAGTATGGTAATGAATGAACTCCTTAGAATTTACAGTACTTAATAACCTAGTAACGAATGATCAGTTTCGTCGTCAGGTTTTTCCATATCTAAAAGAAGAATACTTTGAGGAGGAACAGAATAAATTATTGTTCTCCTTAATATCAAAGTTCATTGATAAGTATGCTAAGTGTCCTACTAAAGAGTCATTAGCAATTGACTTACAGAATACTACTAGTTTAACTGATCAACAGTTTAAATCTTCTCTTGAATCACTTGATAAGGTGAGTGGAGAGAAGGTAGATCACACGTGGTTAGTAGATTCTACTGAGGAATGGTGTAGGAATAGAGCAATATATCTCTCATTATTAGAGAGTATACAAATAGCAGATGGTAAGGATGAGAAGAAAGATAAGGGTGCTATACCATCTATACTTTCTGATGCTATCGCTGTTTCATTTGATAATCGTATAGGTCATGATTACTTTGGTAATTATGCAGAGAGATTTGAATACTATAATAGAGTAGACGAGAAGATACCTTTTGATCTTACTATGTTTAATAAGATTACTAAGGGTGGATTATCAAATAAAACATTGAACGTTGCATTGGCAGGTACTGGTGTAGGTAAATCTTTATTCATGTGTCATGTTGCTGCTTCTACCTTATTGCAAGGTAAGAATGTATTGTATATTACATGTGAGATGTCTGAAGAAAAGATTGCAGAGAGGATAGATTCTAATCTATTAGGTGTTAATATACAGGACATTGCTGGTTTACCTAAACAGATATTTGATAGTAAGGTTCAGAAACTTCAAAAGAAAACACAAGGTAAGTTAATTATTAAAGAATATCCTACTGCATCTGCACATGTAGGTCATTTTAAGTCATTATTAAATGAACTTACATTGAAGACAAGTTTTAAACCTGATCTTATTTTTGTTGACTACCTTAATATCTGTGCTTCACAGAGATTCAAAGGATCTACTGTAAATTCTTACACTTATGTTAAAGCGATTGCTGAAGAACTTAGAGGTCTCGCTGTCGAAAGCAATGTACCTATTATTAGTGCTACTCAAACTACTCGTTCTGGTTTCGGGTCTAGCGATATTGACCTTACTGACACGTCAGAATCTTTCGGACTCCCTGCTACTGCTGACTTTATGTTCGCTCTCATATCTACTGACGAAACTGAAGAACTGGGACAAATTCTAGTTAAACAGTTAAAGAATAGATACAATGACCCCACAATTAATAAGAGATTTGCTGTGGGTATTGACAGATCGAAGATGAAGCTGTATGATGTAGAACAAAGTGCTCAGGATGGCATGATTCAACAACCTTCTAGTGCTACCGTCATTACGAAGGTGAGTTCTGATGAAGTCAAACCTAGTGTTCTAAATAAATTTCAGAAGTTTAAATCATTAAAAGTATGACCAAACATGTTGACTTTGATAAGTACTCTCTATTCGTGGATGCTGTCACGTCGGATTGTTCTAAAGATTTTGTCTCTCTTGCTGACCGTATGGGTGAACTTGACAGACAAGGTGCCAATATTGAACGCCTTACCACTGCTGGCGTTGGGCTTGCTGCTGAATCTGGTGAGTTTCTTGAGATTGTTAAGAAGATGGTGTTTCAAGGTAAACCTTGGAATGACGACAATCGAGAGCATCTTATTATTGAGTTGGGTGATGCTATGTGGTATGTTGCACAAGCTTGCATGGCTTTAGATGTATCGTTCGATGAAGTTATCGAACGTAATGTTACCAAGTTAGAGAATAGATATCCTGGTGGCAGTTTTGATGTACACTATTCAGAAAATAGAAAAAAAGGAGACAGATAATGTTAACAAGACCAGTAGAAGATTCATTAAGAGCAGCACAAGAACATTTAAGAGATGCTCTAGCATTTGCAGCACGTGGTGAGAAACCATACGTAGCAAAACATATTGCTAATTTCTTGGCAGACGTTGATAACCTTATTGATGCACAAGATCTCATAGAAAATATGAGAGATTATATGGATGAAAAGATTAAGGAACGAGATGATAAGCAAACATGATTTAATGCACCATAGGTTGCAAGCATGGTTACGTGAGAATAAAACTGATGAAATAGAATATCTTGGATACTATCCTGATGTTCTAGGTGTTGATAAGCATTGGTATCGTATTGATACTCATGAAGTTACTGTTGACTGTATAGAAGATATAGAGTTGATACCAGAATAAATAAAAGTAAAAAATAATGGCAACTATATCTCCTGCTGAGAAAAGAGCGAGAAAGGATAAACTAATAAAAGATGAGATTGCTAATCTAGCTCAACTCTTTAAAGATAAGTTACCAAGGAGAAATTATGAAGTTCATACTACATTAGGTATGAATGCTGGTGATAGGTATACTCATGTAAGGCAGTTGGTGCAATCCTCATCATTATTTTCCAGAAAGGTAATTAATACGTTTAGTGGTGATCAGGATCTAAGTACAAAAAGGAATATTGTATTCAAGTTTGTAACACCTTCTAGTAGAGAGGATCTACTACAACAGATAATTGTTGCACTAGGAAGTCGAGATAAGAAAATTGTTATACCACATCCCAAGAGTAGTATCGGGGGTGTGGTAATTAATGTGTCTGACCCAACGATCCAAACAACGGTTCCTTTTCATATCTTAGTTAAGTATAATAATCCAAATGCATTTAGGAATTTACGTTATACTAATCCTTTGTTAGAAGCAAGAAAATGGCATAGAAAACATAGTAATAGAACACCAGATACTTCTCATGAACATTATATATTAAGGACAATTAATGATAAAATTTATGAACTAGGAGATCATGTTCCAGTAACACTTCACTTAGGAAGAAAGTTCTATGAAGATTTTATTGGATTTATTCCAGGAAAATCAGGATCACATGCAGATTTTGTTGGTCTTAATAAAGATTTAGAAGAGGTATGTTTTATATCTCATAAGCAAGGTAGTACTGCTAAAGATTTTCAACAGTATTCAGGTATAACTTCTAGAGCAGGTAAGATTTCTACTCATACTGAGGTAGAAGATTTTAAGAAAGCTATTGTTGATAGTAAAACTATAGAAGATTTTAGAAGAATGGCATACTATAGACATATTAAGGACAATAAACTAAAAGGTATGGCAGTTTTTGGTGAAGATTATGGATCATATAGAGAGGGTATGAATAATGTCACATACTTTTCTCAAGGTAATGTGAAGGTAAGGAGACAAGGTAGAAGAAGTAAAGCTACAGATCAGGTCACAATACAAATAATCTTTAGTACTAGTAATCTTCCTCAAAGTTCTCTAGGGTCTTTAACTTATAGGGGATATAAACCTACACTAGGTGCTAGAAGGGGTGAATCTACTAGAAAGATTGAACATGGTAATAAAACATTAAATGGTGTTAGAGGTGGGGTTTATAGTGAATCATATATAGTTACAAATAGAACAAGTGAAGAGATCTAGTGAAGTTTTCTAATTTTAATTCAGAAGCAAAGCGTACCTCATATAGACATGGCAATCTATTTGAAGAAGGTACTTATATACAGTATGGTGATAAGGTAGGTAAGGTTCACCGTCGTGGACCAAACTATGTTATTGCTGTTACTGATGATGGTAATATGTTTAGGGCATGGGCATCAGATATTACTGAAGCTGCTTCTGACAAATATAATAAGTTAGGTACTGGACAGGGTAAAGATGCCAAGCATCGTCTTGTAGGTACTGATCGTTATAGAGAGTTTACTAAGATCATGGCACGTGGTTCTGAGTATGATATGTGGAAGGAAGGTAATTACATTCCTAAAACAGATAAAGATAAAGGAATAGAAGAAATGCTAAATAATAAGCATAGGAGTATCGAAGAAACAATGACATCGAATTGGAGAACTGAAATTACTGAGAAGACCAGTAAGTTTGTGGAAGTAAGTCCACAAATTAGCGATAGCACTGACCCTATGGATCAGGTCTTCGATAAGAATAAGAAACTTAAGGGTGCTAACAAAGCAGTCAAAGAAGAAGTGGTCACTGAAGAAGAGAAGTGTGACACAGGACATGTATATAAGAAATCAAATAAAAAGAAAGCAGTTAAGTATTCTGATGGTGTAAATGAGCAGCTCAGAGCACACTTGGATGAACTAAAGATCCGTTACGATGAGAAGATTAAGGAGCAGTGGGGATACGGAAAGAAGAAAAAGAAAAAATAGTGCTAAATAAAATTGAACTATAAATTTGATTATGTTATCAATTCTACTACCTTTCGCAAAGAAGATTGTATCAGACGCAGTAAATAAGATCCCTGATGACGAGGAACTTGGTGAGAAACTCATCGACATTTGTATCCTTGTATTGGAGAAGGCAGTTAAACTGACCAAAACTACCGCAGATGATAAGCTTCTTGAAACAGTTAAAGGTGCATTAAAAACACGCTAGTTACTAGCAGCAGGAGGGGTGACCCTCCTGTTTTTATAAATATGTTTAGAATTAATTATTGTATAATTACGGAGTAAATCAATGCCTCTTTGGGGAAAAACTACAACTGACGAGTCCAAACCAAAGTGGCTCGATAATGTAAATAAGAATGGTCTTGCAGAAGATTGCTTTGCAACAGAAGCAGGGTGGGTTCTACGTCACTATAAAGGTACCGATAAGAACACTGCTGTTGCTGCAGGAGATTACTGGGATGAAGTCCTAGTTGCTATTGGTGGTCTAGCAGGTGGTGCATCAACTACTGCAGGTCTAGGTGCTGCAAATATTACTGGTGTATTCTTTGAGCAAGAATCTCTTGCACAAGGTGCTACTGGTACTGTTGTTGTGGTATATAACGAACTTGTTGATGTTGCTGTTTCCAACCCTACACTGGTTGTTACAGGATCTACAACAGGTGCAGTTACT
>Ga0163179_10000390_pt1 | contig 31709 bp, 20 predicted proteins | sample AtlANTMetagenome_FD_109643 | JGI IMG/M metagenome (GOLD analysis project Ga0163179, IMG submission 109643) | Marine eukaryotic phytoplankton communities from the Atlantic Ocean - Atlantic ANT 2 Metagenome | ecosystem: Environmental > Aquatic > Marine > Oceanic | place: North Atlantic Ocean... | reverse complement strand
CCATATAACCTTGTCGGTTAAAAAACTTAGCTGATAAAACGGCTTTCTCACTAGTGCTCTACGGATTCACTCTCCTCAAAAAAACATCGGCCTTTTGTTGTATTTATCGTTACAACAGGTTATGGGGTTTTTGCTCTCAATCGACGGCAATAACAGAATCGAGTAAACCTATTGCAAAATCAGAATATCCACCTAGGAATAATTCACTAATTTCCTTAGTCGCTAAAGAATAGATGTTTTGAGGTTGGTTCCGGTTCAATTTTTCTTTTGGTAATACATCACCTTGTATTAATAAGGCCGATAGATTTTACCAGACCATTACTTGGAGAAAACCAAATTCTTCACCAAGTTCAGCACTAATCAAAGCATGATTTTTTTAGCAGTATAATCTTATTATGTGTTTCTTTTGGGATTTTATTACCCTAAATATTATCGATGTACCTTGATTTTAACAAGAATAGGTATTTGCCAAAATAACTATATTGATGTTATTTTTATGTTTGATTACCTTCAACAAAGCAGTCATCTCACCGAAAGGTTTTTAGCATAATGATTTTAAAGTTTTTGCCACAATAAAAGGAAAATTAGAAAATGATTCTCTCTGTTCAGCAAGCCGAGGATAGAATTTTATCTGCCGTTTCAGTTTTAGAGCCTGAAAATAGACATATTTCAGATAGCTTGGGTTGTGTTTTAGCCCAAGATTTATATGCTCAAGAATGCTTGCCTCCCTTCCGAAATTCATCAATGGATGGATTCGCCGTCATGTCCAAAGACGTACAGTTGGCGCGAATAGACCAACCTGTTCAATTGTCAGTTAATGAGGTAATACCAGCCGGTAATGTTCCCAAGCTAATTCTCCAATCAGGACAAGCTGCAAAAATTATGACAGGAGCTATGCTACCGGATGGTGCCGATAGCGTAGTAATGGTAGAAGATACTGAGTCAATTAGTGAATATGTCAAAGTGTTTCAGAGTGTGAATTCCTTGGAAAATGTTCGATTGCCAGGCGAAAGTGTAAAAACTGGAGACTTAGTCATGCCACAGGGAAAGTTGATTCGCGCACAAGAAGTAGCCATGATGGCAGCTTTAAATGTTCAAGAGATTCTTGTATTTCGACTACCAACAGTGGCCGTAATTTCCACTGGGGATGAATTAGCTGACTTGGGATCGAACCTAAGCCCAGGGAAAATTCGAGATAGTAACCGTTATGGTATCATGGCGCAACTTCAGGAAATGGGTTGCCAAAGTGTTGACTTAGGTATATGTGGCGACAAAGAAAAAAATATAGAGGAAACTTTACTAGATGGTTTACTGAAAGCTGATGCTTTGATTACCAGTGGAGGTGTTTCGGTAGGTGAATACGATGTTGTCAAATCGGTACTATCTCGATTAGGTCAGATTAACTTTTGGCGTGTTGCAATGAAGCCTGGCAAACCTCAGGCCTTCGGTTTAGTGGATGGAAAACCCATTTTTGGGTTGCCAGGAAACCCTGTTTCATCCCTGACAGTTTTTGAATTATTTGTGCGACCAGCGTTGAGGAAGATGGCGGGTTTTTCTGCATTGAAACGACCAATATTTCAAACTATCTTAAACCAGGATGTGGTTAATAATACTGATCGTGTTAACTATATGCGGGTATTAGTAGAAAAAAGAGAGGGGAAATATTACGCTAAAGTGACTGGTCCACAAGGATCTGGCATCTTATATTCACTGGTTTTAGCTAACGGGTTGGTTGTCATTCCCGCAAATACGAGAGTGAAAGCTGGTGAATCGGTTGAGATGCAATTTTTTGAAGATGCTCTGTAATTGTATACCGATTTGGATAATAGAGAGATATAAAGACTAGAATGGTATTCTAAAATGCGACATGATTTTACGTTTCGTATATTCTATGTATACTTTCTCTTAATAACCTTAGAATTTCGGGCTCTATTGATTTTTTACTAATGTTACTTGAGTTAACAGATTTAACCGTCAGTTATGGTAAGAAAGTAGTTTTAGACAACTTAAATTTACAAATTAAAGGTGGTGCAATAGGCCTTTTGGGACCAAATGGTGCGGGTAAAAGTACATTAATCAAAACATTGCTTGGTTTTTTGGTCCCAACGAATGGTTATGTCAATCTCTTTGGAAAAGGAGTTAGATCTAGTAAAACAGAGGTCCGACAGCTAATTGGTTATATGCCAGAAAATGATAGTTATATACCAGGTGTGAATGCTGTCAGTTTTGTTGGTTATGCAGGTGAACTATGTGGAATGGATCGGAAGGCTGCGAGGCAAAGAGCCCATGAAGTTCTAAATTACGTTGGCATCGATGAAATTCGATACCGACCGGTTGAAACCTATACTACTGGAGTACGACAAAGGCTAAAGTTAGCACAAGCGTTAGTACATGACCCAGATTTATTACTACTGGATGAACCAACAAATGGCATGGATCAAAGAGGACGAGAAGCAATGCTGTCATTAGTTACTGACCTTTCGTTAGAGCAAAACACTAATATTATTTTCTCTTCTCACATTTTGAAAGATATCGAATCAACCTGTACCTCTATCATAGCTCTCAACGATGGGAAAATTGCTTTTAGTGGCGAAATAAAAACCATGCGAGATAGCCAACAGCTAGCCTATGAAATAGAGCTAAAAGGAGATGTAGAACGCTTTTTAGTTCAACTCGATCTATTGGGCTTCAAATGTGAAAAAGTTTCTGAATTAAGATTTTTCGCTACACCTAACCAACAATTTCTTGACTCGGTGCAAGAGTTAGATAGTATCAGTCGCCAATTTTTTCAATTAGCATTCGAGACCAATGCGCAAATTCGTCATTTACGTATAGTCAAACCATCTTTGGAAGATATCTTCCATCAACAGTTATCTGTCTCGCATCTGAGTTAAGGAGTTCTAAATTGGCCAAGATCATAGATGGAAACAAAATTGCGAAATCAATTCGTAGCAAAGTTAGACTACGTGTCAAAACTCTTAGTCGACCACCCGGTTTAGCTGTAATACAATTAGGACAAGACCCGGCTTCAACTGTTTATGTCAATCACAAAATCAAAGACTGTCATAGGGTCAACTTTCATTCCGAGGTTCATCGATTATCTGAAAATGTGAGTCAAAATCGTGTCTTAGAATTAGTCGATAGACTAAACAATTTACAAAAAATAGACGGTATCCTGTTACAGATGCCAACTCCTGATCATATCGATGGTCAGGCTATAATTGACACAATTCTTCCGACCAAAGATGTAGACTGCTTAAGTTCCGCTAATCAAGGAGGTTTGTTAATTGGCCGCCATCAAGTTACCCCTTGTACGCCCACTGGTATTATTCGTCTACTTGATGAGATTGGTTTGGATATTGCCGGTAAAAAAGCTGTATGTATCGGCCGTAGTACTCTAGTTGGTAAACCTGTTGGACTACTTTTGATGGAGCGTAATGCTACAGTCACTTATTGCCACTCTAAAACAGAAAACTTGGCAACTGAAACTCGACAGGCTGATATTTTGATTTCGGCTGTAGGACGACCAAGGATGATTACATCACAGATGGTCAAGCCCGATGCAGTGATCATTGATGTTGGTATTAATCGTGTTGGGCAAAATCTGGTTGGGGATGTTGATTTTGAAGCAGTGGAGAAAATCGTTAGTGCAATCACCCCGGTACCAGGAGGAGTTGGGCCTATGACACGAGCCATACTTCTTGAGAATACACTTCATTTGGCAGAGCCAAACATAGGCTAAAGGAGTTGAGCTTGATTGATTTGATCATAGATGTTCCATGGCAAATGTGGCTGTTGGGTGCTCTTTCTTTGTCTATCGGCTGGGGAATTCGAGGCAACTTTGGCCATGAGGTAGGTGCTGCCCTGCCTGGTGCATTGGCGGCCATGGCTATTTGCTTAACTGCTGGTCGTTCTGATTGGTTAGAGCGTATCCACTTCTTTGCTATGTTTGGTGCTATAGGTTGGTCGTTTGGCGGTAGTATGTCGTACATGCAGGTAGTTTCGTATACCCATTCTGGGCACTCACTTACGATTTTGTATGGATTTGCCAACCTGTTTGCTATTGGTTTCCTATGGGCTGCTCCTGGAGGTTTAGCGCTATCACTACCAGCTGTTTTGGAAAATTCACAGCTTCACTTATTTTTTCTCCCTATCTTATTTGTTTTTATTGGCTGGACATTGCAACTAGTAATTGTAGACCTGTTTCTGCATTACAACTATGATTACCAATCTTCTAGGCGACACGAAAGTCCACTCTACTGGTATGATACGGATTGGCTGGATGTTACAGTCGCTTTGGCTTCGACTTTAATTGTTGTCGTAATACGGGGTGGTTTTGATTTTGCCACCTCCTTGATTTTTCATTTAGGTGCTGGCTGGTGGATTTCTTTCTTAATATTAGTCAATTTACTCAAGTTACGGATGACACCACCGCGTGGTGATAATTGGTCTGGTTGTGTTGGCATAGTCTCTGGGGCAATTATCTTTTGCTTTCGACATGATCTGCCAATAATTGGATTAGCCATGTTAACAACAGGTTTTTTGGGTGGATTGGCTTTTGCCTTGGGTCAAATGATCAAACTATTCTTTATCAAGACTAATCTGCAAGCTAACTGGCATAGTATTATGGAGCAAACACAAGGATTCCTGTTCGGATTAGCCTTGGTGGCTGGTACTGGTATTCTACGATCAACACAACCCATAATAGACTATATGACGGTGCTTCCTCTATGGACGCACCTTTTTGCTATTATTTTTGTTTTGGTCATTTTAACTTACCTTAATCATAGAAAAGCTGTTTTGACGTGGATTGAACAAATAGATGTTTTGCCAGAACGTTTCTATGGACTTCCAACGACAGGTATGTTTCTTTTCTCCAGAGGGTTTTTGGGTTGGTTTGAACTCATCTATATCAGTGTTGGTATGGCTGTATTCTATCTGTTAACTGTACACTTTGAGACCCCTATTTATCTGCTAACCAACAGTTGGATGGGGAAGGGACAGCAGCTTTATATCGTTTTTATGTGGTGGATCATTGCGTTTAACTTCGAACGTGCATTACCTAGATTTTCTCCTGGACGTATTGTTACAGAAGGTACAATCACCTTTAACGGTATTGTAGCAACTGTTTTGTGCTTGGTTGCTACGATTCAGTTGCCCACTGTTATAACTACTACTAAAATGCTGATCGAGGCCTCGTACTTATTGGCGTTTGGGTACGGCTTTGCTATTTTAGTGATGTCCTCACTTTTGTTTTGGGCGATTACTTTAGTTCTATTCGGTCAAACGCCTATTCCCCATTCTGGTTTGCATATCCGTTTTGGTCCTAACCGAACGGTTAGCAAGGAGAAACCAAAAGCTGGCCAAAATCATCCGTAGTATTTCTCATCATTTTTCTTTGTTATGCCAAAATTCAGCCATCGTCGTATGCCCAACTGAGGAATAATGTCCGTCGCTGTGCCAAGAAAAATATGGGTAATTAAGTTCATTCTTTTTGTGGAGAAAATAAGGCAAGGAATCCACGCAGTTAATGTTGTATTCTTTAGCCCATGATCTTAACCGCCTATTGGGGTATGATAAATCCAAATCACTCTCTAAGCCTGATGGCAAAACTGAATGATCTCCGATTTGTAAAGAATCGGCCACTAATAAAAGAGTAAATTTGGCTCCATCAGCTAATACTTGCCTATGGAATTGAAGTAAAATCAATTCTGTAATTTGCCAAGCTTCTCTCCAAATATCGTTTAGTGGTTCTCCATAAACCGCGAGCCAGTTCTGGCGAATATTCCAAGTGTTAGACTTGCGTTGCTGTCCACTCATTCGCAATTGTTTCATCAATCGATAAACACCACTAGCTAAAAAACTGAAGCCTATGGTTCGTCTTAGCCAGTAATGTTTTTTGTTTATAAGTCTAATCGAATTATCAATATTATCTTGTGCATGTTTACTGGCCGCAGTTAAAAAGTAGGGAGCTTTAGGTAACTCAAATGGTTTACCTAGTTGTGAGTGGTTATTCAAGACGTCATTTTGTGGCAAAAAACCAACGACAACATGATCCAATTTCGTCTTTTTTGAAACTGTCAAATAGCGCAAATATTGATGATATGTGCCTGTACCACCGACGCCGAAATTAAAGCAAACCATCTTTTCTTTTTTGGCAGATTTACTTCCATGATATTGCTCAATAAGACGAGGGAAAGTTTGCTGACGCTTGACCTGTAATCCCTCTGTATACGAATCACCAAAAAAACCAATTTGTTTGTAATTCGTTGAGTCTTTGTTAAATCGCCGAGCATCTTCTGGATCGAACCCCTCAGAGTTGTAGTCTCGAAGTTGTACTGGGACTCCAGGTTGACGATAAACTTTCCGTCCATCAGTAAAAATAGGGGAACCGTTTCTATCTAGTTGGTATTTGACTGTCTCTTGTGTGTAAATGGAAGGTGTGAAGATATTGTAGGTAAGCCATCCAACTAAGGTCAATAGGTGGAAAATTAGCTCAATAGCGAACCAAGTTAATAGGATCGAAAAAATAGAAAACAGAAATTGTTTTTTAGTAGACAGTTGGATCCGGTCTGTCATTATTTTTTATTCTTTTCTTGATCTGATATCTGAACGACAGCTGGTAACAATCCATATACGACCCAAAATGGGATCGCTAGTATGTCTCCTTCAGGTAGATCATTGAAAAAGAATAGTAGCACCATCGATACTTTAATTGTAAGGAGAGCGACTATAAGTGAGCGAAAAAAACCGTCACTAGTCCGATTAATAGCTAGTATACCTAACCGGAAAAAAGAAAATAAAACACCCAACCACGTTAGGACACCTAACACCCCCATTTCAGCTAAAATTCTTAAATGTTCGCTATGTACTCCAAGTTGGAATTGGGCTTTGTAGATACCAGACAAGCTCGGATTCTCCTCATATATCATAGCAAAAGCTCCGTATCCATTGCCCAAAATTGGGTTTTCGAGAAACATCAAAAAAGCTTGTCCCCAGCGTAATATGCGAGATTGATTAGACGCAAATTTTAGATCAAACATGGTAAAAACGCGTTCTTGGATCAAGCTAGATGTACCAGGCAAAATGAGTAAGACCAATAGAATTACAGACACTACAATAGCAAATGCTAATTTGGGACCTAGGTTATCTTGTCGCAAATTGAGAATTAAAAATCCAATACTCAATAATAGAGCTAACCAAACCCCACGAGAGAAGCACATCAGGACACCACATGTAAAAACAATCAATAGCGCTAGCCAAATAATACGATCATAATCAGACCTGTCGATTAGTAACTTACTCAGAACTATTAGTAGAAAGGTAACCGTAAATTGACCATAAGCAGTATAGTTAGTGAAAGGTGCCCCATTATATGCACTCGTCCACTGCCAATTATCCAGATTATAAATTAGAACAATTATTGTCCATACTACAGCTACAACTGCTGGAGGGAGAGCGACCAGACCAAGACGCCTCAAATCGACTCTGTCTTCGATTAGGCGAAAAGTCAAAAAAGAAGTCAAAATATAGACTGAAGCTCGAATTGAACCTTTAATAGAACTAATGGGGTCTGGTGAATTGATGGTAGAAACAAAGTGCATCAGTATGAATAGGATAACTGGCCATTTTAAAGGAAAGATTCTTTTGTGCAAAATTTCTTTATCTTTTCTTATTCTCCTATATGAGTGTGTAGAACCATCGAATACTAGTTGAACAAAATTTACAAAAATTAGCATTCCTAACAAGGGTTCAGTCGGTGTTTGTACTTCAAGGCTGCGACCAGGAATAATAAAACGAAATGAGAATGGTAAGAACAGGAAAGTGACGAAAAAAGCTAATTGAGGTGATAGAAATGTAAGCACTCCTATCGCGGAAAGCAAGATGAGGATAGATATAGAGGACTCCGAGCTTAGAGCGAGAACCACTCCGATCACGCCAGATAAGATGACGCTGCACCCAACCCAGACCAAATATTGCTGGTAAGGTTGACTCAAACCCTGAGTTTTTACTGGAAGTTTGATCAAATCTTAAGTTTACTCACCAAGAACTACTCCATATGCACCCACAACTGCCCCTTTGTGTCCGTTTTTATAATGCATGTGTCGCTCACCGATAATTGATTGTGTACTTACAGCTTCGACTGTTCCACGCACGTCCTTCAATCTCCCATCATCAAAATCCCAGCAATGGTAAGGTTTAATTTGTCCTTGAAACTGTGTTATAACTTCACCTTTTCTATTCCTAACAACAATACTAACCATGGCATCATGCTCACTTATATTCAGTATGCGAAACCAGTCATAATCACCCGCATGAACCTCTGGAAAGAATAATCGTCGTCCAACTTGACCTCGGCCTTCTGAAGCTCCAGGCAAATCAATCAGGCTTGGTCCATTATGCATATGTCGTTCTGCAGCAATTGGTTGGTCGCTAGTTACCTCCACTGAGGATTTGACTTTGACCTCATCCATTGGTGGCGACCAACGCTCAAAGGGAGCTACTTGTTTTTCCTTGGTCCAGATTGTTTGTCCCGAGTTATCTTGGCGTGCAATTAACTTGACGTTTGCTGATTCACTGGTACTTAAATTGACAATTGCCACCCAATCTTGCCAAACTGGTCCAACTTCTGGAAAATATAGCGTCCGTGCTTCATCAGTTATTACCTGTCCATATTGGCCAACAGTGGTCTTACCACCTTGGTAGTGCATATGCCTTTCACCACAAATGGGTTGCGTACTAATGACCTCCAAGGTTCCATTCGCCTGACGCATTACTTTTTCGTCTACATCCCAACAAGTTTTGGGTTTGATTGTATGTTGATGTTGCCAAATGGTGTGCCCTTTAACATTTCGCATGACCATATTAATCATAGCATCATGTTCACCAATGTTGAGAAATCGAAACCAATCGTGAGCCCCTGAAGCCACTTCAGGAAAAAATAGTCGGGTTCCAATAGTTTCATATTCCTCTGCAGCACCGATTAAATCAATAATGTTGGAATCTTTATGCATGTGCCGTTCGGCTACAATTGGCTGTTCAGCATTGAACTGCACCCAAGTGTTATCCTTAATGGATTCTAAATTCGGAATCCATGACTCAAACGAGTTAATATGTTTTTCATCAGACCAGACAGGCTGGCCAGTTGCATGGTGGTGAGCTACCGCTGTAACGCGGGTAGGTTCTCGACCAACATTAATGACCTGAACCCAATCGTTCCATTGTCGACTAACTTCTGGGAAATAGAGCGTTTTTGCTGCTGCCGCTGTTGCCATAACCTATCCTGTTGACACTGTCAATCGTCTACTTTGCTTAAATTTCTATCGTTTTGGATTATATCCCTGCTGATTATTGCTTGTCAAGCTGGTCCAAACTAACTAAAAATGTAGCTTGCAGAACTCTTAGTCCTTGCGTTACATTAGTAGAAATCTTCTTCAAATAACGAAATATTATGCAGTCCTCACAAAACTATACTCAAACATATCTCCAACAATGTAAAAAGATTCTTGACACTATTGCCCAGCAAGAAAATCAAATTCATCAAGCTGCTAATTGGTTTGCTGAAACCATTTTGGCTGGACGAATGGTACACTTATTTGGGTCTGGGCATAGCCGAATTATGGTGGAGGAAATGTGGCCAAGATATGGTTCATTCCCTGGATTTAATCCTCTAGTCGAATTGTCATTAACTTACCATAACGCCGTTGTAGGTTCTAATGGCCAACGTCAGGCTATGTTTTTGGAAAATGTAATGGGCTTAGCAAAACAAATTTTACGAAACTTTGATCTCAGCGCTCAGGACAGCGGGTTGGTCATATCAAATAGTGGAACCAATATCGTACCGATCGAAGTAGCCCAAGAAATGAAAAAAGCTGGAATGCCCGTTGTAGCAATTGTGGGGCGGCAACATGCCGAAGAAAGTTCGTCGAAGCATCCTGATGGCATAAAATTGACTGATGTAGTTGATTTAGTATTGGATAATGGAGTCCCTGCTGGAGACTCCATGGTGATGATAGATCAGTTAGATACTCCTGTCAGTCCAGGCTCGACCGTTGGTGGATCCATATTGATTAACTCAATAAAAGCTGAAGTCGCAGGACGACTAACAGAAGCAGGAGTGCCTCCACAAGTATTAACTGCTTCTTGCCTTATTGGTTCTGAACGTTCATCAAAAATATTTCAGTCAGCATACGATGAGCACGCTCATCGGCTCGCGAAGCTTTTTGCTCGTGTGGGAACAGACTAAGCTAAATGGATACTCACCAAAAATACCAAGCGATTGAAAGTCTTCTGAAAAAACTAAAAATCTTTTCTAGAAGTCTATCTATTTTGTTGGCTATTTTAAAATGGGTCGTTTCAATTTTACCAGTATTGTGTCTAATTTTATTTTTGGATCAACAACTTCCCATTCCGCGTATTTTTCGTATGGCTATGATGCTAGCTTTTTTTGTGTTTGTTGGCTATCAAGCTTTTCTCAGTTTCAAACCTGTTTTAAAAAAAATCACCTTATCCACTGCTGCGTTTTGGGTTGGTCAAGCTTATCCAGAACAAAATGATCATGTTCTAAGTGCAACGCAGTTATATCCACTTAAATCGGGAAATTCACTTCATTATTCAACCGATTTAGTTGATAGAATCGTTGAATATGCTCAAGGCTTCCTATCAAAAATCAGTTTGAACTATGTCCTGAGTTCTGAAATAAAAGCTATCCAGAAATATAGTATTTATGCTTTTTTATTGCTAGTCTGCTTGACGCTAGAGCTAATATTATTCCCCAATTCGTTTGCTGAATTTGTCACAGTATTTGAAGCAGATGATCGGACACCACTAATATCTCCCAAGATTGAAATAAGTCAAATCAGTCCTGGAGATAGCGAAATTCAATCAGGAGAATCAGTCAATTTCAGTGCTGTTGTAAACTACTCTGGTACTGGTGTTACTCTCCAATATCGGCGATTGGAAGGTGCATGGCAAGAGCACCCGATGAATAAAATTAATTCATACTACCAAACGACTATTCAGCACATCACTACACCGTTAGAATATTACGTTCAGGTGAATGAAACTCAAACGCCCAAATATCGACTAAAAGTAACAAGACAACCTAGGGTTCATGAATTTCAACTCGCATTAAAATATCCGCCTTATACTCAGCGAGCCAGTGAAAAGTTGGAAATAAATCAAGGCGATTTACAAGTACTAGTCGGAACAGAGGTGTCTATCACGGGAAAGGTTAGTAGCAATGTGACGCTTGCCAGACTAGTTTTTGATACTGATGAAAAGTTGGATTTAGAATTATCGCCTGATTTTGATTTTTCAGGCTTTTTTATCGTGCAGAGGTCTGATCAATATCATATTGCTTTGGAAGAATTTAATGGCTTGACAAATCAAAACTCCATTAGCTACCAAATTAAGGCAATAAATGACCAGCGGCCACGGATTCAAATCCTAAAACCAGGTACTGACACAGTACTAGACGATACTATGCTTGTTCGATTGCGAATTTCGGTGCAAGATGATTTTGGAGTTCAAAGCCTAAGACTAGTCTACTATATTGAAGGAACGGACATTAGTTCTACCACTCCGAAGACTTCTCAACTCACGTTAGTTGAGTTCGCTTCTCCTGAAACTGATACAATTTTCAACTATGACTGGGACCTCGATTTGCTACGTCTTTTTCCAGAAGATGTGGTTGTGTACCATTTGGAAGCTAGAGATAATGACTCCATTTCTGGGCCCAATGTCGGTAATTCTCAAACCTTTACCATCCGTTTTCCTTCTCTAGCCGAGATTTTGGGAGAAGTTGAATCTGAGCAGCAAGCCGGTATTCAGAGCCTTGAGGCTATATTTGAACAACAAGTCGCTGCTGAACAGGCGGTAGATGAACTAATTGATCGACTGAGAAAAAGCCAAAATCTTAGTCAAACAGACGAAAAAGTCTTAAAAGAAACTCTGGGCAAGCAAAAACAAATTGAAAAAACGGTCAAGCAAGAATTAGAAGAGATGAAACTGCTGACTGAACATATGAAGAAGCAACAATTATTCGATGCGGAAACAGTAGCAAAATACCAAGAGTTACAGGATTTGATGCAACAAGCTCTTTCGGAGGAGCATAAAGAACTACTCCGTCAACTATCTCAAGCAATCGAACAGCAAGATTTGAAGCAGAAGGAGCAAGAATTAACAGAAGCAAATTTTAATCAAGAACAGTTTATGCAGAAACTAGATCGTATGAAAGCATTATATCAGCAGATGCTATTGCAGCAAAAACTAGAAGCTGCGGTTAAAAGAGCTGAGGATCTGAAAAATCAGCAAATTCATATAAATAGTAAACTGGCTAAGGAACAAACTGAATCAAGTCAGCGCATAGCACAACAGGAAGAACGGATTTTCTCTGGTACCCGCGATCTATTGACCGATATTGGCAAGTTGGGTCAAGAAATGATTGATCAAGCCCAAGTCAGTCAACAACAATTGAGTCAGGTAGGCAATGAACTTCAGCGTTTAAAACAATTCGCCCAATCAAATCAACTAACGGCTACCTTACAAAAAATGGTCAAACAACTACAGAAAGGAGAAAAAAATGCAGAAACCGCTCAATCTGTAGAACAGACACTGACCGAATTATACCAAGGCCTAGATAATGCATTGGAATTTTTGCAGGGCGCTAACTCCGAAGAAACTTTAGCTGAATTACGATCAGCGGTACATAGCACACTCTATTTATCACAAAAACATCAGCTAGTATGGGAAAAGACAAAGTCCATTTTGATGATAGGAAAAGGCCGTTATCTAAAAGGAGAAATTAGCCAGTTACAACGCCTAGCTGCAACGGAAATTGGCTTAGCAAATGGAACCGATACTTTGGCTTCAAGGTTGTGGGAACTAGGTAAACAGCAAATGCAGATTAAGCCTGAATTGATTTGGGGATTGGAAACTGCTAGTGATGCATTTAAACGATCAGCCAAAGCATTAGAAGATCGGCAACCGAGCTTGGCTAGCCCAATCCAAAAACAGGGCTTAGAGAAACTGAATCAAGTTACGCTGGCCCTATTAGACGCTATGAATCAGATGAATATGCAGATGGGAGCTGGTAGTATGGAAAACATGATGGAGCAATTACAACAGCTAACCCAAAACCAAGAAAAACTGAATGAAATGGCCCAGCAGCTTAGTCAGCAAATGAGACAGAAAGGAAAATTACCCGGTCATCAGGAGATGATACAACGTATGGCTTATGAACAACAAATGATACGAGAAGCTACCGAGCGACTGGCTAAGATGGCTGAACAAATGAAACAACTATTAGGTGATTTAGAGGGTATTTCTGAAGAGATGAAAACTGTCGAATCTGAATTAAAAAGTCAAAATTTAACTCGGGAGGTTCTCGACAAACAAAAGCAAATCTTAACCCGAATGTTAGAAAGTACTAAATCCTTACAAAAAAGAGAAGAAGGCAAAAAACGGAAGGGCGAGGTTGCGAAGGCGACCCTAGTAAAACCTCAAATCTCACCGCTTGATCCCGAATTACTGCAAAAGATAACTGAGGTTCAGCAAGGTTTGAAATCAGTCGATTTTCAGCAAATCCCCATTCAGTATCGTCAACAACTCAAGGACTATTTCCGAGTTTTATCCCAACAGCCTTCCATTGCACCCTAGCCAGTATTTTATGTCAATTCACTATAAAGTGTTTTAAGTCGACGAATATATTCACGATCTCTTCTTTCCACGGTTTCGTCAAAATTTTCTGGTTCCAAGAACCACGGTGTTCCTTCAACGATCCGGTTTTTGATTTTATCTGACATAGGATCTGCTGACTCATTCAACATTTTAGGTGCCATTCGGGCTGAATATGGCCATTTCCAGATACCAGCTAGATCGTAATGAGACATTGGCCCCTCATGTGGCATCCGAAAACCAAATGTAGCCTTGATTCCCTTCTCAATTTCCTCAGCTGTAGCGACCTCTTCCGACCATAGCTGGAGGGCTTCTTGCTCCATAGCAGCTTGAATTCGGTTGATCAAATAGCCAGGTATTTCTTTTTTCACTCGAATTGGAATACGATTAGTTGCTTTCATCAGGCTGTCAATAATCTCGTGCGTATTTTCTGAGGTGTCTGGTGTACCAGCAACCTCAACTCCTGGTACAATATGCGGAGGTGCAAAATAGTGGGTTAGGCCAATTTTGTCTTGTCGCCCGATTCCTATACCAATTTCGCTCACTACAAAACTAGAAGTGTTGCTGACAAAAATAGTATGCGGTGGGCATAAACGGTCTAGATCTTGGAAAATTTTTTGTTTGTCTGGTAGGATCTCCACAATAGCTTCTGTGACGAAGTCACTCTTGTTAGCAAGCTCGGCTAAGTCAGTAGTCAATGTGATTTTGTCCAAAGCTTCCTTAGCCTGTTCAGGCGTAATCAAATCCTCCTCGATAAAGAGCTTTAAGCTTGATCGAATCTGTTTCGCTGACTGGTCAAGAATAGACTCCTTCAGATCTTGGATAATAGTCGGATAGCCTCCCCACAAGGCGAAATTGATAGCAATACCAAACCCCATAGTTCCACCACCAACTACACCAACTTGTTTTATGTCTTCTTGATTCATTTGTTCCTCCAAAGTTTTTTCGATTCAAAGCCTCATGGGAAACAGCCTTCTCGTGGTCTAATCATCATAGAGAACAAATAGGTCTGGAAATTTAGTTCCAAATCTAAATATCTATTTAGAGGCTTCTTTTGAATTATTTACTAAACTATATCGTGAAAATGAAAGTTTTACCTCGATTCATCTAGCAATCTTGACTCCCACCAAGCGACAAACTCTTCGTCGCTTACATCTGCACTTAGTCCTTTCGCTTCCATACGTTTAATGTGTAAAGTTTGCATTTTGTTCGCTTCTGCAGTAACTATTTCCGGGTTTTCTGTTATGGTTCCCTGATCTCCATAATTATTAGTCCAAGAATCTAAAAGGTCAGAAAGATAAGCTAAATCTTTTCTAATTTTGTTATCAGTTGCTCGATTATCTATTTCATATGGATCTAGTATCAGATCATAAAACTCTTCGTAAGGTCGATTTGGCTCTAAAAAATTTTGCTGAGCATCCGACAGTAAACCAATTCTATTTAAAAGAGGTAGTAGTGTCCATAATGGATATTGTTGTTTCTTGTAACCGTTGAATTGCATATATGGGCGGTCTGGATGATGATTACGTATATATTTCTGTGTTTTTGTCCTCACACATCGAATACGATCTACGGTGCCATCGCACCGGTCCCTAGCTGAAATAACATACTCTCTTTCTTGTGCATCTTTTCCCAAAAAAACATTACCTTCCATTCCTTCTGGTATATCCAAACCACATAAGGATAGAGATGTTGGTGCAAAGTCAATACCACTAACCAAATCATCACAAATAGAACCTTCACCAATTCTGTCCGGCCAACGAACGATACAAGGAATACGAATACCTCCGTCATACAAAAACTGCTTGTCCCGAATATGAGCACGACCATGATCACTAATAATAAAAACAATTGTATTACTTTTCAGGCCATCTTTTTCCAAGCGACGTAGAATCTGACCAACCTTACGATCAAATACTTGAATACTTTCTAACCACATAGCCCAGTCCTTCCGGATTAAAGGGTGATCTGGATAGTACGGCGGCAAGTCAACCTTTTTGGGATTAATAGGATTTTCCGGATCAGAGGTGAAATCACGGTGAGTATCCGTAATATTGATCTGAGCATAGAATGGCTGATCAGTTTGTCTTTCTGACCAGTGAATACCATCAAATGGATCTGTTCGAAGAAAGTTAAAATCGGTTTTACCTGGTCGTTGGAAGGGCGGCCCACTACTGTTGCAGGTAAAATAACCTACCTTTCTAAAATAGTCGGTCACCAGTCCAATATGTGCGTCAAGTGGTTTCTGTCGGCAACTACGGTGATTATGTGCCCCAAAACTGGTTTGATAACGCCCCGTGATCATAGCCGAACGACTGGGAGAACAGACGGGGCAAGTCGCATAAGCGTTAGTATATAAAACCCCCTCAGAGGCAAAATGATCTAGTACAGGGGTCTGAACTGTTTGATTTCCGTAGCAAGCTATATCAGGATACAAATCCTCACCGTAGATCCATAAAACATTTGGTTTCATAAAGTATATTATCCTATGACGTCGTTCTTGATAGTTACATTATTAGGTTAAATTGGTCAATTAAAAAAAGAAAAATGAAACAAACCACATATGAATTTAGATGTATGGCGTGTGAGTAACACCGTAGGCTTATATGCAGATTATTTTGGGCTTGTAGCGGGAAAATAGTGATCAAAGTACTGAATAATTTTTTAGGCAAAAATGGATCAGGGACAGGAAATTAGATAAAAAAGAGGAATTAATTTTAATAGGCCAACTACCGATTGATACAGCTATTTAGGAGGAGGCTAAGCTTTATCTAGGCCGTTTTTGATCAGCGGTTGGAATCGATTCCAGAATATTGCACGGAATAATGGGCGAATATATTTTGGATTATTATCAATATTAAGTATAGGAGAACCAGACCAAGCGTATGGACCGATTGATCAGTTTCAAAAGTAGACTTCCTTTTTTTATTTGATTAACTGTCAGTAGTGTTTGTTTCGCCTAACAGGTCCTTTGAAATCGAACGATCATCGTCCTCGTATCCCATCGAGGTATACAAGTACTGTCCCTCTCTGTTATCGAAACCAGTCAGAACAAACAATTCTTTTGCACCATCTTCGTATGCCAAACGCTCTACATGAGTAACTAGTAAACGTTCAATGCCGCGACAACAGTAAGGATTTTCGACAAATAACTCAGTGCGTTCTGCATGAGGCGTTTCATAAAATATATGTGGTGCCAAGCACAGATTAGCAAATCCGACAATCGATTATCCACCTCCGCAACAATTGGCGTTTCAACGCGATGTGGGCTTACTAATTGCGTACTCAAATAATCGGATCTTACCTGAACCCCGTTGAATAAAACATTGAGACGAACTAAATCATGGATGTCATCCAATGTAGCGATGCGTGATTTCACTTGAATACTACCAGTTGTTAAGTCGTTAGGAATACAACTTTTGGCTTAGCTGAACCAACGTGTTTACAATATAACTAACTAGTATCAGATTGACAGACAGATCCAGTTTCACCGCCTACTGGTATGATGGTAGTTTTTTTCAGTTATTTCAGATTCTAGATTAACCAGGAATAATATTGTTCTTTTTCGATCAAAGCAAGGGCTGGTCAGGTAGAAAACTCGGCCCTCCAGTAGATTATTCAGCACCTTTAATTTTCTCTTTTGGTATACCAACGATCAGGATTAATACCTGAAGCTGAAGTTGGCATTCCTTTTGGCTTATGTTCTAGCCCCCAAACTCCACCAGTAGTATTAGGACTCTGTAGAAACGGTTTGGCTTGTTCTGGTGCATTCGCAATCAGTTCTTTGTCCCACTCTGGAACTGGTTGGGTTGGTCCAGCCCAAGCCGGCCGGTAACCGAATTGAATCAGCTCACGATATTTGGAATCAGTGTTAGGATGTGTACCATGGAACAGTGTGCTGGGAATCACCACCGCTGATCCTGCTGGAGCAAGAAGCGTGATCTCTTGTGGATGTGACTTGTACCTCAAATAAGGGTTTGCCTGCGCATGAAAAGAGAGATGCGTCCGTGGGATTAAACGAAATGGTGCTCGCTCTTTAGTCAAATCATCCAGATAGTATAGAACACGTAGAAGACGTGGGCTGCTTCCTTCATAATCGAATATCGAAGAACCATGAGGCTGGCCATCAGTATGCATAGAAATCCCCGGTGAGCCAGGATGTGTACGTTGGAAAAATCCACGGGTAAAAACAATGTCAGGACCCATTAAATTCGTCAAAAACGAGATCATAGGAGGATAACCGATTAGTTCTGCCACTATTCGACTATGCCATTGTGGTTGAACACAGGCCATTTTTTGGTAATCACTATACGGCTTGGGTTCCATTGCGATATCAGCTAATTGCTCTTTTAGTTGATCAATATGACTGGCTGTTAATATATTAGGAAGAAGGACATAGCCTTCAACCTCAAAGTGACGAATTTGATCAGCTAATGTTAGGTTACCAAAGTCGGTGGTATCGACATTCATGAAACCGATCACTTCATCTGACTCAATTCTTGGTATCTGCATATATGTTTTACCCATTATGATAAAAAAACGACAACTCAGATCTTAGCGTCGTCGTCTTTACCCTTTTGTAGTTCACTCCGCGTGTGAATAGACACACCCATATAAATGACTGGTTTAGCTATATACCGGTCAAAACCCTCAACTGCTTTTATAATGATTTAGATCTTCTTCTGCGCTAATGGCTGAGCCCGAAGGACCAAACTAGACATAATCCATTACTGGCTTTGCTAATTTCCGAGCGCTTGCCTCTGAATTGACTGATTTTACCTAATATTCATTTTTTCAATCTTTTGGTGGTCATCATTTGTGTGCCCTTTAACGATATTATTTCAGTAATTACAATCGGGTGAACCTTACGAATTCTTGTGATTATTTTTATGAAATTGAGTGTAGAGCTACAGCCGACTGTTGCGAATTCTACTATTTCTGGTGGGTTGATTAATCTTTTGTATATTTACTTAGCTTTGACTTTGAATGTTTCTGAACTACTTGTTCGGATCATGAGTTGCATGGTCGACTGTTTCTACACTTTCCAAATCGTAATCTTCAGCCATCTGATCATAAAGTTGAATCACTGTACGAGCTGATTTCCAGTGCAAGCGGAACGAAATATCGTTTAATACTCCAGCCGAATGAAATTTTCCTAAGATACTGGGATATGGGCTGTTTTGTAATAACCACTCAGCTTGATCTTTGGCCATTGTTATATGTTTATTCATCGTCTGAAAGGCGTCTAAAACTTCTTGAAAACTTACTGCATTTTCTAGCTTAGAAGCAGCATTAACCTGACGTATGGCATCTTCAATTTTGAGTTGTTGCCACCCTTCGTTATCGTTAGTTTCCTCTTTAGGCTGCAATGAGGTGGGGACTTTTCTTTTCTTCATCTGAATTTAGTTGCTTAAGGTAAAGATATATCTGGCAAGCTAAACCTGTCCCCAGTACTATCAATCCAATGTTTCAAGAGATTATGACATCGTTCCTTTTCTGACTGAAAATAACGGTCGTAGACAAAATTGGCTTGTTCGTAAGGGTCGTCCTTAATATTGAAGAGTAACCAATCGTTATTAGGCGTACAAATATACTTCCACCCATCTTGTGTCACTACGCCACGCCAAGAGCGATTAACTGAGTGTTGATGCATTTTACGAGGTATTTGCTGTAGATAGGCACTTTCGGGACCTGACTCTGGTGGCCCGGAGTATTCTGGTGCATCTGTTCGTACACAATAGCTTGCGTAATTATGCCCTACCATATTTTCAGGAACAGAAAGTCCACATAAACCTAATGTCGTAGGAGCAATGTCCACATGGTTAATGACAGCTGGGCAGTGGCCGGTTTTCATATTATCCCGCCCACCGATTTTACTGACGATAAAAGGAATACGGATTGATTCTTCCCACGGACTAGATTTTCCCCACTGGGCATGGCAACCAAGCATATCACCGTGATCGGAGAAAAATACTAGATAAGTTTCTCTATCAATTGATACTTCTTTTAGCGCTTTTTGTAAACGGCCAAGGTTATAGTCAAGATTTTCAATCATACCGTAGTAACCAGCTAGGTTGTTACTCGCCCGATCTTTAACCCAATCTACATCAGGGACATTAGGTCGAAATTGAATCTCGGCTGGGTGAATTCGCCGAGTTCCATATTCAGGGTTATTTGGTGGCACATAGGGATCATGGGGTGGCTGAACTGATAGAACAGAAAAAAAAGGCTGGTAGTCATCCTGTTTAGATTCTACATGCCTTTTGAGATGATCAATCATCATCTCAGTTAAAGTGTCTGTCTCATATCCCGATAGTCTGATTGGGCTATCACTTTGAGAGCCATGAACGTAACATTCATGCTGATTATTGTTATTTTCATATCCCATCCAATATTGAAATTGGCCTCTTCGCTCTTTTGGTACGAAGTGTTCTCTAGAATTAGATCCATCCAAATGCCATTTACCAAAATATGCGGTGTGGTATCCCGCTTTATTGAAGGTTGTGGCTATCGTAGGAACTTTAGGCGATAAGGGTGATGGTGTTTGAATAGTCCCATTTTGGTGTGGATAAGTACCAGTTAACAAGGCTCCCCGAAATGGGGTACACCAAGGAGCCCCTGACACAGCATTATCGAACCGTATTCCACTTCGAGCTAAATTATCAATGTTAGGGGTATAAACGTTGGGATCGCCTCGATAACTTACGGCTTGAGCTCGGTGCTGATCACCAAAGACCCAAATCACATTAGGCTTACGTTTGGGACGAATATTAAATTTTTGAGTCATGAACTCCCTTTTAAAAATTTGATATTCAAATGCTAAGTCGAACAATTCCAAAGTTGCTCTTCTTGCAATCTACTAGAAGAATTAATACTTGTACTTACCTATTCTATAATGCTTGATTTCTTAGATCAACCCCTTTATAGAACTGGCTTTACTCCATAATTAATGCTGCTCATCCCAACTTGGCTTTTCTAGCTTGCAGTTGTGAGCAGTGAATGGCATAATTCCGTACAGATAAGCGGTAGTTGATTAGCTCAATCAGAAACCAGATCAGTACCTAAAAGTTAGGAGTCAAAGATTATGAAAATCGGTACCCCTTTGGCGTCGAATGCGACCAAAGTTTTGATGCTTGGCGGCGGTGAGTTAGGTAAAGAAGTTATTATCGAATTGCAAAGACTGGGGGTTGAAACTATTGTCTGCGACCGATATGAAGGCGCTCCAGCCATGCAAGTTGCTCACCGCAGTTATGTGTTTGATATGTTAGATGGTGAAAAAATTCGTCACTGTCTAGACACAGAGGAGCCCGACCTAATTGTACCTGAAATTGAGGCTATTAATACAAGTGTTTTGGCTGATTACAAGCAGAATTTAGTGCCTAGCTATAAAGCTATTAGTCTAACCATGAATCGTGAAGGTATTCGTGAGCAGGCAGTTGACCTGAACTTGAGAGTGTCTGGTTACCAATTTGCGCATTCTTTATCAGAGCTAGAGTCCGCTGTCGCAGCTGTTGGTTACCCTTGTGTGGTTAAACCGATCATGAGTTCTTCAGGAAAGGGGCAGTCAGTAATTCGGGAAGACCAAGATATTCAAACAGCCTGGAGTCATTCACAGGAAGATGGACGAGTAACTGACTGTAAAGTCATAATCGAAGAATTTATTGAATTCGACTATGAGTTAACCTTATTAACTATTCGACATCGTGATGGTATATCTTTCTGTTCTCCTATTCGCCACTTACAAATTGATGGTGATTACCGTTACAGTTGGCAACCTGCCGATTGTAATGCAACCGTGTTGGCTGAGTGCCAAAGAATGGCAGAGGCCATTGTTACCGAATTGACAAGTGTACCCGATGATGGTATTGGATACGGGGTTTTTGGAGTAGAACTCTTTGTTCGTGGTGACACTGTTTACTTTAGTGAAATCTCCCCACGCCCACACGACACAGGATTGGTCACGCTCGTTAGCCAAGAACAATCCGAATTTGCTTTACATGCCAAAGCCATCCTAGGCTTGCCAATTACTGGCACACAAGTTTTGACACCCGGAGCTTCAGCCGCTTTGGTTTTGTCTTCAGAAAATGAGAATCCGTTTGCTTATGATATTGCTGAAATTGTACAAGCAGGTTGTGAGGTTCGGCTCTTTGGTAAACCGACCATTATAGGAAAACGTCGCATGGGTGTAGTTCTAGCCACCAACGATGACCCTATTCGAGCATTAATTGATGCTACTATTGGAGCTGAAAAACTTAGACAATTCCAAGAGTAACTAAGTTAAATGACGTGGACTCAGTAGAAAAGGTTGAATCTATTCGACATCAGGTTCAGTTTTGCCAAGACTGTCAATTGGCTAGAACCCGACAAAGGACTGTTTTCGGTAGTGGCAACCCAGCATCTAGGCTTATGATAGTAGCTGAAGGACCATCAGCCAGGGATGAGCAGACTGGACAACCATTCACTGGCCCTGCAGGTGTTCTTCTGGATGATGTGCTGGCGGAAAACCAACTTAGCCGCGAGCAAGTTTGGTTAACTAATTTACTCAAGTGTCGTGCATTTGTCTGGAAGGATGGCCAATCTAATAATCGGCCGCCCAAATCAACTGAAATCAGATCCTGTAACCGTTGGTTGAGTCAAGAAGTATCATTAATCGCGCCTACGGTGATACTATGCATGGGTACACCTGCGGCCAAATTTATAATCCGGCCAAGTTTTCGATTAGCCAAAGAGCGAGGTATTTGGTTTTCAGATAACGGGTATGCACCTTTTGTGTCAGCAACATATAACCCAGCCTACGTACTCAGAATGCCTGGCTTGGGGAAAGATTTTCACCAAGGACGACGACTACTAGTTGAAGATATCGCCGAAGCAAAACTTAAGTTACAAGAGGTATCCGTTAAATCACAGCTGAATTTATTTCTAGACTAAATTGAAGCTGAATTAAATTTCACGAATATGTTTTCTACAATTAACAATAGGGTATTGGCCCGGAAATTACGATGGTAAGACAAATGAAGAAATCACCAGATCTTTACTGGACCCAGTTGGCTCAAATCCGTCTAATTCGATTGAGCGACGAAACCGAGTTCGATCTGCGTCAGTTCACTTCCTATATAGACTGGACCAATCTTTTTGGTAATTGTAATCCAGTTCAAATTGAAGTTGGCTGTGGGAAAGGCCGATTTTTAACCGAATCCTGTAATCGTAACCCAGACACCAATTTCATAGGGATAGAAAATTCGTGGAAGTACGTACTTCGCACAAAAGAACGACTTAAGAAACATAACCAAAATAATGCATGTATAAGTTATGTGGATGCCCCATATTTTGTTCGCCATTATGTGGCTGACCACAGCGTGGAAGCATATCATGTTTATTTTCCGGACCCCTGGCCAAAAGATAAACACCAGAAACGCCGGATTTTCAACGACCCGATATGGATTCCAGAAATCATCAGAACCCTCCAGCCTGGTTTAGGTTGCCTATTTTTTGCTACTGATTTTGCCGAGTACTTTGCGTTGATAGAACAACGTTTAGCTAACTGGCCGCAACTCATCTATCAACCTGAAATATCTGAAGACCCAAATTATATTCAGACTAGCTTCGAAATTAAATATCGAGACCAAGGCCGCCCAATTCACCGTGCTGTATACAAATTAACAGTCTAATTCGAAGGGAGATAGTAATTTGTTTTTTCGACAAGTGAAAATAATTTTGGAAATGATCAAGTTTGAACATACGATTTTTGCCTTACCTTTTGCTATAATGAGTGCATTCCTTGCAGCCGAAGGCTTACCAAGTAAGTCTGATCTATTTTGGATTGTGTTGGCTATGGTTGGAGCACGAAGTTGCGCAATGGCATTTAATCGTTTAGCTGATGCAGAAATTGACAATCGTAATCCGAGGACACAAACGCGAGCGATTCCAGCCGGTCTATTGAAGAAAACTGATGTCTTAATATTTATAGTATTGTCTGCTTGCTTGCTAGTCGTTTCAGCTCATCAGTTGAATCCTTTAGCTTTCAAGCTTTCACCTATTGCATTAGCAATTATTATGCTTTACTCTTATACCAAACGTTTCACTTCTCTGGCACACTTATGGTTAGGTCTATCTTTGTCGATTGCACCAATTGGTGCTTGGATCGCTATTCAAGGTAGATTCAATCTTCTGCCAATACTATTGGGAATTTCAGTTATGTTATGGACGGCGGGCTTCGATATAATTTATGCGTGCCAAGATTTTGATTTTGATAAATCCTTTGGCCTGCATTCAATTCCTGTTAAATTTGGTGTGCGTGCAGCTCTTTGGATTTCAAATCTTCTGCATGTGGTAACAGTGTGTCTACTGATTATTATTGCGGAAATTTCACAATTGGGTTGGATTTATATGATTGGTGTGGGTGCTGTTGCCGTTATCTTAATTTATGAGCACTTGATTGTGAAGCCTAATGATCTATCCCGAGTAAATCTAGCTTTTTTTACCCTCAATGGGGCTGTAAGCTTAATATTGATGGCATTAGCCATAGCTGATGTTATGTTAAACACTTCCTCGAGCCTATTGGCATAAATAACTCAATAATATCTAATGAAAAAAATTAACCGGGCGCTGATTAGTGTTTCTGATAAAACTGGGTTAGCCGACTTTGCTAAGGAATTAGTTAGCTTCGGCGTTGACATTATTTCCACTGGAGGAACGGCTAATCTTCTAAGAAATTCAGGCGTAAACATCCGAGATGTCTCAGATCTTACAGGCTTTCCTGAAATGTTAGGTGGAAGAGTGAAAACTCTTCATCCCAATATTCATGGTGGCATATTGGCAATTCGAGATAATCCAGACCATAAAGAACAAACTGATCAAAATAGCATTCAAATGATTGATCTTGTCGTCTGTAACCTATATCCGTTTGAAGATACCGTGGGTCAGCCAGATGTCAGTCTAAGGCAAGCCATTGAAAACATTGATATTGGTGGACCAACAATGATTCGAGCCGCGGCCAAGAATTATCGAGATGTTACGGTTTTGACTTCTATCGACCAGTACTCAGATTTTTTGAGTGAGTTGGCTGAGAATAGTGGAGCTGTATCCGAAACAACTCGTTTTGAATTAGCTAAATCTGCATTTATGCATACTGCGAGTTACGATCAGTCCATTTCCAGTTATTTTTCAGGTCTAGATGAAGTCGATGAAGAATTTCCGTCTAGGCTCGAGTTGTCATACGAAAAAGTTCAGCATTTAAGGTATGGAGAAAACCCCCACCAACCTGCAGCTTTCTATCGAGAGGTAAAAAAGAATGAGCCTTGTGCTGCTTGGGCTAATCAGCTCAGTGGACAGCCAATTTCCTATAATAATTTACTGGACCTAGAAGCTGCGACCGAAATTGTCAAAGACTTCCCTGAACCAGCTTGCACTTTGATAAAACACAATAATCCTTGTGGTTTGGCCACTAGTGATAATTTAGGACAAGCATTTTTGAATGCATTAGACTGTGATCGGACTTCCGCTTTTGGTAGTATTGTGGGCTTCAATAGACCTGTTGACCTTTTAACTGCTAACACATTACGTGCAGAAGCAAAATCAGGGATTAAAATTGAGGCAATAATCGCTCCAAGCTACACACCCAAAGCCCTAAAGGCTTTAGCGCGTGTTAAAAGTCGACGTATCCTGGAAATTGGGGCTCTCTCCGCCAACACAAAAATTATGCAATTGCGTCATATGGTCGGCGGCTTATTGGTTCAAGATCAAGACGCAAAACAAATCACGGTAGAAGATTTGCAATTTGTTACTCAAAGAAAACCCAGCGAACCCGAAATTCAGTCCTTATTATTTGCTTGGAAAGCCTGTAAACACGTGAAATCAAACGCAATCTTGCTAGCAAAGGGTACACAAAGTATTGGTATTGGAGCTGGTCAAATGAGTCGTGTAGACTCTACACTCATCGCAATTAGAAAGGCTGGTGAACGGATTTCGGGTTCTGTTTTGGCTTCTGATGCATACTTTCCTTTTTCTGACGGTGTTGAGGCTGCAGGTCAAGCAGGTGTCATTGCTATTATTCAACCTGGTGGTTCTGTCAATGATGAATCGGTAATCAAAATGGCTGATCATTACAAAATAGCAATGGCTTTTACTGGATTTCGTCACTTTAAACACTAGCGGCTTTCCTTATCCGGATTTATAAAATTCAATATTACAACTATTTGCATCACTATTGTTTGGATCGGTCAACTATGCTATAATCGAAATTAGGTGATTTTAAATTTTATCTCAACTTTCGGCTAAATATTTCGACCTTAAGTAATTGAGGTTTTATCTGCTTATTCTCCCGCCATATTGTCTGTGTTGTCAGTCGATCGACGATCACTAAAGAAGGACGAAACTGTATGAAGCAACTCCGCTACTCTATTTTAATTGCGTTATGCCTACTTTTATCCTTAGAGAGGGCATTTGCGGTCTTTGTGGTTACACCGAGTACTGGCCACCCTGGTATTACGGTCACAATTTCGGATAATCTTGGCAACGACAATTCTGAAACGATTGTTGGTAGTATTACATTCGGGACTGTTAGTGTTACCACTGCAGGCCATGCTTTGACCGCCATTAAGGGGGTGATTGCGGGAGATCAGGTTAAAACTAACCTTGATGGCGAATATAAAGTGACTTTCACAGTACCTGTGGATGCGACCTTAGTATCTGGTGCATATACGGTTGAGATCGGCGAAAAAAAACGTGACTTTTTGTTGACAGGGCCGGTACAGGATGCCGTAAACGGACAGGTTGGAACAGCCCTAAAAATATCAGGGAAATTTGGACCGAGTAACCAGAGAATTGGCACCATTACCTTCTCTAATACGACGATCACTGTGGCGGATCACACCCTAAAAACCACAAAAGGGTACGTAGCTGACGACAATTCTGTATATTCTGATAGTACTGGTGAATATGAAATTTCTTTTGAGGTTCCTGACCACGTCAATGGACCTGTTATTATCCAGCTTGGAGCCAGTCAGTTTGGGTTTAATGTTTTGCCCTCGGTTACATTGTCCAGCCAAAAAGTTGTCAAGTATGGTGATACAATTACGCTTAATGGTCGGGGATTCAAAGTCTTAGATACGTTGACTGTTACTGTTGGAGATCAACAGGTTACCCTACCGGGTGGAACCACCGTCGATGCAGTAGGGAAATTCACTGCTAACATACAAATACTAGACAGCCGTTGGCAGGCAACCCACGATATTATTGTTTCAGCCAACGCTTCTGGAAGTCGAATTGAATTAGATAATGCCTTAGTCATTGAACCATCTATTGTGGTTACTCCTACCGGTGGGACTTCTAACGATACAGTTACGGTTTCTGGCCATAATTTCGCTGGCGTTGGAACTTCAGACGACGAAATCGTGTATATCGACTTTGGTCAAACTCGCCCTATTATGGAAATTCGAAAAGCTGACTTTGGTGGCCAGCCACCTGGTAGCTTTAGAGCGACTTTCGTTACTGGGGATCAGTCTCTTGGTGGCCTTCTAGAAGTTAGGGCTCGAGGTTCCAAATCTACACCAGATGCTACGGCATCTTTCTTGTATTCTCATCCAGATAGCAACCAAAATTTGCAAATCGAAACCCCTGTTACCGGGTACACCCCAGGTAGTACACTGACAGTTGTTGGTACCGGCTATCCTAAATCGGCTGATATCGGTTCCATCACCCTTAAGTCGGCTGCTGGAAATTTGGTTGTAGTCACAATTAATAACTATATCTATGGGCAAGATGCGGGCAATTCGAGTACTCAAGTAAAAACAGATGCAGATGGAAAATTCAAAACCGCTGTAACTCTACCTACCGCTATAGCGGCAGGCCAATATCAAGTCCTAATGAACCTTGAAGATGTTAATGCGAATGGCATACTAGATGCCGGTGAAGACACCAACAATAATGGACAGCTAGATTACCATCAAAATTATCAAACAATTTCCATTATTCCTAAGCTTACCATAGCTGTAGGTCAATCAGGTAAAATCGGAGATACCTTTACCGTCTCGGGTGTAGGATTTGCTAGTAGTGAAAATGTAGATATTAAATTAACCGATGATAATGTAGAACTTGCTGCAGGAACTTTTCCAACTGATGCTAATGGGAAGTTTAGCAGCTCTACGTTCACCATCAATCAACAAACCTTTGGTGCTAAAAAGATTTTGGCTATTGGTCGCAACTCTTCACTGACAGCAGTGGGAGATCAGACGGTTTCGGTATTGAACCAGATCTCAGGTGCGAATCCAACAACTGGTAATAACGTTTACGTCGGTGAAATCATAAATCTAACTGGTGATGGATGGGGAAGTGAAGAAGCTATAACTGTCACTGTAACTAAGTTTAAGGGAGCTGTTTTAGGGCAGCCATTGGTTGTTCAAACTGCAACGACACAAGTTAATGGTGCTTTATCAGTTGGTTTCCCCGTTCCTAGTCTAGGTGATGTTGGTACATTAACGATAGAGGTTACCGGTGAGGCAAGCAACAGTCAAACTCATGTTCGACGTGATGGTGTAACATTGCTATCGTGGGAGTTACAGGGCAGTAGCGATTATCCCGTTATTCATATGACACCAACGGAGGGTATAGTTGGGACAAATGTTAACTTGACCGTTAATCGCAATTTTGCAGGTGGACAGTTGCTCTTTGGCGATGCTGAAATTGCAACTGTTCCTGCTGGCAATAGCATTGCTGATGCAGTGTTTGCATTCACCGTTCCGGATGCGGCAGCGGGGCTTCAATCTGTTCAGTTACAGCAAAGTAAAGTGGATTTCAACGTTGTTAGCTCAATAACAATTAATCCGGTAACACCTGCTACAATTAAAATTGGAGATGTAATTTCAGTTACGGGTAAGGGATTCCCTAGAAATACTAGGTATACTGTCGCATTCAATACTATTGAGATGGTAGCTGGCATTTCACAGAACAATGGTACCTTTTCATCTTCGTTTGAGTTACCTGTAGTACCACAAGGTGGTAATTATAAAATTGTTGTCGCTGCAGATACTGGTCAGACGGTAGAGGCTGCCTTTACGGCCCAAATAACCGGAAAAATAACCGAAATTGAACCTGTAATTGGCACAACAGAAACGCCAATTACTCTATCTGGTAATGGGTTTAAGGCTTATGAGAAAGTAACAGTTAAGTTCGACGGGAAAGCCGTTGATCCATCCGAATTCTTAGCTAATGAGAAAGGTGAATTCAATGCTACTTTTGATTTGAAATCTCAGCCTAAAGGGGCTGGCAAAATTGAGTTGCATAACGATACTGGACTGCAGGGACAAATTGATTTTACATTGATCAGCCAAATTAGCTTAACTCCGACAAGTGATCAAGTTGGAAAAAATGTTACAGTCAAGGGAATGGGTTTTGCTAACGGAGAAGTGGTGACGCTGAAATTAGGTACCGCTGATATTGGTAACGCGACTGTAGGAGCAACGGGTGAGTTCTCACATACATTCTCTGTTCCTTTTTTAGGAGGAGGACCTAAGCCTGTTCGTGCAACTGGAAATAGCGGTGGAGAAGCAGAACATAGTTTCAGCATTCTGGGTCGTATTACGGGAATTTACGCTGTCCAAAATATAGCAGTTGTTGATAATGATAAAGATTTAATTCCCTCGTACGCCGACCAAAACGATAATGATTTATCCGTTGGTTCAAACCTTACGACTTCATCTCCTGTTCAACCCGCAGATGTAATAGAAGTTGTAGGTGATGGATATATTCCCAATGAAAATATATTTATCGATTTTGGGGCGACGCAAAGTATTTCTATATCGGCTGGTGATACGAAAGTTCGCGACAATGGAACCTTTCAATCTCGTTTCAAGGTCTCAATTCTCCCTTACGGGTTGAAAGATGTGGTAGTTCGCCAAGCTTCAGGCAGTTTTGACGAAATTAGTAATGCTGTTTCTATCCAAGGACAACTAACCCGACTCTTAATAAATGACACTGCGATAAGCACTGGGAATCGAACACTAATCGGTCCGGGCCGAATCACATTGGCAGGAAGAGGATTCACACCAGGACACACACTTAAAGTTACACTGCTGACAAATGTCGAAACTGAAATTATTAATACTGAATCAACAGATGAAAATGCTCCTGCAGCAGACGAAGAAGCAACAAACTACAATCTAAGAGGAAATGTTGTTCAGTCTGATGGCACTTTTGCATTGTCATTTAGTACAGGCAAGTTATCTGGACACCCAGATATTAACATTCGGGTCGAAGATGCTAAGGATGGTCAACGCCTGACAACCAATGTGACAATAGATACTGACGAAGGAGTAGATATTGGTAGCTTTGAGGTCAGGGGAAGGCTTTCATCTCTAGAACCAGTTAGCGGAGATAGTACAACCGAAATTACAATCAAGGGGTATGGTTTTCATACAGGAACTGCCACTATTACTTCATCAACAATTAATGCTTTCGCGGGCCAAGGAACAGTAGATGAAAAAGGAGACCTGGAAGCGACATTTAACTTGGGCGGAGGTGATGACTTACCGCTAGGCCCCATGACCTTCACTGCTACCACGAAGCTTGGCGTTCACGAAATTAGCGATACTACCTCTCAATTCATCCTTTCCCAACAAGCAACTAAGAGAATCGATGTTAGCCCGGTATTTGGTTCTCCAGAAGATACTGTAACTATAACAGGAACCGGGTTTCCTATTTCAACTGATATCGGTCAAATTACCTTTGATGGTAACCCAGCTACTGTTTCTGCAACCGGTGTCGGTAAAATTGATGATAACTCAGTAGTGACTGATGAAACAGGAGTTTTTCAGGTACGACTGGTCGTACCCACTGCTACTACTGGCGTTAAACTAATCAGTACCGACAAAGTTTTTGCGAAAACTAAAGGTAGCTTCGAGGTTCAAAAGAAACTGACCATTGTTGATCCACCAGCGGCGGAAGGCAGAGCTGGATCACAACTATTAGTCAAGGGAACTGGGTTTGAAGCTTCCGAAGTACGATTATTGCGTTTCAATGGCGTGGCTATTACTTATAATGACCACCAATTGGCCAGTGCAGGTTACGGACAGATTATAGCTGGTCGTATACAAGCTGATTCCCGCGGGTCTTTTGAGGTGAGGTTTAGATTGCCACCACTGCCATCAGGCCAGCCGATTACTATTACCACTGATGCTGGTGGATTAACCGAATTCAATGTTATACCCAGAATCACATTGGTTAGTCCAGCGATACTGGCGAATGGTCAGTCGTTGAGAATTGCTGGAGATGGCTTCCGCCCTAGTGAGTCCATCGAAATAGAGTTTGGCGAACCTGCTCAAATTGCACGCATAAATGCGGATCCACAAGGTGTTTTTGATACCTACACCACAAAAGTTCAACACCAGACTTCAGGTGTAAAACCCGTAAGAGTTACAGGCAAAACTAGTAATGATATTACCGAAAGTTATTTTCGTGTAACTCCCAAGTTGACTGTTGAAGGAATAATACTTCCGGATGGTAGTTTTTCGTCGGGGATTGCTAGTGGGAAAATAGGAACACGTATACGTATCAGCGGACAAGGCTTCGTTCCTAATGATTTGCTAATTCTGAAAATGGGAGATAACTCAATTATTTCTGAAGGAAATCTTCTTTCAGATAAAGGTGGAGATTTTTCTCTAGAGTTCGTGGTTCCCGTTCAGGTTGGTGGCAAGAAACTCATTTCAGCTCAAGACAGTGCTGGAGAGGTGGTCTCGACTAACTTTACTGTCACGGCCAGAATTCTGTCTATTGAAGATTTAGCTGTAACGACATTCGGTTTTACACCCGTGGATGTTAGAGTCGGACAAAAGGTGAAAATTGCAGGAGATGGTTTATTGTCTAATGAGACCATTCAAATTCGACTTGGTGTAGCCAATCTTCTGAATATTGCTAATTTAACAGAAGGTTTTAACGCCAACTCTGACGGCTCATTCGAGTCAACTTTTGTTGTACCCCAAATTCCTTATGGCCCTAAAACAGTTCGTCTGATCAGTAACACATCTCAGCTAAACACCGTT
>Ga0163179_10000389_pt1 | contig 31754 bp, 30 predicted proteins | sample AtlANTMetagenome_FD_109643 | JGI IMG/M metagenome (GOLD analysis project Ga0163179, IMG submission 109643) | Marine eukaryotic phytoplankton communities from the Atlantic Ocean - Atlantic ANT 2 Metagenome | ecosystem: Environmental > Aquatic > Marine > Oceanic | place: North Atlantic Ocean... | reverse complement strand
TATTCTTTGTTCTATCCGGTGTTTTCGAAGTCCGAATTCTTCAAAATGTCGACGAAGATGTAGTGTTGACCCGAATTCAATCTGGAGAGGTCATCGGTGAAATTGGACTCCTAAACAATAAGCCGAGAACAGCCACCATCCGTGCAGAAACCGATGCCTTTGTTTGGCATCTCCCGGCCGAAATCTTCGAGGGGCTACTGAGCCGTGGTGATCATCTGGCCGCTGGACTTCTCAAGGGAATCAGCGAGGATCTCTGTAAACGGTTTCGAGCTGTCGTGTATGAAGGTGCCTCACTTCTCGGGAGTATCGCTCCCGAAACCATCGAAACGATCCGCGACGATCACTTCCGGCGAGAGAGACAATGACGCCATTGAACCTGCTCGAAAATACGGAATCACTTCGCTTGATGCAGAAAAACGACCTGGAAGTACTCTGCCAGATCCTGCAACCAATCCACGTCCAAAAAGACCAAATACTCATCCGAGAAGGCAAACGTTCGCCGGCGGCTTTTCTCGTGATTCGTGGTGAACTACAAGTCGAAAAAACATTGCCCGGTAAAACCAAAAGAATCCTGGTTTCAAGAGTTCCCGAGGGCGAATGGATTGGAATGGTATCCATCATGGATGGTCAGCCAGCAACGGCCACCATCACTGCCCTCACCGACGGTCACGTCCTCGCAATGGACCGCGCAAATTTCGAGGCCCTCCAATCTCAGGACAGCGCTACATCCATGCGCTTCATTCGAACCATCCTCGCCTGTATGGCCCAACAACTCCTTCGTGTGAATCAACACCTGCTTGAACTCCGATCGGTCACAGAAAAGCAATGATTTCTGAACTCGAAATGCGCAAAGAGTTGGTGGCTTTTTCTCATCGCTGCTACGAGCGAAACCTTTTAGTGGCAATGGATGGAAATCTATCGGTCCGCCTACCGGATGGAAACATCCTCTGCACACAGGCAGGCTGTCACAAAGGCATGTTGACCGAGGAACACTTGGTCCTCATCGATAAGAACGGAAAGAAGATACGAGGACGCGGCCAACCCACGTCAGAAATGGCTATGCATCTCGCCTGTTACAACACGCGCTCCGACGTTCACGCCATTATTCACGCGCACCCACCCATCTCGATTAGCTTCACAATCGCTAGTGTCAGTATGGCCCAGTGTATTCTGCCGGAAGTGGTCCTGACCCTCGGCTCCGTACCAACACTACCCTACGCCACCACGGGCACCGATCACCTTGCTGAAATGGTAGGTGAAACCGCAAAAAACTATGATGCTATGCTGATGGACCGCCACGGTGCCGTCTGTCTGGGCAGCAATCTTCTTGAAGCATTTTGTCGTCTCGAAACCATGGAGCACACCGCACTCATCACCAAGTATGCGAAAGACCTTGGCGGCGTGAAAACCCTTCCACCCGACGAAGCAGAAAAACTCCGGAAAATGGGCTTGGAACGCTATGGGGGCCCACCAGCTGCTGTCGCTAAAAGTAATGAGCCGGGGGCTGACTTGCCTCATGAATGCCTGGACTGCTCGGAATCAGAAGTACCGGTGACCAATCCAGCGCTACCTTCCTCCGATCTACGCATGGCAAGGATCGTTGAAAATCCTTTTATGTCTCAGAACTCCAAAGCCAAGGATCTCACCGATCTCGTCACGGATGAAGTCATTAAAGCCCTTCAGGAAGGACGCCTGGGCGAATAGCTTCATCGAGCACTCGAACCTTTGCCGGCTGCGTTTCCGCTACAACCAGGCCTCGATGAACAACCCACCTTGGTGCGCTTTTGGTTCGCATAAGCGTGGAAACATCTGACACTGAATGAATCAAAAAATCAGCCTGAGATCCAACTGACAGATTTGGAACCGGACCGAAGCCTCGGTGATTGTCATCCACAAGAATTCGAAACACCCGCTCGATTTGATCAGGTTGAGTAAGCTGACTCACATGAATCAACATCGAAGCTGCGTCCAATATCCGACCCATTCCGAGTGGATACCACGGGTCTAAGATAGAGTCGTGACCTACGCCCACCAACGCACCAGCTTCCAACAGCTCCGGAATCTGGGTGATTCCGCGACGTTTAGGGTAATGATCCTGCCGGCCCTGAAGCACTATATTGTCCAGAGGATTCGCGATAATCTGGACACCACTTTTTACGATTTCATCAATCGCGTGCTGTGCCACTTCCGCCGGATAGGAATGCATCGCAGTACAGTGTCCCGCCGTCACATGGCCTCCAAAACCACGCCGTAAGCGCTCTTTACACACGGTAAAAATGTGTCGCGACAAGGGATTATCTGTTTCATCACAATGCAGGTCTACCTGCAAACCATATTGCTCCGCCAAATCGAATGCCAATCGGATCGATTCGTCTCCTGCTTCCATGCTGTGTTCGTGGTGTGGGATAGCGCCCACACAATCCACACCGGCGGCAGCTGCCCAAGCGAGATCTTCCGATTGACCACTTGATTTAAAGACACCCTCTTGTGGAAAAGCGACAACTTGAAGCTCGGCCAAATGAGAGACTTCATCTCGAAAGGCGACCATGGCCTCGACAGCCATCTTGGAGGAAGTATCCACGTGGGTGCGAATTCTCGTGACGCCATTGGACACACACCATTTGAGCGCAGTAGTCGCCCGTCCAATCAAGTCGGCTTCATCCATATTTTGGCGACACCGAGACCAATTCTCGATGCCTTCTTGGAGGGTGCCAGAATGATTTGGAGCAAAAAGGCTCAGTAGTGCAGCGTCCAGATGGAGGTGGGGGTCCGCAAAAGGAGCACTCACGAAGCCACCCTCCGCATCGTGTAGTCGTCCTATTGGAGGAACATGACCAGCAGGAGAAATATCAACGACTAGCCCTTCTTTCACAAAAACGTCGACGAGGCCTTGTTCGGCTCGGACATTAAGAAAGGAGAGAGGCCTCATCGGCGTCTCCAGAAGAGCCCGACAAGAACAAGCCAAGCCCCAAGAACAGTTGGCGTTTGGACAGGAACGCCACATGCGCATCCAGCCTTTTCAAGCTGTTCCGCATCCGAATCATCAATTCCCGTGTCTTTTACCTGTGGCGGATCAGTCCAAACAGCGAATGCGCGTTCTTCAAACGCACAATAATTTTGGCAATTGGAATCGACATCGAGATTACTCGGCCCAAGATTAACAAAGAGGATTCGCCGAGGACCCGATAGTTCGATGGATTCTTCCACCGTAAATTGCTGGGAGGTTTCAACGTCAACAATCGCCCACCTCGTGTCAGGATCCAATGCATGTCCGAGCGCGTAGGTCTCCTCAATGGAAATATCGACCACAGCGATCCCAAGATCCTGAATGTCACGAGGCGAGACGCCGGTTTGTCCTACCTCGGACAACTGGGTGTGTACTCGGATCGATGCATCTATCTCTGCCGTCCAAGGTGCAGCATCTTCTCGGCCAATACGCGCCCGCATCAGAGAAAATTCAATCAATGCCGCGTCTGCATCACCGGTCACTGACCCATAGGAATCCCACACATCCGGTTCATTCTGCCAGGTTTCGTTGATCATCGCCCACCAGAGATCCACCGGCTCGACACCCCAATTCTGACGAAGATGCTCCAACCAAAGGGCGCTCCCATATTCGTAGTACGACCAAATCTCATAGGCCTCCCATAAATGGGTGCCGTCGCCCAATAAGCTCTCCCAAGGCGTCTTCTGAAAATCAGGGGCATAATCAGCAAGACTTCCCTCACCAGGGTAGGTCTGTTCCTCAGCCAGCACCGCGGCAGCCTCCCAAGGCACATAGGAAGGCTCAGTGGAATCTACAGCGAACTGCAAGACGTGGTTGAACTCGTGGGCAACATAGAGATGTAAATCCTCAACCCGAGGGTCTATCACCACATAGGATGCACTCGCAAAACGAGCATCTTCCGGATCCGCGTCCTCATAGTTCGAGTAGGTATAAGCGCCCCATTGGGCATCTAAGCTCATATAAAAGTCCAACTCCGGACCGCCCCCGCGCATGCCGTCTGAGAAAGGCTCCGGCCATCCGCCGTCCTGCACTTGGACACGATGAGAAGTCGCAGCCGACGCCAACACCAAGTCACAAAGCGCTTCATCCGCTGGACGCTTCCAGTGACAACGAAAACCCGTCTCTATATCATCGATATAATCGGTGCTTTCCGGTCGAGACACCGGTGTGAGGAGAGCCCCTGCCAGGGCGGCTGTCATGCAGTTGACCGCCAAAACTCCTCCCGTGGTCTACTCGAAATAACTCGTGTCTCTTGAAACTCGACTCAAGCTGAGCTCGCCATCGATTTCCATGAAACCAAAAACATCTTGTTCCCAGTTTCCGACCAAAAGGCCATCCTCGTCAATCCCCCCGAGAAAGTCTGTTGGCAATTCGAAACCATAAAGTGAAACAGCTGCCTCGCCGGTCAACTCTTCACCTTTCATGTTCAAGTCGTACACATAGTCCAATTCGATGACCTCTCCATCAAAGGAAAGAATACAGTCAGACTCACCCTCGGCGTTTTCACCGTAGACATCAATGACCATGATGGCACCACCTGCGCAGCCCACGGCAAAGTCGCCGAAGTCCGTGTTCACCAGGGTCGTGCCCGCATACGTGCCCGCATATTCGCTCTGCACCAGAATGCCGCCTACAGCCCCAAAGACGCGCTCACCATTGGGCAAGGTCGCGTTGACGCGCAAGAGATGGGTTCCCACATCCAAAGAACCGTCCTGGAAAGCGCCCCCCTCATGCCGCCACTCTTCATCAATCGTTGAGTTCCAGTTGATGTCATCAAAAACCAGTGCTTCTCCAGCTTGACTCCACAAGACCGCCTCAAAATCAGCTTCTTGGCCATAGGCCAAAAAGCTATTGGGCGCAGGAGAAACAATCTCCAATGTTGCATTCTCATAGGGATCGACTGGCTCAACCGGATCATCGTCTCCAATGGCACCTGTATCTTCTTCATCAAGATCCAAGATGGCATTGTCAGAGCGACAAGAGAAAAGAAGGGGAATGCTCACAAGAAGAAGCGAGACGTTTCTCACAGGACACCTCTTTGATTGGTGGTCTCATCTATACCACCGGTAAAGGGGGGATCGAAATCAATTCAAACGCGTTTCAACCTGTTGACGTAAATCCTCACTGTCAAAAGGCTTTTCGATGACCTGATCCGCATGCTCTTCGAGAAACTGCTCGCCTTTCTTCTCTTTGGCTCCCCCAGTCAGAAACAAAAAGCGCTCTTCTAACTCCGGACGTGCCGAACACACCTCTTCAAAAAGCTCCATCCCCGTTTGATCGGGCAGGTACAAGTCGCAGAGGATTAGGTCTGGTGCCTCGGACTGAATCTGCTCACGCGCATCAAAGGCAGAATGCGTGACCGTGATTTCGCCAAGCCCCTTCAAGACTCGGCGAATCGCGCGTGTCATAGGTGGTTCATCATCCACCAGCAGTATCCGTGGAAGTCCCGAAAGCTCTTCTTCTGCTACCTCTTTCTCTGCTGGCTCTTGTTGGAATTGAACAGGAACTGGAAGCTGGATCTCAACAGTAGTGCCCACCCCCTCTTCACTTTGGACCTGAATCTCACCACCATGTCGATGAATGATCTCCCGAGAGATAGCCAACCCCAGCCCGGTACTGCCCTTGCTCTCATGCAAGGTGAAGAAGGGATCAAAAACCCGGGATATCTGGTCCTCTGGAATACCAGTGCCTAAATCCTGAACCCGCACACAGACACGACCGGAATCGGTTGTACACGACACACTGACGGATGCCTTAGGCTTTGGCTGCGAACCATAGGACTGAATGGCATTGAGCAACACGTTTAGAAAAGCCTGAGCCAACCGGCCAGGCGAAGCATTAATTGGTGGGCAATCCGTAATTTCCAAATCGATTTTCACCGGTAAAATCATCTGGCTTTTTGCCATTTCAACAGCGGTACCCAAGGCTTTTGACACATTGGTAGGCATCCATTCATCTTCATCCGCACGCTGGAAGCCTTTAAGGTCCCCAACAATGTCTCGAATGCGACGCATGCCTTCTAGGCTTTCAGTAATCATGTCGCGCATGTCTTGAATATTCTGAGGGTAGTAGGCTGACTTAGCTTGAGCCTCTATTTCTTGAACGCGCTCGGAATCGCCACTCTCTCTCACCAACTCAAGGGAAGATTCCAACAACGCATACAACTCCGTCAGAGAGAGCTGAAGCTCATTGAGATTGGTCACCACCCATGCTGCAGGATTGTTGATGGAATGCGCCATGCCTGTGGCCAACTCACCCAACGTGGCCAACTTCTCACGCTCGAGCAGATCAGCATGAAGAAGCCAACTCCCTTCGTCCGTCAACAAGGAATCTAAAGGATCAGCGCTAGCAAAATCACCTTCCAAACAACGCGCTACGAGCTCCTCAACCCTCACTACATCGCAGACACCGGTACGAAAGGCTCGAATCGCAACTTCGGCGTCCCAACGGTTTACACAGTACAAAACAGGCAGTGCAGTCATCTTGATGAGACTTTCCACCTCGACCGTCCCCTCATGGACCACAACAACGTCAAACCCACCCGACGATAAAGCTTCTCCTAGACCGAGCAAGCCTTCAGTTTCTACAATTTCCCAATCTGCGACCCACTCGGGGCGAGGAGCAGTCGGATTTCGAATTTCGAGCACAGTCAAAGAGGGCATATGGACCCGTATAAGAATCTGTTCAAAGCCTAGCGCATTTTGCAGTTCGACGGGGCCTCAGTTAGCGTCAATAGGTCCGGAGGGCGGCGATGAAAGAAGCGATTCGAGTCACATCACTCAAGAAGAACTACGGTTTGATTCGCGCGCTGGACGGGATTGACTTCTCGATTTCAGGTGGAGAGGTGGTTGGCCTTCTCGGCCCCAACGGCGCCGGAAAGAGCACTGCAATGAAGATCATGACCGGGTTTGTCTCCCCATCCTCAGGGCTGGTGGAGGTTCTGGGAAAGAATATTCTCGAAGAACCCATCCCCATCAAAAAACAGGTTGGCTACCTTCCAGAATCCGCCCCCCTCTATCCAGACATGCAGGTTGGCGACTACCTTCGCTTCATTGCTAGTGTGCGGGCACTCGGCGCTGCGGAAACCTCCCGCGCCATCGACAGAGCGCTGACTCGCTGCGATCTCCGGGACAGAACCCAGCAACTCATCGGAACCCTCTCCAAGGGTTTGCGACAACGCGTAGGCCTTGCTCAAGCCATCCTTCATGATCCAGAGATCCTGATCTTAGACGAGCCCACTAGCGGCCTCGACCCAAATCAAATCCTTCAAATACGCGGGCTGATTCGAGAACTTGGAGAAAAGAAAACTGTCCTTCTATCCACCCACATTCTCCCCGAAGTCCAGGCGTCTTGTGATCGTGTGATCATCATCAGCCAAGGCCAAATCGTAGCCGACGGCCCCACAGATAGTGTGACGCGAATGGGAAGCAGTGAATACGTCCACACAGTGATTGCACCAGGGAAGGTGCGACTAACTACCGAAGAAATTCAACGAGGCCTTTCATCACTGGAGTTCGTGATTTCTGTGGAAGAGGGGTTTGGAGCGGAGTTGGGAACCGACGAGGTTTTATTCTCAATTCAATCCGAACAAGACATCCGAAAACCCATCGCACAATGGGTCAGCGAGCATGGACTGCTGATCTTAGAGCAGAGACGGGAACGCCAAAATTTCGAGGAGGTCTTCCGAAGCCTCACGGAAGGCAATACACCGGCGCCCGACGTCAAAGACTAAGACAAAAAGAACCAGAACAATAGAAAGAACACCAGCCCACCGACTGCCACCAGCTTCAGCATTTTCGCATCCACAAGAGGCTTGGCCTTGTTCATAGAAGGCAATTCAAGCTCTCGAGTACGAACCTGGCTCTCCGCCTTTCTTTTACGCGCCGCTTGCTCGGCAGAATCGCTCTTGCGCCAGCCTTGTATTTTTTGGGAGGCTAGGCGAATGGCCACCACATCCACCCCTACCAACTCAAAAATGCTGATAAGTTCTGGACGCTCATAAATGGGCTCCCAACCTTCCCCGGGACTGCGAATCAACTCTTTCCCGCTGACCTTTCCGGCATAAATCATTTCACGAAGAGCATAAAGATCAAAGCTACCGAGCGCTTCCCCTGATGCCCCCTGAATTTCAAGCTTCATCAGATCTGGTGGTCCGTCGTCGGGACTACTATCAAAGGAATGCATGCAAGCAGGGCAGGTCTGGGTATTACCGGACCCGGCTGGGAAAACACTTTGACAATTGGGACAAGTCACCTGCATTGCTTCCCACTTTAGCGTAGGAAAGAGACCTTGTGATCACCCGGATGGGATAGTCTCTGCTCTATGGAAAAGCCAAGCTCGGATTTGACACCCGCATTCGTCGTCGGGAGCGCTGGTCACATCGACCACGGCAAGACCTCGCTGATACGCGCCATCACCGGTGTGGACCTCGATGTGCTCCCCGAGGAAAAGGAGCGCGGCATCACTATTTCCTTGGGCTTTACACACAAGACCGGCCCGGATGGGCGTACGCTGGCCTTCGTCGATGTACCAGGTCACGAACGCTTGGTACGCACCATGATAGCTGGAGCCGTCGGTATCGATGCCGTACTCTTTTGTGTCTCTGCTGCTGAAGGAGTGATGCCCCAAACCCAAGAGCACCTCGATATTCTTTCCTTGCTTGGTGTTACCCAAGGCGTCATTGCAATCACCCACTGCGATAGCGTCGATGAGGACCTGATTGAATTGTGTATCGAGGAAACCCGAGACACCTTCACGGGCACTTTTTTAGAACACGCACCCATTATTCAAACTTCTGCACCCGACGGCACCGGGATTCGCGAGGTGGAAGAAACTCTGCACTCTCTACCTATTCAGACCCGAGATACATCGGCTGAGTTTCGAATGTCCATCGATCGCGTGTTCGCCCAGAAAGGTTTCGGTTCAATCGTGACTGGCACAGCCCAGAGTGGCCGAGTTCAAGAAGGCGATGAATTGATTTTGTTACCGGCTGAAAAAAAGGTGCGCGTCCGAGGAATCGAAGTACACGGCGAAGCACGCAAAGCCGCTAGTGCCGGTGAACGAACCGCTCTCAATCTCGCTGGCACTGAACGAAACAACCTCAAACGCGGCATGGCCTTGTCCGCACCCGAGAGCGTCTCTGCGCACAGTATTCTCGATGTGGACTACCGGCATCTACCCAACGCCCCCACCCTAAAAAACAAAGCCCGTGTCCGTCTCCTATTGGGCACTCGCGAAGTACTTTGTGTCGTGGATCGGATCGACCTCGAAAAAAACCTGGAGGGCGGCGAAAACGCCTTGCTGCAATTGCGGTGTGAGGTGCCAATGTATGTCCTACCCGGCGATCGCTTTATTCTTCGAAGAGAATCTCCCATGACCACCCTCGGAGGTGGAATTGTCATCGACCCGTGGGCGCCGCGATTCAAATCAAATCAAAGAAGTGAAACGGTAAAAGAATTGGACCACATTAAATCCGGCGACGAAACACCGCGAATTGAACGCGCTGGGCTCAGCGGTCTCGATAAAAAACAAACGAGATTGCGACTCGGTTCCGAACCCAAAGACAGCGTTTGGATCGGAGAAAACCTCTTTAGTCTGAAGCAAAAGGAGCAACTATCTTTGTCTCTAATTTCGGCTGTCAGAAACGGTCATAAAGCACTCCCACTGTCAGAGGCCATCCCCAAAAGAAGTCTTAAAAAAGGACTGCTTCTTGAGATGCGACCCGACTCTTTTGATGCATTAATTGAGACACTCCACAAGGAGGGTCAACTCGATTCAACGGGCCCATCGGTCAAGATTCCAGGATGGAAACCCAACATTTCAACCAAACAGCAAGCTGTAATCGATGCGCTCTTGCAGCAACTAAAAGCAGATGGTCTTTCTCCACAAAAACTTGCGGACATTCCATTAGACAAAGAACAAATCAACGAGATCGTCGCGCTGCTGGTGTCACAAGAAAAGATACACCGCATTGGTGGATTACTTTACGAGGACTCGGTAATTCAAAAACTCATCCGAGAGATTGAGGACCTTCTCCAGAAAGAAAAAGAACTCTCTCCCGGCCGCTTCAAAGAACTCACAAACCTCAGTAGAAAATCAGCGATACCTTTGCTGGAATTCCTCGACAATAAAGGTGTCACAAAGCGGCTCGGCAACATCCGAGTCTCACCTACATCATATTCGCCGTGACTTCCTCTGCTTCGGTGTAGGTCAGGAGCATCACCGTCACGTTGTCCCGGCCCCCCCCAATGTGTGCGGCTTTTACGAGCTCTTGTACACACACACGAGGGTCGTCGTAGTGATTAATGATGGACTCCAACTGTTCATCATCCACTTCGCCCCAAAGGCCATCAGAACACATCATCACCTGGTCGCCTTCTTGAAAGTCGACCCGAAAAATATCGATCTCTACATCACGCTCGGTCCCTACAGTTCTGAGCAGAATATGAGAGTGGGGGTGATTCTTGGCCTCATCGAGACCAATACGACCTTGCTCCACCAAACGAGCTACCAGTGAATGGTCTCGCGAGATCTGAGTAAGTTTTCCAGTCCGCATCAAGTAAGCACGCGAATCACCCACATTGGCCACAAGCCCAATGCCATTGTGAACCAAGCAAGAGACCAGTGTCGTCCCCATGTCACTTCCGCGCAATTCACCCTCATCTTTGATGGTGTTGTTCGCCTGTTGGAAAGCTTCATCGAGTAGGTTTTCAAGGCGCTCAGGTCCAATTTGATGTAGCACTTTATAGCGACGGCGTGCCTCAGAACAGATGGTCTTGATAGCCATCTCACTGGCCACCTCACCGGCCTCATGACCGCCCATGCCATCGGCAACTGCAAAAAGCCTCGAACCGTGCCCAAGCTCGACCCAACCCCAATGATCTTCATTGAGCGTGCGAGCTAGACCCACATCGGTCATTGCGGCCATACCACTCGGACTGTCCTTTTCTTCTACTTCATTAAACAGTTTTTCAACAGCACGACCGTAGCTCTTTGGGCTGTCGTAGACCCCATCTTCAGCTTTATTTAGAAAGTCACGAAGGGGATTGTGGTTTACGGGAGTAAACAGACGCAACATGCTCGATAGGTCTTTTAGACCTTTGTATCGGGAGCCATCGGCAACCGGCTCCGAAGAGAACAGGGACACCGTCGGGTCGAACAGAAGAAAACGATCTTCTGATCGGCGATACACAAAAGAATGGCGACCCATTCCTTCAAGGAGAGTCCCATGTCGATGTAGATAGGCCAACAGTCCTGCAAACCGCTGAGAGAGGTGCAACACCCGGGAAGGCTCAAAAGGCGCGGGCAAAGTCACGACCAAGGATTCGCCACGGTATCGAACGACGCTGCACAGCTGTCCATCGGTCTCAAAGACCATATCGGGGCGCAAAAGTGCTGGATGCTCTATCCCACTCTGATGAAAGGCTTGCTGACGTTCAAAGTTGGGTTGGTCCCATCGAACCGACATCATGTATTGCCGTTTGGCAGCAATCGGTTCACCACAGGAAACACAGCGCGTATCATCCCGTTGAGTCCCATCTGACCCACAGACCCAACAATGCTTCGTGGCCTTGTCTGGACGTTGATCGTGCACCACGTAAATCATCCTGCCTTCGCAAAGTCGGCGAAGGGAATCCACCACAAAATGCTCCCCCAGGTGTGTTCCTGGAGGAAAGGGGGCTGGACGACCGCGGGCACTACCCATTCAACGCACTCCTGACCATTGATTTTCGGAGGATGGGGACGGGCGATTCTACCTCAAGTCACAGTCGAACCGATCAGATCAATCCTCCACAACAAGCCCGATCACAGCGCTGTCTGTGTCCTCACCGGCACCTACTTCGATAACGATCTCCCAGTAACCAAGCTGCGCGAATGACCAATTCGCCAGATACGCACCCCCGCCTTGCTCGACGGCTTCCACCTCAAACACGCCTGACTGACCTCCTTCTGCAGCCTCTCCCACCAGGCCTACCTTCGCATTCAAAAGGGCTGCGCCTGAGAAACAAGGGTTGTCATTCAGAATGCCAATCCCAATATCCAGTGAGAAAGGCCCAAGCTGAGGAGGCTCCGGGTCCCGGCTTAAATCAAGTTGATATCGACCATCTTGCGTGATCACCGTATCTATCCACGACAATTGTTCTTGCGGGGTCTCATCCCGAAAGGTCTCATCCACCGGCTCACACGCCAAAATGCCAAAGAATGAAAAAGCAAGAATTCGCATGAAAACCCTCTTGAAGAGATCAACAGGTTAGCTCAAGAGACATGACTTGTTCGATTCCATTCCTCATCGAGGGCCAACACAAGACCGCTCGAGCTGGCCGCCTCCAGCTGGATCGCGGCGAAGTATTAACTCCTGTGTTCATGCCAGTGGGAACCCAAGCTGCTGTACGTACACTCTCACCCCTGCATTTAGAGAGCACACCCGCCCAAATTATTCTCGCCAACACCTACCATTTGCATCAACGACCCGGGGAAGACCTCGTTGCCAAGCATGGCGGCATCCACAAGATGATGAACGTCAAGATACCGATGCTGACGGACTCGGGTGGATTCCAAGTGTTTTCGCTGGGCAAAAAAGAAGTCACCGAGGAGGGCGTTCGTTTCCGGTATGAGGTGGACGGACAAGAAACCTTCCTAAGCCCTGAAAAATCGATGGAGGTCCAACAGAAGCTTGGCGCCGACATCGCAATGGTTTTTGATGAATGCCTCGCTTTCGGCACGGAGAGAAAATACGCCGAGGCCAGCGTAGACCGCACGACCCGTTGGGAAACCCGCTCCAAAGCGGCACACACTCGACCCGACCAGAGTCTGTTTGGAATCGTACAAGGAGGATTTTGGCCTGATCTGAGAAAAAAATCCGCCAAAGCGATTCAAAACATTGGTTTCGATGGCTACGCAATTGGTGGGCTTTCCGTTGGGGAAGGGCATCAAAAGATGGTCGAAGTACTCGGATATACGCTTCCACACATGGCGCCTGAATCGCCTCGATATCTCATGGGTGTAGGACGACCGCTTGACCTCGTAGAAGGGGTCGCAATGGGCGTGGACATGTTTGACTGCGTAATTCCCACCCGGCATGCCCGATCCGGCATGTTCTATACATCCAGGGGACGGGTTCGCATCACAGATGCTCGCTATCGCAGAGACATGTACCCGCCTGATTCGAGTTGCACCTGCTACACCTGCACGAACTTCTCACGCGCCTACCTACACCACCTCTTCAAGATTGGTGAGGTTCTGGGCGCTACACTCACCACACTTCACAACATTCATTGGTTCTGCGACTTTATGACCCGGATGAGAAAATCCATCATCGAAGGCGATTTTGAAGCCTTCCGGGCAGATGTGCACAAGCAATACCCAGAACGCACAAGCCAACCGAAAAAGCCGTCTAAAAAAGCGAAGAATCGATCGAAAAAATCGAATCACCGCAAGAAATAGAAGGCACTCAAGATTACCGCAACAAGTGCGTAAACGAGCCACACCCGTCGTCCGGACTGCTTGGACTGGGGCGTCAGTGGTGCCGAGTCCACCTGTGATCCACGAGCAGCACCAAACCAAAGCAGCGGCGATAGCGCCTCATTGGCTATCTCCGCTCGGACTTTCTTGGCAATTTTTGCTTCTTGACCCTTGAAACGATCAATGTCGCGTGGTTGCCCATCCACCGCCAACACCTGTGCCAACAATGATTGATGGGCCCCCAACTGCTGTGCTTCGTTGGCAATTGTCCACTCCCGCGATGAATCAGAAAAACCGGTCAACCCGGAATCACTCGCACCTGTTGCACTCCAACCACCGAAAGCTGAACGAGAACGCGGCTCAGGCCCCAAATCTACCGACACCTCATCAAATCGCTCTGATGGCGACTCTAAAGCCACAGTAATCTGTTCAGAATCTACTGATATAGGCTGACACTTCAAACGAACCTTCCGTGCCAATTCGCGATGCACAGGTTCACTTGCATGCTCACCCAATAAGGACTGAATGGCTCTCCAAAGACCATTCAGATCCTTGGGAATCACATCAAAAAGAGAACCTCTTTCCTCAAGCCAATGCGATTCCATCAGCGCCAAAACCCCTTGGTAATCGGACGCATCTCCTCCGGTTCTCCCAATCAATATCGGACGACCCAACTCGGAAACGAGAACACGATGTGTTGTGAGATTTCCATGGGCCAAACCCACAGCTTCCAGCGCTACCAGAGCCTCCAACACCTCTTCAAAGAGGACAGCAAATTCCAGAGCCTCCAACCCACCTAAATCTGACAGCAGGCATCCCACAGGACGCGTCTCCAACCACACACGTTTTTCCTGTGCCCAGCCATCCCCAACAACAGACGCCAAGGCATTTCGTGCTGGAGCAATAGCAGGAGATGCACCCTCCCATATACTGATTCTCTGAAGGAGAATGGTGGCGGGCGCCACTGCTACACCTCCATCCGGATAGCGACGAGATACAAAAAAAATCGTCTCGTCACTCACCGAGAAAAATCTCCATTTCCGGATCCGATTCCGGTGAAAACAGGGTCTCTTCTGGCGCAGGCCAATTCGGCAGGTCGAGCGTCTCTAAAAACTGACCCCACTGAACGACCATTTGCGGTGACATGTCGTCCACACCCTGCAAGGTCACAACCACCAGGTAGGGACCAGCACGCATATAGACATTGCTTCCCTGTCGGGAATGAGGACCATGTGTGAACCGATAGGTCGTCGCCCAAGCCCTGCGACCCGCCACTAGAATGTCTTGGCTTCCTTGTAGCTCCATGTTCAACCCTAAGGAACGACCCCGCGACAGGGTGTCCGCATCGGCGAGCACATCCAATGGCAAAGAACGGGCCTGCTTGCCCTCCACAATCGACTCAATCCGCACGAAACAGCACCCTTCTTGGGTTTCAAAAACGACCAAGCGATTTTTTAGCACCCGGCGATTTGTCACCAAACTCCAGTCTGGAGGCGCTTCAAAAACAATGGGTGGATTCGACTTACCGTCTTCTATCGACACCGCATGGGCACAAGACAGCAGCAGGGTAAGTACCGGAAAAAGAAGAAACACTCTCATAGAGCGCAGAGTCTAACCCCGAACAGCAGAAATCAATGCATCCGCCAACTGATCGCCCGCCTTCGGTCCATGGCGAAAAAACAACGATGGCTCCACAAGCTCAAGCTCTGTCAACACCAACTCGCCCTCGTCATCAGTCAACCAATCGACACGAGCATAAAGCAATTCTCCAGTTGGGGACCGCTCGGATGCAAGTGTCACAATGGAATGGGCTCGTTTCATTTGCTCACTAGTGAGTTCTACTGGGAAATCCTTAGCTCCAAAGTCATCTTGAACCCGGTAATCGCCTGGCTGTGGAACCTTCCGAACAGCGTGAGAGAATCGGCCACCTAAGAAAAGAGCGGAGAGCTCACCAACTTTCTCCACGGCTTTCAGATAGGGCTGAAGCATCATGGCTTCCGACTCCAGCAGGCGTTCAAGGTGCGCTTGGGCTTTTTCCAAACCAAGGCCATCTGCCGAAAAACGCAAAGTCTCTCTCGCCGTCGCACCCACCACTGGTTTGATAAAGCCTTGCTTCCACCCCTTCGACGCCATCAGATGCGCCACGTCGACTTCAGAACCCTTCTCGAGAAAGACAGTAGGAGCAATCCGTACCCCTTGGGCGGCCAGATCTCTCAAGTAGGTTTTCTCGGTATTCCAACGAATAATTTCAGGGGGATTGAAGAAGGGGATTTGAGAAGAGACCTCTTCAGCCCAACGCACATAGGCCTCCTGCTTCTCCATGTAATCCCACGTCGTACGGATCAAGCAGGCGTCGAAACTACGCCAATCCACCGCGGGATCATCCCAAACCGGATGGCTGATTTCTACCCCACGCGACGAAAGACTCCGATGGAGAGGAGCATCGTCCACTTCCCATCCAGGAAGATTGCTGCAACTGGCAAGAGCGATTCGCATATTACCTAGGATGTATCTGATCGCATGCGCGGTTTTGGACACGAAGCGGCAACATTTCAGCTGACGCTCAGCACAGGCTGCGAACAAAGAAATGACGGCATCAAAGCTCCATTTGCTCTTAGAATAAAAGACGGAGGTCCTTATGTTTTCTGTATTGCTCGTTCTCGCTGGCTGTTCCCCGACCGCGGGCACCATTAAAACCGATAGCATTGACCCAGACGACACCGCTTCTATAGACACCGGGGACGTCGTCGAACCTGAACCCGAACCCGACTACAGTGTATGGATAGGTGAGCGTCTCTTTGTCACGGATGACTGCGAAGAACCCGCCATTGAGGAAGGTCATGAACTGACCGAAGACAACTGGGACTCCTACAATGAGGTCCACGACACTTGTCCCAACTGTGACCACATTTACTATGTCGCCGTCACACCCGAGGAGGTCTGTGGATACCCGATTACCGAGGTGCGGTATCGCGGTGTCGACTTTGTGGAGGGTGGTGGAGCGATTTTCTACAACTTCAACGGCTGGGGACAGGCGGAAGTGGTAGATCCTGACGCCGAATTCGATGGTTGGACCCTCAAATATGCCTATAGCTATGGCAGCCTCGACATGTATGGCACCGTCAACTTCCCCGAGAAGGAATGACAAACGAAGTACTTGGCGCAGCGTTTTTCGCAGCGTTTGTTGCCATCGCTGTAACGGTAGCGATTGAAAAGTTCGGTGGCCGTTTGGGCGGACTGATCGGAACACTACCATCTACCATCGTACCGGCCTCAATTGGTTTCTACAGCGAGTCCGAGGACTTCAATCAAGCCATGTGGGCTGTGCCTATTGGTATGGCAGTCAATGTACTCTTCTTGTGGAGTTGGCGATGGCTGCCATCGGTTGTCACAGGCCACAAAAGACTACCAAAGGTCTTGTCCTTGAGTCTCCTGATCTGGGGCTTGACTGCCCTCGCCGCAATCTTCTTTCTAAACCAAGCTTCTTTTTCTCTTGAAAGCATTGCGTGGCTCACCACACTCTCCATCGCCGCCGCAGGATGCTGGGCCTGTAAAAGAACACCTCCAACACCAAAAAAAGCAAGACCTGTCGGACCCATCGCGCTCTTTTCACGTGGATTATTGGCAGGCGTCGCCATCGCTGTTGCAGTCTTACTGTCCAAAGAAAACCCGCTACTCGCTGGAATGGCTTCGGTGTTTCCTGCCATTTTTCTCACCACCATGGTGTCCTTATGGATCGCACAAGGCGAGGAGTTTCAGGCGAGCGCTGTGGGCCCAATGATGCTCGGCTCCACCTCCGTTGCCCTATACGCACTCATTGCCACATACAGCATACCGGCATGGGGTGCTTTGAGTGGAAGTAGTGCAGCCTGGTTCGGAGCCAGTCTCGGGGCAACTCTTCCGGCGTGGTTGTGGCTCCAAAAACAATCTCCGACAAAACACATGGGTTAGGAGCAGCACAATGTTCCCTCATCTCTACAAGGCCGCCGATGGTTCATTCGCAATGCCCACCTACGGCGCATTGCTAGTGCTCGCTTTTGCTGTGGGCGCCACAGTTGGGTTCTACAGGATGCGAAAAGTCGGTATCCATCCCGATATCCTTCCAGGCTTAATTTTATTGGCAATCGGCTTAGGTATCTTGGGTGCGCGCCTTCTCCACTTTGTTGGCGCTGAAACTCAACGCTTCTTTCGCAATCCTCTCGTGTTGTTTAATCTCGGCACAGGCGGCATGGCCGTTTACGGCGGAGTGATCGCTGCGAGTATCGGTTGCTTTTTCTGGGCTAAAAGAAAGAAAGTCAATCCGTGGAAGTTGAGTGACGCACTTCTTCCCTGCTTTTTTCTCTCCCTTGCAGTAGGCAGAATCGCTTGTTTCGCTGCAGGCTGCTGCCATGGAGCAGCAATCCCCAATGCCTCAAACCCTCATTCTTTGACTGGAGATTTCTTTCCAGGAGGCTCTGTTGTAGGCCTCAATGAAGCGCCTTTTATCGCCTTTGTATACAACCCTGGTGTCGGTGTCGGGCGCCTCACGGATGTAGCCTGCTACCCCACCCAAATCTGGGAAAGCTTGGGTGCGCTGACCTTGTTTTTCGTCTTGAGTTGGACCTGGTCAAAGAGGCGTTTTTTCGATGGCCAAATTGTTGCGATTGGCATGATCGCCTATCCCATTCTCCGGTCGAGCATTGAAGCCTTTCGTGGAGATAGCATCCGTGGTGTTGACCACCTCGGTCTGTTTTCAACCAGCCAATTCGTTTCAGTACTTGTAGCAAGTTGCGGAGTGTGGATTTTCCTCCGCAGAAAAAGCACCGAATTGGATCCGGAAACCGCTATCGAAGAAAGCGATGCAGTGGTGGACTTAGAGATCTTCGACGATCTCTGAGAGCGTGTCGAAAAAAGCCCTCTACCTGTCGATTTCTCAACAGGTAGTAAGTGCATCCAAGACATAGAAAACGTTACGAGCAAAGCCGACAGAAAAGAAAGCTTCGACTGGAACGAAGCTTGCTTTGGCAACTGGCATGTCTATGCTTCTTTCTTTTCGCCCGCTCAACGCATCCAAAAACCTTAGCAGCCCTGCTCTGCTCTCTACACTCTGGCAGGAATTACAGTCGGCATTTCCAGATGCGTTGTCGGCCGTACTCCTTCCATCCCAGGGGCACCTCTTGCTACCTGACGGCGTCGGCGAGGAATACAAATCCCGGCTCACCGTACTGCTTCGGATGCACTTTCCCGGCTTAGAATGGCAAGCCGTTCAAACACCTCGATCTCTCAATGGCACAGGACGGCTCATCCAAGGTGTCCGAAGCCTTGCGCTTTTACCGTGCAAGAACCACTTCGTCGCGTCACCTCTAGATTGGATGTTTAGTACCTATCCTCAGTTGATTCATGCAGAGGAAAACGCTTGGATTGATGCACATCGACTACAACTACACATCGGCAAAAGAGGCCCGCGTTTTCTATTCCACCTCCACCGATATGTGACGGGAGAACCTCTATCGCCCTCCCTTGCGGATGCGGCGATACTACATCAGGCAAATGGACTCTTTAGGGAGTCTCCAGACAAACTGGAAAACCCGGTTGGACACCACGCAGCCAGGCTTCCACCAGTGTGGGAACAGTCTCATCAAAGAGCAAATGCTCTATAGAAAGTGTCTCTTGTCTTCCTGTATCCACGAGAGCACAGAGCATCGCAAAAAGACCTGCTACCTCTGCAAGCGACTCATCTTTAAATACAATCTTAGAGGGACCTTGCCGCGGCAGACCCTGTTTTTTCCATCGTAAAGCCGTTCCATCTGGACAGCCAAAAAGCACCCAACCCTCTGGCTCCAACTGTGCATAGGCGGAACCCAGCTCAATGACAGCACCCACGGTCATTTTGACTCCTCCTCATCCATTGTGAGCCATTCCAGCACCAAAGGATAGATCTCCGCTTCTGCATGGTCGCCTAGGGGTAGATCGAGATGGCCATAATCCGCAGAAAAACCCGTGGCTTTTCCCGCGACAACGAAGTCCTTCGGGGCTGAATGGAGGGCGCTATAGAAGCCATACACTCGATCCACAGGTGCGATTCGGTCGCCTCGCCCTGCAATGACACGGGTTGGAACTCTGACCGATGATAGCTCTTCGATGTAGCGCTGCTCGTGGTCCTCATCCATAAAATAGGCATGTTCACTCGTGGCCCAAAGCTGGCGCAATTCACCGAGGAATAGAGGCGAGACAATCTCATCATACATTCGCTCTCGTGCTGGACTACTGAGATCGGTAAACAGCATTTCGTCTACCGGAAGAGGCAACCGAAAACGACCATGAATCCTGGCTGCTAACGGAGAGGGAAGCACACTCGAGAAAAAGCCCAACGTGCGCCCCAACGCCAAACCCCACGTCGAAACCAGATCAGGGTCAGTAAAATCCATTGGCGTCGCGAGAATCACCATGCGATCCAACGGGAGTTCGGGGCGATGGGCCAATGCAACAGTCACCACCAACCCCCCCATCGAATGACCCACATAATCCAACTCGGAAGCCTCCGTTTTCTTCAAAACAAAATCAATTGCCGCCGGCAGGTCATAGCGGCCGTAATCGTCTACAGACCATCCGCGACGACTCCAGTACGGCGATTTTGCGCCTTTGGTCGCTCCATGCCCCCTAAGATCGAGGAGCCATACATCACGCCCTGCTCGTTGAAGCGTCGACGCTAAAGACCGCCCTTCCTCCAGATCCCAACAACGATAATTCGATGAAATCCCATGAACGAGAAGTACCGGCGGACCATCGGCGGGACGATGATGCAGCGCAACTTGGGCGCCGTCCTCGGTAGTCAAGAAATGCACCTCACCTTTCGGTTCGGCTGCCAAGGCAAGAAGGATACCAAACCAATGCATCATTTCTTTGGCTTCCTTAAAAATCGAAGCATTTGACGCTCGACAATCGGATTGCGCAACAGATCACCATGCGTACTGCTATGCGGCCCCACACCCTCGACACGAACGAAGGATCTATCCGTCCAATCCAGACTTGGAAGGCGTACACACTCCGGCGGAGCTACGACATCCGCGCCCGAGGAAATCAGTAAAACTTCTGCATCAGGATCATCCGCTACCGAGGAAGCCGAAAACTGCAGGTACATCTCAGCGATGGCCCGAGGTAATTCGACCTGGGGCAGCCGGCCCAACAGTTCTGCAGGCCACGGCAATCCATCCACCACAACACCTGCATTAGGAGGTAGCCCTATTCGTGTGTCGGTAACCTGCGGTCCCAAAGGTGCGCCGACCAAAACCATACGCTGAGCACCCACATTCGCATCCACGAAGAACCGCCCGATATAGCCATGGGCGACGATGGAATACTCCGTATTCGCCCAGACTTTTTCCACATCCGATATTGCACGAAAAAGTCGCTCCGGCGTATCCACATTAGACCCTAAGGACAGCCTCCACGCATCGAATCCGCCATTCTCCAAAGCTTCTTCCCACCGCAGTGTGACCATCGGGTTCACCCCAGGGCTTGAAGCCACCAGGACACGATGACGTCTTTCAAAAGAATGCCCTGCATCCACAACATGCAGATCCTCTGACGCCACAGCCTCAGACAAAAACATCGTTCCCGAAAGCAAAAGATATGAGGCAAACAATGTGGACATGACAAGCATCTAACCAAAGCTACAGGGCGAGTTCCGTTCAAAATCGCAAGGAGTGCGATAGTCTATGCGTATGGCTGGGCACATTCTCCTCACAGGCGGAGCTGGATTTATCGGTTCTGCAATCGCGCGACGTCTTGCAGCAACCGGACAGCGTACGATTGTGATCGATAAGCTCACCTATGCTGGACGCAAAGAAAACTTAGACGGCGTGAACGCAGAACTCGTGGTCGGGGATGTGTGTGACAAAGTCCTCATCCGGGAGCTCGTCGACGGGGCAGACGCTGTGATTCACGCAGCAGCCGAATCTCATGTCACGCGATCCTTAAAGGATGGGATTCCTTTTATTCGCACCAACATCGAGGGCTCCCGTGTCGTGGTTCAAGCGGCAGCTGATGCAAAAGTACCTCACTGCATCCATCTCTCCACCGACGAAGTTTTTGGACCGGCCGGACAAGGAGAAAATTTCACTGTACACAGCCCACACCGACCCTCCAATGCCTATGCCGCCTCTAAAGCCGCAGCAGAAGCTTTTATTCGCTCAATTGAACATCGAAGTCATTATCCCTGCACAGTGGTTCGAATGACCAACAACTACGGGCCACGACAACATCCCGAAAAAGCCATTCCTTGTTGGATCGAACACGCCCTCAACGACAAACCCATCCCCATCCACGGCAAAGGCCTCGCAGAACGCGACTGGCTACACGTTGAGGACTTCTGTTCAGGACTTCTCCGCGTCCTCAATCATGCGACCCCTGGAGAGGTGCACCACTTCTCCGGAGGAAATTCATTACCAAACCGCGCGGTTGCAGAAAAGATCGCCGAATACTGTGGCGGACGACACATTATCGAAGGACCAGAACGACCTGGCCAAGATGCTCGCTACGGACTTGATGATTCAGAAACCCGGAAACAACTCGACTGGCGCCCTCAGCGTGACTTCGACACAGGCCTACAAGAGCTGATTCATTGGACTCAATCCAGGCGAACAACATGAGGTTGACCGACTGGAAAGAATTCGAGCATTGGCTTCTTCAACGCTGGGGGGTCATCCCACCCGAGACCTCAACCGACACTCGTCCAATTCGTGTCACTGCGGTGATTCCAACCCACAGACAGACCCCAATTGGTTTAGCGGCGCTCCGTGCTCAAGACTGCGAGATCGAGGTGTTGGTTCTGTCGAACGGCGAAACAGAGGTAGATGGCGATCGTGTGATCCAAATGGAGTGGTTAGGGCACGGCGCCACACGACAAGCTGGTGTAGAAGCTGCCAATGGAGACTACATTCTCTTCACCGTAGACGATGCCCTGCCTTGTGGAAGTTCCTGCGTAAGAACTCTTGTCAACGCTCTGGAGGAGGGAGGATTTGACGCAGTAATGGGACGACAGCTTCCCTGGCCGCAAAGCGATTTACTTACCCAGGAGCGACTGGCTCAATGGACTCCTGGTGGAACAACCATTCAGACACGTCCAACGATCGACCATGTCTTTGCACTCTATCGGCGAGACACTCTTTTAAATGATCCCCTGCCCGATGTGCCCATTGGTGAAGACCTTCACTGGTCTCTTGGAAAAAAGATCGGCTATGTGCCAATCGCACCGGTCATCCACGCTCATCGCCGCAGCCCACGCAGCTTATTCGATAGGACCCAAGCGCTCCACGTGGAACATTTTCTTGTCGGCAACGCTCCCAGCATCCCCGATTTTGCCTCTGTCATCAGGGCCCTACCAAGCGCATTGAAAGCCGGTATTCAATACGGTCCCCGAGAAGTCCCAAACCAAATCGCTGAAATTTTGGGTCAGTGGCGCGGGGCTGTTCAAGGACGGCGCCGACGTCATGACGCTAAAATCGTTCGCACACAGCCTAAACCGTAGCGAACCGAAGCACAGATGGAAATGGACTGTATCGGCCCGTCATAGCGCGTTCGTTGTGGACGCTCGGCAAAACCCAGTCCCGCCCTCGCGGCAGCGACCAACATTTGCTGGTCAAAAACATAGTTGTCCGAAAAACGTTCAAACTGAATCTGCTGCAGAGCAGAGACCCGAAAAGCACGGGCTCCTGTATGCATATCGGTAAGGCTCAAACCAAGTTTTTGATTGGCTAAACCAGTCAGGCCTCGATTTGAAAAGCGGCGCCACCAGGGAATAATTTGTCCCTTATCGGGCATCAGAAAACGAGATCCCAATGCCACATCGGCCTCATCCAAGGCGCCCAACAAGCCCAGACAATCGTCTAAATCATACTGATCATCACCATGTACCAACACGATGCGATCAGCTCCCCGCGCAATCGCTTCTGCATAGCCTGTTTTCTGAGCTGCCCCATAGCCTCGATTCTCAGAGTGGCTCAAGAGTACAACGCGCTCAGGCAGATTCTCAAAACCGCCGTCCGTACTTCCATCGTCCACAACAATCACATCGAGATCTGACGGAATTTTCTGCAGCAATCCATGGATCGTCGGTGCCACATTAAATCCAACGACGACCACCACGGGCTTGCTCATCGAATCACATCCTGAAGCCGAATACGATGCCGCACGAGAGACGCCCACATCCTAGAGTCCGAACAACGCCAAGACGGCGCATCTTCTTTGCGTTTTTCCCACGCATCCGGAATGTGTCGAACTCCTGCCAAGAGCCCTTTCGCTGTGGCTATCGCTGCCTGTTGATCCACCCCTGCTGCGTATCCACGCCCACTGAGCGATGCAAAAGACAGACCCGCCAAACGTATGCCTGTCCAGGCCGGCATACTTAAAAGTGCACTCATTGGCATAGACCGGACAGCTACACGCAGTCTATTTCGTTCCACCAAAAACAACTTTCGCGGCGAATAGCGACCATAGGATGCGCCCAATTGGTGCCGAATTCGAGCGGTGGGCACATAATGCAAACCAAATCCCGCCCTTCGAGCACGCAGACTCAGGTCAACGTCCTCCCCAAAGGCCTCCAAATCCGCATCAAACGGTCCCGTTGCATCCAGCACATCTCGATGAATCAGCATGGCAGCCCCAGAACAAGCCCCTACCTCTTCGGCTTGATCATAGGCCTCCGAATCTACGTCCTGTCTTCCACGAGCCCAGTTGAAACCATCCGGAAAAAGTCCATGGCCCACATTGTCGAGCCGACCAGAACCATCTGCCAGAAGAATCCGTGGCTGATACAAACCAGGCGTTTTTGACGCCTTGCGTAAAGCGGCCAAAAAGCCAGGTTCGGCCTGCGTGTCATCATTGAGAAGCAAGATACGCGCATGTTTTGCGCGAGCGAAACCAGCATTCGCAGCACGAGCGAAACCAATGTTTTTTCCCAAATGAACAAAGGGGAAATCCAAGGTGCCTGTTTCCGCCTCTCCAGGGTTGGCCGAAATCAGCACATCCAACTGATCCTCATCCAACAATTGCCCACGCAAACTGTCGATACATCGAGACAGCATTTCGCCACCGAGGTGGCTTACCACAACAATTGAGAGGAAGTCTGCGGCCATTGTTCCGCCAATATAGCGGATTTCGCAGCTAGCGAATCAGGACTTCTGCAACCTTTCCTCGCGCACTTCCCTTGGAGTTGATTGCTCGGGTCGCATACACTTCTTCAATTTCAAAGCCCTCATAGAGCTCGAACACTGCGCCTGCAGAGGAATTGGAAAGCAACACATCCACTCCACGCTCCTTCAAGAAGGAAGCGCTGTCACGAAGTTTCATCTGAAGATCAATTCCAAAGCCATCTTTCGTATAGGAAGTAAACGAAGACGTTTCCGAAAGCGGCACATACGGCGGATCGAAATAGACAAAATCACCGGGCTTGGCGAATTTGTAGACCTCCGTAAAACTTGAGTGCAGGATTTCAGTACCCTGGAGGGCTTCAGAAGCAGCAAGCAAACGGTCTGGATTACAGATTGTGGGATTCTTGTATCGACCAAACGGGACATTAAAGCCCCCAGACTTGTTGACCCGATACAAACCGTTGAAGCCGGTTCGATTCAAATAGATCATCCAAGCCGCTACTTGGACATCACAAAGAGCGTCTACATCCACACGTCGCAGTTCCTCAAAGAACACTCGGTCGTGCGGATACGTCGATAGCTCGGCGATTACTTCATCTACATCATCTCGAACCGCACGGTAGGTACGTACGAGGCGTAGATTTGTATCCGAGAGAATCGCTTTCTCAGGAAGCAGAGCAAAAAACAGCGCACCCCCGCCCAAGAACGGCTCGAAATACGTATCGAAGCCTTTCGGTATCCGGGCAAGGAGCTCCGGAAGTAGTTGTCGTTTTCCACCCACCCACTTCAAAAAGGGTTTGGGATCAAGAAGAATTTTTTCAACAGCAACAGCAGACATATTTACTCAACAAAAACAGCTGCTTTGATTGTACTACTTTGAGATCAACCAGACCACCCCTCTTGTGCCGTCAACAGTTATTTTTTGTCCGTCTACCAAATTTGAATGCAGTCCATTCACGTTGACCACCGCTGGTAAACCGTACTCTCGAGCCAACACAGCACCGTGTGAAAGCATGGATCCCAACTCGAGCACAACCGCACCCGCGACAAGAAAAAGAGGGGTCCAACCCGGATCCGTCGCCGTTGTGACCAAAATATCCCCGGGCTCCAAGCGCTCTGCTTCTTCGGGAGATCGAAGAATTCTCACTCGTCCCGTATGGACTCCCGCCGAGATACCAAGCCCACGCAGAAGATGATCTTGTTTTTCTGTCTCCAAAGACTCTTGGCCTTTTAAAAAAACCGGTGGTGGGGGCGCGTTTTGATATTCGTCCCACTGTTTCTTGCGTTCTTTTGCTAGAGCAAGCCCCGCCTCGGGTTCCAGGGCGCCTTCTTGAACAGCCCTCAACTCCTCAAGGTAAAGATAAGCCACCCGCTCTTGGCCTTGAGGCCCGAACAACTGAACACCTTGTCTCTGTAGATTTTTCTTGAGCGCAAATAGAAGCCTGTCAAAGAGATAGCGCTGATCTTCTCGCAGCTGCAGATACCGCCGAGTCAATCGCACCATTTCCACTAAGAAAAGACCCGCGGGAGTTCTGCTACGGCGCTTCAGTGCTTCGAAGGCTTCTTGACTGGTTTTTTCTTGCTCACAACCAAGCTGTCCCGGGTCCGCCAACGCTCCCTCGACATACGGCACCATCAATCGATCGATAGCGCTGGGATCTTCCGCCCATCGCACACTAAAAATCTCCCAAGATGACGATGAGGAACGATGACCATGTCGCTCGATGAAATCCGACCTGTCCTCTTCAAAAAGTAGGCTGTACAGATCTCGATTGACCATTTGCGTCCGATTCTCGACGGGGCATCGAAGAAGATCACGCTTCAGATCAGGAGGAACCGCGCCCTCACAGATCTGATAGAAAATATTCGCATAGAGAAGAGAACAAATATGAATCTTGATGTAGTCATGAAGAAAAACCAGTGCTTCTTCAAACTGTTCATCCAATGCAGCGTCTTCGGATTCGAGAAAATCTAGCCGACTATTCAACCTGACCTCATAATCGTCCCAAGCACGTGGATTGCTCAGTGGGTTCCAACGAAAACGTTGCCAGCGCCGCTCACGGATGGTTTCCCCCAAAATCGATGCATACACCGCAAACCCCGGAGCCACCGCCCGACGCCGGAGCCAACGACGCTCCTCATGGCGTGGCAAGAACTCCAATAAAAAACGTGGCGGAGGTGCACCTGGAAACTTGAAGAGCAAGTGACGAAAAACTGTCACATTGAAGTAGGGTCGACCACGCAACAATTGCGTTGGCTCCTCTCCTCCCAAGTAGCGTTTCGAGGTTTTGGGATAGGCGATAAATGTATGCAGTATCGGCTGAAGAATACTCCACCCCATCGGAGTAGCCGGCTCCGTCCAGCGTTCACCAAAAAACCGACGCGTCCAAAGCACTTCATCACCCCGGGTAGGTTCAGCCGCCGTAATCGGACGAGACTGCAGCACATAGATTTCGCCACGCCGATCGATGACCCACTCCAAGTCCTGGGGACAACCCGCTAGTGCTTCCGCACGCAGTCCAAGCCGGCCAATACGCCGCGCATCTTCTTCACCAACGACTTGGGATCCCTCCTGTTGAAGATCACGCCAGACAAGCCCTCCTGAATCATCGGGAAACAATCCTCTCGTCTGCCCACCCAACTCGACTTCTAGTGTCTCGACCTGAACCCTCGCCAAAACACGCTGAATGGGCTTTGGGGTCTTTCTCGGGCGCCACAACACCATGCGGTCCGGACGAACCTGTCCCGAAACCAAGGCCTCACCCTGCCCCCAACAGGCCTCAAGAATCATCTCTCTCCAACTACCGGTGTGTGGATTGACCGTGAAAAGCACACCGGCTGAGCGAGCTGAAATCTGAGATTGAATCAAGACGGCCATACCTGGCTGGACAACCGAGGCCTTACTTCGGCTTCGATACAACCACGCCTCCATCGAAAACCAACTGGCCCAACACGACTGAATGGCATGTAAAAGACCATCAGGACTCAGTACGTTCAGAAAAGAAGAATACTGGCCAGCAAAGGAATACTCGCGACCGTCTTCCTCGACGGCAGACGAGCGAACAGCCACCCCACCCATGGACTGCTCAAGTCCCAGCCGCCGGCCGCTACGGAGCACCTCTTCTCGCAGATCAGCAGGAAACTCACCCGCCAATATCGCTTTTCGAAAAGCTGAAAGTCGTCGTTCTCCACCTGCTACAACAACACCCTCCATCCGAGCCAAGAGGCCATTGTGCTCCAAGAAGGTGGACATCGTCTCCACAGGCAACACCACCGCATCCGGTACCTGAATGCGATGACGAACAAGTCGGGCCAAAGCGCAAGCTTTACCCCCAAAACGCCCGACAGCATCAGGAGAGAGTTCAGCAATGGATACACACCAACCCACAAGCGACTCTAACCACAGAGCAGAACATCGCGTCCAGGGTTAAGCATTCTATTGAATAAAATCCGTGACTTGCAGAGGGACACAGCATGTCTAAGACCGATGGTGTTTTTTCGCCCCCCACCCCCATTAATGAAGCTGTGAAAAGCTATGCTCCGGGCAGCTCTGAGAGAGCGAGCATCACAGCCAAGCTCGACGAAATGGCATCCCAAAGATGGACCCTACCGCACGTCATCAACGGCCAGAGGAGCACTGCCGGAGCGCAAGAAAACGTCATCATGCCGCACGATCACCAACAGGTAATCGGCGAGTTCTACAATGCAGACCAAGCCACAATCCACGCCGCATTCGACGCCGCAAATGAGGCTCAACAGGCCTGGGCCTCTACATCCTGGGAAGACCGCGCCGCCGTGTTTCTCAAAGCGGCAGAACTGCTTGCGGGGCCGTGGCGAGACGAAATGAACGCTTCCACAATGCTTGGCCAGTCAAAAACTGTTCACCAAGCTGAAATCGATGCGGCCTGTGAACTCATCGACTTCTGGCGCTACAACGTCGACTTTGCCCGACAAATTTATGCCGAGCAGCCCGAATCCACCTCCACGATATGGAATCGCTCCGATCACCGGCCCCTCGAAGGGGTTGTAGCAGCCATCACACCCTTCAATTTTACCTCGATTGCGGCCAATCTCTGCACCGCCCCAGCCTTGATGGGAAACACGGTCGTCTGGAAACCGTCCAGCACGCAGGCCCATTCGGCCAATGTGATCATTCGACTACTTGAAGAAGCAGGACTTCCCAATGGAGTCATCAACCTTGTTCACTCTGGAGGGGCGGACTTCGGATCTGTTGCGCTTCAGCGCTCAGACCTCGCCGGCGTCCACTTCACGGGTTCCACAGCAACCTTCCAAACCATTTGGAAGGGTATCGCCACAAACATTGAAAACTATCGCTCCTACCCACGACTGGTCGGAGAGACAGGAGGGAAAGACTTTATCCTTGCCCACCCCTCTGCAAATGTAGAAGCCTTGGCTGTTGCGATCGTGCGCGGTGGTTTTGAATACCAAGGTCAAAAATGCTCTGCAGCGAGCCGGATTTATCTCCCATCTAACATCGCTGATGAGGTCCTCGAGCAATGCCGTGCAATGCTTGCTGAGATGAAGATGGGCGATATTCGCGACATGAGCAACTTCATCGGTGCAGTCATTGATGAGAGAAGCTTCGACAAGATCAGCGGCTATGTAGACGTCGCAAACAGCAGCGCGAAGGTGATTGCCGGAGGCAGCTATGACAAAAGCCATGGTTTCTTTGTCGCGCCCACTCTTGCTCAAGTAGACGACCCCCATCACCGTTTGATGGAAGAAGAAATCTTTGGTCCTGTGGTTTCGGTCTATGTCTATCCCGAGGATGAATTCGACAAGGCCTGCACATTGGTCGACAGCACAAGTCCCTATGCACTGACCGGAGCGGTTTTTGCCCAAGATCGCTCTGTGCTGAGCCAGGCAACCGACAGCCTGCGTTTTTCAGCAGGGAACTTTTACCTCAACGACAAGCCCACAGGTGCTGTGGTTGGGATGCAACCATTCGGCGGAGGCAGGGCCTCCGGTACGAACGACAAAGCTGGCAGCCCCCTGAACCTCCTACGATGGGTCAGTCCTCGCTCCATCAAGGAGAATTTCGTACCGCCTACAAAATGGCGATACCCCTTTTTGGATTAGATTCTAAGCTCAATCGATCCACGCAAAGCGCGTTTTCCGGCATTTACAACTTGACAGAGCGTACTGGACTGGTAAATTCAAGACGGAGTCACGGATCCGAATCCGTTTCTCTTCGTTGCATCCGCGGGTAGGCGAACAAAACCTTCCCCCTTTGGTTTCCGGCTCTCGCGGTTTTCTACAGTGTCAACAATGCTGACACTCGTCTGTTTACCCTTTGGAGAATCTCCAAGGAGCGTCCGCAGGAACCCCTGCAGGGCGATAGGTCCCTCAAGCTGAGGGATCACCGTGCGACCAACTGGGCCTCGGCCACAAGTTCCCAGTTCAGCACTTTTACGATGCAAGTCAGACCAGACAATCCCGTCATTGTACAAGGCGATGGAAAGGTTCTCTTAGAGACCACACATGCCCGTTACGAAGAAGCTCGCGACTTTTTGGCCCGCTTTGCCGAACTGGAAGCGAGCCCCGATCTGCTGCACACCTATCGCATTACCCCTTTGGCGCTGTGGAACGCCGCCTGCTCCGGTATTACCAAAGACGATATCGTCGACAGGCTCCGCTCACTCACCAAGTTCGATATCCCACCAGACGTTCTACAGAATGTGTCCGATACCATCGAGAGATACGGACTTGTAAAACTCAAACCACATCCTGCCGAACCCGAAACGCTGATTCGTTTAGAGTTCCACAACGCGTATGTGGCGAAACTGGTCAGTAAAGAACCGACGGTTCAAGAATTCCTGAAAGAAGATGGGCGTCGCAACTGGGCGATCCAACCCGGTCATCGCGGCATCTTCAAGCAACGTATGTTGGCAGCGAACTGGCCTGTTGAAGATCTTGTCGGCTTCTTACCTGGCGAACAGCTCAAAATTCAAATTCGCGAACAAATGAAAGGCAATGGCGCACCGTTCGCGGTCCGTCCTTATCAAGCTGACGCCGCGGCTCGGTGGCACCTCATGGGACTGCCCGCAGGTGGACACGGTGTTGTTGTGCTTCCATGCGGAGCAGGAAAAACCATCGTGGCCATGGAGTCCATGCGTCTCTGTCAAACCCACACGCTGATCTTGGCCACAAATGAGGCAGCGGTCAATCAATGGGTTCGCGAACTCATCGACAAAACCCACCTGACTGAAGATCAGGTCGGCGCCTACATGGGCACCAAAAAAGAAATCAAACCGGTAACCGTCGCCACCTACCAAATACTGACCTGGCGACGAAGCCGAGATGCCGAATTTGAACACCTACATCTCTTTGAAGATCACAATTGGGGACTGTTGATCTACGACGAGGTTCACCTCTTGCCAGCACCCGTCTTTGGGGCAACCGCCACCCTACAGGGAAGACGACGACTTGGGCTCACCGCCACGCTTGTACGAGAAGACGGGCGAGAAGCAGATGTGTTCGCCCTTGTTGGCCCCAAACGCTACGATCTTCCATGGCAAATGCTCGAGCGTGGCGGCTTCATTGCAGAAGCCAACTGCCACGAAATTCGAGTACCGTTCGTGAATGGTGGCTACGAAAAATACGAAGCATCTAACGAACAGACCAAATTTCGTTTCGCCTCGACCAACCCCAACAAAATGGGTGCGATCAAAGAACTCGTGGATCGACACCGCGGGGACAACATCCTCATTATCGGGACCTATCTCGAACAGCTCGAGACCATCTCCAAGAAGTTCAAGGCACCCCTCATTACAGGCAAAACCCCCCATCGAGAGCGCGACGTGCTGTTCAAAGACTTTCGAGAAGGGCGCTCCAAACTGCTTGTCGTGTCCAAGGTTGCCAACTTCTCAATCGATTTGCCCGACGCCAATGTGGCGATCCAGGTGTCGGGAACCTTCGGTTCCCGACAAGAAGAAGCACAACGCCTTGGGCGTATTTTGCGTCCGAAAAAGAACGGAAGCAAAGCCCATTTCTATACGGTAGTCACCTCGGAAACCAAAGAACAAGAGTTCGCTCTAAAGCGCCAACTCTTCCTTACCGAGCAAGGCTATCGCTATTCCATTGAGAACAAAGCCGCCGGATAAAAACAACGATGTCCGAAGAAGTCCAAGCTCCAG
>Ga0163179_10000387_pt1 | contig 31863 bp, 20 predicted proteins | sample AtlANTMetagenome_FD_109643 | JGI IMG/M metagenome (GOLD analysis project Ga0163179, IMG submission 109643) | Marine eukaryotic phytoplankton communities from the Atlantic Ocean - Atlantic ANT 2 Metagenome | ecosystem: Environmental > Aquatic > Marine > Oceanic | place: North Atlantic Ocean... | reverse complement strand
CTTCAGAATCTCGACGCCAATTCAGAATGAGAGTAATCCTTCTGCCCTTGCTCGTGATTGGCTCTTTTTCGATGTTAAGCGCTGAACCAGAGCAAATCAGTCAGCGGGGAATCCGACACAGTTTTTTAGCGTGCGGCAATATGACCGCAATTTTTGATGAAAACAGTCAAATCGTCTGGCAGTTACAAGGCGGCTCCAGAGATGGGTATGTTTTACCTGATGGAAACATTTTAATTTCAACAGGAAAAGAAGCCCAGGAGTATACACGATCAAACAAATTGGTCTGGTCTTACAGCTTGCATCCAGACAACCAGGAACTAGGAACTGCCTTGCGCCTTCCTTCAGGCAATACGATGGTCGTCGAGCGAGGGATCAAACCTCGCTTGCTCGAAATCAGCCCGAAGGGCAATGTCGAAGCTGAGATTCCATTGCAACCAGACACCGACAACGCCCACATGCAAACCCGTATGGCTCGTAAATTAGCCAATGGAAATTACATCGCTCCCCATCTTCTGGGGTTTGTCATCAAGGAATATCAAGCGGATGGAACGGTAGTCCGTGCTATCAGAACCGACCTCCCTGAACTGGGCGGCCGAGATGCTGAAAACTGGCCCTTCACCGCAATCAGACTGGCCAACGGCAATACACTCGCCAATTTGACGCATGGAAATAAAACCGTGGAATTCGATGGGAATGGAAAAGTTGTCTGGCGCGTGGATAACTCGGATGTGAATGGAAGATTCAGCGATCCATGCGGAGGACAGCGATTGCCCAACGGGAACACAGTGATTGCCAGCTATGCCCAGCGGGATCCCTCAAAAGCAAGATTATTTGAAGTCACACCGGATAAAAAGGTTGTGTGGGAGTTTTTCCATCCAAAAGCACATGCGCATGGCATTCATGTCATTTCAACCAATGGAAAAAAACTCACCAATGATTCCATGAAGTAAGTTCAGGATACTGTTTCCAAAATCAACCTATCCCGTGACGATTCAATAAAGCACCTGGGATAACAATGGGCATGAATGCTCAATTATTTTTCGTGGGTTTGAATTCAATCTCAGCAGCCATCAGTCATTTCAGCGCAAGGCTGCTTGCGTCGCTTGCTGAATTTCCGGGATTTGTCCGTATGGATCTTTCTCAATCTCAAAATAATTCAACAAGTCCCTTGTCAGTTGCCGAATGACCGAGGCGTGCTCGGGATCTTGAAAATGATTGAATGCTTCCTCCGGGTCTAGCTTGAGATCCATCAACCCGGGGCATTCGTTTCTAGAGTATACCAACTTGAAAGGATCGGAGAGAAAAGACAAGCAGGAGCGAAGAACATTTAAGACGGACGAATTGAAGGGTTTGTTAGCCGTCGCACAACCAGAGTGAGAGTGGACGACCGCCATCCTCATAGGTCTTTATACTGGCTTGCGCCTTGGCGATGTGATCGCGTTGCAATGGGAACAGATTTATCGGAAAAGACATTTGCCATTGTGACACAGAAGACGGGTAGAACAGTCATTAATCCCATAGCAACTTCCCAGCTCCGCCACCTGCTCAAAATCAAAGTTAACGGGAATAACCCCGGATCCATTTGTGCTGGTCTGAGAAGCAAGGCCTCACAAAATCTATCCAACGACTTCAACGCCCCATTGGCAAAAGCGGGGCTGGTAGAGAAGAATTTGTGTTTTATCGATTGTGAGAAAACTTTTAATGAAATGGAGAGAACCTGACATTGACCCGCTGTTACTCAAAAAGAACATTCGGAGATGATGTGGGTTGCTTACTCTGCAATCATTCAAGGCCGCGCTTCGACAAAAGGGAAAAACTTCAGCTCGTAATCCGGTTCGGGAAGGTTGTTCATGGACTCTGGAAAACTTCCATGATTCCAATACCAGTCGGCCACATCAAGCATCACCCCGGCGTCCTCTGCATTGAAGGTGTGGCCCCCTTCCCGGAATTTGGCCATGTTGTGCCTCGGCACGCCCAGCAGGTCAAAGACGGGCTGGGCACCCTGGTAAGCCACCTGTGTACCGAAATTATTGGCCCAGACATCCTCATATCCATCGTTGGAAAGGACCACACGGGGGGCGACCAAGGCGCGCATGAAATGTTGGTCAAAGGGCAATGCGTGTTCCCGACCCACGAAACGACGAATGTCCTTGTGCATCCAGAAAAGCCAGCGATTCTCCCGTGTCAAAAGTTCCAGGGTCTCGGCTCCCGCCCGGTAATTGCGGTAAGTGGCCGCACCGCCGCAACCGGATCCGTTGGGCACCACCACCTTGAAACGTAGGTCGGTGGCTCCGGCCAGCAGGGCGGCCTTGCCGGTCCTGGAGTGTCCGGTCACGATGGCCCGTGAGGTATCTATTTCCTCGAGGGTCTGCAAAAAATCCAGAGTCCTTGAGGCGCCCCATGCCCAGGTGGCCAGGCTGCCCCAGTCTAGGTCCGGGTAGGCGGTCTGGACCGGTCCCACCACATCGTGCCCTTCGCGCCCGGGATCGAGCTGCCCGGTATCCACCAGGGCAATGGCATAGCCACGCCGGTTGACCCCGGCCTCGTCGGGATGATCATCGCCGATCTTGACAATCACCGGGAACGGGCCCTTGCCCGTGCGCGGCGTGACCAGCACCACGCGCACGGTGATGTCCTGCCGCGGGCCGGTGGTGAAGATCGCGATACGCCGCAGGCTGTGCTCGGTGGTAGTTGCCTCGTCCACCTCCATGCTGCGCACCTTGATTGCAGGAATCTCATCTGGCATGTGCCCGAACTGGATTGCCAGAATGTCCTCCAGCATTTCCTTGCGTCGCGCATCCCACTGAGCCAGGCGAGTGACCCGTCTACCATCCTTCATCACCAGTGGGTCCGGCAGGGGATCATCGGCAGAAAGCAGACTGGGAGGTTTTTTACCTGACTGACATGCGGTCGAACAGATCAGGATCAAACCCAAGACGAAGGGGCCCAGGAAGTGCCCCTTCCTGAGTGTGTGGCATAGGGTGAAGTCGAACATAAATGAGTGATTTGCAAAAAGCCTAGTGCGTTCCACGGCAAATGCAAGACGGCGATTGATCCCTCTTCACCCACCCCGGGGGCAGCTCAGGGCATCAGCCCGACAGGGTGGTCCACCGGCATAACTAATCTGAAGTGAGGTGATATTGAGCCGGAGAAAGGTGAATGCAGCATTGCAACCATAGAGACTGGGAAAAAAGTAATCAACGCACAGGCCCGCCCACAGGCATTTCCAAGCCCTTTCCAAGCCCTCAAGGCCTTGTTGGCTCAAGGCTTGAACATCTTCCTAGAACAATAGGTAAGAATCCAACAGAGTAACACCACCTACGAAATTTCCACATGCTGCGTTCCCAAATTTCCCGGACCATAGGTCGATTATCATTTTTCGTGCATTGGTGACGGACACAAAAATGGTTCGTCAACGTGAATCTGGCCTTTGAGGTGGAAATAAAGAATCTCCGCGATTTCAGTCATACGCTGAATCAACCAGAATAGGGTGCCACCCCTTCTCGCTTCAGGACCGTTTTATTCGGTTCACATTGTGCTTTTTTGACCACACACCCTCCAGACCTTACAAACCTTAAAAAGAGACTCCTCTTAGATCCAACTCCTAATGGATCTTCAAACTATTCACAATGTATGTTTTACAACACTTTCACTCCTTTCCAAGGTGATCCTTTGAGGCCTTTTTTTGGGATGGTCCACTTTATGCTGATATTACTTGATGAAACATCAATTTGGATTTTTGATCGATATGGATGGGGTGATATACTCCGGAGGACAGCTGATCTCAGGAGCCGCAGATTTTATTGGTGAGCTGCTTGAACAGGACAGGCCTTTCACGTTTCTCACCAACAACAGCCAACGAACACGCAGGGATATCATGACGCGTCTCAATCGTCTGGGCATTCCTGTTCAGGAAAAGCACATCTATACTTGTGCCGATGCCACTGCGACCTACCTGGCACGCCAAAAGCCGGGGGGCACGGCTTATGTGATAGGAGAAGGGGGGTTACTCACAGCCTTGCACGAACAAGGCTTTTCCGTGGTGGACCGTGATCCTGACTTTGTAGTGATTGGCGAATGCCGCACCTTCAATGCGGAGATGATGGAAGCAGCGCTTAATTTGCTGATCGGTGGTGCCAAGTTAATTGCGACGAACCTGGACCCCAATTGTCCAACAGGTCACGGCATGCGACCTGGCTGCGGGGCATTGGTTTCCATGCTGGAACAGGCCTCGGGCAAAAAAGCCTTCAGTGTGGGCAAACCCAGCCCGGTGATGATGCGCGGAGCCAGAAAAGAGCTTTCACTGGATGCTAAGCGTACCGTAATGATTGGAGATACCATGTCCACCGACATCCTGGGTGGACACCAACTTGGCTACTACACCATATTGGTATTAAGCGGCACGACCCATAGTGAGGACCTGGCCTCTTATTCCTATCGGCCAGACACGGTGCTCAATTCGATTGCCGACATTGATGTAAACAAGATCGATGAATTGCTGAGGGAAACCACTTCATGTTCCCAAGAAGAAAGTCAATTCTTCGAGGTCGCCTGATGGCCCTCCTGCCAGCAGTCGACTTTTTTGCTTCGTTTATGGGTCATTTTGATTATTCAAGACTTCTCACTTTTTTTGGACCTTTTTTTCAGGGGGCGGCCAGAGCCAGAGGCATGAAACAAAAAAGCCCCTTCCGGCAAGTGAAGAAGCTTTTTACGTTGAAATAGGTAAAACCCACAGACCACCTGAAATGCCTGCGGTGGATTACTGACCAATAGGTGCCCAGCGCTGGTGCTTGTAACGATTATAAACCCAGACGAAATCTCTGTTCTGAGCATTGCCGCCTGCAAAACCAAATACACCGTTGTTGTTCCCGTTGGAGGCTTTGGTTGCGGCTTCGATCACGCTGTCAGTCACCCAACGATGTGCCTCGGCATGCCCGTCAGCGAATGAAAGAGTACTGCTTGCGCCGTGGAAGATAGCGAAAGGATCGATCCAGCCCGGATTGGGATTCACACTGATGACCCAAGTGCCTAGATTACGACCTCGAGGATCGGCTTCTTCCAAAAATACGATCCCTTCGGATGGACCGTTGATTCCAACAATTTTTTCATAGGCAGGCTGCGGCCCTTTGTTGCTTCCCGGTGTCCCCGAGCCTTGCCAGGCCAGACCATTCATGCCATTGGCTTTGGAATAGCTGTCATAAGCCCAGCCTTTGCCTGGGGTAGCTCGCTTGGTGCGCAGATCTCCGGGGCAATGGTAAGCACCAGTGGCATTGACGTAGCTGTAAAGAGCACCTTTCTGCAATCCATTTTCGACATGGCGCTGGGCTTCTGTCTTGCTCATGCCTTGCCGAGATGCTTGAAAGACTCCCTGATCATTGTAAGGACCAGGCCAGAATCCACCGGCTTGGTTATCAATTTGCCCGGGTCCAGGGACGGTATACAGCATCTTATCTTCGTTGTCGTCTGCATACATGACAAAGCCCAGGATCAGTTGCTTCTGGTTATTCAGACAAGCGGCCCCGGTAGCCTTCAATTTGGCTTTGGAGAGAGCCGGCAACAACATACCTGCCAGGATGGCAATAATTGCGATGACCACCAGTAGCTCGATCAAGGTAAAACCTCGGCGCTGGTTGGAGACAGATTGGGTAAGACGCTGAATTTGCATGAGTGAGAAATGCCTTCGACTGAGCTGACTGTCAAGTTCCTAAAAAGATCGCAATTCTGGAAGTAGGTTCGAATCATCTAAATAAAGAAAGCCTCTCTGAATCTTACCCTGCGGAAGCCTCAGTTAACCAGTTTTCCAGCAGACCTCTTACGAGAAGCTTGTTCGTTTACATCTGACGCTACATTGGGAATAATCCGTACATGGATGCGGGCGCAGCAGACAAGAAAAGCATTGGAAAGAACCTTCCCCCGAGGAGGCTCTCATTCCTTTGGGTGATTTCCTTGGCAAATGGTCTCACACTGATCCTGCTGACTTTTTTACCCTCTCTCTCATTGCACCTTTCAGCCGATACAGCTACTCCCCCACGGGGGCCGCTCTCGCCGTCGGTTCATGACTATGAACTTCAGGACATCCATTTGGAACGAATTCATTTCGCCTCCAATCCTCCTTCTCATCCTCTGACTTTTAAAGTGGATCATCGGCAGAAGCTATGGGTTGTTGATCAATTGAAACCTGCGATCAATCTGGTCCAGAGCAGGATAAAATCCGGTCAAACTTCACCCGAAAAACGTTTTCAAATCGTTATCTACGAGGATCTGGATGGAAAGGAAGGTTATGAAACCGCACGTATTTTCATTGAATGGACAGAAAAGCACTCCGACCTTTTGAAACCTGTCATTTTTGTCGATGAAGGTTTGGTTTATCTTGGAACGGCATCAGGTCTCACTGTAATTCATGATATTGATCAAGATGGAAAGGCAGATCTCAAGCGTGATTTGATATCAGAAGCAGAATATGTAAAGGGACATTCACCGCTAAATGTGACCGCCATCACAAAAGGACCTTTCGGCTGGATCTTTTTTACAAGTTTCGATCATGATCTGGGTCATTTAGAATTATCGCCATCAGACTCAGGCTACCCGGCTTCAGCCATTTTTAAATGTCTCCCTGACGGATCAAGCATTCAAAAAATAGCAACCGGCTTGAATCATCCGGAAGATTTGATCTTCGATGCTTATGGAAATTTATTCACAAGCGATGAAGGCAAAGAAACCACCAGAAAACCCAGATTTATCTATGTCACCCAAGGAGCAGATTACGGTTATCGAAAGCCGGATCATCAAGAACCCAAGGTATCACCCCTCCTGACCTACCGTTCAGAGGCACTCCCTCAAGGCATGGATATTCAAAGGCCATTCCAACACATTGAGATCCTGCCCCCGGGCAGATCAAAGCAAAGCTCAAGCCAACGCTTCATTGCATCCGTATCAGGGAAATTATCGAAAGAAATCCACGCGTTTTCACTGATCATGAAGAGCGGATCCTTCCAGCTGACAAAACTGAATCAATGGAACCTGAACACATCGCCCAACGAAATGAGCTTGGGGCCTGATGGCAAGCTATACATGACACAGCTGATCAACACCCCGGACTCAAACCAAACCCCTGGGATTTATAAAATCATCCTCCCTTCGGAAAGACATGTCCCATCATCTATTCATACTGCGTCCATACTCCGCGCTGATTTGAGCAAGAAAACAACTACGCGCTTAATTCACTTATTCCAGCACCCTGATCATAGAGTCCGCACCAAGGCTCAAACGGCTCTTGTGAAGCGCGGCTCCAGCACCTTGAGAGCCCTGACTCAGGCGGCAAAAGATCCATACAATGCAATGTCAAGACTTCACGCCATTTGGGCGGTTGGTCAGCTATCGGAATATGACAGGGAAATTGCCGGAAGAAATGATATTCAAGCCTGGTTGAATGATTTGATGAAAGATCCCTCCTCCGAGATCCGTGCGCAGGCCGCCGTCTTGGCTGCTCGCATGGGTGATGCCTCCATGCACCGAGTGCTCGTCGAACGCATGAAAGACCCATCCGAGCGGGTGCGGCAAATGGCCGTGACCGCTGCAGGCAAACTGAAACTGAATGGAGTATTGGAGACGGTAATCGAATTCATTGCGGCCCCAGACAATCAACATCCATTACTTCAACAGGCTGCCTTTGTGGCCATGGCAGACGCATGCTCGGAAGATGCGCTCTCAACATTGGCAGTCCATCATAACCCCAAAGTCCGAAGGTCGGGCAACTTGGCTTTACGCAGACAAAAATCCAATCAAACAGCAAGATTCATTAACGACGATTCGTACGATATTATGATTGAAGCCGCGCAGTCTATTCACAATACACCCATTCAAAATGCTTTACCCCAGTTGGCCCGACTTCATGAAAACAGAAAGGTTTGGATCAAGAAATTTGAGAGTGAAAACGAGGATACTGAATCATTATCAGCCGACGCGATCGAGATGCTTTACTATGTTTATCACGCCAATTTCATTCTGGGAAAAGCAGAACACTTGAAAACCATTGTGTCTGCGGCAGGCGATCAGGCCTTACCTGGATCCATCCGTAGGATGTGTCTGCAATGGGTCAGGTCCTGGGTGAGTAACAAGACATCAGGAGACAGTCCGGATGAGACGCACAATCGAAGCGCAAGCAAAACAATCCTGAAACAAGCTGCAGAAGAGTGGTTAACAAGCTCGGATACAGGGCAGCAGGAGATCATGCTTGGATACCTTGAGGCATTTGGATGGAACGAGTTCAAACCCGCTGTTGCATCTCTTTTCAGAACATTCAATGCAAAGCCTGAGACGCGGGCATCAGCTCTGAAGCTGCTGTTCCATTGGGAACCTGAGCATATCGCCCCTTACCTGAATGAAGCATTGATTTCAAACAGTGCCTTTTTGAGAAAGGAAGCCGTCTTGATCCAGGCAAAGATGGATCCAACAGATGCCGTAGCTCATTGGACAGAGCGACTGGAATTCGGCGAAATCAAGGAACGACAGGAAGCGTTGAAGGAATTGGGAAGTTTACTCGACCGACGTGTTGATGCTGTCCTCCTTCACTGGCTGGAGCGGGCATTACAGGATAAGTTGCCATCAGGTTTGAGTCAGCACCTCCAGCAAGCCGCCACGCAGAGGACAGCGCCTGCTGTCAAAAAATCATTGAAACAATGGCAAACGGCCAATCGGATCTCCCCCAAAAAGCAATGAATATCCGAACAAAAAAGAAAGCTGCAGAAATCGCATGGTTCAGCGCTTTATGCTCCGATGATTACCATTTCCTTGGCGTTCCCGAGGGACATTTGAGGAGCAGTTTTGAACATTGCAAATCGATCGTTCAAAAAGCTGATCACAAGGGTTTCCAAAACATACTGTTGCCTTCTTCATACCAGGTGGGGCAGGACACGCTTACATTTGCCGCTGCGATGGCTGAACAAACCCGACAGATTCAACTGCTCGCGGCCATTCGGTGCGGTGAAGTTCACCCCCCAATGCTCGCGAGAACTATCAGCACACTGGATCATATGTTAAAAGGTCGCCTGACACTCAATATTATCTCTTCAGATCTGCCTGGAACCAGACTGGATTCAACTAGTCGCTATCGCAGATCATCAGAGGTTATCCAGATACTGAAACAGGCCTGGACTCAGGACCATATTGATTTCAGGGGCGACTTTTACCAAATTGAATTGCCCAGTGATCCAGTCAAACCCTACCAACAGCAAGGAGGCCCCCTGCTCTATTTTGGAGGCTATTCAGAAGCAGCGCGCGAGCTGTGCGCGCAATTCTGTGATGTTTATTTACTGTGGCCGGACAAAGAGCAAGGGTTGATTCAATCCATGCAGAAAGTTGTCGGTCGCGCAGAAACACATGGACGAACAATCGATTTCGGACTCCGCATTCACGTCATCGTAAGAGAAACTGAAGCGGAGGCCAGATCAGCTGCACAACATCTTGTATCCCGACTCGATCCCGACAAGGGAAATGCCATCAAGCATCGTGCACAGGATTCAAAATCAGCCGGTGTGCTTACTCAGGATGAACTCCGCAGTCAAGCAGATGAGGAGGGCTACATCGAGTCCTCCTTATGGACAGGCATTGGGAGAGCCAGGTCAGGTTGCGCCTCTGCCATTGTGGGAAACCCTGATCAGGTAAGAGACAAGTTGGAACGTTATATCGACATGGGCTTCAGATCGTTCGTTCTTTCCGGATACCCCCACTTGGATGAATGTGACCTTTTTGCAAAGTACGTTCTGCCAGACTTGAAGACCTGTCGGCTTCCAGAGGTTCAACAAAGGGTTCCAACAGAGACTCCGGCTACTCCACTGACTCACGGTCCCAGATCGTAACTTCGATCAGGGTTTTTCTTCAATGAAATGCACTTGATTCAGTGACAGATTTTCAATCTCCTGATGGTTTCCACCAGGCCAGATGATTTCGAGAGACTCCAGACTTTCGGCCTGACCAAGCCCCAAAGTCACGGTCAGTTCAGATTGAGACAAATAACTACGCGTCGGCATGACCTGACGCCAGATTTGTTGACCACTCACACGCGCATGCACCCAGGCACCGATGGCGGAACGATTGCTTGATTTCCCCATCAGGCGGAGACGAACCCATTTGTGATCCAGCGTATTTTCATTTCGCAGAAGAATCGGTGCTGCATTGACTTGCGACATGATCACATCAAGATCTCCGTCGCCATCAATATCAGCAAATGCAGACCCTCGGCCTACAATGGGTTTGAATAGATCCGATCCAGATTGCTCACTGGTGACCTTCAGAAAACGACATCCATGATCAGGCCCTGAATTCCAGAAAAGATGAGCCGATTGCTGGTATTCCTGACTCTCCTGAATCTGATGAATTTCTTCCTCCAGATGCCCGTTGGTCGTCAACATGTCCTGCCAACCATCGAGGTCATAGTCAAAAAAGAACAATCCAAACTTGAGGGCCAATCGGCTGGCAGGCCCGATACCCGCCGGAACAGCCTCATCCGTGAATATCAAATTAGAAGATCCTCCTACATAGAGAGCTGTCATTTCATTGGCAAAATTAGCAATACCAATCCCCAGCGCGTTGTCCTCACGAAAACGGGCAGAGTCAATCCCCATGGCGCCTCGAGCCTTCCCATAACTATCGAAGGCAATCCCCGTCATGGAGCCGATTTCTTTGAAACTACCGTCCTTCTGATTTTCAAACACGAAATTCTGAACCGTATCATTTGCGACAACAAGGTCCATCCAGCCATCTGCATTGATATCAACAGGGGCAACGCCAAGAGACTTGGCAACGGGACCTTGAGTAGCCGGATTCCTCATCTGAACTCCGCTTGAGTCTGAAATGTCCGTAAAATTGCCATTTCCGTCATTTTGATAAAGAACAGGGAAGGTTCCCTGAAAATTCATTGGCTGCCCATAGGCACGACCGATACCAGTCAGGGTAGCACCTTGCTCGAAATCTATGTCTGGAGACCATTGAACGTAATTCCCCACGAACAAATCCAGATCCCCGTCATTTTCGAGATCAAACCAGGAGGCACAAGTGCTCCACGATGAGGCTTCACCTCCCACACCCGATGCTTCTGTCACATCTTTGAATGTGCCGTCACCATTATTCTTGAGCAATCGATTCTGGTAAACGGAAGTGATGAAAAGATCGGGCCAACCGTTGTTGTCGAAGTCACCGACAGCGACGCCCATGCCGTAATCAGAATAGGTGATGCCCGCTGCCTGTGTTACATCTTTGAAACGCCCCTCCCCGTCATTTTCAAACAAGGCATGTGTGGTCGATTCGATGCCGTTAACCGAATGATCGGGCCATGGTGTTCCGTTGACAAAAAAAAGGTCCGGAGCACCATCCTGATTGTAGTCAAAAAAAGCGACTCCACCCCCCATCGTTTCAGGCAGGAGTTTGTCACCATAGGCACCGTTGAGATGTTTGAATTCAATGCCGGACTCACGGGTGATGTCCTGGAAAAAAACCTGAGGTAAGGAAACGGATGACTGCACGGATATTTCCGGTACTGATATTTCAGTGATCTGTTCTTCCACCTTCACCGGGGCTCGATTTTTCCACCACCACAGGCAAGCTCCAAGCGCAATGAATACTGCAAGAAGAATCAACGAGCCCTTGAAGGCCTTTCCGATAACGGCGTCATTCTCGACATCGTGATCTTGCTCATGCTGCTGCCGATCTTCGCTCATCAAATCAGCTTAGCAGTAGCAGGTCCAGAAAGCGATCCGCTAAACTCAATCTTCAACGAAATTGACATATCCAATAAACATTTCCTCCCATGACTGTTCCCCAAAACGAACGGTATCGTTGGGTCCAGGATTGTATCTATTCTGTGCGGTGTTATCAAACCACCCCTCGCATATCAAACGTGTTCCTGGTGGAATTTGCTTGGGGGTATCGAATCTGTAAAGAGCTTGCCAATCAAAGAAATACGCAGGGACGTTGAGTATTATTTCAGAGGTACCGTTTGGATATTGGAGAGTGAATTTGGAGCTCGCACCACGGTAGTGCATGTGGGGACTCAATTCATAAATGGTGGATGCGCGGTCAAATGACTTCGTTGCACGCACATGAACATCCCGACTTCTTGGAGGGATACGGAATTTTGTATCATAGGCGGAACTCGTGATGAGTTCTTTTTCAGGTGGTGAATCTGATAGATAAAATCCAAGTTTGGTTACATCAGTCGACACCTTACCGCTAACCGTATAATGCATCTGGAATACAAGAAGGTCTGATTTATCGAGTCGCTTGGCGGTTCCATCAGGAAAAGCAACTTGCTCCATCCCCGGCACATAACCGGCAAAAAAGCCATTCAATCCACCACGATCCTTCAACAATTCCAAGAAAGAACCTTTGAAGACAAGGCAGTGATGCACCACTGAGCGATTTCCTGGACTGACGGAAACAGCACGCAGCCACACATCCTCACCAAAGGGGTTGTCGGCAAAAAGATATCGGTAGTCCACTGAACCCTGAGCTGGCACGTCCTGCAGCGGAATGGAAACAATGGCATCAGGCTTCCCTAGGGGCCAATCAGAGTGTTCTGGCATCGGTTCTTCAGCGAGGGGATCAAATCCCTCTCCCCTTGGAGAACCGCGGTCAATCCAATCGACAAGCATGGATATTTCATCGCCTGTCATGGATTTCGAATTGGAGAATGCACTGTATTTTGGGTCGGCATGCCAGGGTGGCATTTCACCGGCAAGGACAGCCGATTTGATCAATCCTGAAAACTCGTCGATCACATCGAAACTGGTCATCGCCCACGGGGCTATGTTTCCTGGCGTGTGGCATGGAAAACAATGCGATTTGAGTAAAGGCGCAATGTGGTTGCTGTATGTCGCTTCCATCACTGGTTTTGTGCCGGTCATTTCGCCGAATGGTGCAAGACTTGCCACGCTGGGCACCTGGTCGTTCAACAACTCGTTCACAGCATTCATCAGAGGGTATGTCGTCTCCAGTCCAACGCCGGTGTCCACCGAAAGCTCCACTGGACCTCGATATGCAATGGACCAATCGGCTGTGCTGATCAGCACAGCCTCAGGAACTTCGCCGGAGGAGAGTGTTCGGGTAACGGCTTGTGTGGTGTCCTGCAGAACAGGCAAGCTTTCAGGAAGATTGCCCCATGCACTCTTCAATTGCTCACGTTGCTCATGGTTTGAAAGAAGCACTGCCCAGGTGAGGATCTGACCGGATTCCGAATTGGATTGAAGCTCGATGAGGGAGTCACTCCAAGTATCGATCAACTCTTTTTGATTTCCAGCCAGAAAAACAACAATTCCCTTGGCTGGCCAGTTGTAATAGAGCTCGTGTGCCTTGCCATTAAAATCCAACAAACGAAAATTACTAACCTCTGGGCGGGGAGCTTCTAATAATTTGCGTAACCTGAAGAATTTTGCGCTCTTATCTCCACAAATCGGATCGACGAAACGTTTTGGTTGAGCAGCATTACCGCGAAACTGCATCAAGGGAGCCCACTTCTCGCCCTCCATCAGTTGGGCCTGAGTTTCCAGAATGTAATCTTCACTCGAATCAGTGTTCAGTTCCAGCTCGATGGTATCGCCAAGCGGAGCAATACGGAGAGAGCCATTGCTCTGAGCGCTCATCTCGTTGGAGAAGAGGAGCGAGAACATAAAAGCTGATGCAGGCAGTAACTTGATTTGGTTGAGAAGCTTCATGGTTGGTGATTTAAAGTCTAATTTGAAATATCAATGTAGCCCGAAGCGCGAGGTTCTCAAGTGGAAAGTGAGGCGATAGAGGGAATAATTGGGAGTGATGATGTGGCTGAAAATTCAAATAACATAAACAGTTCATTTGGAGATATCTGTATTATCTTTAAAACATTTGAAAGCACCAAGAGCAGCCATGACTTTTTGTATTTTTGAGCATTTAGTCAGAATATTCCAAAAACACCTCAAAATCGCCCTTGCTTTTATCACCTTTTTAGTCCGGTCAGCGTTCTCATCAGTGATTCATTTGGGCAACCCTGTGATAGATAAATAGCAATTGAGCGAAGATAAAGAGTAGATCTTATCTTTAGGATCATTGTGTGAGTGAAATAAAAAATGGAAATCAAATCTTCTCCTGGCCAGATGATTGGGTCGTGGAGGTTCGCCGACGTTCTCAGAAAAACAGGAAAGCACATTCACGATTGAAATATCCCTGGCTACGCTACCGTGATGGCAAAACGATCGTCGTCGTGGAGGAAATTATCGATAGCGATTAACCATTTTAGAAGGGAATTGCTAGCATGACCTATAATTCGACGTTTCGAAAGGGGGCGGTATGGGAGAATGGCGAAGATCGTCATCGCCTTTCAGGACCATGGGAATCACTCATAACTGAGTGTCAAATGGTTGGAAAATTACAGGCTCTCGTTCAAAATCAAGCCTCACAATTGACTTCTGATGGTTACCTCCTCACTAATGGATCCGGTTCAATCAATCAGCTTTCACATTTGCAATTGACGCGACTGACTTTGGATTACAGTCAGTGGGATCAGGTATTTGGATCAGCTGCATCAGGTCAGGCGCGACTGACTGTTTTCAATAAAAGGAGGGTGAAAGATTTTTGTATTACTGCTCTTAATGATGAGAAAACGGATAAACTTCGACAAATCTTCAGAAAATTCTGCACCAATAAAATAAATCCTTACAACTATTCCAGCCCCTGGCCCGAAAAACTCACCAAATGGAAAGAGGAAACACTTGCGCGTTATAAACGATTGACTCAATCAGACAAAGGCTTCGTAGCAGAAAGTGGCGCTCTTTACAATCTGCTGACTGGCGTCATCAAAGAAGAGATACCACTTCGTATTTATGTAGCTGGTGACACGGCCTCCTTGGAAATAAAGGTCAACCTTTCTGAGGCTGGGCATAAAAACAGCATTGTCTGGTCATGCAATACCACCAGTTTAATCAAACTGGATTTAAATGCATTAGGCAAAGGATGGATCGTTTCAAATAGCTGTATTTGCTGCGGAAAAAATATTTATTCGCTGGAGTTTTACAGCTCAAGTGGTCAGGTTCAGCTGATACTTAAGAATACGGAAGAACATCTCGAGGAGGCATGGCAATCCTTGCTGACATCGCTCTGCACAACTTGTCATGGGAAATCGTGACAAGGGGAAAGAAAACCGCTTAATCCTCGCTCGACCGTGTTGAAAACGAACGGTTCACATCGCGCGGATAGCCCACCTTCACAGCGAAACATGAAATGGATGCCATGAATGGTCATGGTCGTTTTGTTTTTTTACTGACTTTGAAAAACCTTTAAATCTATCCCCTTCCTGGTCCCCAAAGTATCAACTTTACAAGCTCGTCAAAGACGCTGAAATGGTGAAAGGTTAATCGACTAATCATATGAAAAAATTGACCTCCAAGGAAGAAGACACTAGGATGGATAAGTGTTAATCGACTAATCCATATGAAAAAATTGACCTCCAAGGAAGCCTTCACCTTGATCGAGCTGCTGGTGGTCATCGCCATCATCGCCATCCTTGCAGGCATGCTGCTTCCTGCTCTGGGGAGGGCAAAAGACAAGGGTAAAACCATTGCCTGCAACAACAACCTGCGTCAACTCATACTGGCAGCTATCATGTATGATGAGGATAACGAGCGCCTGCCGATAGGCTGGAGTCCACCTCATAATCTCTGGTATCGGCAATTGCAACCTTACCTGGGGAGGGGAACCAATGTTTCAGGAAGGGGTGCTTTTATCTGCCCTTCAAGCCTACAGAAGGACGAGCGAGGTGTCATGCGACCTGGAGGTTTCTGGGGGTTCCTCGCTTACGCACAAAACAGCCGTGTCAATCTGGGGCGCAGCGACATCGGAATGCGCAACGTTCAGGACCCCACGGGAACCCTTCTTTATGCAGACACCGATGGATGGGATTCATGCCTTTACGCTGACGAAGATGGCACCGCCAATGTGCTCTACCGACATAGTGGAGGTTCAGAATATAGCTCGGGCACAGGAAGATTGACTGCCCGCAGTAATCGCGAGGTTATTTTTGGAAAGGCGAATGCGTGCTTCATGGATGGACACGTTGAAACCATTGACAAGGCTCCCAGAGAAATATTCACCTTGGAACTCGAAACACCCCGAGCAGAGAAAACCAACCGCTAAGTGCATACGATCCTTCTTACTCTCTGCCTCTTGCTTGGGCTGTGCGCCTGGTCTATCAGAGTAAAACGGCCCCGTGTAAGTCAAATGGGCATGGCATTGAGCCTCGTCGGATGTCTAAGCCTGACGATCTGGCAGGCCACTCAATCACTGGGATCCGGAAATGTAGAGCGATCACACCGAGGTCAGGCATCCATTGCTTATGTGCTGGCCCACGAATTCCTGGCACAGACCACTCATCGCAATGGTGAGATTGTTCTGCTGTTTCCGCCTGAGTCTGAAGCACCAGTTGCCGCCTTGGACTCGTTTTATGAAGGTTTTGCGAGGGTCATGTCTCGATTTCGTAGCATTAAACTGCGTGAGGTAACCATACCCACAACCCGCAGGGATTGTGAAGAAGGTCGCCTGGACAGGGAAACCTTCGAGAAAAACCTCCCAGCGACATCCGATATTCTGGCCTTTGTTTCATGGGTCGGTTTCCCCGAAGAAGGCGAAGGCATGTCCGTTTTCAGCGGAGCCGAACCACCTCCTTTTTTCATTTATGATCCGTCGAATGCAGCACACTGGAAATCCGCCATGGAAGCAGGTTTTGTCGGAGCCGTGGCCCGACAAAAAACATCCAGCAAAAACGCTACGCCTCAGTCAGAGCCGGATACACCCAGGCAATTTTTTGACAACAGCTACCAATTGATCACGCATACAGCGCATTTGGATCAGGGAGCTCAATGAACCAAGGGGGCAAGAAGTCCACCAGCGATGCGTGGACGGATGGAGAAAGGAATCTTCCAGTCAGTTCGATCGAACTGCAATTTCGTCCACTTTGGAGCGGCCTCAATCGATGACTCAAATCCGTTCATTTGAAAACGGCATGGCATATGCTTTTTATCAAATATGAGCGGAATGAATCATGTAAGTATTGTTCAATACAAGTATTCTGCGGATAGAATGCAGCGCCGATTTTATCAACGTCTTTGCTGGATTCCTCTGGCCCTGATCATTTGCAGTATCTTTAAGTCCACACTGCAGGCAGGCCCATGGTCTGAGAGTTCACCCATGGCTTGGAGTGATTTCGAAGGGAATCCCCCTCCACTTTCTCCCACCCCCTCAGAAAACTACGATGCTTTTGTTTACACAGAGATCCATTGGAATTTCTCGTGGGATGTTTCTACCAGAACGCTCGAATACGAAGCTCAGGCTGTCTTCATTCATTCGGTTTCATGGGTTCGCCCCAATATGGCTTCCCCTTTTTTACTGACACATGAGGCAGCTCACTTTGACTTTGCCGAAATCCACGCACGCAGGTTGAAGCGACGGGTTTCTGAGTCATTGGCTTTGAAGGAACTCCTTCGAAGATGTGACGTATCTGAGTTTGAAATCGACACATTGCTGACTCAGTTTCATGCGGAGGAAATCAGTGAGCTGAACTTCAGTAATGAATTCTACGACTTCCAGACGGATCACGGCCAAAACATGACTGCACAAAATGCATTCACAAACGGTTCCATACCTGATGAACTGTCAGGATTGAATGCTTTCTCCGATCCGAACATCACGATCACTGTCGAAAACGAGGGAGCCAAACCCATTCCAGGCGATTACGAAGGTTCATTGAGCTACACTTTGCAGGTTGGTTCTCCCGCGGCATTTTTTGGAGAGTGGCAATGGACCCTTCAAGGGCAGTGGCAATTTTCTTTCACAGCGGATGAAACAAGCGGGATGGCCAGCTGGTTTCATCAGACGGCAAACCTTGATTATTCCGGACATTTACTGAATGTCACAATGCCAACTGTTCCTGCGTTTCCTTCCATCGATGTGTCGATCGAAGGCGATGCGTCGGGGGACCATTTCTGGATGAATTTTTCAGGCACTGCATCCGATTTGATTCCCAGTCATGAGTTGACGTTCAAGCCAGTTTCCATACCGCTTATTCCCATGCTCAACCCCGGGAATACGACGATCGATTTTGCCAACGGAGCCGCGATTGCACTTGGACACTGGATGAAGGAATATGGCAACACCAATCTCATGATGAAAGCCCCTGTCACTTGCCCGGACCAAACCATCCACTACGAATTCTCAATCGATGACGATCAACTTCTAATCATGGATTGGGTACTTACACGTGTTGCTGACTCTCAGGGCGGAATGGGTGCAGGAGGGTCAGGGGCAGGTGGAATCGGAGCGGGAACATTGCCCATATCGGGCATGGAGTATCATCCAGACACAGGCATGGTAAACCTCCTTTGGACTGCAGCCGCGGCAGGAGAAAATTATTCAATCGAAGCCTCCGAGGATCTGCTCAACTGGACAGCGATAGGAGGAGTCAGCTCTGACTCTCCCGGCACCGTCATTTTTGAGTATGACACACACGCTTCATCGTCGGCGTTTCAGTTCTTCCGCATCTTGCCCGATACCCACTGAGGCCATGATGGCATGCTTCAGCAGCCGCTACCTCACCACGCACCAATCAATGGACTTCTCCCCAAGGAACATCCAGTCGGTCAAAATGCTTCATCAAGTCGTGATCACTTCCCTCCAGGCGCGGAGTCGGTGAAAGCCTTGATGGAGGTGAATCTTTACCAGTAAGTGGTTCAAGTGGATCGTAGATGCTCAAGACCGCGACTGTGATGACGACGAAAAGTATGGTGCTTGTAATGGTGCTCATGATCTTCACAAGGGTCTGATCAACGACATGATGCATAACGCTGATATCATACCGTTTTCTTTGTTGAGAAAAGATCGCCTCGAAACCCTGGATTTAATCTTAATCGGGGATTGTTTTAAGGGAAGCAGGCTGCTCAATGGGATTTTGAAGCTTGTGATGGACTCTCATGAAATCCCACGGCACATAAGCTCTTTGTTCCGTCAACCGGGATGTGGATCTGGACAGGGGACCAAGGCGGATTGGAAAAGATTCATCCTAAGATCCGAACTACGCCTCTTGCTCTGAAGGATCTTGAGTACTACCCACAGCATGATCTTACGCACAAGAATTCTCACTAAAGCTCGGCCAGAAGGTCTACGGTTGGTAGATTAACCAGCATGCTTCCGCTGCTTGGAGGGGAGTTTTCTTGAGCAGTTTTAACGCCGACTACTCAAGCAAGTTCAAACGGTAGTCTTGCCTCTGGAAAAGCACTTCTCGCCAATGAGGAGTAATGCCACCATGATGACTGGAGTCCTCATTATTGAAATATCATCCATCCCGTGAATATCTCAAGTATGTTTCCCGGCTTCCCTGATTAGTGGCTGTGGAGCGGGGATGGCAGCATGTCGGCTTTCTTCACGCAAGAATGTTCCGCACTATCCGGGCTGGTTCCGTGCCGGTTAATTTCTGTTCCAATCCCTGAAACGGGAACCTGAAACGATTGTGATCAATGCCCATGCAGTGGAGAATGGTGGCGTTCAGATCGTTAACGTGTACCGGGTTTTCCACCACATTATAGCTGAAATCATCAGTCTCACCATAGCTGGCGCCGGCTTTGATGCCTCCACCGGCCATCCACATGCAGAAATTCCTTGGGTGGTGGTCACGTCCATAGTCTTCTCTGCTTAGCTTGCCCTGGCAATACACCGTGCGTCCGAATTCACCTCCAAAAACAACCAGTGTATCATCCAGGAGCCCCCGCTGATTCAAATCGGTGATCAGTGCCGCTGTTGGTTGATCTACATCCATGCATTGCCCCTTCATCAGCCTGGGCAGGTCACTGTGCTGATCCCATCCGCGATGCAGGATCTTGATGACCCTTACCCCACGTTCCACCAGTCTTCGGGAAAGGAGGGCGCTATGGGCATACGTGCCCGGTTTCTGAACGTTGGGGCCATACATGTCGAGGGTCGCCTGGCTCTCCCCTGAGAGGTCGGTAAGGTCTGGTACGCTTGCCTGCATCCTGAACGCCATTTCATATTGGGCCATGCGGGTTTGAGTTTCGGGATCAGCAAAACGTTCCATTGTTTTTTGATTTAGGCGGTTCAGGGCATCCAACATCACGCGGCGGTCTGTTGAGGAGACCCCTGGTGGATTTTTAACGAAGAGCACTGGATCGCCCACGCCCCGAAGGGCCACGCCATCAAACTTGGTCGAAAGAAAACCACTGCTCCACATCCGGGTGAACAGGGCCTGAGCCTGGCTGTCCTTGGGGAAGGTGGGTGTGAACACGACAAAGGCTGGAAGATTGTCGCATGCGCTGCCGAGTCCATAGGTGAGCCAGGATCCCAGGCTGGGTTTGCCGGGTATTTCGCTGCCACTCATGACAAAGGTGCAGGCAGGGTCATGATTGATGGCGTCCGTGGTCACGGATTTAACCATACATATGTGGTCGGCAATCCCCTGCATGTGCGGCACCAGATCGCTCATCCAGATGCCGCTGGCTCCGCATTGCCTGAAGGCAAACTTGCTGGGGGCCACCGGAAATCGTTTCTGGCCGCTCGTCATGGTGGTGATCCGTTGCCCGTTTCGGATGGAATCCGGTAGTTCAGTGTCGAAGACCTTCTTAAGTCCCGGTTTGTGATCGAAGAGATCCAGCTGGGAGGGAGCTCCATTCATATGGAGATAGATAAGGCGCTTGGCACGCGGTGCGAAATGTGGGAAACCCGGCAAGGCTGGATGGATGTGGTTTCGGGCCTTGTTTCCCTCTGCGTTACCCATGAGGCCGGCCAGGGCGATACCCCCGACCTTCAATCCGGCTCCCTTGAAAAATTGTCGCCGTGTCCATTCTTGATGGTATTGAAGTATTGGATCCATGTTAGTTTTTATTCACACTTTCATCGAGGTTCAGCAGCAGGTTGGCAATCAGGGTATGGGCAGCCATTTCCACAGCGTCCTTATCCCGAACCGAGGGAGTTTCTCCGTAGCTCACGAGTGCCTTGGCTGCCTCAGGATTGCCGAGGTATCGGTGACGATGCTGTTGCAGGGTGCCCAGGATGGTCTGGAGTTCTTCTGAATCCGGATGGCGGGCAGTCATCACCCGCCACATCCATGAAAGTCGCGCTTCATCCGAGTCGCCACCTTCGAGGAACGCACGCGCTGCCAGGTGTCTTGCCGCTTCGACATGCTGGATATCGTTCATGAGTTGGAGAGCCTGCAGGGGTGTGTTGCTCCTTCCCCTCAGTGAACAGCTTTGTTCCCGGTTGGGCGCGTCAAAGGTAGCCATAAAGGGTGGAGGAGCGGTACGCTTGAAAAAAGTGTAGAGGCTTCGACGGTACAGGTCCCTGCCCGTTCCCTGTTTGTAGTGTCGGGTGTTGCTGCCGCCAAAGGCCACTGGTTCCCAAATATTGGGGGGTTGATAAGGAAAGACACCTTTTCCGCCCAACTTGGAGGTCAGCAGACCGCTGACAAACAGAGCCTGGTCCCGTACGACTTCTGCATCCAACCGTAAACGCGGGCCCCTGGCCATGAGTCGGTTGTCGGGATCCTCACGAAGCATCTCCGGAGTGCCCCTCGAGTGTCGGCGATACGCGTCACTGCGCACAACGCGCTTGATCATGCGCTGAATGTTCCATCCATCTTCCACCAACTGAACAGAGAGCCAGTCCAGCAGTTCGGGGTGACTGGGTAATGAGCCTTGTGTACCAAAGTCCCCGCTGGATGCGACCAGTCCCGTGCCAAAGAACTGTTGCCAGATCCGGTTGACCACGACACGTCCTGTCAGCGGATGTTCTCCGCTGACCAGCCAGTGTGCCAGGTCGAGTCGGTTGTAATCCCTCTCGGATGGCTTTTCGGGAAGTGGGGGGAGAAAGGCAGGTACGTTGCGGGTGACCCTCGCTCCAGGGCGATCGTAAGCCCCGCGTTCCATCACAAAACTTTCGCGTGGCTTTGGCAGATCTGCCATGACAAAGGTGAGGGGGATTTGGCTCAGAAGGGATTTCTTTTTATCCTGAAGAGTTTTCTTTTGCGCCTCGAGTTTCTTTTTCTCTTCCTCTGCCGTGATGTCCGTGATCCTTGACTGTACCACCTTGATCTTTGCCTCTATCTCGTCCAGTTGCCTTTCCTGTTCTGGTGTTGAAAGTCTCAGGATCGGAGGGGTATCCATCTTGTTACCGTCCAGCGCCGGATCTGCAGCACTGTGAAAAAAGGCGTACAATGAATAGTATTCCTTGATGGTCAGGGGATCAAATTTATGGTCATGGCATGTGGCGCAGCCGGCCGTGAGCCCCATCCAGACTTCCACGGAGGTGTTGGTACGGTCAACGGCGTTGCGAAAAACCCATTCCTCCGTGATGCTGCCACCTTCGCCAGTGGATACGTTGCAACGATTGAACCCGGAGGCAATATGTTGTTCACGGTTTGGTTGAGGCAGGAGATCTCCTGCGAGTTGCCAGAGAGTGAAGGTGTCAAATGGTAGGTTTGCATTGAAGGCACGGACTACCCAGTCACGGTAGGGCCACATGGAACGTTCGTTATCCAGGTGAAGGCCATGGGTATCAGCGTAGCGAGCGAGATCAAGCCATTGACGTGCCATATGTTCCCCGTAGGTGGCGCGGTGCATGAGTTCGTCAACCAGGCTGTCGTAAGCCGTGGGGGATGTATCATCCAGGAAGGCATCAACCTCTTCCGGGGTCGGTGGCAATCCGGTCAGATCCAGTGTCACGCGACGAATGAGTGTTTCCTTGTCCGCTGGCCCGGTGGGGAGCAGTCCAGCCTCCTTCAGACGCGCATTGATAAAGGCATCCACGGGATGATTCATAGGGTCCACACCCGGCACGGAGGGCTTCACGGGGGCAATGAAGGACCAGTGCGATTCGTAGGGTGCTCCCTGTTGGATCCAACGTTTGAAGATTGCCTTTTCATCCGGGCTCATTCCCTGATGAGATTCCGGCGGGGGCATTCTTTCCTCATCGTCCGTGGAGATGATCCGCAGCCACGCGAGGCTCTCTGCTGGTTTTCCGGGGAGAATTGCCTGTTGCCCTTCTGAGGATGCAAAGGCTCCATCGGGAATATCGAGTCGCAGATCGGCTTTCCTTTTTTTTACATCCAATCCGTGGCAGTTGAAACAGTGGCGGGAAAGGATTGGGCGAATATCGCGGTTGAATCGCAAAGTTTCTTGTGGCTTGGAGGATGTTTCGGCGATTCCTTTTTCGCATGGCACCAGTAGAATCATGGAACCCAGCAACACGGTTGCCATCATACGGCCTGTATTGAGGATGGAAGATACGTTCATAGCCATGTCTTGATCATAATTTCAAGGGACAGCACGCCAAGTTTAAATCGAGGTGATTTTTCATTTGGATAATTTTATGTGAGTTCGAATCCAGACATCAATTTACCATCCATTGTGACGTGGGGCTGGGCCCTCTGCCGTGATTGGCTGCATTGCCTGAGCCTTGCACCATGGCCCGGGATTGGAAGAAAAGGCTTTCAGGGAAACGTAGGACTCCTTTTTTAAAACTCAGATCATACCCAGTAAAAACATGATCAGACATGCAGATGATTGGCTGAAAAGAAACGGGGACCTTTCAGGTATCCTCACACAATGGAGCCACAAGGTTACATGGAAAAGGACCCTCGGATAATCTGGGTCTTCGCTTTTTAATCAGGGGAATCCATCATGCCCCAAGAACAAATACCCAAAAGAAATGCTCTGACTGCCTTCCGCCCTGACTCAGCGCCGCATCACAAGTCCTGAGGACGATAGATCCGTTTGGCAACCTCAAGCACCTCTTCTCTGGTAAAGGGTATCTTTCTCAGGGACTCCTCAGCAAAAAGCCCGGCTTGGTCGCTGAAGTGCGGGGACTCATCTGAGGCCGTATGACTGCCAAAGGGCTGAATGGCCCAGGCATCCAGTTGCCCCTGATCGTCCCACTGTACAAATTGAAAAAAACAATCGCCAGCAACTCCCGCCAACTTGCCTTCATCGGATGGTCGCCCATAAATGGCTCTCAACGTATCCGGTCCTCCACCCAAAGGAAGATCCACCTCGCCACGCACCAATCGGTTCACCTCTCCCCAGGGAACATCCAGTCGGCCAAAGTGCTTCATCAACTCGCTGGAAGCCTTCTTCAGGCGATCCTGAATGTCCGGAGCCGATAAGTTACCGCGAGAGGTATTGGAGTTAGGCCGAAACGTCAACAAACTCAGAGCGGCATGAGGATTATTCTTGGACGTATCGCCATTCCATTGCCTTAATATATCCAGTGCTTCAACCAGTTCCGGTTCCTGTGATGATGACTCCAGAAAGCGAACGATATTCTGCCTCAGTGTGGACTTTTCTGAATACTGCTTGTCATATTTATAAGTGAAAAACTCCTCCTGGGTGATGGAAACATCATCGCCATAAAGCTCCATCGCTCGGAGCGCCCGATTGGTCATCCAGGTTTCGATACCAGAGGCCTGCGAAAAGCGTTCTGGATCGGGGTTCCCCTCTCCCACTGTGGTCTGGAAAGGACTGCTGTTGCAGTTTTGAATAAACCCTGAAGGTGGATTTTCAACCTGCGGCAATTGATCAAAAGGCATATACTTGGACCAAAGGGTGGCTCGAGTGTTCCCAGGCAAAATCGCTTGCCAGTCATAGGATGGATTCCGGTCCGGCAACATGGCATTGTAGGCATAGAAAAGGTTACCCTCCTTGTCCGCATATCCCGTGTTGAACATGGCGATGGACTGGCTGCGCATGGCCTCCTTGAAACCCTCCAGGCTGGTGGACTGTCCCATCCAGAACCATTGCTCAAGCTGGCGAAAGGAATCCATGCCTGCGTAGCGAACGGCAAGCACACGATCACCCACTCGCAGCGCTGGGCCGTAAAGACTGTGAAGCACCTCCCGCTTGACCTTCCATCGGATGTCTCTCCACAGTCGGATCTCCAGCGTGGCAAAGGTCTGCTCAAGCTCAAGCCATTGGTCATCGATGCGGTAGCGCAAAGGGTCCTCGGGATCCATCTCCAACTCAAAAATATCCACTAAATCTGGATGATTGACCGTGTGGCCCCAGGCCATGTGGGCATTGTGTCCCAGAAAGACAACGGGAGAGCCTGGAAATAATCCCCCATAGAGATTTTGACCTTCCTCGGTCAACAAGTGAGCCTCATACCAGGCCACAGGGCCTGTCCAGGGTTGATGGGAATTGATGCATGCACGTGTAAAGTCATCACTCGATCGCGATGGGCTTACTGCCATGAAATTAGATCCTATCGGTGCCTGATGCGGATTCATCCAGGCCGCCAATTGTGGTGCAGGTCCAGGATTGTTCAAGATACGCCCTATGTCATTGTGCATCCCAAACATCATTGGCAATTTGTGCATGGCTCCGGCGATCAGATCCTCGGGCTTGGCTGGCCACCCATGGCGTTTGAGTTGATCAAGATGCCGACTTGCATACAAGTTGAGGCCATCGGCGTAGCCTTGGCAAACCGCCTTGATCTCTGGATCCAACAAATCGAAGCGATCCTTCAGCTCCCTGCGGATACGGATAAGGTCCACGTAATAATCATTGGGAGCCATGGATATACCACTGGATGCTGCCAACTGACCGCGGGCAGCAAGCAGCACATCCTGAATGGTAAGAAAATCATCCTCTGCATGAGCGTAGGCCAGGCCAAAGGCAGTGTCGGCATGCCGCTTGCCCATCATATGGGGAATACCCCACGGGTCCCGCGCAATCTGCACATCATATTGAGTGGCTCTGTCCAGAGAATCCGAAAAATCAATCGACGGCTTCATGGCAAACAGCGCATCGCAGACCATGAGCACCACTGCGCATGCAACCAGATAAGATCCCATGGCCCGCAACCAGCGATGGTGAAGCCAATCGATCAACCACGCTGGGCTGATGAGGAGAAATTGCAGATCTTCAAGAAAGGCAGGTTTTTTTCCTTCCAGCCGATGTCCGTAAAACTGTCCCGCCCATGCCAGGAGAAATAAAACTGAAGAAGACCAGAACAAGGAGATTGGACTTGCCTCGACACTCAGGACAATTGCGCTGGAGAGAAGAGACCAGAAAATCACTCCCAGCAGGACTGGAATGGAAAGCATGAAATAGTAAAAGGAGGCCAGAATGATCAGCACCATGGCGAGATTGGGTGCGGGATACCATGCCTGAGTTCCAGGAATGGGTAAGGGTACACACCACAGAAGGCCGATGAGGCTCATGACAATCAGAGGAACACATACCAGATGTATGCGTCGATTGGTTGGCTGTTGGTGAAAGGATTCGTAACGCTCAATCCACCGTTGCAGTCGCTTTTCTTGCCCCATGAAAAACAACTTAACAAGATATCATTTCTTGAACAAGTCGGATGCACCCCATCCATTGGGTATAAAAAAACTACCCCTCAGCAGTTGAGGGGTAGCTGAAGTCACGGCTGTTGATGCAATCGCTCAGGGAACGACGCGGAAAAAATTCATTTCAGCAGTCGAAGGATCCACCGCGTGAGGCGACTCGGCATTGTCTACCTCGCTCCATGGTCCTTGAAGAGAGGTGGCAGACTCCAGCTTCCCTGTGTATTCTATGGAGATGCCTGAAGCTTCCTGACCAATACTGATAGACAGCTCAACGGCTTCGGCCAGCTGGTAAACCTTCAAGTTATCGAACAGCCCAAAACTCATGAACTCATTGTCCGAGACCGAAGAAAACCAGTCGCTGTAGCCAAGAAACAGATTTCCCTCATCCGAGTAGGGGGCGGTTGATTGACTGGCCTTGACCACATCGATCCCATTCATGATCCAGGTAATGGTATCCCCCTTCTTAATCATTTGAACCGCTACCCATTGAAAGGCAACTTGACCTCCCGCGGTAGCTCCATCCTGTGATGGAAATTCGAATACCTGTAAGTCCGGGGCCACTTTCCCCTCAGGGAATATCGCGGCATAATAGGGATTACCGGCATCCTGACTACCTGCCATATACACCCCACGATCATCCATCAGATAATCGTTGTTCAGAAAGAACCTGAAATCTCTTGAAGACCCCCCTTCTCCAGTCATCGCAAACCATGCACCATCGGATTGATCATCCGCCACTTGAATATGATCGCCTGAGGTCCCAATACCCGCAGCGGTAAATTCAGTGGATCCCCCACCGCCTCCCGGCAAGGGGCCGTTGACATTCATCCAGAGGTCAAACACCAATGCATAGTCTCCATCAAAGTACATTCCTGCCGGACTTGCCGTGATATGGGCCGCCGCGCCTTCGCTCTCGTTGGCGGTAAATTTAAGTCCAAGGGTTGTTTCGCCCTTCCCTCCGGGTGCTGCCGGAATACCATCCACGGAGTAATCATAAGCAAAGGTGACTGAAGTATCATCACTGCTTTGGTTGATCACCCAGGTATCCAACACGTCGGCTTCAAAATCCTCTGCATAGATCTCGGTCGCTCCTGCGAGAACATCGGGAAGAGGTGCTCCGACGTCACCATCATCCAGCAGTGGAACCTGAACAAACTTGCCACTGGCTGTTTCGTAAGCCGGACCATCCACGCTCCAGAGCATGTCAATGATCAACAAGATGCTTTCATCCAGTTCCTCCTCCTGATCATTGATTAATTTCAAGGTCAGCGTGGTTTCTCCCGCTCCTGCTTCAAACTGCACTTTTTGAGCCGAAGGTCTCTCATAATCCGCACCCTCCCTTGCAGAGCCCTCAAGGTGGTAGGTCACATCCAGTGGACTGGAGAGATCTCCCTGACGGATAAAAGTGAAAACCACTGAATCTTGGTCCTCGACAACTGGTGCAACCTGAAACTGAACCAGCCCGGTTTCGGTATCCTCGACGTTCTCCCCAGGCACTTGAACCCCCACCACGGGAGTGACATCTCCCTGATCCAGTGCTGTCACCTCGACATTATCGAAAATCACAAAATTCTCCTCACCGGGATTTGCGATCGAGGAAAAGGGATCCGTGTATCCAATCATGACATTGTTTCCGCCAAACAAGGTTTTGTCGGCGGAAATGGTCGCAATGATTTGGCCATCCATCACCCAGGTCACCTCATCACCGATACGCCTGATTTCCACTGCGACCCATCCCTTGCCGGGCGCACCTGTTGTTTCATGAAAAGGAAATGGGAACACCTTTTCCAGGGGACCGCCGCCGTAGGTGTTATATTCCCCCACCCCGTCGCCATCCATGTCCGGGAACCCATGCCGATCCGTTTGTTCATCCAGAAATTCAGGCTCCTCAAACCCATCGCCGACATAAGCTCGAAAATCTCTGGAGGCACCGCCTTCACCCGAGACGGCAAAAAAAGTACCATCACCATCCAATGCCCCGTTGCCACGCAGGTAAGCGACCAATTCTCCGGATTGCCCCACTCCCATGGTCGCAAATTCAGTGGAACCGGATCCGCCGTAGGCGGGCCCGTTATAGCTCATGAACATTTGAAATCGCAGCGCATGATCCCCCTCCATCTCCAAGCCTTTGGGAAACAGGCTGACTGAGGATTCCGCGGGGTGATCATCCGAATTCACTGAGATTTTCAAACCCTTGGTGCTCGCACTTCCGGGAGTATCATAAGGGTTTTTGGGAACGGGAAAATACTCAGTTTCCCCGCCCATCGTGAAAGCAAACTGATCCTGAGAATAATCATGGGCAAATTGAACCTTAAAATCGGACACGCCATCCACACTCTCGTCAAAAACTAACCAATCCGCGGATCGATCTTCATCGAAGGCATCGGTGAAGGCCGGCTGCGCCGCAAGTGAAAGATGCAGCAAGGGAACCAGGACGGTTGGAAAAAATAAGGATTTGATATACATAAGCCTGAATGACCACTGAGAGACCACAATCCATCCATATCTTATTGACGGAATTTGTCAATCTCAAGGCAGCCTGAGTGATTGTTTTTCTCCGCGTTGCAGGCATCGCGTTGTGAATACTCAAACGGTATCTCACTAAGCACAGCGTTTCATGCGGGATGGCAAAAAACTGTGACACAAATGTGACTTGCAGCACGCGGGGGGATCAATGAATGATAAAAACATGTCTTCACTATTCGATCTGAGTCGAGCCATTCGACATGAAGGAGGTATCTCACGACGCTTGTTTCTTCAATACGGAGCAGCTCTGGCATCCTTGCCAGAACTGGCAAATGTCACTCAGGCCCAGACCAGACCCCGGTTTGACTTGTATCCCTTCAGACTCGGGGTCGCCTCAGGAGATCCGGACAGCCAAAGTGTCGTCTTGTGGACTCGGCTCGCGCCCAAACCCCTTGAGACCGGCGGAGGCATGGATCCCTTGGCAATCGAAGTCCAATGGGAGCTTTCGGAAGATGAAAGTTTCGGCAGCATAGTGAAGTCAGGCAAGGCTGTAGCGGCACCCCAGCTGGGTCATTCCGTGCACGTCGAGGTTGAAGGACTCAAACCGAACCGCTGGTATTGGTATCGATTCCTTGCAGGCAATAACATGAGTCAGGTGGGACGCACTCGCACCCTTCCGGAGCCATCAGCATTGCCGAAAGAATTGAGGTTTGCCGTGACTTCCTGCCAGAATTATGAACAGGGACTCTTCACTGCATACGAGCAGATGGCGAGAGACGAGGTGGATTTTGTATGTCACCTAGGCGACTACATTTACGAATACAAAGCTGGTCAGAACGGGAATGTGCGCACCCATCTGGGCCAGGAAATCGAGTCACTTGATGACTATCGAATACGTTATTCGCAATACCGTTCAGATCATTTGCTTCAGAGCATGCATGCCGTGTGTCCCTGGTTTGTTACATGGGACGATCATGAATTTGACAACAATTGTGCCAATGGAATATCGGAGGAAAAGGATATCGATCCCCTGGCCTACATGTTGCGGCGGGCGAATGCCTATCAGGCTTATTACGAAATGATGCCTCTCAGGAAAAAGTCACTTCCCCGAGGCCCGCACTTGCAGTTGTACCGGCGGGCTTCTTTCGGAAGCCTAGCGGAACTTTTGATACTTGATACGCGTCAGTATCGCACGGATCAACCCAATGACGACCGCAAGTCTCCCCTGAATGCCGCGGCCCTGGCACCGGAAAACTCACTGCTTGGCACACGACAACGCAATTGGCTTTATCAATCTCTTCTCGATTCCACCTCTACCTGGAATGTCCTGGCTCAACAGGTCATGATGGGCATGGTCGGCTTTCCCAAGGAATCGGAACAGGTTTACTCGATGGACCAATGGCCGGGTTACGCTCATGAACGCCGCAGAATTCTCAAATTCATGGAGACCCGTAAGATTTCCAATCCGGTTGTCCTGACTGGAGATATTCATTCGAATTGGGCCAATGAACTGAGATTGGATGACCGTCAACCCGAGCTGACACGGGTAGCGACGGAATTCGTGTGCACGTCCCTCTCGAGCGGAGGTAACGGAAGCGACAAACCGAAGGGATTGGACGCCTTGCAATCAGCCAATCCGTGCATCAAATTTCACAATCGGGAACGCGGCTACACCCTCTGCACCGTGACACCTGAAACATGGAAGAGCGATTACAAGGTAGTCAGTGACGTCCTCAAACCGGGAGGAAAGACATTTACGCGTGCCAGCTTCGTGGTCGAGACGGGCAAACCAATCATCCAACCCGCCTGATCAACCTTGATGGCCCAGCCTCCTTGACTCTTGCAGCCAGGTTATCTGATTCCTGCACCGTGCGAAGGCTGTTGATAGTGCAGTGATAAATACCAAAAAGAACCCTTCGCTTTGTAAGGACCTTCAGCGTCATGAAGCGGATCAGCAACCGAAAGGCCTGGGGTATGGAACGTGCACTTCGCTGCCTGGTTAACCAGTGGATGGGTTCATCCCGCCGGCTTCCATTGGTATTCAGGGATCATGAATCTGGGTGATATTCGCAATGTTGCGGATATGGCCGCTGTGTCGCAGATATAGCTTAAATGTTCAGATTTTTGATTGGATGGCTTGTGCCCTTGTTAACGTTTATTCTGACCATGAGGAGCCTGCATGCATATGCTTTGCACATCGGGGTAATGAATGACACGGTGGATAAATCCATCTTTGGTGTTTTCTGTTTTATTGCCTGCTGCTTGATGGCTTGTTTTCTGTTCAAACTCAGTCTTACAAAGTCCTTGTGCACCGGTTGGCTGGGGATGGTCGGCGGAACAGTGCTTGGTTCTGTTATTGGTATTTTTTCATCCTGCGCACAGAACCCAACCCGGATTTCAATATAAGAATACTTTTTGTTGCTACTGTATTTTCTGGCAATTTGAATGGCTAAATCTCATCGATTCGATATGTCATTCAACGCGAGGCAACCAAATCGGCCCCCTTGAAAAAAACGGTAAAACCAGAGTGCACTCGTCGAATCACTGCAGTGATTCGACGGGTGTACGAAGATGCCTGCAAGTCTCAATATTCAAGCACGGTGGACATGGACAGGCTGGCCCACCTGAAACCTTGATTGACCATTATTCACTTTGCAGGGTGGCCAGTTTTTTCGGGCCCAGCAGAGAATGACGCACCTCGCTTCTCCAGGACATGCGGTTATTTTCGAAGCGAAACGTATAAATGATACTCGCCGGAGATTGGGTGAAATAGATCTTTGCCTGATACTCATCTGGTTTGATCCAGGCCCCACTGGCACCGATGCTTCGTCTCATTTGCTGTGTGTAGGGTAAATGGCGATTCAATTCGGAAGAAATGTGACTGCCCTGCCCGAGGCGAAGCGTTTCTCTACCATGATCCATTTCAAAGGTAATGCGATGGTCATCGTCGTGAAGGTCAAAGGAGACGGAATGAACACCCGCTTCATTTTCGAAAAATTGGAAAGTTCGTTGAGCAAGTTTCCCTGAAAGGG
>Ga0163179_10000386_pt1 | contig 31910 bp, 32 predicted proteins | sample AtlANTMetagenome_FD_109643 | JGI IMG/M metagenome (GOLD analysis project Ga0163179, IMG submission 109643) | Marine eukaryotic phytoplankton communities from the Atlantic Ocean - Atlantic ANT 2 Metagenome | ecosystem: Environmental > Aquatic > Marine > Oceanic | place: North Atlantic Ocean... | reverse complement strand
TCAACACTATGTAAAACGATACGGTTTTGTTGTACCTGTAGATGAAAACCCACATGTCATCGTAAAGGTACACGAGTCTGATTTGATACCTACCGATTATGAGGGGGTCGTATTTGACCCTTGGAGAAGTCATGTGGGAATAAATGTTGTACACTACGGAGATACAAGAAATGAAAAAAAGAACAAAAAAGAAACTACACAAATTCATGAAAGCGGGAAGATTATCGAAAGTAATCAAGATGGTGGGTCTGGAAGCTCAGACGGCGTGGTCGGAGGCCTCGGAGAAGACCGACTCTAAACTCGATGAGATAGCAGAACTCAAAGAAAAAGAAAGACAAGCAGAACTAGAAAAGAAAATGAAAAAGATGAGAGAGCGAGACCCTTTTATCTATGACTAGACTTGTAGCATATGGATGTTCCCACACAGCTGGTGCAGAATTAGCTGACCACATAATGTTGGGGACAGACATAGAAACTGTTAATAAATTAAAAGCTAGGTATATTTCTGAAGGAGATACGATACCACAAGCATGGGAAAAGATTTGGAAAATATACGGATATGCTGTTGACCCATATTCTAAATTTGGTAACATCTTTCGTAGTATCTCTTTAAAAGAAGTACCACATTTAGAACATGGTGAGGATATATGTAGGTCTTTAACATGGGTGAGGTATCTAGCAGAACTTCGCGGTCATACACATTATATGAATCATGGTTTTGGTGGTGGTTCATTAGAACTTTGTTTGTATTTATTGGAAGAGGATATCATGGACGGTTCCATTGATATCACAAAAGATGAAATAATTTTACAAGTGCCTCATCCCTATAGATGGTTAGAACTACAGTTTGATAGTATGCACAAAACCGTCACTCCATATGAGTGGGGAAACTATTGGAATATAACTTGGAATTATTATCACTTATTGAGACATATGAAATTATTAGGCGTTAAATATTTTTTCATAGAAGCACCGTCATCGAGATTGCAGTCAGAAACTAAGGCAGACAATCCAGATACAGGGGAAATCGGCGGTACACGCAGAAAAGAAGTTTTTGACAAATATTGGCAATGGATTGGAGAAAATGCGATACCAACAAACGATGAGTTTACCCCTAATCCTAGACACGCTGGTAATCATTACTACACAGAAACACAGAAAGAAATAGCGGAACATTTAAATGATAAGTTGGGGAATTAGTGCTTGTACACATGACGCTTCTTTAGCGGTTGTTAGAGATGATGAGATATTGTTTGCCTCTCATAGTGAGAGATTTAGCGGTATAAAAAATGATGCATTTCTCAATCCAGAAATTATCATGGAAGCAAAAAAATATGGAGAACCAGACCATGTTTATTGGTATGAAAATCCTTGGTTAAAATGGACAAGGAAAAAATACGCGAAACAACAAAGACCTTGGTTAAGTCCTAAAAAATATTTAAAACACCTTGGAATCAAGGCACCCTATTATACTACGCATCATAAATCACATGCGGCTGCTGGATACTACACTTCACCATTTAAAAGTTCTGCTATATTAGTTATTGATGCTATTGGAGAGTGGACTACTACATCTATATGGAAGGACATGGAGTGTATTTGGACTTCTAGATATCCAGACTCATTAGGATTGTTCTATTCCGCGATGACAGATAGAATTGGACTGAAGGCAAATGAAGATGAGTATATTCTTATGGGTATGGCTGCTTATGGTGACCCAAATAGATTCCATCGTGATATTAAACGATTACTAAAAGAAAACTTACATAGGGGGTGTAGGTGGTGGAACCCAGATTTAAAAGAAGAGGATTATTTTGATGTCGCAGCTGCTACACAAAAAATCTATGAGTGGGAGTTTAGAAAGTTATTGTTTACAGCTGCAAGATTAACAGATGAGAGCAACTTAGTTTTCATGGGTGGGTGTGCCTTAAATTGTTTGGCGAATAGACTTATCCCAGAATATTTTTCTAATCATTGGATTATGCCCAACCCAGGCGATGCTGGTTCTTCTATTGGTGCAATTGCAGCTAGGGAACATGTAAGATTAAATTGGAAAACACCTTACCTTGGATATAACATAGAAGGCACATATCCAACCAATGACCTACTGGCAAATCTTGTCGCATTGAAAATAGTCGGTGTCGCAAATGGTAGGGCGGAGTTTGGGCCGAGAGCTTTGGGTAATAGAAGTTTACTCGCAGACCCAAAAGGTTCAGAGATGAAAGATGTTGTTAATAAGATTAAGAAGAGACAGGAGTTTAGACCCTTTGCACCAGTTATATTAGAATCGGAAGTACACAAGTATTTCGATGTACCAGAAGGATTCCAATCACCGTATATGCAACATGTCGTTAAATGTAAAGAACCAGAACTGTTTCCCGCCATAGTACACAAAGATGGAACCAGTAGAGTTCAGACTGTTAATGACGAACAACACAGCGGATTATCTCAGTTGTTAAGGAGATGGAAAACACATAGCGGTCATCCTATCCTTCTAAATACTAGTTTGAATATTAAAGGTGAACCAATCGTTAATGATGAAAAAGATGCAGCTAGGTTTGAGAAGAAGTATGGAGTTAAAGTGTGCGTGAGATAAAGTATCATAATGGTGAAACTATAAAGGTAACTGGACTCCACTTCTACGGTTGTTCTTATGTTGCTGGACAAGAACTCATGGATGAAGAGATACCAGACCCAATGGGAATACCTGTAAAGGAGATGGCTCGGAAGAAAAATGAGACAGTAGAATCCTATTATAAAAGAAAACTCCAAAGAGAACTTCTTTTCAAGAAAAAGATGAAACTGGAAAACCAATTAGCATGGCCACAATCTATGTGCAATGTTTTGAAAGTCCGAGCTTATAATCATGCAAGTCATGGGGCATCGATGACTTATATGAAAGCTAAACTACTGTCACATATACTTGGAGAAGAATACGAAATAGATAATAAACAAGAGGCGGTTGTAGTTGGTCTTAGTGGATTCGCTAGAGAAATGATATTTGCAGAACATGAAAACTTCTACAATGCTCTGGGTAGGTATGGTTCTCATAGAAGTCTTGTGGTTGCAACTCATATCGAAAGAATGGGTGACCCAGACTTTGCTAAGAAGTATATGAACCTAGTGGGGGTATATACTCTGTTTTGGCGTTTTCTCCATGAAGTCTACAGTATTATCAATATTTGTAAAGCACATGATATAAAACTATACATTATACCAATGTTGGATTCATTTGATATAAAATGGTACGCGGAAACTTTTGAGATTGACCTTAAAACACCAAATTTTTCCTCTCAAATCAAGTTTCTAGAGTCTGAAATAGATAAGTATATAATAGAAGGAACCAAGTTAGACCCTTTAGGGGGCAACATAATAGAAAAATTACCAAGGGGCCATCCTTGTGCCGAGAGTCATAGGAAATACGGAATAAAGGTTGGTAAGAAGTTATTAACATGACGAATGTACTGAAGTTCCCGAAGAAACACAAATGGGAACCAACTGGATACAGAATAAATCTCTATACAGAAGAGGATATCTATATAGTCCTTTTATGCCTCAACTTATCCGATGATTTAGATGACCCGAAAAAATGGGTCAGGCAAGATCTTCGCACACTAGAACCAGAATATGTTATCGACAAGATGACAGACTGTCTGGACAATCAAATAATATCAGAACCATGCAAAAAACAGATTCGTAGAATCATTCAGTCTGCTGAGGTACTTCCTCTGTCAGTACTTTACAATTAAGGAGAAAATATGTAGAAGAACTCTTTATGATGGATATCAATTTTTTTAACTAACCCATCTGGAGAAATACCACATGCCAAGACGCAAAACCAACCTACAAGTAATTGAGAATTTAAATTCCGATATACAGAAGGTGAAAAGTAAATCAACATTAAAAATGCGTATTGAGGATTTAACTACAATCGATGCACTCACCGAAACCCAAGGACAATTTTTTGCAGAATACAAGAAAGATTGTAGAGCAATGCTATTACATGGATGCGCTGGAACAGGTAAAACATATATTGCCTTGTACAGAGCATTGGAAGAGGTTTTACAGAGAGGAAACCCATACAAAAAAGTAGTCGTTATTAGGTCAGCAGTTCCATCACGAGACATAGGACATCTGCCAGGCGATGAAACCGAAAAGACCGCTGTTTACATGCAACCATATATTGATATGTGTGGCACTTTATTCCCAACCAAACAACAGGCATTCCAGAGACTTATAGAACAAAAATATGTATCATGGATGATTACTTCATTTGTGAGAGGAATTACGCTAGATAATTCGATTATTATTGTTGATGAGTGTCAAAATATGAATGATATGGAAATAAATTCAATCATAACTCGCGTGGGTCATAATAGTAAGATACTATTTTGCGGAGATTTCCGACAAACTGACCTATACAAAAAGGGCGATTTAAGTGGATTGCAGAAATTCATGGTAATTGCTGAAAATATGCCGTCATTTAGGACAATTGAGTTCTCAGAACACGATATTGTCAGATCTGACCTAGTGAAAGAGTATTTAATCGCTAAAATCCGCTATGAAGAGGCTTATGGGACTTGACATTTGCTTCAAAGGCTAGTATAATGGTCACATAACAATAGGAATTTCGTAATGTTTACACATATTGAAGAAAAACATGTATTCCCTCAGCTAATGAGGGAGAATTTTGAAGGAAAAAGGACATATGTAACGGAAAATGGTGATAGATATCCGTCTATCACCACCGTTCTAGGGTATAAGATAAAACCCGCTATAAAAGCATGGAGAAAAAAGGTAGGAGAACAGGAAGCGAACAAAATATCGCGTCAATCGTCTGTTCGGGGAACCAAAATTCATGGTGTTTGTGAGGATTATCTCAATAATAAAGAACTTGATACCGAAATGTTGTCCTTTGTAGAGGAAGATATGTTCGATAACATGCGCCTTTACCTTGATAAGATAAATAACATACACGCGATTGAACAATTTTTGTACAGCGACCATTTGAGGTTGGCTGGACAAGCGGATTGTATCGCAGAATTTGACGGTAAACTGTCTATCATTGACTTTAAGACTTCTGCTAAACGGAAAACTAAGTCATATATCAAGAACTATTTCGCTCAATGTGCTGGTTATGCCGTCATGTTTGAGGAAAGAACAGGAATACCTATCACACAATCAGTAATTATCATTGGTGTAGCGAATGAAGAACCACAACTATTCGTGGAACATCGTGACAATTACACAGATTACTTGCTAGAATGTCGAGATTTATATGAAAATAATGCTTGACATTTGGCCCAACTTAATGTATTATAAATAACTTAACTCGATGAAACAAGTCGAAAGGTTTACAGGACGGGGGTGCGATTCCCCCCGCCTCCACCAATTTATCCTTATAGACCCGACTAAGGGGGCGAATAGGATCGACTGGGACTTAATAGGTGCGTGGAGAGTTCGGTGTCGGAGCTACCGTAAGTGCGACAAAACCATAAATGCAGAAAATAATACTGCTTATGAGGACTACGCTTTAGCGGCGTAGAATCGCTCGGGGTTTTTGGACAGTTCCTAGCACCAGAATACTGTCCTTTATATTCTCAAAGAGAAGGAGGAAGATATGTGGTTAATTACAGGACTTGTAATAGGTGTAGTAGTTGGTGCATGGATTAAAGACCGAAAAAGTTGGTTGGATTTTCTTGACACATTATTTGACAAGATACCGCTCTAACCCAACAAAGTCATATGACTACTTGGTTTTTAACAGCCTTAACAGCGATATCGCTTTTGTTATGGCCCATAAGTGCTGACAACTATGTTGTTAACGACAAGGAATTCCAACATCTTGAACTTGAAAGAGTTCATTCACAAAAGGAAATTGCTTGTCTTGCGGTTAACATTTATCACGAAGCTAGGGGCGAAAGCTCTGAAGGGCAACTTGCAGTTGCTTTCGTTACCCTAAATCGCGTGGCGAGTGAAGCATATCCAAACACGGTTTGTGGTGTCGTTTATCAAGGAAAACATAGACCCTCTTGGAAGGATAAAGATAAACTGGTTCCGATAAGACATGGATGCCAATTTAGTTGGTACTGTGACGGTAAACCCGACATAGTACTTGATTTCGACACATATGAAGAAATCATTGAACTGGCGATAAATGTTTGGTTCGGTAAAGTACAAGATAATACAAAGGGTAGTTTGTTCTACCACGCGGATTATGTAGAACCAGTTTGGGCGCAACATATGGCGATGACAACGAAAATAGATAGTCACATTTTTTATACGAGTTATTGATGACTGACAAGATTCATAATTTTATTGTTACAGGTGGATGTGGGTTTATAGGTTCACATTTAGTAGAAGCATTGACCATGCATGGTCAGAATGTTCTTGTAATAGATGATATGAGAGTCGGCAAAGTCAAAATCGATACTGCTAATGTGAAATATCTACATCAAGATGTTGCTTCAGCAATCCCAGTTGGGAAATTTGACGCAATATTTCATTTAGCCGCCACGCCTAGAATTAGGTTATCACAGACTGACCCATTTGGGACTATTACGAATAATTTTAATTCAACAATGGTCGTTGCTGAGTACGCGAGGAGAGAACGAATTCCTTTGTTTTTCGCTGCCTCTTCTAGTACTCGATTTCTTCACCATCACGATAATCCTTATACATTTTCAAAAAGTATGAATGAGGAATTACTAGAACTTTATCGCAAAAGATTCGGATTGGAATATCATATGTTATATTTCTATAATGTATATGGGCCAAGAGAAGCTGACTATGGTGAACATAGTACAGTAGTTCGAGCATTTAAAAAATGCGTAGAGAGTGACCAACCTCTAAGAATATTCGGTAGCGGTAAAAAGGAAAGAGACTTCACTCATATCCATGATGTAATCGATGGTATTATTCAGTTGTTAACTTCTAAGAATAAACCAAAACATGTACATCTTGGTTCTGGAAACCCAGTTAGTATTATGGATTTAGCAAAAGCATTTGACCACTCTATTGTTCATGAATTTGACAAAAAGGGTGAGGCAGAAGTTACTGAATGTGCAGACCCATATATCGAAGCTGAATATGATGTTATCAGTTATGTTAAAAAATGGAAGAGTGATTTTGAGGAAGAACGAATATTACATAATGTAAACAAAGATTTAAGAAAAGTGGAAAAGAAATATGCCAAAACTGATAGTGGACAATGACGCAGAAAAAAAGGAGAAACTTAGTGATGTATTCATGGTTACGAAAGAATTTCATACATCAGCAGAGTTCTCTCAACATATAGAAAGACAAGCAGTATCAGCTGGAAACTATATAGATGTTCTTGTGGAATATTGCACCAGAAATGAAATAGAGATAGAGAGTGTTAAAAAATTACTCACATCATCTCTAAAGGAAAAAATCAAAGCAGAAGCAATTGGTCTTAACTTAGTTAAGGGACAGAAGTCTTGTAAGTTACCAATATGATTGAACCCTATGAAGTTTATAAACTATACCTAGCGATTAAACTTCATTTTACTACCAAGTCATATGATGTAGTGAAGTATAAGGGTAAGGTTAGAGTAAAACCAGAAACTTTCAAGAAAAGAAAGGATATGGTATCTATAAAGAAACTTGCTAGGGATTATAAACGCGAGGAAATAATAGATTTCTTAGTCGCAAACTTTGTATCTGGAGAACGATGGGGTGGATTGTTTGATATACAGGCATCCAAACGATACGAAGATTGGAAGGTAAAAAAGAATCAAAGAGAATATCTCTTCAAAAGAGATGTATCTAAGATAGTACTAGAGATGGAAAAGCAAAAAGTTGGCGCTTTTTTTGAAAAAAATGGAAAACAGGGCTTGACTTTTCGTCTATACTTTGGTACAATGATCGAAATTGAAACTCTTGTTATACTAGATAAGATTTTTAATTTTGTAGAGGAAACGGATGATATCTTATTAGAAGATGTTGTACTACTAGTGAAGAAGTATCGCCCGTTTGTAAAGGTGACTGACTCTATGAGAGAAGTCGCTAAAATACTTACTCAAAAACCTGTATAAATAGGAGTGTACATTATGAGTAGGAAACTACGCCCTCTGGATGATGAGAAGCGTATGCGGAGAGTACCTAGTGAAGATAAAACTAGACTTGACAAATACTCGCATCTCATGTATAATGAGGACATGTATGAATCTGAAGAGTTCTTGGACGCTTTAGATAAAAAAAGTAAAATACAACGCAAACATAAACCAATATAACGCACACAGGAGAAAATATATGTCGTTTAATTCTTTAGAAGAACTACGCAAATCGCGTGGAAATTTTGACACCCTTCTTAACCAAGTTGAGAAGATGTCTACTACCACTACCGAGTCTAATGATGACGGTAGAGAATGGAAACCAACGGTTGACCAAGCTGGCAATGGGTATGCCGTCATCCGATTTTTGCCCCCAGTAAAAGGTGAAGACCAATATTGGGCAAGACTCTGGACACATGGATTCCAAGGCCCTACTGGGAAGTGGTATATCGAAAACTCTCTCACAACTCTAGGAAAACAAGACCCTGTTTCTGAATTGAACAGCGAATTGTGGAATAGCGGTGTTGAGTCTAACAAAGACATTGCTCGCAAACAAAAGCGTAGGCAGTCTTTTTATTCCAACATTGTTGTTGTGAAAGACCCATCAAATCCAGAAAATGAAGGTAATGTATACCTTTATCGTTATGGTAAAAAAATCTTCGACAAAATTCAAGACTTGTTAAAGCCAGAATTTGAAGATGAAACCCCAGTAAATCCTTTCGATTTCTGGGAAGGTAGAAACTTCAAACTGAAGATTCGTCAAGTTGAGGGATTCCGAAACTATGACAAGTCGGAGTTTGAATCTACGCCATCACCAGTAGCTGCTGATGATGCGATTGAGGCGATTTGGGAGAAACAACACTCTCTTGCAGAGATTGTAGACCCATCTAACTTCAAGTCTTATGAAGACCTAAAATCCAAATTGGATATGGTTCTTCAAGGTGCAAGCAAGGTTCCTAATGCTTCTACTGTTGCAGCCCAGACAGGCGACATAGAAGATGACTTGTTTGCGAAACAACATGCTGAAACAAAGGTAGTCTCCAATGCTTCAGATAATGATGACGATGCAATGTCGTACTTTGCAAAACTTGCTGACGATAGTTAATATCTAAGATTAAGTTATGCGAGGGGCGGCATAAATAGTGTCGCCCCTTTTTTTATGGCAGAAATTATGGATGGAATTATATTTGGTGGACAACTAGAGGATTTTGCTGGGTCAATTCATAAAGAAGATTCAAGAAACATCTCGATAAGAAGAAGTTCAGGCGGTCACAAGATTGCTACTTTTTTGAGGCAGAATGGTTACAATGTTGAAGTTATAGATTATGTTCACCGATGGAAAATAGAACAACTCAAACAATATCTTAGACCAATCGCTGGCGACTGTAAGTTTTTTGGATTTGGTTCTACATTCTTTTTAGATAGTCCAGTTGTAAAAGAACTGGTACAATGGTTAAAGGAAGAGTACCCAAATATACCGCGTGTTGTTGGTAGTCAAAACGATAGTATGCGTAGTCTAGACATGGATTGGTATGTCTATGGTTATGGTGAATATGCCATGTTGGAATTGATGAAACATTTCGATGGTGGCCCAGAACCAGTACATGTACTTAACACAATAAATGCATATAAGAATTACATATCTTTCCCCAAAGATGACTTAACAGTCTCATACCAAGAAACAGATTATATAAACCCAAGAGAAATACTTCTTTTGGAGTTCGCCCGTGGATGTAAGTTTAAATGCAAGTTCTGTAGTTTCCCGATACTAGGTGTCAAGGGTGATTACTCTCGTACAGCAGAAAGTGTCTATGATGAGATGTTAGAGAACTATGATAAGTGGGGAACAGAACATTATATTGTCCTAGACGAAACATTCAATGATAGTCCACAGAAAATTGAGAAGTTTGCTAATGTAATAGAGAAACTTCCATTCCAACCAAAGATGACCGCGTATATTCGTGGTGATTTAATCGCTTCGCGTCCTAAAGATTGGGACAACCTAATTAAGATGGGAATTACATCTCATTTCTATGGAATTGAAAGTATGAACCACAAGGCAGCTAAATCTGTCGGTAAGGGGATGAATACTGGTAGGATACAGGATGGACTATTAGAAGTTAAAGAATACTTTCTGAAAAATGCTGGATTTTATAAGGGACACATATCATTGATATCTGGACTTCCATATGAGACCGTTGATAGTCTACGCGATACAGTCAAGTGGTGTTCTGAATACTGGGCAGACCAGAGTTATCACATGAATATATTGATGATTAAGAAATTAGGTAAACCATCCCTCAACCATAGTTCAGAATTTGATTTGAATTGGAAAGATTATGGATATAGAGAGGGTAAATTCCCCAAAGATGATATAAAGTGGGACATGAGTATCAATCCGTTCTATAAAGTCCTCTATGACTATGTGGCGACCTCTGGCGAGTACATTATGTGGGAAAATGATTACTCTAGCATGTATGAATGTTTTAAATTCTGCGTGGAAGAGTTCAGTAAGGCAAAACTAAAGAATGTATTAGACCCATTCATGTATGATAAGTTTTTTATTGACCCTAGTGTAACTTGGGATGATTTTCAGACACAAACACACATGGAAAGAAGAGAGAGTTTTATCCTAGACCATGTTGATGGATATATCCAGAAAAAACTTAATTGTTCTTCTGCACCATAAGACTATTAATTTCAGTATCTACTACCGACTTATCTGATACTAGTACAGGCAAGTATTCTACTTTTCCACCAAGACCACTTACTACATTTCCAAGGTCTGCTAACGGCCCACTTTGTAGAGCTGCAACTTGCATTGCCTTCTCTTCACTCGCACCAGCTTGAGCGTCTGCTACTTGATTGGAGGCAGCATCAATAGTTACAGAACCACCTTCTGTTTCTGCTGGGGTTGGAGCTCCGATTAAATCTTCACCAGTAGTTGATGTAATTTGCATTTCTGGTGCTGGAACTTTTAGGCTTCCATCCTCATTGTGAGTGTCACCGAATTTCTTATCCCATCGTTCTTGTGCCATTTTTTGACTTCTTCTATCTCGACCACCAGTAGCTTTAACTTCTGGTCTTGCAGATGTTGGTTTTTCTATATCAGATTTACCAAAGTTCTCTTTCATTTCTTTAAGTTTACCCATCACATAATCATAGATGGCTTTATATTTTTCTCCGTAACCAGAGCCAGGCGTAGCTGCATCGGTATCATGAGGGAATATTTCTTCTGTTGTTTCACCTTTTGGATTACCATAAGCATCATTGTACATATCCCTAGCAAGAAGACCAGCGTCTATTGATACACCACCAACTGGCCCAACTAACGCGACACCCGCCAGTTCTGCCGCTGCCCCTGCTTTATCTCCTTTTATTAATCTCCATGCTGCCATTCCAAGACCAGCAGCTGCACCCACGAGAGGTACTTGTTTGATTCCATACTTACCTACATTTTTCAAGAATGATGATGCCATATCAGCAGCTTTTGCTAATCCTTTTGTTTTTACTTTGTCGGGCGCATCAATTTTAACTTTTGCACCCTGTATATCTTGTGGTTTGACCATTTGCGTAGTTGGCAAACCATCCTTGCCTGCTTTAGTAAAATTACCTTTTTGCGATTGCACCACATTTGACCCATCTGGTGCAGTACCAACTACCTTGGAACTGTCTATCGCGGGCGCACCAGCCTTATCAATGCCAGGCTTTGGTGTTCCAGTAAGTTTATTCTTGACTATTGAACCAGCAGTTTTTAATCCAGTTTTAGCTGCATCCACAGTACCACCAACTAGAGTTTTGGAAGCAACTAATTTATTGCCCTGTGTAATTAGTGATTGTGTTAGTTTTTCTGAAAAGTTATCTACGCCATCTTCAAGTTTTTCAGATACCTCTTTCAGTTTTTCTTCGTCTGTTTTTGTACCACCACCGAATAGACCCTTACCAAATATTGCAGTCAAAGCAGCAAGACCTCCAACAGCAGACCCTATTCCGGCACTGCCTGTTGGTAATCCTTTGCCACCGCCACCCTTTCCACCAAACATTGCATTTAATTTGTTTTCATCTGGTGATTGTGCTTTGGGTACGCTGAATCCAGTTGCTATAGTAGCGGTATCCCCTTTTATGTTTACTAGGACTTCTCTTATTTCATTTAAGGCATTGACTGTAGGGTTTGAAGAATCTCCATCTTGTAACGCGGAAGTAGCTTGAGCTGATGATACTCCTCCAGAACCTCCTCCACCTCTTCTTCCACCACCAGCTGCTGGAAAAGGAATAACATTATCCATTGATTGTTCATTTGAAGAAGGCATAGCAGTTTGATTACTACCGCCACCACCGAAAGCTGCTCTGGCAGCCCCATATCCAAGCGCACCTTTACCCATAGAGCCAGCAGCTCTCAGTCCAGATTTTGCAACCCCAGCTCCTCTAGATAGGATAGTCCCACCGATTCTGGCTGCTCCTAATAAAAAAGGTAATGCCATGTTATTGTCTCCATTTATTATTTTTTATTGCGTCCGCCTTTTTCTTCAAATGTTGAACCAACATCGAAATGTATACTTGCCTTTCCCACGGAACCCAACTTTCTATTTCTGTTAAACTGTATTTATGTTCTTGCATTAATAGAAAGTTAGTTTTAAAGTAATTTTCTAAATTTTCATGGAAAAGGCTTATACGAAAAAATCGTAATACCCATTCAAGTAAGCAACATTGTCTTTTCCACACTTGTTGCATTTATATTCGACATGGTTTTCTATTACTGGCATTGACTCAAAAAAGTTTTTGATATGTGCGAACTGTTCTGAAGTTAGGTTGTCAATGAAATCACTTCTTTCCTCTTCTTTCAGTTCGTTAAACTCAATGATTGCATCTCCATAAAAAACAGTTTCTATACAACTTTCAGCGACTTTATAAATGTCACCCTCTGTCTCTGATTGTCCCAGAGCAGTAAGTTCTTTAGCATTAGGATATCTCATTTTTACTGATATGTCCTCAGCAATTTGAAAGTCCATCGCGTGTCCTTCTGTTTCATGAAGTTTAAAGGTATCCAATTCTAGTTGGATATCTATTGGTGCTTCACAATGCCCGCATAGTAACCTTACCTCTACGCTATCTGATACTGAGACCTTTCTTAATTCCAAAAAGATTTTTTGCATGTCAAATATAGGAAGTTCATCTCCCTGTACTTTACCAAAAGAACAATTGGTCACCACTTGTTGTGTGGCTCTAATCATTTCGTCTTGGTCTTTAGTCTCATTTGCTAAAACAAGCAACTTCTCTTCTTTTACTAGGAAAGGTCTGAATTTTACACTCTTGTTAAGGGAGTGTATATGAACATCTATCAGAGGATGTTCAGTTTGTGGTAGTGCCATATTGTCCTCCAAACCTATTCTGATTCACCGAAAAATCCATTCATGACTACTTCATTTTCAGCTCCACAATTTTCACATTCAAACTCTATTACATTTTGCACCACAGGCATCGATGCAAAAAATAATGTTATAATTTCAAACTCTGCGCTTGTCAGAGTTTCAATAAATTCTGTTTTCTCTTCTTCCGATATATCCTTTACCGTTTTTCCTTTTATCTTAACTGAGTCAATACATTTAGCGGCGATATCATAATACGGTATGGTTTCTTTATCAAATTCAAATAACTCACCAGCGGTAGGATATCTCATTTTTACTATCAAATCATCTCTTAATGTAAGTATGTCTGTGTGGTATTCTGTCAGTTTAAATCCAAAGCCATCATAACTTATTGGTTGTTCATGATACTCTCCACATTCACCGCACATGAATGACCAATCTGGAAGTGATATTTCGGATATTTTAGATAGTTGAATCCATATGTTCTGTAAGTCGAAGATAGGCAAAGTAGCTCCATCTACTTTACCCAAAGAACAACTGGTGATACAATCTGATATTGATTTTATTAAAACATGCCTGTCCGAGTCTGGACTCTCAAATAGTCTTTCTTCTTTTACTAAGAATTGTCTAAACGGAATTTTTTTATCTAACGAATAGACAAAAATGTCTGTCAAAGGATATTTCGCCTTTGGTAATGCCATTACAAACCTCCAATAATTTAATCAATCCAATCATTAATATTATGAGCAATTTTACTTTTAATGGCGTTCTTAATACCGTTCTTACGGAAATTAAGTATTCCAAACAATCTTTCTGAATCACCCGCTTCAACGCCTCTAGAAGTCCACCTTCTAAAAGCAAATGTCACATTAACTCTAACTATACCTTCAGCACTCTGACCCATCGGTAGAATGTTCATAAGTCTTGGAAATGCGTCATATAGTTTCCATCTTGTTACTATGTTATCCTCTCTGTCAAGTGCAAACACTTCTACCTGTCCTACATGTTCGTCTGGAAAACTAACTTCTTTTGATAAAGGGTCAGCGATAGTAGTCATCCAGTTTTCAAAATATGTTCTTACATCCCAGTTAGCATCACAGAAAAATGTAAATGCTGCTGTGTCACCGAAGTATTCTATGCCATGCGCTCTTTGTTCTGTCCAATGCGATATCTTTGTTGGCGCCCATTGAATTTGCAGGCCTGGAATTTGTGCTTCTTCACACAGTAATGATATCTCTCTGTCCTCTACGAATCTGCCTGGCGAACTAATCACTACTTCAAATCGATTAGACCTCGCAAGGTCATCTTTTCTTACTTTTGATATGAAGTCTTTTGTTTTGAAATATGCCATTAAATCGCTCTCCTAGAATTTTGGAATACTGTGTTCTTACTAACATTAAAGTCTTCTACTGGTAGAAATATAGCACCTTTCCAATCTTGAGGATTGATTTCAAAAAATCTAGACCTTATTTGTTTTGTTAAATATCGTTTTACACATGGTTTTACTTCTGGAAATTGTGCAGAGTTTGACAATAGTTCCCAGTTGTATCTCATTGTAGTTTTATCATCTATTGCTCTATCGTTTGTTGTTTCTATTAATTTGCCTAATAACTGAGCTCTCATCATATAAGGTAGATAATGTAAATTCAATCCCCAGAACCCATCTTTCGTAGGTTCAAATGGCAAACATAGGGGGAACGCATCAAAGTATGGTAGTTTATCTTTCCATTTCGCGTCATACCTAAACAGATACATTGAACCTATATCAAATTGACTTACTGGTTTACCAATGTCATTTGCTATAGCACTTGAAGGCGTAGATACGCCACGCATAATTTGCCTTACTTGGTTCATGTACCAATTAAATGACTTTCTTCCAGAATCGGAGTTCGGTCTAATTTGTAAAAATGGATTTGCCATGTTCCTATTTATAACAGTTTGGAAGCCACCCATATTCATTGAAATTTCATCAAATCTTAATCGAACTGTAACACAAAAGCGCACGGCAAAGAGTTGGGTATCAATAAATATTTTACATATAATATTAATTCATCTACTTAATGAGGTAAAGGAATGAAAATCAAGTTCGTTCTCTTAGTTGTTTTATTAACAACGCCATTCGTAACCCCCCACGCTAATCCATATTTAGAACTCAACTACGACAGAAATCAACTCCCCCAACTAAATCAAGAAATCCTAGAACAATCACAATTTGAATTTACTGCAACAGAAGTACCTGTAAGCAGTTTAATTCCTGTGCAGACTCAACGAGTTCGCGATTTAAAAAAGCAAGAGAAAAGACTTATTAAAGTAGAGCAAAATACTTATAGGCCTTTGGTTATAGATCAGCAATATTATATTATTGATGGTCACCACAGATATGATGCATTATCAGAATTAGGTTTTGAAAACGCAAGAGTACTTTTAGTAAATGCACCAATAGAAGAAGTTGTTGAAGAGTTTCAACAATACAGAGATAACACACCCACATATACCCCAGTTGAACAAGATATTGTTGAAGAAGTGCTTGTTGTAGGAACCAGAGCAACACTTATGAGAGCAGTAGACAAACAGATGATGGCTGATGGTATTATCAGTGTTGTAGACTCAGATGCATTAGGCAACTTTCCTGATACAACAGCCGCAGACGCCATTAGAAGATTAAGTGGTATAAGTGTAGAAAATGATCAGGGCGAAGGACGTTATGTTACAATTAGAGGATTAAGTTCAGACTTAAACAGTGTAGCAGTAAACGGTGCTAGTATGGTTGCACCTGAAAACGGGCGTTCAGTTATAATGGACGGCATACCCACTGAACTTATGGACAGTATTACAGTTTCAAAAACTTTAACACCTGATATGGATTCAGACAGCATTGGCGGCAGAATAGCATTCAACACTAAGAAGCCAACTGACCTAAATGAAATGTTATTAAAAGTAAAAGTAAGTAGCAAGTTTGCAGAGTATACAGACTATGAACAAGCTCCTAACTTTAGCGTAACATATGGCGACAATATTACAGACAACACTGCTCACATCATGGGACTAACTTACAGTTCAAAGAACATTGAAAGTTATAATAATGAAACTGGGTTTGGCTGGGAAGATGGATACATGAATGATGACTTTGAGTTACGCTATTATGACTTAACCAGAGAGCGTTACGGATTTAGTTATGACATTAACACATTGTTAGACAGTGGTGCTGTGGTATTTGCTAATGTAATGTATAATCAATACGAAGAAGATGAATTACGTTTTAAGAATGAATACGGTAAAATCAAAATGGCTGAGCCTTTTGAAAACAGTATGTTGTCCAGCAGAGTTAGACACGATGCAGAAACAAGACAGCGATTTGAAACAAGAAGTATTGGTGCTATGAACCTTGGTGCAGAATTCGATATGGCTGATTGGGAAGTTGACACACAACTTAGTTACAGTTGGGCAGAAGAAGATGACAGCGATAATGCTGACATTACTTTTAGAAACTATGACAAAGACAATGGTGCAGTATTTGATTGGAGCAATCCTGTTCATCCATTTGTTACACCTGTAGATGAAACATTGCGTAATCCAGAGAACTTAGAGTTTGATGCTTTTGAAATGTGGAGTAATGTCAGTAAAGATAGCGAAACTACATTTCAAATAAATGCAGACAACCGTTTATGGAAAGTAGGATTCAAGCACAGATCAAGAACTAAAAATGTAGATGATTATATCATTGCATATGAATGGGACGATATGACTATGGCAGACTTTGAATTTAAAACTGCACCTGGTTGGTTCTTCCCAAATCAAGTATTTGGTAATCATATGACTGCACAAGAAACATACAACCTTAGAAATCTAACTGACCAAATGTCAGTAGACTTCAGCGATGACATCAGCAGAGATTTTATAACTGATGAAACAATTAATAGTGTTTACGCACAACGCACAGTTGAATTAGAAAAAACTACTATTATTGCAGGTGTACGTTATGAGCATACTGACTTTGAAAGTACAGCATACGACCAAGACGGCAATAGAACTTATGCAGAGAATGACTATGGCTTTGTTGCTCCTAGTGTAACTGTTAAGCATTGGCTCACAGACAATTGGCAAGTACGTGGTGCATTGTGGAGAGGTTTAAGCAGACCAGGCTTCAAAGAAACTGCTCCTATCACAGATTATGATGTAGACACATCAGGTGATACAAGTGGTAGCATTGGCAATCCAAACCTAAAGCCATACGAAGCAGATAACTTTGATTTAAGTTTAGAATATTATGGAGAAGGTATGACTTACTTTGCAGTAGGTTACTTCCATAAGAGTATTGCTAATGCAATTTATCCAACATACCAACGCAACGGTGTGTTCAACGGCATATCGTTTAATGATGGTGTTGAAACATGGATTAATGCAGATGACAGTAGGATTAATGGCATAGAACTTAATGCACAATACGGATGGGAAAATGGATTGTATGTAGCAACTAACTTTACACTAACAGACAGTGAAAGCACATTTAACTTTGAAGATGATGCATCATTTACAACTCCGTTCCGTAAGTTAGCCGATAAAGCCGCTAACGTTAACTTTGGATACGATAAAGGTGCATGGGACATAAGAGTTGCTGGTAACTATAGAAGTGATTACTTAGATTGGTTAGCAGACGAAGATGGCGATATTGGAGAAGTAAGTGTTAACAACAGTAGATTTGTTGATGACTTTATACAATGGGATCTAACAGTCAAATATGATGTTAATGATAACTTCACTGTTAAAGCAGAGGCAGTAAACTTAAACAATAGACCAGAATATTACTACTGGGGAGACGAATCTCAATTAAGCCAGTACGATATGTATGGCAAAAACTACAGCATAGGATTTAACTATACGTTCTAATACAATTATTATAGGTATTCATACTTTAGCGTAGATACCTAATTCTTTTTCAGTAATTATTTTAAACTCCCAACCTCTATCGGCACAGAACTCCTGTGCCGATTTCCACTTTGCTTCATTGATACCAAAGTTGGCAATCTCTTGTAAATACTTTTTTGTTTTCTTTCTTGGTTCTGGGGGTTTTGTAAATCGTTCTGGTTTGATTTCTATGAGATATGTACCACCTACAGTCTTGAGATAGAAGTCTACATAATAACTGTGTATCCTTCTATCCAAAGGAGACCTATAGGGTATTGCTATGGGTTCGGATGCCCACTCCAAAACATCTTGATTCTTGTCGCACCAATTCATGAATTTCAGTTCGTATCCAGACCTATAAATAACATTAGATATGTTTCCGCGATACTTTTTCGCGTTTTTTGGAATAAATTTCCCTTGATGGATATCTTTTCGGTACGGCATCTTATAAATAGTCCAATAATAACATATTACTATTTATTCGGAGTTCATACATGAGTGTTTACAATTGGCTAGATGATAAGCTTGGGGGTTGGTTGCCAGGCGGTGTCCCACGCGGAGGCAGTAAACAAAAGGGTAGTGACCCAGAGAATACCGAAGACCAAGTTGCTAAAGCTGCTGGTGCCACTCAAGAAGCAAAAAATTCAAAAAAACCTAAACCAACAAAGAAAAAAATTACATTTCAGAGTTTATCTTATCCATCTGGATTAGACAATACAGAAGAATTTCCCCACCAGATAATGTTCAATGTCCTAATAAGACAGACAGAATCAGAAGCAGCTGCGAATACTCATCTAGGAAATGCAGGCCGTGGTGAAGATTTGATGAGTAATTTAACTAATGACCAAGCAGCTGGAGTAGTTAAATCTGTGAGCGGCGGAGTATCAGCAGGAGTTGGAGCTTTTACAGCTGTTACTGGGGATGGTCTTCTTAAAAAAAGTTTGGGTGTTGGTCTTGTTGCATTGTCTGGCAAGATTGGAGATGTAGCTGCATCAATGGTGGAAACTAAAACTACTAGAAAATGTGTTGCTCGTATTAGGATGGCTATGCCAATGTCTCCAAAGAATGAAATGCAAGCACAATGGGATGTTACCGATTTTGGTTCTATCATGGGTGCATTGGTAAAAAACGGTGGAGCTCAAGGTGTAATCGAAATGTTAAAAAGTGCAGATGGTTCAAGTGAAGCTGGACAAGCATTACTTAGGACTGCAGCTGGTACATTGAACATAACAAAACAATTGGGTGTAAACTTACCCCTTCAATCCAGTATAGAGTTAATGTCGCGTAAAGTACAAAACCCATTTACGGAGACATTGTTTAAAACTATGAACTTTAGGAATTTTCCTTTCACATTTAAATTTGCACCAAAGAATAGTCAAGAATTACTACAAGCTTTAAAAATAGTCAATGTATTTGAAAGGTATATGACGCCAGAAAAAAGTGGTACTAATTTATTTTTAGAGTACCCTGCTGAGTTTGAGATAATCTATCAGTATAAAAACAAAGAGAATGCTTATTTCACTAACTTCTTTAATGATACTGCTTTGGTAAATTTTGTGGTAGACTATGGAAGTGGTGGTCATTATACCGCGTTCCAAGGCACAGAAGGTGCTCCATCTGAAATCACCATGTCTTTAAACTTTAAAGAACTAACACTTCTTCACAGAGATTCTATTGTTGATATAACTGGACAAGAAGATGTGATGGGTGGTTTCCAAGGATTAGGCCCAAGTGTATCGGGTGAGGTTCCAGCAGAAGAACCACCATCAGAAGAAACTATTACAGAAGACAGTTCAGCTAAAGCAGCTGGGGAGAGTGAATAATGGCATTTTTTAGACAATTTCCTAGAACCGCGTATGTAATAGACGGAAGTCTTGTTAATATTCCAGACTTGTTTCGCCGTGTTGGGACAAAAGATATATTTGATAACCTTACATATATGGAAACTTATGATGTTCAAGACGGACAAAGACCAGAACATATTTCTTATGATGTGTATGATACTGTAGATTATTATTGGGTTATATTACTTTGTAATCAAATCATAGACCCATATCACGACTGGCCCAAATCAAACATTGATTTAAATAATTTTGCAAAACAAAGATACGGTGAACTTAATTTACAAAAGACACACCATTATGTTGATGGCACAAATGAGAATATTAGAGTTGACTACGACCAAACAAAGTTCAATACTGGTGCTATTAAAGCAGTAAGCAATATTGAACACGAAGAAAAGGTTAATGAAGAAAAGAGAAGAATTAAATTACCAAGACAGGAATTTGTTGGTGAGATAGCAGGGCAATTTAAAAGATTGATAAAAGGACGATAATATATCATGGATAACTCAGTACCATCGCCAGGCTCCATAACCATAGACGCGATAGACCTCTTAACATCCCCAGAAGCGGGAAATCAGACTATTGACATAAGAAATTATGTCGGTGATATTGTTATTAAAGAAAGTATATTTACTAACTATTTTACTATGGAAATGTCTATAGGTGATAGTAGGAATCTATTGGGTAATCTGCCTATCATTGGTGGGGAGATTGTAACAGTAAAGTTTGTATCTAGACACTTAAATGACTCTAATCCATCACAATGTATAGAACAGTCATTCGTTATTCACTCTATTTCTGAGAGAAAGTTTAAAGATGATAGGGAACAATTTTATGTATTGCGGTGCATAACACCAGAAGGGTATAAAAATAATACGGTTGTTATAAGCGAAAGATTTACTGGTTCACCAAAAGAAATATTTTCCGACATATATTCAAGATTTTTAAAAGAACCACAAGTAATGAGCGCTAAGGGTGGAACGAAAGATGGGCCAGGCCTTGACTTCATGGATGTTGCTGGTAGTCAAGGATTTAAAAAAGAGAACATATGTTTTATCTCTAACTACTGGACTCCATATAAATGTATGAACTTTCTCGCAAATAAATGTGCTCCAGCAGCAGCTGGGGGTAAAGAGTTGATGCCCAATGTTAGATATTTTCAGTCTGACAAAGGACATTATGTAGTTAGTCTTTCTAAAATGGCTGCCTATTATAAAGAACAACAAGCAATATATGACGAATTCTTTTATATCCCCACAGGTAGTGACGCATTTCAATTAGACGAAAAAAGAACTGCTAGGGGTGGTTATAAGTATCTTAGTCCTTTTCTTTCAAAGAAACAAAACACAATGTCTGGTTTAAACATTCCTTATTTTACAAATGATTTAGATGACCAACTTTCTGGATATCAAGGAAACATGACAGTAGGGTTTGATATGACCACGCGGATGCCTTATCACATGGAGTTTGATTATACGCCACTCCAAAAAGGCAGGGCGGAACAAAACAAAAGAACTTTGCCCGCTGGTTATGAAGATTTTTATCATGTAGAGAATAATACTCCAATAAGACAAGTACCATTGACCAATCCAAGGTCTGCATTGAATGTGCAAATAGGTTCTTCACAAATGTGGACTGACCAAAATTTTGGTTATGATTGGAGGTTTCTATTGGATACTGCTTACAGAGATACAGCAATAGCAGAGTTAAAAAGATTACAAATTGATTTTGAAGTGCCAGGCCGAACTGATATCGACTTAGGTATGTTGGTATATTTAAACTTTCCAAACACTTCTGAAAAAGGTAGTGACCCCAGACCAGACGAGTTGTTTGATGAAAGAATATCTGGAATTTATAGTATTACTGGTATTAGACATCATATATCAACAGCAGCTAATAGTCATAATATGAAGTTAGAAGTGGTGAGAGATAGTGTAGGAGATATGTCATGATGACTAGATACCCCAACTTTGCTTGGTGGCAAGGAGTTGTAGAAGATAGGAATGACCCAGAACAGTTCGGACGATATCGCGTCCGTATAATAGGTTATCATACACTTGATAAAAATGTGTTGCCAACCGAATCTCTGCCTTGGTCTATTCCTATGCAACCAGTTACTTCAGCTGCTATATCGGGTGTTGGTTCATCACCTACTGGATTAGTAGAAGGTTCAACCGTAATAGGATTCTTTGTCGATGGTGAAGATGGACAGATACCAGTTATCATGGGTTCTTTTGGTGTAGAAGACAATGTACCGACAATCGATGATGACGATACACCAGAATCACCAGAATCTTTGGCAGAAAGAGGATTCTATGACCCCACAGGTACTTATCCACGCAGAAAAGAATTAAAGATATCAGAAGACGAAGGACTACTGGATAAAGTCAAAGGAATGGTTAGTGATGGACTTGGTGGCGTATTAGACGCGGAAGGTAATAAACTTACTGGTCTCGCGGAAGGTGTTGATGAAGTTGATGTAGGTAAGAATGTTCTTGGAGAAGCATCATCCTCTAGACTTGCTAGGGGTGATATGTCAGAAAATCACTATTCGTTAAAGGGAAAAAGAGAAACGAGAATAGGAGCTGGCGAAGATGACAATGGGATACCGCGAGGATTTGCAAGTAAAATATCTGGATGGAATAACAAAGAACTTCCATACGAACATGATAATGATGGTGAAGAGGTTCCAGTATCGCCAGGCATATACGAACCAACTTATTGGGAAGAACCGCACCCACAAGGTTCCGAAATTTCTAAATCCAAGTATCCTTATAACCATGTAAGGGAAACAGAAAGTGGACATGTTTTTGAGGTTGATGACACACCAGACGCGGAAAGAATACACGAATATCATACCGCTGGAACATTTAGAGAGATTCAACCAGACGGAACCAAGGTAGAAAAAATAGTCGGTGATGATTATGTCATTGATTTAACTAACAGATACATGTATGTCAAAGGCAACTTTGACCTTATGGTTGATGGCGATTACAATGTTAATGTCAAGGGAAACAAATATGAACATGTGAGTGGACACTCATACAATACTGTAATGGGTAATAGATTAAACAAGATACAAGGACACGAGTTAGTTGATACGGAAAGTACATTTTCTATACACACAGTCGGAAACTATAATGTTCAAGTTGGGTCTACTGACAAAAAGAAATCATCACTTAGTAATTACAAATTAAGGGTAACTGGAGATACTAATACTACTCACCAAGGCCCACATCGTAACTTCAATAGAGGTGGTTTGGAAAGTGTTACAACTGGAGATGCTAACTTTAATGTTATGCCTAGATTTGGTATTGACACAAAATCAGTAATGCAAACTATAAAAGATGGTGCTTCGGCAGCGCCTCCTAAAATTGTAAAAGGTGGTTCATTTAAAGTTAGTGCATTTAGGAACATTGACCTTGCAGCTCAACCCACAGATGTACCCAAAATTCCAAAGTTTGGAAGTAGTATTAATATTCTGTCTGATAGAGTTAATACAACTGCTAGAGTTGATATGGTAGAAAGAATTGGTCAAGTTGGAACTTTTCATGCTAGTGTAGAGTCACAAATTATACCACAAGTGCCTGGCAGAAAATCTACATTCGCAGTCGGGCCACTTGGTGGAATCTATAATGTATTTTCCATGGCACCTATTATATTGCCAGGCGCTGTAGGTTATTTGGTTCCAGCATCTATTAGTGATGATATTATCGGGCCAGGTTCGATACTTAGAAATATTAATAATGTTGCGCCTTACCCAGCTGCAGTTGGTACTATAACTGATAACATTCTAGGTGGTGGTGCAATAAACAGAACTATTATTGGTGCTGGTGCTATTACTGACCTCGCAACCCTTGGTGCTGCTACTTACACCGCTGGTGTTGGAGCTGCTAGTCTTATTGCTCTCGCTGGAACTGCTAATGTTACTTCTCTTGCTGGAGCTGCTACTATTTCTTCAACTGCTCTAGTTACCGTTACTGGTGCTACTGCATTGGTTACTAGTGCTGCTACTGCTATTACTGGTACTGGTGGTGTTGTCGTTACTGGTGCTACAATCAGTCTGAACTAAAGGATACGAGATGAGTTGTAAAGGAATAGGAAAAGCATTTGGTGACATCGCGGATACCATTGATAATGCTAGCAAAGTACTAAGTGAAGGAATAGACGAGTTTGCAGATGGACTTGCCAATGATATAGGAGTCGCGTTAAACAAGATAAAATTTATCCAAGACTTTAAAGAACTTGAGGAGAAGTTTAAAGAGGAATTTGGTGACCTACAAGGATTAATAGAGTCTTTAAAAGAGGGTATACCATTCGCGGATGAACTTGGTGATTTGATAGCATTGGCTGCACAAGTGGAAAGGTTTGCTGCTAAAGCTAAAGAGTTGGAAGACAAATATGGTGATAAAAACAATACCATAAATGAAATCCTAAGAGACCCCGCTGGATTCTTTGATAGTTTGGGGGGTGACTTAGAATCTCTATGTGAAGCGATGCCTAATTTTGAAAAGGCAAAAGACGGTAAGATTAAAGTAACTTCTGCGAAGTTCAGTCAAGATGCTGGACAAGTGGACTTAGAAGAAATTGGAAATGAGGGGTTTTCGCCCACGATAAAAAGGTTAAAGGATTTTCTCAAGAATTTAAGATTGGAAGTTGTACCAAAAGAATCAACAGTAGATAAAGACACAAAGAATCAATTTGGGTAACATAAAGTATTATAAATAGTCACATGCTTAAACGACCTACTACAATATATAAAGATTTTGATTTGAGTTTTACAAAAAACCCAAATACAAAGGATATTGCTCGAAGGGTAGATGTTCAAGCGGTTAAACAATCGTTAAGGTCATTATTGTTAACTCAATACTATGAAAAGCCATTTAAACCGCAATATGGTTCTCCAATAAGAGGACTGTTATTTGAACCAGTTGATATGGCTACTGGTACAAGTCTTGCGACAGAAATAAAAAGGGCGATTGTAAACTATGAACCAAGAGTTGTAGTAGAAGATGTAGAGGTTTACCCAGACCAGAATGAAAATGCATTTAGTTGTAAAATATTTTTTTACACTAGAGGAATTAGAGAGATGCAAGAACTAGGATTAGTATTGGAGAGGTTAAGATAATGCCAGCTGTAGGAATAACAGGAAATGTTGCTGGTGGAGCCGTAACAGGATTGACAACTACCGTGAGAATAAATGGAACATCGGTTATATGTATAGGTTCAGTAGTTGCTTCTCATGGGTCATCACCACATGCTGCCGCTACAATGGCAACAGGTAATACTGGGCTTGTTACTATGAACGGTCTTGTTCCATGCGTGACAGGTAATACGGCTACTTGTGGTCACGCTCTCGCAGCCACTACTACAGTAACGATAGGATAAAACAAATGGCAGTCAAAAATGTAACAGAACTAGATTTCGATACGATAAAAACGAATCTAAAGACACACTTAAAAAATCAAACAGAGTTTGCAGACTTTGATTTTGAAGCATCTGGTATCTCGCAACTTGTAGATTTACTCGCGTATAACACTCACTATAATGCCGTTCTTGCACATATGGTATCTAATGAAGCATTTATTGATTCTGCTGTCAAAAGGAATTCAGTTGTATCCATTGCGAAGACGATGGGATACACACCAAGGTCTGCTCGTTCCGCGAAAGGTGTTATTAACCTTACGATAACACCAGACCCATCTTATACATCAACGAATCTTACTTTAACAAAAGACAAAGTATTTACATCCAATGTAAACGGAAGAAATTTTAGTTTCTTGCCAGACAAAGATTATACCGTAGCTAAAACAATTGTTAATGGTGTTTCTGCTTTTAGATTCACTAATATAACTTTAGTAGAAGGCACAAGAGTTAACACCTCAGAGGTGATTAGCACTACGAATAGGTCTGGGCCAATAATATTACCCAACGACAATGTTGACACTACTACACTAACAGTAAAAGTGCAGACCTCTAATACTAATTTAAATGCTACGCCATTCGCATTTTCGGAACAAATTACTGGAGTCACAGCTACATCTTCAATATATTACTTAGAGGAAAGAACAGATGGATATTATCAAGTTGTTTTTGGTGACGGTGTTCTTGGTAAACAATTAGATGTAGGAAATATTGTTATATGTGAATACATTCTTGGAAATGCTACACAGGGAAATGGTGCTAGAAAATTCTCCCCACCATCAAACATTACTGGGTCATCTGAAAATATTACAGGTACAACTGTTTCTGCAGCCACAGGTGGATTTGAGTTAGAAAATATCAACAGTATTCGTTTCAATGCACCGCGATTTAATTCTGCAAAAGGTAGAGTTGTGACATCTACTGACTACGAAACAGCAATTAAACAATCAAACCCAAATATTAAATCCGTTACTGTGTGGGGTGGAGAGGATAATTCTCCTCCTGTTTATGGTAAAGTTTATATATCACTACAACCCCAAAGTGGATTTGTTATAACCGACACGGAAAAAAATGATATTGCCAACAATGTTATCAAACCCAAACTTCCAGTATCGTTGGTTACAGAATTTGTTGATGCAGAAACTTTATTCATAGGTTTCAACATTGCTGTAACTTATGACCCGAAACTAACTACGGAAAGTTCAGACGCTATTAAGACAAAGATATTAGACCAGATAACAACTCACTTTAATAGTAATGTTAACGAATTAAAGAAAAACTTTTTCTTCTCGAAACTGAGTAAAGAATTAGACCAGACAAGTGATTCTATTTTGGCAAACAATATAGAAATGAGGTTAATGAAAAAATTAACACCTACTCTTGGTACTGCAACAAGATATCAATTGAAGTACAATAACAAACTATTAGCTAGTTCTGTTAGAACGAATTATTTTACTGTAAATATAAACGGTTCTCAAGACGAAGTTTATATTACAGATAAACCAGATGAGACATTTACTGCCTCACAACAATACAATGGTCAGAGATTTAACCTTGCGAAAGGTGACCTTATTTTAAAAACAAAGGCAACAAACACAATTATAGGGGGAACTGTAGGAACTATCGACTATGATACAGGGTCATTGGATATAACATCTTTACAAATAGATGCTATTAGTGGGACAGGAAATACGGATGTTAGGGTTTACATAACACCACACGAAAGTGCAAAAAATATTTCTACAGACGATTTAATTCGTGCAACCGAAGAACAAAGTTATGCTGTTACCGCTTTACCAGCAAGAAACATAATCCTATCCCTTGATGATTCTCAGATAGACACAACCAACAATGTTAAACAAGGTGTTGCTGTTACTATGATATCAAGGGTAAAGGATGACTAATCGAATACCATCATATTTAGAGTATCTTAAAACCGTTGCCATAACCACGGCTGGTTCTGGATATACCTCACCTGTTACTCTTTTAATAGATGCACCTACTGGTGATAATCCTATACAAGCAACCGCAACTGCTACTATTGATTTTGCTGGTTCTGGTGATATAACCGCGATTACTATTACTGAAGGCGGTGATGGATATTCTCTAACACCTTCAATAAAAGTGGCTGGTGGTGCTACAACTGTTACTAGTACTACTACAAACACAGGCCTTGACGCTGGAACATATACTGGTGTCTCACCTACTTCTACAAGCGGAGTTGGAGAATTTGGTACATTTAATATTGTTATCGATGGCAATGGTGATGTAACTTCTATAACACCAGTTGCCAATGGTAGTAATTATGTACAAGATGATACTATTTCATTTCTTCCCACCGCACTTGGTGGTGTCGGTTCAGAGTTAACTGTAACTGGTACAATTACTCATATTAATGGTGGACAGGGTGGAACACTAACAGCAGAGATTGATATCATTGCGAAAGCAGATGTATATTCTCAACCAACGATTTCAAAATTAGTTGGTCACCAATTACCAGAATTTATTAGAGATGACCACCCTCTCTTTCAAACATTCATTGAAAAGTATTTTGAGTTTATGGAACTCACTAATACAACCGATGCTTCTAAACATGGCCCACTCAAAGTATTGCAAGATTTTCTTGCTAAACTGGATGTTGATTTTAACGATGATGGAAGTATTAATACAGATGATAACTTCCTCAAAGAATTTTATAAGGACTATGTAAAGGATTTACCTTTAGGTCAGACTGCTAAATTAAGTCTTGTTCTAAAAAATATCAATGACTTTTATACTGCTAAGGGTAGTGCAGAAGCAATCAAACTTTTGTTCAGAATACTTTATAATGAAGAAGTACAACTATTCAATGCACAGGAATTCGTACTTAGACCATCTTCAAGTAGATGGCAACAAGATTATGTTGTTAAAGTTTACGAAAGAAAAACTTATATCAACACAACTTCAGAGGACTATGACCCAGCAGATTTTGTCGGTCAACAAGTAGACCTACATTATTATCAATCAGTCGGGTCAGTTACGAACTCTTACACAAAAAGAGCAAGTGTTCAGTCAGTTAAGAAAATTGCTTACACCAATCCTCAAGCATATGAACTTGTACTATCTGGAATAGACAACACTTTTAGTTTGCCAGGCCCAGGCGCTGGTAGTCTTTCAAGTGATGAAATGCTTCAACCAGAAGTAGCAGGAGATATAGGTACAATTACAGGAACAGACGGAGGCGGTGCTTATAACACACCAGACCCCTCAGTAGTTGATGGCACATATAGTATTACTGATTCAGATTTTACTTCTTATATTGATATTGATTATGGTAATTCTGTATCAATAACCAAAGGAACATATGTAAAAGCAAACAACAAAATATACCTTGCTATTAATACAGGTCTTACAAATGGAACTGGTATTGGCCCAAACCATGAGTCGGGTGACGCGACAGACGGTAATGTCAAGTTTAGATTTATTGAAATAACTAGTGCTTCTGGACACTATTCTAGTGGGAGTTCTGGTGCAACATTTACAGTAGTTATCGCTGGTAACGCGGTATCTAGTGTTACGATGACAGATAATGGTACTGATTATTATCCAAATGAAATAATAGAAATTCCTGCTACCGAGTTTGGTGGAACAGGAACAGGGGTTAAAATAAAAGTTGCCACCATTACAAATGGTAAAATTAAAAAGGCACTTATCATTGATGGTGGTACTGGATACGCTGCTAACCCACAGGTTGTTGTAACTAAAAATGCTGCTGATACAATTACTACAGAAGCATTATTAGAAACTAGAACCACAAACGGTGTGGTAGACCAAATTCTATTTACAAATAACCAAATGGGAGATGGGTATAATAATTTACCAGACCTTAGAATATCAACTGGATTAACTCTTACCTTTGTTAGTTTAGCAGGAGAAGTATTCCCAGACACCACTAGTGGGGATGTTTATAGTGCCATGAAGGGCATGGTAACTAGGGTGTTGAATTCTGTTAAATTCAATTCAATAAAGGATGGGTCAAGTACAACTGCTGGTGGATTTAAAATTGGTGATTCTTATGTTATTAATGAAACTGGTGGAGTCCTTGGTGTTTACGCGACAGATTATTTCTTAGAGGATTATACATTAACTGGTGTATCTAACAATGCTTATGTGAGGGTTACTTCACTAGATGCAGTTGGATATCCTGCTACATTTGAAGTTCTCGCGGTAGGACAAGGATTTAATCGACAAGACTTCCAGATAGAATTAGAATCTCCTACAGGTGAGATTGCTTTAGTTGATTTCACTACAGGATATAATGCTGTATTGGGTGGTGTAGCTGGTGACGCTGGTGGGTTCTTATCGGATGCAAACAAACTATTTGATAATTTAGTATATCAACCATTCGCTTACCAAATACAATCAGAATTACAAGCATCTGAGTGGAAAGAATATGTCAAGAGGTCTGCTCACCCAGCTGGTTTTGCGTTATATGGTGATTTGCAGATTAAACAAGATATCGATTTCTCTGCTGGATTTACGGTAGAGACAGATGTTTACATGTTCTTTGTATATCCAGACATTGAAGAAATTCTGGTCGAGGACACAGTTGTTAAAGATATCACAATTACAGAAGCAGGCCCTGACTCAATTTTCCCAGGCGATGCCATCAATACATTTGATGTCACAACTGCTCCATCCGATAGTGTTGGAATTCAATCCGAAGAAGGCCCATATACATTTGTTGGTACATCGGTAAGAGTTTACTACGCGACTTCAGATGGAACTGAAACTGGTGACCCATACTTTGTACAACATGGTACTGCATCGGATGACTATGTTGAGAGATTTGGTATTGGTGACTACTTCTTAAATGATGGTGGCCCGTATGTAGAACTTGGTAATCCACAGAAACTAGTAGAGTTGAACTTTAATTCTACGGATACTGGTGAATATGCATTGGATTACTTTGCTAATGATTCTGGTAGATATACAGTTCTCATTGCAGATGATGCCGAAAGAAGTACAGAATTCTTCTTTGCTAATGATGTCTTGACAAATCTTGCAGTCGAAACATCATTCACAGATACCGCTGAAATGAGTGAGTCTGTACTGATATCATTCGTATTCTTCAGAGAACCTAGTGATACATTCGATACTGCTGATAGTGTTGTTGTAGAAGCACAACCAAGACCTACTGACACATTTGACATCGCTGACGCGGTGAACAAGTTTGATATCGGAGTCAACCCAACAGATACACTAAATGCTGATGAGTCAACAGTATTTGATGTAACTGCTGCTAGAGCTGATACATTTACAAGTGATGATACTATATCAATAGAACCACAATTGATTGGTACTGACACTACTGCGATGCAAGACTCAACATCTTTAGAACACGGTGGTGTATATACAGATACATTTAACATCGCTGATGCGGTGACCAAGTTTGATATCGGTGTAAATCCATCTGATACAGGCGCTACTGCTGACAGTATAAATAACTTTGATATCACAACTGCGCCGACAGATACTTCAAATACTGCTGATTCGCTTACCAGTTTAAACATAGAAATCGACTTAACAGGTTCTTCTGTAGACGAAGATGTTGCTATGGGAGATAGTGGTAGTCTTATATCACAGTCATATACAGTCGATTTAACTTATTTTGCCGAAGATTATGTCGCTGATACTGTAGTGAATTTTTAAAAACTAATTTTAATTCTTATAAATAAGGAATAACAAGGCAATAACTAATTTTAGAGGAGATAACAATGTTGCAAAAAAATGCCTTAGACGCCAAAGGTCGATTGACCGTTGAGCTGTTTGATGAGTTTGGGAACTTAAAAGAAACCCAAGAAATAAAAAATGTCGTTGTAAACAACGGTCTTAACTATATCGCATCTCGTATGAAAGATGCTTCCGCTACTGCAATGTCACATATGGCAATCGGTTCAGATAATACTGCTGCCGCTGCTGGTAATACTGCATTAGGTACAGAACTTGGTAGAGTCGCTTTAACTTCTACTACTGTTACTTCAAATTCAGTTGCTTATGTGGGGGACTTCCCCGCTGGTACTGGTACTGGAGCAGTAGTTGAGGCAGCTATTTTAAATGCTAGTTCGGGTGGAACACTACTTTGTAGGACTGTATTCAGCGTGGTGAACAAAGCCGCTGCTGATACACTAAAGATCACTTGGACGGTTACTGTATCTGACTCCTAAGAGTTAAACTAAGGAGTTAGTACATGGCCATTCTGTTATTAGAACAGGCAAGGTTTCATCAGGCGAGGTCTTTCTATAGAGACATCTATA
>Ga0163179_10000383_pt1 | contig 31982 bp, 21 predicted proteins | sample AtlANTMetagenome_FD_109643 | JGI IMG/M metagenome (GOLD analysis project Ga0163179, IMG submission 109643) | Marine eukaryotic phytoplankton communities from the Atlantic Ocean - Atlantic ANT 2 Metagenome | ecosystem: Environmental > Aquatic > Marine > Oceanic | place: North Atlantic Ocean... | reverse complement strand
TCACCAGGATTCTTATTCTTTTCATCTAGTAATCTAATAAAGAATAACATTTCGTTATCCTCAACGAATGGGCCTTGTGACTCTAAGAGTGCAGAGAGCTGATCTCTTGTCATGTGGGAATAGACGAATAAACCAAATTCAGCTTCGGTTACGGTTTCATCTGTAGGGACTGATAATATAGTCTTTACTGCATGCATATATTATTTATATCACGACTGAAGATACCAAATCACTGCAACTGCAAGAGTTGGTGGAATGATAGCTACACATGATGGAATTAATACCATATATAACAACGGCTTTTCTAATAGCCAATCCATATCATCTTCATGTGTTTTCTTCATATAATATTTAAAGTTAAAAAGCCGTATAAATAGAGTATAAGGTTATAATATGTTGCCAGCGAAAATAGACTTTGTATGCCTTAAATGGGGTACTAAATACACATCAGAATTTGTAAATAAGCTAGATAGCATGATATCTAGAAATGTATCTGTTCCATATAAACTACATTGTATGACAGAGAATCCATCGGGTATTGCACCCAATATTGATATAATACCATTGCCAGATTTACCTTTAAATAAATGGTGGTGGAAGATGCTTTTATTTGATGAAAATTTTGCTATCAAAGATGGTGTATTTCTAGACTTAGATATTATTATACAATCTGATATTACATTTTTATATCAACCGAGATATAAGATGAATATACTACATACTAATTGGATAAATTTAGAAGAACAAAAGAAGTGGACAATTGGTGATAATTATAAGTTCTGTTCTGTAAACTCATCTTTAATGTGCTGGAATAAGTACACAAATCGTCATTTTATATGGGAAGATTTCATAAATAATAGAGAAAAGATTATGTTCTTATATAGAGGAATTGATAACTGGTTAGAAAGTAGGCATAAAAAAGATATTGATACTTATGCATTAGATCAAACACATACGTATTCGTACTGGACATGTGATGAACAATATAGAGAAAATTCAAGTATAATTCTATTTGATTATAATACTAAAAAACAAGATGAAATTGATGAACCCTGGATAAAAAAACTATGGCGATGATGGAACAAACAAAAATTATGGAAAGATTTCCATTTCCTATATGGGAGTGGAGTCGTCAGATGCAAGATATTCTACATAATTATCCACATCGTGTAGAAGATTTTGCTAAGTCATATTCACGTAATCAATTTATTGCAAAGACTTGGATGATTGAAGTCTTAAAAGTGTATGCTGATATTGATAGAGCTACTAAGTGGTGGGTAATGGGTTCTTGGTATGGTACACTTACAGTGCCATTAATAACTACATATTTCTATCCTAAAAACCAAATACATTTAGTAGACTTTGATGAAGAAGCTTTAAAGATAGCAGAAAAATTACATGGTAAATATACTGTAGGTACACATCATATAGATGTAAACTGGGATATGGAGAGATTGTCTAAGGTTAAAGCTGATATATGGATAAACACTAGTTGTGAACACATGTATCCTATGACTGATGAATTTAATCCAAAAGGTTTGTGTGTATTTCAATCTACTAACTTTACTAAGGATCCATCACATATAAATTGTGTTGATACACTAGATGATTTTGTAGAGCAGTGTAATTTTAAAGAGATAGTATATAAAGGTGAAAGGCAATTTCATGATTATGATGATCATCATAAAAGATTCATGGTATTAGGATATAAATGATTCACGTAAATTGTGTAAGATGGGGAACTAAGTATAGTATTGATTATGTCAATAGACTATATAACATGGTAAAAAGAAATTTACCTGCAGACTTTACATTCTATTGTCAAACAGATGACACAAATGGAATGGATAGTAATATAGTTCATTTACCATTCCTCACAGATCTCCCTCATTCAACACCAGATGAGATGTTCGCATCAAAAGAATTTATTACAGGTCTACCAAGATTATGGGATAGACCAAAGTTAAATTATTGGAAACCAAATGGTTGGGGTATTAAAGGTCAAAAGATGTTCTTTGATCTAGATGTTGTAATACAAAATAGTTTACTACCAATATTAAAATTACATAAAGATAAACCAATGATTGGTCGTTCATGGTGGCATAATATGGATGATGAAAAGAAACCATTTTGGAAAAAGAATTATGGTGCGAGATGTAATGGTGGAATGATGATTTGGAATGATGAGCAAGGTAAACCATTATGGAAAGATTTAAAAAAGCACGCAGAAAAGATTTACTTTATTTACACTGGTGGTTCAGATAATTGGATTACAGGAAAACACTATGAACACTTTGATCATGTTCCACCAAAGTATTACTATTCATTTAATCGTGGTTGTGAGTGGCCAGATGATATTGCAATGCATAGACATAGATCAGATAAGATAGTATGTGTATTCAATACAGATGAATATGGAAGAAATAAACACTTTCAACAAGAACTACATCAAGCAGCGAGGAATTTCAAATGGGTACAAGAGTACTGGCAGTAAGAATTGGAGACAAATATGGACCTGAATACGAAGATTATTTAAGGTCTAAAATACCTAACATAGATTTTGTAAGAGTATCAGATTGTAGATTTAAACTACAATGGAATAAAGTAGCATTTATGTCATTACCTACTGAAGATCCTGTGGTAGTGATCGATATTGATATATTATTAATGAATGATTATATGGAACTGATTGAATATCCTATTGAGAAAGGTCAATTTCTAGGTCTTCAGGCGTGGTGGGATGATACTTCTCATACTGATTATAGTCTGAATGGGGCTTTTTACAAGTATTATCCCAAAGACTGTAAGTATATCTACAAGAAATTATGTTCTGATCCTGAGTACTGGATGAACCATTACATTGGAGCCGGCATAACACATGGTCCAGTAAATGGTGAACAGTACTTTGTTGAGGATTCAGTAAAAGAACAGTTAGAACTAAAATATGTGCCATCATCCTGGTTTGGTAAAATGATTTTAAATCCAGGAAGTAAATGGCTAAACGATTGTAATGACGCTTATCCTGGGGAATACTTTTTTAGTAGGGAAGAGAATAAATTTAATTCAGATGTTAAGCTTGTTCACTTTCAAAAGACACATTCGCTTCATGAATTATGGAAAACAACTCAACAGGAGTAGAAGATTTTCTGATTCTTGACTTAATGTCTTTGCTTGCGGCTCTTACCGCTGGAATATCAAAGACTTCAATTTTCATTCTAAATAAGTCTTCTTGAGAGTAATTCTTAGCCATATGTTCTACTGAAATAGTAGGAACTTCAACTGGAATCTCTTCAACTTTTTCAACAATTTTTTCAACAACTTCAGGCTCACCTGATGGGCCTTCTTCTTCGATTTTCATTCTAACTTCGTTTTCAATTTCCATACGAAGTTCATCTTCATCGATATGACTACCTAATAAACCACCAGCAGATTTCCATTCTCTAAATTGTTGTAATTCTTCAACAACTTCTTGTTCTGCTTTCCAGAATTCTGCAGTGTCTTTATCAATATCGTCAATTGTATATACTTGTAATACTTTGGAAAAGAATGTTCCTTCACCATTTGAATTAGCTGCATGATTTTCTACTCTACCCCAACCTTCAGAATCAAAGTACGATACTCTTACAAGAGTTCTTTCTTCATCAATCCACTGAACATTTTTAATAGTTAGTTTACCATCAATTTCTTCTGGTCTTTGGCCTTGATTTTGTAGAACACCACCGCGTTTAATCTTCATTTCTTCTCTAGGAACTTCTGCGCCTTCACGATCAAACGTTTTAATATCACCAGATCTAAAATCTTCGGGATATTCTTGTTCTATAATGTTATCAGAATCATTCATGTATTATTTATTTCCGTTAATAAGCTAAATTCAAGTAGTTAGTTGTTTGTGTAGAAGCACTACCAGATGGTGTTGAAACTACTGTATATGTTGGGTCACTAAATGATTGTGTATCTGTTGAACCCGTTTGTCTTGTATCTGTAAAGCTTCCTCTAGAATTAGATGCTGTAGTACCTACAGAATATTGTAAATTAGATGCAGCCACTTTAAATATGAAAGCTGGTATTAAAGCTTGATCCATAAAACTTGTTGCTTGCCAAGAACCTGTTTCTGCAATTGAAGCTACTTCTTTTAAAACTGAACCATTCCACATAACTGGTTTTATATCAGTACCAGGTACGGAATCTAATGCAGTCTTTAGCCACAATTTATGTGTTGTTGTACCTGCAGAGTATGTAGTATCACTATGAAATGTACCACAATCTAACCATGTACCAGCACCACCACTAGAAGGTGCAGATGTACCAACTCTATATGTTCCTACTTCATCACCTGTACCCATATCAGTTATACACTGAGTAATAATTTCATCAAAGAAATCTGTAGCATAATCAGATGCTGTTCTTAAAGTTGCTGGTGATATAAATTTAAGGTATGAATATTGATCATTTGCAGTAAATGCAGAACCCTTAGCAGTTGCTGATCTATTCTGATAGTATGCATAAGTTGTGACTGTGCTTGAACCAATACCAGGAGAAGATGGATAATCATCACCACCAGAATTATTTCTTGGATTAGTTGCTGTTTGTTGAGTAGATATAGTATCTGTTGCAGAACCGATTGAAGTCCAACCAGAAACTGAACCTACATTTAATGCTCCTGCTGGACCATTTCCTGAAGATGTTTGGGTTCCTGCAGCATTTACACCAGAAGATGATGTATGCCAATAAGCTAAGAAAGATGCATAACGAGTTCTGATATTATATTGTAAACGATCCAACTCCGCGTCGGTCATTTGTTTTAAACCTGAAGTTCCGTTAATCTTTAATGGTCGTGCCATAATTTACCTTATACTAATAATTGACCAGAAAGAACCGTTAATCCATTCACATCTTGTACAATTAATGATTGTGTACTTGAGAAACTTTGACCTGCAATACTTAATGATAAAGATTGAGGTGAAAGTACGGATGTTGAACTAATAGTTCTCCATTCAGCATATCTATACGAACCATCTGAGTCCGTATTATTCATACCTGGTTTTACTGAGTGTTTAACAATATTCTTATCTGTTCTTTCAGCAGATGACATTTCTAGTGCTTTTGTTTGAGCTGTAGGATCATCAATTAATGTTGCATCTAGGAAATAAATCTCAGCTGCTCTGAATCCAGCAAATGTTCTACCTGTCTCTGTTTGTTTATTGATTATCTCAATAACAAGACCATCAAAGTGTTGATCAGTATCTGTACCAGTTCTGACTACAATATTTCTACCATCTGAATCATCATTTGTTGGTAAATAAATTCTCTTACCAAATAAATCAGAGTCATGCTCTGAATCATACATAACTGATATAAAGTTATAACCTGTTCCTCTAGCAGAACCATCTGAATCTGAATCATAAACACCCATAAGACCTGAACCAAATGAGTTTCTTTGAATTGCTGTTCCTTTTCTACCTGCTCTTGTTGCATAGTCAGAATCATTTAGTAAGTTTACAATTTTTCTTGCAACACCAGCTTCTGAATCTCCAACATCAATGTTTAATACTTTATCATCTGAATCAGCCGCAGATTGATTTACAAGTGCACCGTAAGGAACTGAGAATTCTGAATCTGGATTACCAGAGAATGAACCACGTCTATTGAATACAACTTGCATGTGGTGGGTTTCTGAATCAACAGCATCAAATCTTGGTGTTTTACCACTGTTATCTTCTAACCATAATGAACCGTTAGTAATATCAAATGCAGGTGGTGTAGAACTTACAACTGCAACTGCATTAAGTGCAATAATCTCATCAACACCGGTAAATGCAGCTGGTCTTAATTTGAATCTGTTATTTTCTGTTGCATTTACTTGACCAGGAGCTGTTTGATCTGAATCAACAGTTCCAATATTACCAACCATATTCTTCAGAATGATTGAATTTCTTGCATATATTGATGAATTAGCAATACTATCAATACCGAATGTAGATGTATCTACTACTTCTCCAGTAGCGGCAATTCTAGGTGTTTGTTCATCAAGATAGAAGAATGTGACTTCAACACGTTTTGCAAAGTCTGAATCATTCTCTGAATCTCTTTTTAAGAAATTTGTATCTGAATCTTGTGGTACAAACTTAAATAATGGTGTGATTGAATTATCAATTGTCTGATTAAATTTATCTCCAGCTTCAATTACAACTTTCTTATCTCCACCATAAATGTATACAATATCTCTATTAGTTCTATCTACTTCAGCTTTAATTCTTGCATCCATTGCTGTAAGAGCAGATGATGAATTAACTGCTGATTCTATTCTTGTAGCAATCTCAGATGAACTTAAATCTGAATCAATATTAAATGATATTTCAACTTTACCACCACCAAATTTAGAACCAGATACCGCATTTACTGGTGTACCATCTGAATCTGCAGTACCATCAGAATCATGCAATAACATTTTTAATTTATCTGAAGCAGCTCTACCAATAAAATCTTTTTGAACTGGTAAGTGTCTGACCATATATGCTTTACCATCACCATTTGTAATAGTAGCATCTCTACCAGAACCAGTTAAAGCTGTTAGGTTTTTGGTAGCATCAGAATCTTCAAATTTAGGTGTGTAAGCATCTGAATCTCTCATGAAATTCAATGCGAAATCTGAATCTAAAAATCCTTGTTGATTAATTGTAAACTTAACATTCAAACCGGCTTGGTCTGAATCTAGAATTCTTCTTGATATAACTTTTATTTGTGAACCGTTTTGGAATTGTTGACCAAAAGGAGCAAAACCAGGTAATCTATACTTTACACCTGATCTTAATATTTTACCTACTTCTAGAATATCTGATTTACCATCAGAGTCACGAGAAACAGTAGGACGTTTTGTATAAATCTTTCTTGTAGAAAGGTTAATGGCTATCTCACCTTGTTCTATCTGATCGGTAGTCGGTTGACCTTCAGCATTCAAACCAGTAGATAAAGATCTTCTGTGTTGATATGTTGGTCTTCCGTTATTAAAGTTAATAGTCATTTATTATCCTAAAGTTATAATCTTTGCTTGTCCCTTAAATTTAGTTTGAGAGAACACTATTGCATTACCCTCATTATCCATAACCGTTGTGACATCTACAGGAATAAACATCTTATCTACATCATCAAATCCTGTATAACCATCAGCACCATAGTTATTTGTATTTGTATAGGAACCAGGTTGTGCATTATCTGAGTCTGCACCTTGAGTACCCCATACCGTTTTAAATCTTGAAATTTTATCAGAATCAGTATTACTTGCACCCATTTCAGAATCAATTGAGTTATAAAGTTGTGTTCTAATAAATTCTAGTACTTCATTATTTATAGTTGTTTTGTTTCCATCTTGCATTACAGACTTATAAATCTTAACATCCATTACTGATTGTAAACTTTCAAATTCTCTACTAAATGTTGTATCACCAAATGAGTATCTTGTTATAGGTAGCATATATCTACCTGATGGAACTTCTGTGACACCGCCAATTGTGAAGTTAGCAGTTGTCTTATGCCAATCATCTGAATCAAATACGTCTGTATAAATTTTTAAATTATCTGAATCTCTTGCTGATGCTCTTATATTATGTCGTACAAATACCCATCCAATATCATGACCAGAATATGTAAACTCATATATAGAATGATTTGAATTTAGTTCAATAGGAGACTTAACACCATAAGAACCAAGTTCACCTGAATAACTTACACCATAACCTAATGAACGAGAGGCAAATGGTGCTCCTTCTGAATCAAATGGAACACTGAATACTGATGCGTTTTGGAATGTACCATCAATATCTCTTACAAATGTATGTTTATTTTGAGGAGCTGAAATATTTTGAGAGTTGTTTGTCCATTCAGCTCTTTGATCTGAATCTTTAAATCTAAATGGTGTTGTCAATATTGACATAGATCTACCATTTGAGAAAGAACCTCTTGATTCTCTAATTTTTATTACATCACCAGCTTGCGCAATAGGTAATACTACGTGTGCAGTTCTATTAATACTGACACCTGAAACATCTATATCGAATGTTTCTCCTCTAGATGCAAAATAAAACTCAGAATCTAAATATAAATCTGGAATACCATCATTATCTGAGTCAGCATCAATTCTCCAACCTCTTGTTTGATCTAATAACTTAAAACCAGATGTGTAATCTGAATCTCTATTTGCGTCTGGTGTTCTAAATGAAATGTTGAGATATTTTCCTGCTGGATGTAATTCACCAACTCTATATTCAAACTCACCAAATCTTCTACGATAACCATAGAATGGTTTATCTACATCTTGGCCAATTGGATTATCACCGAATTTACTATAAACATCTGAGAGTAGGTCATTTATCTTTGCTCCACCTTTTCGTGCCGAGTCTCCTGTACCCGAATCGGGTGATATACCTAAGTTGATTAAATCTTTTGTGGCCATGATTTATTTATTCCCATTAGAGGTTGAAATCTCTTACTAATAATACTCTTGCTCCGTCAGAGTCTGTTAAGTTTGTAATACTTGGACTAACTTTCGAGTCACTATCATATATACCTTCAGAGTCATTTTTCTGAAGCACAGCATAACCTACATCAGCTCCCATAAGATCACTATCACTTCTTCTTAATAGGTTAAGATCTTGTCTATCTGAATCTGTTGCATTTCCAGGAGTAGCAACTATTGCTCTTGAATCTAATATAACTTTTGTTGCTGCAACTGGTCCATGGAACCATGTTTTTGTTTCAAATTCTAGTGTCCATTCAACTGTTCTTCTTGTATTAATATCACCAGTCCAATCATCTGTCCATGTGACTGATGTAAGTTGGAACGGCATGTCAAATGCATTTGTAGGTGTTGGTGTGTTAGTATCTGCATCAGCAGGAAAATGTCTTACTTTGACTGTATATGCTGGATTGAAGAATGGTACAATCTGTTCTATAATTTGCCATCCATCATTCAATGTCTTTGTTTCAATATGTAATGTATAAGATAAAGTATATGGTGTAGGCATATTAGCTTTTTGTCTTGGATAAGCTAAACTGTCTGGAGATCTAAATACATTTGGTTTGTTGTTTAATTTTCTATTTGAATCATATACCATTGCAACAAACTCATAAGACATTCTTGGTAATAGTTTTTCAAACATCTCTTCAGTAGGTCTTAAACCTTTTTGAGCTTCCAACCATTTTTGTCTTGGACCGTATGCAATTGGAACTGGTAATAGTTTACCATCACGTCTTTTTACAACGATGTTATTGAATAAACTACCAAAGACCGCTGTTGCAGTCTTTACAGTTTCATGGTAAAAGTGTGTTCCTAACATTAGATATTATCCAAATTTCTTATTCCTGGTTGACCAAAAGCTCTTGCTGAATAGTCATCCACTATTGTTTTCGGTGTTTCTCTTACTACACCATTATTATCATAGACTTCTTGATTTTCTGCTCTTTGTTCAATTTCTGTATTAGTAGCCCAAGAGTCTGTGATTAAATCGCTATCAGTTATGTCTATTGCCTTAGTTTCTGAATCAGTAAATGAAATTCCAGAAGCTGCTTGCGTGACTATTTGATCTGTAGTACTTGTTGCTGCACCTGTATTACTATATGTAATAGCTGTAGGATTGAAGTACAAGTCTTCTCCAGATAATTCGAATAGTTTCGCATGTATCTTATATTGATAGTTATTTCCTAATTGGAAAAAAGCACCATCATGATACGTAGTCACTCGAGTAATTTCAAAGACTTTTGGTACATATTGACTTTTATTTTGTGCAGATCTACCAAATGGTATTACAATAAGATCACCTTCAAGTGGTCTTGTTCTTGCAAACTTTGTAAGAAGTTTTTGATGTTGATCAGAATCAGAATCATTAGAAGCTGATGAAGCACCAAAGCTATCTGAATCAGTAAGTCTTTGTTTTAATACTGTTCTATAATCAGAATCTTTCTGTGTAAAATTATTTATTGCAACAGACATAATAACTTCTTCTCTAAACTCCATACCATATAGAGTCATTGTATCTCCTTCACCTTCAAATCCAGCAGAAGCTACAAGAAGCATGTCAATTTGATAACCAGAATCAAAATGTGATTCAGGTCTTTCATTCCAAACATCATCAGTATAATCAGATGCTCTCGGCATATAACGTACTGTTATACCATTTACATTTATTGATTCTCTGATAAGGTTTTGCATTGTTCTCTGTTCATTTGTAGAGAAACGTGATGATGCACCGAATTGGTTGATATAACCATCTATGAAAGTGTTTTGAATTCCAGCTTTAATGGAATATGATTTATTGATTGATTGAATTGAACGGTTTAGATTTTCACCGAAATCGGAATCGTTATCTGAGTCTCCACCAAATCCTGTTGGGGCTATCGTGAATCCGGAAAAATTGTTCTTTACTGTCGACATTTGTACTCATTATCCATAGAACCCTGCATCATATCCAATTCTGACTTGTCTCGCCATTAATTCTGCAAAGGCATCTTCTACGTTGCTAGCACTTAATCTGAATGATGATGATGTTAAACCTTGTACATCGTTGAAATCTTGATATAGTTTTTGTTGATCTGCTGCAGATAGTTTACTTTTTTGAGTACCAGCACTTAATCTTTCTAATGCACCATCAAAATCAAGACCTACTTGATCTAGTGCAAATTCAGTTTGAACTTTTAATAATCCATCATCACCAACTTTTAAGAAAGCTGGAGCATTTACACTATACTCATTGTTTTTTAGTCTTACAGTATTAATATCAATACGTCCATGAGGATTTGCTCTTGAATATCTATCAACAAATGATGTTCTGCTTCTTGGAGAAATTTGATCTGTAAGAACTAATGTATCACCAGGTTTTAGACCAGCAAATGTATCACTATCAAATCCAGTATTTGCATTACCTAAATTTGTATGTACTGCATCTGAATCCCATCTTAAATCATCACAACTTTTAACACCAAGAATTCTAAAATCTGAATCACCTACTGGAGTTTCAAATCTTTTAATACGTAAATCTTTATCTGAATCTGCTCTGTACACAGCTTCCATAAAGTTTCCTACTTTAATAAAAGCAGTTCTTAATGGATCACCTGTGTTTGAGTTTGGAGAAGAACCAATATTAATTCTAACATTGTTTTTAACAATTCTATTTGAATCATTAAATGCTAGAGTTCCTGAATCAACATTAACTGGAGCAATACCTACTTGCGCATCTGAATCTGCAAATCCAAAATTAGGTACTAATATATCTCTTAAGTTAGCCATTTGCTATCTTCTCCATTACTTTTAATATTTTATCCATTTTTGTTTCTAAACTTGTCAATCTTTTCTCTGTATTAGCTTCTTTTTCTAATCTTTTCTTGTATTCTATCACTTCTTCTCTATTAGTATTTAATAGAGCACCACTCTTCGGATCCCTTTTTAAATGCTGTTTATTCATTATACTACAGCAATAATTCTTAAATCTCTTATCATACTTATGAATGATGAGTTTTCAGAATTCATTTCAAGTTTTATTTTAAATGCTTCATATTCAAAACCAACATCTTGTGTTAATGAATACTGATCAAACTCAATATCAGAAGTAAATTTACCAAAGTTTGTTTCATTTATTATTTGATTTCTTGGGAATGTTTGCCATTCTAATTCTTCAAATTCTGTATTATCACCTACAGCTCTAGCTTTATATTTTACTACAATTTCTGCAGCAGGATCCATGTCAGCATCTAAGAATACTCTAATTTGACTTGCTGGAGTTTCTAATGTAATATCTTTTGTAATATAACCAGCAGTTTCATCAATACTTGAAAGACCTGCTTTGTAAGAAGCATATTGTTTTTGCTTCGTAGCATTTGCTGATGGAACTAGATCAGAATCTATAAATCCTGCTAAGTCTGAATCATCAATGTATTTACCATAGTTATTTTTATATACAAACATTTGACTTGCTGCATCTAATCTAATAACTGGTGATAAGAATTCATTTGCTGTGTTTAAATAAAGAATTTGTTCAAAGTCTGCAGATGATGTTTTATTCATAGAACCCAATACTACTTTTGGATGATCAAAGTCTGTGAGTTTATCCATAGGAATATTAGTTGCAGATGTATCTTTTATAAGTGGTGATTGATAATATACTGAATCAGTATTATAACCAAATAAGTTTGATGCTGATCTTAATACTAAGTTTGCACCAGTAGTTGTCTTAACTTCTTGTTTCACTGAAGTTTCATCAAAATTTATTGGTTGTGTATTTGTTCTAATTGAATCGTACTGAACATTTGCAGTAGCAACTACTTGCTCTCCACCACCTCTACCAGCTTTAACATTTTTATGCCATCCACTTGTGACTGGATTTGAATTAATTGCTGAAGCATCAGAATCTTGTTCTCTTAAATCAATCATGTATGAATCTTGAGTTGCAAATTTTACTTTATGTTTTGCAGCTGTTGTTGCACTAGTAAGATTCGTTAATGAAGATACATTATTAATAATTGATACTGGTAATCCGTTTAATGCAGATTCACCTCTAAATCTTACTAAGTCAGAATCAGCAGATGCAGATATATTACCATTACCAGCAACTCCAAGAATTCTCACAGTGTGTGTATCATCAGGACCATACATTCCGTGATTAGGGTGATGTATTTTAATATAGTAAGAACTATCAAATGTCTCTACTGCTAATCCGCTTGCTGCTTGACCAATTGGCTGACCATAGAAGTTAGCTTTATCTCTCAATGTTATTGCAGATTCACCAAGATCAAACTTAGCTCGATAAGCTTTAAATGTTAAGTCTCTATTTTGTTCAGCAGTCCATGTAGAACCATTTTGTGATGTAAAGAATGATCCAAAGTATCCACCAACATTTGGTTGAGCATCAATCTTACCACCAGTAATTACATCTTCTTCACCTTGTAATGCTGTCCATGCAGATGTAGTATCTGATGGTGAAAGTAATACAATTGCATATTCTGTCTGTTCTTGTAAGAATACTGGATTTGTAAATCTAAAGTTTGTAGCAACAGTTGGTTTACTTAAATTCTGATTTGATTTTGTCACATCAACTCTAGCTCTACCAAGAATCTCTCTACCTGGATATCCATTTTCACTACTTCTAATTTCACAAATTACATGATCATTATTGGCTCTTGTATCTACAAATCCTAAGAATACATCTACAGATGTTATGAATCCACCAGTTCTTCTTGCTTCTGAATTTACTGGATTGAAATTATTAGGATTAGAACCTGGATCTAGCGGTAATGTAAATAATTGTGCTATAGGATCAACAAAGAATATTGGCCATATAAATGGTGTTGTAGTAGTAGTACTTGTAGAAGTTGCTTCACCTGCAACCGCCGTAGATGATGATGAAAGCAACCTTGCACCTGCATCTCTAGTTGCTCTAAAGTTAGTTAAATCACCGACTTCAAAGAATCCTCTAGATGTAAAGAACACTGTACCTTCAGTTGATGCTGATCCATCTAAATCTGTAAGTATAAATCCTTTAGTTCCAGTTTTAAATGTTTGTGATGGGACTACGAATCTACCACGTACTTGTCCCTTACCATCTGTTTTCAAATTACCATTAGCAGCATAAGTTCTTGCTGTTGTAGTTGTTATTGGTAAGTAATCTGTTTGTGCACAATTGTTTGTGACTGTGACACCATCAAATATAGCTTTTAGATCTGTGTTTGGTCTAAATCCTTTACCTTCAAATTCTATTGTTTGTGATCTAATCCAAGCATCATCTCTTTCTCTTACTTCTCTTATATTAAAGTCGGATGAACTTGTAAACTCTTCTTCTTGTGCAATGAAATTACTTGTTGTTTCAGTACCTATAGGAACTGTTGTAGTTGTAGTAGTTGTTGTTGTACCTCCCCAATTCCACCACAAACCTAAATTATCTGTTGTTGTGGATGTAGATGTGACTGTACCTGTCCAGTTTGTTTCTGTTGTATTGAACTCTGTATTAGGTATATCTCTCGTGACTGGTGTAAGGTTATCAAAGACTGTTTGTGATACACTTGATAAACCACCACCAAAAGATGTTCTGTCAATAAAGAAATTTTCTACAATATTCCATGATGGATCTCTCCAGAAATCTTGTGTTGGATTTAATTCAATCTGTCCAGAATAAACCCAAGTTGCAAATGGATTTATTCTCACAAGACTTGAAGCAAATGTTTGTTCTAACATCTGGTCTTCAGTATAAGACTTAAGTATAAATGGTGTGTTTTGTGATAAGAAGAATGGATCAATACGAGTACCATTGCTTACTCTTTCAAGTTGTACATTTGTTTCTACAGAAGGTGGTCTTAATACGTTTCTCGAAACGTCTATTGAAGCTCTAAAGTTTTTATTTTGTAAGTCTGCAGGTGTTGCTCTAGTTGATGAAAAGTCATCTACAATAAATCCTGATTTTACTCTTGAACCTATATTATCTTGTAATGCTTTGCTCTCTAAGAGAGATAGGCTTACAGATGTTTCTAAATTTTTAATACGTTTTTCAAGTTTTCCAATGTCTCTCATCGTGTATCCACGCTGTTGATCACTGAATAATGTAATTTCTTTAGATGGATATCTTACAGCAGGTGGAACATTTATAGTTGCAAGTAGCATACCATCCACTTGTATGTCTGGGTCTTTCGGAGATGAAACATCTTCTACACCAAATACCGTTTTAATTTTACCTTTATTATTTAGAACGAATGATACATTTTGTGATGTAAAGTATTCTGCATCTGTAAAGAAACTTCCATCTGGAATAATACTTACACCAGTGTTTTCAAGTTCTCTATATCTAAATGATAGTGGGTTGTTAGTTGTTGCATAACCAGTTATTAATCTTTGTCTAAATCTAAAGTCAATTGTATTTCTTAAATTAATACCATAAGTAGGATCGTTATCTTTTATTTCTATTGGTCCACCATAATATCTTGGGTCGACTTTATAGAAACCATCACCTGAATATGAATCTACACTGTAGTAGAAAGACTCAAATGGATTAGCATCAAAGTATGAATAGAATATTAAAATATCACCATTGCTCGGTGCTGGTACACCAGTTTTTCTAATAATAGAACCAATACCATAATAATCAACTCTTTGACCATTATCTAAAAGGTAATTTGCTGTGATATCTGAACCTTCAACTTTTGTATCTACACTAGTGAATGTAATATTTGCTGTAATTGCTGTTTCTCTTGCTGGAACATCTACTCTTAATGATTCACCAGCAGTAAATGCGGCACCTTTTTCAAAGCAAACTTCTAGTTTATCATTTGAACCAGTACCAGATCTCATAATATGATAACCTGTAGAACCTGATTTAGTTGATTCACCAGTTGCTATTGTATTTGATAGAGCAACTCTTGCTCTTGTTTTTGATGATTGACCTACAATTACTGAACCTTGTGGTATTGTAGCACCACCAGAAATATTTACTTGAATGGTTGTGAATCCAGCATTTGGATCCGTTGTTGATGTACCAAATGTATTGTTTGTAGAACCGTGAACTATCTTATAAACTTTGTAAATATCTGGATAGAATAAGTTTATCTTTCTATCTTGTGCTGACCATGATGAGTTAACTGATGATGATCTTGTAATATCTGATGTATTTCTTATTTTTAAAACACCATATTTTAATTCTTTTGTAATCTCTACAGCATCATCAATTCTAGTTTTCTTATAGTCACCATTTCTAAAGTGTGTTGACCACTGTGAATCTGAAAAGTCTGGTGTGACTGCTAATCCACCGTCTGTTGAAGAAATTGTAGGTGGTGATTTATAAAGTACATCAAAGTCATTATCAAATGGTACTGTACCAGAACGTAATGTTTTATATGTCTTATTGCTTTCACCAAATAGTTTACCTGATACATTCTTTAATGTTGCACCAGTACCTGGAGTCCATTCTGTAAATGCCTTGAATGTGACACCTTCAGAATCATTTGTTGAACCTCTTATTTCTCTTACTTCTGAAAACTTAAATTGACGGGCATTTTCAATTCTTGAAGAAACAGTTGGTGTTCTACTAATATCACCTTTAATCTTTGCACCTTTTTGAAATTGTGCATTTGAATTTGTGAGTAGTACACCAGTAATCTTATAAGATGATACACCACCAAGTGTGTTTAGACCATTAGGTGAGAAGTTTATATCTGTCCAGTCAGAATCATTTCTGTGTTGTGCATCTAATTTTACAACATCACCTGTCTGAACCTTACCATTTAAAGTTGCGGTGACTTGTTCACCAGCTACGAAAGAGTTTCTCCAAAAATGACTTGTGTCTGAATCATATGTACTAGATGGTCCAAATCTAAGATGTTGGAACATTTTAATATCATGTAGATATACTCTACCTTCAGTTTCAGCTCCAGTTGATTGGAAACCATAAGATCTTGCAAATCCAATAGTATTTCCATCAGAATCTTTTAGTGCAAGTTTGTTAGTGTATGCACCTATACCATTTGCATCGGCTGTTAACATACCAGACATAGTTCCACTAGTCACATTTTTTACTTCAACGTATGGTGCTCCTTTTAAAGCTACTTTTTGATTTGTTTGTTTTCTTGCTGTTGTATTTTTATTCAAATATATTAACTCATCAGCAAAAGTTTCGTGTCTATAACCATTAATATATGCTAGACCTTTACTAAACGAAACTGCAAATTGATCTGAATCATCATAAGTTTGTTCTTGAATTTTAGGAATGAATTTTTTAACAGCATAAGAACCTGATTCTTCTTTTCTTCTTCTTGCCATTGTATCGCCAAGACTGTTATACATTGGGTTTGGCGAAACTCTTAATCCCTGTGGTGTAGGTTCTGTATCTCCTAGAATTACACCGTCTTTAATCTCTACTTGTTTGTAGAATGTTGGATCAGAACCTTGATCTAATGTACTCTTAATAAGAATACTGATAGCGTTCTGTAATCTATTCGCACCAGGTGCACCTTCGTTTGTAGAACCTCGTGCATTATCAAATAGTGTTGCATCATCGTTTGCTGATATTGCCTTTGATGTTATTGAAAATCCAATAGCAGCTGTGGGTTTATTAGTAGTAGATGATACAACTACATTTTGTTCTGTGAGTCTTGAGAAAAATCCATCAACATAGTAAACACCTGAAAGAACAGTTGCCATGGTTGCTTGACTAACTTTTGAAAATACATTTACATAAGTTGCTGTACTTTCTGGATTATCTTGAGTTCTTGCATAGATATATCCTGAATCTGAATCTGTGAATTTTTTACTTGTAATATATGTAAAGTAAATATTACCTGTTTTGTTTGTGGCTATTGAACCAGTGGGTGTTCTTAAAACTCTTGCTTGAACAGATTCATCTTGGTTTGATATAACTGTTTCACTAAAATTATCAAGTGTTCCCTCAATAGATCCTGTAAGTGCTCCTGAAAGTGGGAAATTAACATTACCAGAACCAGAAATAAGGTTCATGGTATGAACATCAAAGTTTATATTAATATTACCTTCAGTGACTCGAGAACCATCTTTAAATATATGATCACCAAGTCTTGAGGTTTGAGTTTTTTGTATTGTCTGTAGTTGTGTTAACTCTCTTGCTTGTACCGCAAAGCCTGGTCTAAATAAGACACGAAGGTAATCCTTCTCCTCATCAAAATCGTCAAAGTAAGGCGATACATTTAAGTTAATTGTTGACATATATTAAAAATCTCTCTCTTTTTATTTATTACAATTTCAAGATAATGTTCAATGATTCTATCTGATCTTCTGATCTTTCTAGTGCTGTTGGTAAGTAATCAACAGCTAACATTTTACCACTATTAAAGTTAACTTCTGAACTCTTTGCTTTCTTAATTACATTATTATGGTTGGTTGAAATGATTGTATCGCTGTCAGAGAAATTGTTTCTTAATTTACCTGTATTAATATAGTATACTTCTTTACCATTTACTGATACAACTTTACCTGCAAAGTCTGAATCACCTTGCTTAAAGAATGTATCATTTATCTTGAATAGTGCTGTATTATCACATGTTATTTTTTTAGCAACTGTATAATAGTTCTGTGTACCAACTCTGTTTGTAGCAGTATCAATAGGATTCTTCATCAATCCAATCATACTAAATTCACCTTTTGCTAAATCTCTAAATCCATCATCAAGTGGAATTACACGAGAAGTCATCATAACATCTCTTGCTTGTAGTTCATCACCTGCATCAGAACCATGTCCAAGACCTGGAGCCATATCTAATCTGAAACATTTAAGTTCTGAATCATTCTCAGAGTCAGTTGCATAAGGTAATGCTGTATAACCAATTCCATATTGTTGAACTTCAAATTTCCATACAGCTGATTGCTCACTATCTCTTGTGGCTGTTGCTTTAAATTCTTGTGTAGGTGTGGCACCAGTACCATCTTTACCTTTTATATTTACAACTAACTTACTTGTAAATCCTCTAATCTTATCAGAGTCTGGTCTTTCATTAGGTCCATGTTTGATACGTACATTAAACACGCTACCTTTAATTGCGTTATTTTGTACTTGCAGTAGATCATATCTTGCAGTACCAGCGGTCACATTATTTGATTCAGCCACATCTACTCTTTCTGGTATAGGCATAAATGCACTTGTCATAAATAGAATAGCATCTGAATTTGTAATTGTGTACATATATTGCCACCAATAATTATCAGATGTTTTAAATGGAAGTGATGATGAACCTGTAGGAGCAACTGATGATGTATTTGCTGAAGGTGCATTTAAGCACTTATAAACATTTTGTCTTGGTACACCTTGTACGATCTCTGTAGACATAACATAATAATCACTATCATTGGTGGTATCTGTGTTCCAACCTACATAACTTCTATTACTAATCCAGTTCTTTCTTTTAATCACTCGAGAAACACCTCCAGGCAGCACTCGGTGCATTGTGACCATATTCTTATAGATTCCTATTAGATCTGAGTCCGTTACAGCCTCAGAAGCGTCTGAGTCACTGAAGGGATAGTCTTCAGAATCTGTATAGGCAATAAACGCATAGAATGAATCATCATTCGTTGTATCTCTTATTTCATCTCGAGTTGACTTTGATAAAAGTGTTTTTAATTCGCTAGTGACTTTACCTACAGTTGCCATTAATTTTTTCTCTTAAATTCAAGGTTTTCTTTATAATCTGAGTCCGTAATTGTACCCAACAGTTGTGCTGTATTATTTATTCCAGCACCCGCAGGATAAGTGGGTCTTACGATTATTGTGTTCTCACCACTCAGATAATTACCAAAAGCTCTTGCTGTTCTTGGAGATTTAGTATCTGAGTATCCTCTTTGCTTTTCAATTCCAAATCTTAATCTTACTTGTTCATCTCTCACAATCATATCTGAATCATATTCTGAATCAGGCGATTGGTGTCTTATATTACCGAGCGCTGTGTATTTTCCAGGAATACTCCAACCCTCGTTATATTCAGAATCTCTTAGATTGTTAAACTGATTATATTTTTGTTCAAATGCATCTAAGTCATAATAAGTTGTACCATTATCAGTAAACACTAATTCTTTGTTTAGTTTAAGAGCAGTGTTGAAATCATTTGCTTTAAGAATTCTAATTTCTCTTGTTCTATCTAATGCTTGAATAAATGTATCAACATCATTATCACTATCTTTAATTCTTGTATAGTCTATCTTTTCAAATGTTGAAGTTGAAGAGGCATCAAATCTTTGGAAAACATCTTTAGGAATATCTGAATCATACACTCTGAATTGTTCAAAGTCTTCATACTTAACTTGTGATAATCCAATTGTCTCTATATTATTATATCTCTTGGCAGAATGAAATTCACTTGGTACATAATGTGTCTTGTTATTATTCACTCTTGAACTTCTTATAATTTCACTATCATGAACTTGTGTTGTAATAGATCTCTTAAAGAAATCTGAATCAAAACCATTTTTTATTATTAATTTACCATCACCTTTTCTTGGTGTAAAGTACATTCCAAATTTTACTTTTAGATCTGAATCAGAATCAATTGCACCTCTTACATAATTATAATGACCTTCAGAATCAAACACCGACCATACTTTATGTACTAAACCTACTGGTTCATAATCAAAGAATGCATTTCCTCTTTGTGATTGTATTGATGATTCAACATTTCTTTGTGTATAGTCTGCTGTAAGGAAAGTTCCTGATGCATCGTTTGTTAATGATACAACATTGAATGGGTTTGCAGCAAATGAAACACTATCTGCAAACACAGCAATACCTTGTGTTTTAGTATCATTATAATAGTCATCATCAGCATCAAATGTTAAGTTAGATGATTCAGAACCTATATCTGTATGTGGTAAAGCCTGTGCGGTTGTGTTTACCTGCGCAGTTGTATCTACGTTTAACTCACCAAATAAGTATAATCCTGCTGGGTGTAATGTTTCTTTAATTGCACCTCTCCAGTTATTCATTGCAAGCTCTGATTGTATAATATATGAGAATTCAGAAACTGTATAGTTATCTCTTAATATACCACCAGAAATTGAACTTAAGAAACCTGATTCGTTAAGGAATGTTTTCTCTGTTTGTGATGTAAGTGGGAAACCTGTTTTTAAAACTGGTGTTTCATATTGAACTACGGCATTTGAAACAGGGAATGTTTCTTGAGATAGTTTTGTACCATCAGTTGGATTTACTTTAATAACTCTTAATAATGCATTTGGTAGATTATCAAATGCTCTGATCTCACTATCAGATGGGAAATTCATAGCAACATTCTTAGTTGAAAGAACCTGTTCGCTATCTGCTTTCGAAATTGTAAAGCTTGTACCGTCTGCAGATTTAGTTGCAACTACACCACCATAACCTGTACTTACAAATTGACCAATAGTTTTTGATGTTCCCTTACCAGTACCATCTGAATCTGACAAGTCTGCGGATACAAATACTTCTGTACTAAATGTTAATGTATTTTCAGAATCATTTACGGCAGATTGTTTTAGTTGATCTACATGAAATTTATCTAGTCTATAAAGTCTTGGGTCATCTATCTTAATTGGAAAAGCTTGAACTGCATGTCTTGATGCGGGTTGTGTTTGCAACTTAATTAGATCTGCAGTTGAACCAACTCCAACATTATCGTGGTCATACCAGATGTTAATACCATTAATACCACCACCACCATTGTCAGAATCTACTGGATGTGTAGTTCTTTCTGGATCGCTTAATCTCATTCCAGCTTTCTTATACTTATTGAGTGGCAGGTCATATGAATCAATAGTATTTGTTCCACTACTAAATTGACCTAATTGATATTCCTCAGAATCTAATCTGTTTCTTGGATATCCATATCTTTGTCCAGGTTTACCCGCAACTCTTGTGGTCTGATGCTGAATATTTTTCCATCTTGCATCTCCTTCAACAGCAGTTGTCATTTTTACACCATCTGAATCTTTAAGGTGTTGACCATCAATTGCTGCCCAAGCACTTACCCATCTTGCCCATTTATTAGGACCTGGTTGACCAAATTCCCAAGAATAATATGTTGGTGTAATACCCTGAATATCAAATTCAGAATCAGCTTTCCATCTTTCAATAAAGTCACTATCACCATCTGAATCATAATACTTAATTGTTCTTATTTTCCAGTTGTAATTTTCTGAATCCCATGCAACTGGCATTCTAATGAGTTTAAATTTTAAACCACTTCTAAAGAAATACTTTCTGTTAGATGAATAGTTTACATAATGAAATGCATTTTTAGTTCTACCTACACCTAAGAATATATCTTCAACAACACCTTGAGCCCATTGAGTACTAAATAAACCATTTCGTCTACCATCAAATCTATGTTTATCGAAGTTGCTCGCTAAGCTTATGAAGGCATTTCCATTATGAATACGACCATCAGAATCAGCAGCACTACCAGGAGCAAAGTTTGAACCATTAGCGGTGCTATCATACAATACGTTTGTACCGAGTTCTTCTATACCTGACCAATATAATGTATCACTATCATTTGTAATACCATCTGAATCTTGTATGGTCAGATTAATTGTAAATACTTCACTATCGTGTCTTAAAGAACCAGCATCAGAATCTGGTGTAAAATGTTGAAACTCAATAACATTACCAACATCAATTGCTTCTTCATTAGCAATTCTTACACCTAACGGACTTTCCAGTGTTGGAACACCAAAGTTATCTGAATCAAAGAATCCAGTTTGTGGTGTAGATACCTCTAATATCTTTCCTACTTCTGATGATAAACCACTTACAACTAATCCAGAACCTGTATTTGTTCTAATGAACGGTACTGGTATGTGTGTGTATTGTCCTTTTTGAATGATGGGTATAATCACAGGTTCAAAATCTTCTGATAGATAACCTGTATTTGCCTGTCCAAGTCTTACGTTCGAACCATCAATCTGTGTGACTGAACCTGATCCGTCTACACCTGTCACAAATGCAAGTGCACCTGCACCCGCGGTGGAATCTAAAAACTCAATAGTATCACCAATACGATAGTTAGTTCCTCTATTTCTTACCATCAGTCTATCAATCTCACCTGACGCAACTTTAGTCACTTGAACTGGTATAGATGTAGTTGTATCTCTTACAAAGAACTTATCACCAATTCTAAATCCAGAACCACCAGATGTAATGCTTACATTTCCTAGGTGATTTAATAATCTTACTTTTACTTCTTTTGTCTTATCTTGTGAATCTCTTAATAGTACTTCTCTTCTTGGTACAAGCAGACCATTAAAATCTGAATCAGGATTTTTAGTAAGGTATAATGTAAGTACTGTCTTATTATTCTTCGTTACACCAGTAAATGTACCATCAAGAACTGTGAGTATATTTGTTGAACCATCACTATCATTTATATCACTATCTAAACGTATTGTAGATAACTCATAATTGAAATCACCAAGGTTGGATTCATTCTGTATTACTTCTGCTTTTAACTGTGCGAATGATGTATATAATGATTCAGAAGCAATAAGAATCTGATCTTTCGGTTCAAAGAGATCAATCTCTTGACCGTATAACATTCTAAATAAAAGTTTAAAAGAGTTTGGAGAACCTTTAGCAAGATAAACATCTCTTGCTTTTTGAAATACAATACCATCAGTGACCTTATTTCCAGTGATTACAAATGGTGTTAATTGTGCTTGAAAGTAGTCTTTGAATTCTTCGAGTGTTGTATGTACATCACGATATTGTTCAGCATTATTAATAAGATCACCAGCATTAGGTACTGACTTAAAAAGATTTAGTGCTGAAGTAGAATCACTATCAGATTGTTTTTCTAGATACTCATAGTATGCGTTGACAAATAATTGAAACTGCGGATGTTCAGACCTTATGAACTCCGGCAACTGCGTCTTGACTATTGGCAGTATGTGTTTGGCCATTAACTTGCTCTCGATACATTAAATAGGTTCAGTGAAGCAGTATCATCTTTGTCGATTGCTCTCACTGTAGAATCTCCTGTTGATATTTGTAAAAGGTAATTACCAGAAACATTGACATCAAAAGATTCTGGAACTCCTATGATTCCAATCTGTCCATCTTCTGGGTCAAAATCACTAATGTTTACTTCGCCTGTTTCATAATTAACTGTACCACCAGCTGTGTTTACTATAACGTCACTTCCTTCAATAACATCTACAAGTCTTATAACTCCTTTACCATCATCTACAAATCTAGAAAAGTTTGTTCTTCCAGATCTTCTAAATAAACTAGATGTAATTACACCACCAACAGATGCTTCACCCGCATAAGGTTCTGTATGTAATCTATTATTAAATGTAAATGATGAATTATCTAAAAGACCATTTTTAGCATTTAGATTAAATCTTAAATTACATCTTGGGTTTACAGCAGTAATAGCTTTATCTAGTTTTAAAATCTCTTGCATTATTCTAGAAACTGAGAATGATTCCATAAAATCACCAATATAAGATGTATTCAATATATTATACAATGATAATACTTTAGCTTCTAAAACCTCTGCACTAGTTGAAAGTTTAGCACTATCATATTGTATGATTGACTTAACAATAATTCTAGTAATAAGTGGGTCTACAACCTGAGGTGTCACTGTCACAAGATTAAACTTAGAAAGTATATCTCTTGTGATTGTTAATTTTGCTTGTTCAGTAAGTTTATCGCCAGACTTTGGTTTAATAGAAAAGAAAACTTTTCCAGGTTTACCTACAGTTTCACCACCAAATACATTTAAAGCTTGAATATCAGCATACTCTTTTTTCAATATAGCTTTATAATCATTTTCTGTCACAGCTCTAAACTGTGCTTGAAACCAATTTGGTGCATTGTCTTTTATTTCTTGAATTGTTTCCATATCACCACCACCTGAGGCAGCTACAGTAGATACAACTGTTATATCTGATCTACCAGAAATACCAACTGAGAATGATTTTATACCATTTGCTTCTGAACCATTTGTGACAAGATAAGTTGCTAGTACTTCATCTCCAACTTCTAGGTTTTTACCAAGAACACCATTACCAAACATAATATTATGTGATAAGTTCCTTGATTCTTCTACAAAATATATTGTACTAAGATCAGAAACATCTGTTGTTCCCTGAGTTTCATTTGTGACTGGTGTCCATAATGTTCCATTCACAGAAACATTTAAAGTTGTAGTGTCAATGTTCTTATTTCCTAATTCAAATCTTGGAAAATTTGCTTGACTTGCAGTTGCTGCAAATCTTTGAGTAATCTTATCACCTTCACATATTTCTACTTCAACATCTCTAGTCACTCCATTAGCGTCTGAAGCATCAAACTGAACACTGAAATTTTTCAATGTATAGAAGTTATATGTTGTAGTACCAGAAGTTGCGGTGAATAAACTTCCAGATGGTATTGTGTAAACATTTGCACCGTTTATTTTTGGAATTCTTAAAAGTACCTTTGCCTTTGAGGCTTGTTTAGAACGAGGTGTATAGTTTAACATCTTAGATATAGAGACAATATTATTTCTCATCAATGCAGTATCTAAGAATGATTCATTTACAAGATAGTTCGCAGCGAGATTATTATAATGTGTGTTGTAAGCAAGAATATCTACAATAGTACTTAATGCTGAACCATTAAAATCATAGTCAGCAAATGTAGGATCTGCTTTGAAATGTGAAATTATATCCTGTTTAATATCCTTAAAATCAGGATTTGCTACGACTGGTCTTTCGTTTGCCATTTTTACCTCAATCTTTCGAGAACAATACTTAAGTTCTCATCTGTTTTTACATCTTGCATTTCATATCGTAACTCTACAGCATAAGCATTTGAATCAGTCATATCTCTTATAACTAATTGTTTGATCTTTACTCTTGGTTCGTTATTAGCAATTACTTCACTAATAACTCTTCTCATGTTCTGTATTACTATCGCATCAGCATGTTCAAATAAAAGGCTTCTAGCTTGAGAACCAAGAGTTGGCTGAAATGGTCTCTCATAGAATGATGTCTGAATTAGATTCTTCACAGATTGATTAATTGCTGAAACACCTTTTTTGACTACTAAATCATTTGTAAGAGGGTGTTTTGTGAAGTTCAGATCAAAATCTTTATATTTACTTTTTCTTTGAAATGTCTGTTGTATTGCCATGAATTATTTATTCACTAAGAATAAATAAAACAAGTATACTTTATAATTGGTGACCAATGGCATTAAATGATTCCGAGATAAGACCCTTTCAGACCGACGTAACGGGATTACGTTCCGATTGGGCAAAAATCTCAAAAATATATGACTCTCGTGGAGTTACGGCTCACGATTCAAAACGAGTTTCTGATGATCTCAGACACTATGTTCGTGCTATCGCACGCACTATGGACTCAGATGTCATTAATACAATATACCAAAACATAGATAGTGATCACCTAGTAGAATATTATGGCAAGCCATCTGGTTGGAGTAAGACTTCAGCAATAGATAATGGCACTGGTCCAAATGCCTCAGACTGGTCAAAACTTAGATCTTTCATAGATGAGATACCTGTTTCATTTGATGATGGTGCAGGAAACACTTACAGAGGAGCACCACACGTATTACTAGCGGCTGACTCTGATTCAGCATCAAAATTTGTTAGTTTTAAAACATTACTAAAAGCTTACTTTATAAACTTCTTAAGATACGATCAGGTAGAACTAAGAAGATTACAAGCTGAATTGAATATTGTCAAGAATGATAGTGATGGATATAAAACTATTGCTAAAAATTTACCTGCACATTACGATTCAGATTTACCCGCAGCAACAGATTTTCTCGAAGTATTCCTTGATTATTTTGAGGAGAATTCTGTTGGTTTACGAGCAGCAGCAAGCAATACTGAGAGACTCTTATTACCATTTAACAGAGACATCTCTTATGGTGCCTTAAAACATGACTCAGACACAAACAATTTAATTGATTCAGATACAAATAGAAATAGACTATATTATCTGAGAAGAAAACTAGCATCTATAGTTGTTGAAGGTGTTATGCTCGATTCAGACTTTACGGATGCTGGTCATACAAGAACTTATGGTGCAAACTTACTTGGAACAAGACTAGGTGCAACATATCAAACTATTACAAGAAGATCACAACCATTACATCAAGGTCATTTTAACTTATTCTATGATTATCTTGATTATGGTCACCTTAAACGTGACTCAGAGTTCCAAGGATTTGCTGGTGTTTCAGGAACAATTGATTCAAATGCAGGTCGTGGAGTATTAACTGATTCAGACTCCGAAGGATATTCATTGGGTTATGATAAGAAAACTCAACCTGGAGTACTTCTACAAGCATTAAGAGATTCAGATTATATTGCGACTTTAATTGCAAGAAATGTTAACTTCTGGGGTTTCATGGGACTCAGACTTGGTGCTGTAGATTCAGACAGCATGATGGAATTAAAAGATTCCGATTACAGAAGTAGAGCAACAAGCGGTGGAAAGAGAACACATACAAACTATTACATGTATCACCCATCATTTGCAAGAAAATTCAAAGGTATTAATAAAAGATTTGTAGAAAGAACAGTATTAAGATATCTTGGTGGAAATGGTGTTAACATCGGTGATAGTGATGAAAAGAATCATAGACAAAAAATTAATTTACCATTAAGAAAATTTGTATATGGTACTGGTGATTCTGAACTAGCATATCTACAAGGTAATGATTCAGAACTAGGAATTATAAGAACAGCATTAATTAATTCAGTCACAGACTCAGATAGAGTTAAGATTGCTAATGATATAGTAATGAGAGTTATAGACTCAGATTCTGATGATGGTCTATTAATTAAAAACAGACTAACTGATATAGTCATAAATCAACTAATAAATCAAGATTCTGAGAATAGTCTTCTACAAAGTGTAGCAAGAAAAGAAATCTTGAAGATGGATTCAGATTCAGAACTTGTATCAAGAACATTTACACATCTACTAAATAGAATATCTGAGAGTGCAGTAGCTTCTGACTCAGATTCAATGGGTAGAGATTCAGATCTTCGAGTAAGATTTGATAACCTTATTTTAGATAGAGTACAAAGATTAGACTCAGATGATCTGGTCGCTGGTACAAACTTAAAAGCTACATTAAAGAAAAATTACATTCAAACATTTGATTCAGATTCTGACTTACAGAAAAGAACTGCAAGAGGTGTTGTTCAATCAATAAGAGATGATAGTGATATAGATCAAATATTCTCTAAACATATTGCTAATTCATTTAGAATGATAACACAAGAACATATTGTAAATGATTCTGAAGGTTCATATTCATCATTTACATTTGTAGTACCAAGTAAAGTCACAAATCCATTAGCAGAAAATGTTAAAGTATTTCATAATGGTGTAAGACAATTAAATTCAAAATCTTATAATAGATTAGGTACTGCATTCGTGAATCATACAGTAGATATTAGTTCATCTGCGGTATCAGGTTCCAATATTACAATTAACTTTGCGGTAAACACCGCTATAAACGATGTGATTACTATTGAGTATCACACAATGGTGAATTAGGATTAAATAAACTATGGGTACAAAGACAAGAGATTTATCGAAATTAGGTGCTGGATTTGTAGTAGACGGAACTAAATCACGTATTGATAGTGATAATACTATTGAAACATATACAACGTTATCGGTAAAAAGAGATAATGCAAACTACAACTCTGGAAAAGATAGTGATATCTTTGTTGTAAATCCAGATCAAGCTAATCCTACAATTGAAACAAGACATTCAACAGCAATTAAAGATAAACTTGTATTTGATAAAGTACAAAAAGATGCTAATAGAAAAGTAGCGGTAGACACAGCAGCAACAGTAAATATAAGAGCAGGTCAACACTTTGATAGTGATGTAATGGATGCTCTTGTAAATGCAGTGATCGCAAAGAGTAGAAATGATTTAGCAACAACAAATACAAACTATAACCCTAAATTAAAAGAATTACAAGCAGAAATGGCCACTCGTTTAATGAGTGATATGAATGCTGATAAAGGACCAACTGTTGGTCAGTATTTAAGATGGACTGGTAATAAGTATGAACCACAAGATCCAGATGCCACAGGTAATTTTACAATTGACTTTCAATCTGCAGCAGTATCACCACAATCAATTACAGATTCTGATACAAAGATTGGTTTCTCTAAAGTAATTTCAAATGCAAACGCAGTAGTGTTTGTAAATGGTCACTTACAGCCAGTTGATTCAGATGCATTTGGAGATGGTCGTTCTCCTACGGGTGCAGGTACAACTACAAGAGATTCAGATTCTGATAAGTATGCATTCATAGATTATAAGATACTTGCAAATGTCACAACTAAAGATGTTGACCAAGTTGTTTCTGGTCCATCAGATGCAATTAAATTCTATGGCAGTCTTAAAGCTAATGATGAAGTTTCTATTATATCACCAATCGATGAAACAGTAGCTCACTTCTATAAGAACTTTAAATTTGCAGATTCAGATTTTGTTGTAATGAGAAAATCTCGTACAACAGCACAAAGTGCAAACGGTAGTCACCAAACATTTAGAATGATTGATTCAGATATCTATAATGATTCTGATATGATTGTTGCTCGTGTTGGTGGTAATCCACTTATATTCTTGAATGGTATTAATATATCACAGAAACAAGGTGATTTTTATTTCTATGATTCTGATTCTGATCAAGTAAACACTTATAAAGCATCAAGAATGATTGCTTTTGATTCAGATAATTATGTGGTTGATTCAGATGAATTATCTGCAGTATGGATTAGAAATGTATCAAACCAATTAGGTGGAAACAGATTACCTTCTGAATCATTTAATACATTAGAACATACATTTACTGTGAATGATTCTGATCATCCAGGATTTACAACTGGATTGGTAGATTGTTCACCAGTATTATCAACATCAAATGACCCACAAAACGTATTAGTATTTCTTAATGGTTTACTATTATCACAAGTACCAGTACTAGAATATCAAGTAAATGGTAATGATGTATTATTCCCATCAAAATTAAATGTTGGTGATTTTGTTGCAGTGTATTCATTCAGTGGACCAACTACTGGTGTAAGCTCATTAGGTCAATTATCAAATGTTGATGAAGCAGTTGATGGTCAACAACCACAAACTGGTGAAGCATTAGTTTATGGTGGTGGTCAATGGACACACCAATTTGCAGATGCAATTAGAGAAACACCGTTAACAGCCGCTTGGATGAGAGTTTCTTTTGATTCAGATAATGGTCCTAATCCAAATAAAATTATTGATAGAGCTACATACGGATTTGATTCTGACCAGTTAAAATATTCAAGACATGCTGAAGGTGTATACTTCTTCTTATTAGATTCAGAGGTAGTACCAGTAAATGATACTAATGGATTCTATATGTCAATGGCAGTATCAACATGTGCTCCACAAGGTCAACCAATATTCTCATCCATCGATGCTCAAGGATCAAATGCAGTAGCACCTGGACCTGGAGCTGATTCAGAAACAGGTAGAACAATAGATGTCTTTGGTGGTAGACCTTTAATTGCTAATCCAAATAACAGAGCTATCCGAGTACGAACATGGGATGCTAGTTCAAACCCAATAGATCCAATACAAATGAATGTACAAGTTTGGTTCAAACGTGTAAGTGGATAATAAATATAGTAGGAGAAATTATGGCAAAGTCAAAAACTAGAAGATTCGCAGAATTACCAAATCTAATACAACAAGATGCGAATGCTAACATAACAAATATCGTTACTCAAGGTATTACATCTAACTCACTCTCAGTGAGTGGTAATGTAAGCTCTGGTGATATTGCTGCTAACAGTATTGCAATGTCAGGATCTCTAGGAAGTGTACAAAATTTAACAGCGAATGATAATGTCACAGCTGGAAGTTTTGTCACAACAGTAATTCATACTGGTGTCGGTACAGTCACAGTTCCTACTTCTGGTTGGATTGCAGGTTCACAATTATCCATCGTTTCAAATGGTACATTAACAATTGATTGGGGAACCGGAGCTAAAGGAACAACATTAGGCAATTCTGCTAAGATGGCTTCAGGAACATTTGACGGAAGTAAATGGTTCTTCACTGAAGCATCGGCAGGCTAAAATGCATGTACATTCTCAATACTATAAAAAAATTACATCAGATCAAGTTGGTTATATTATAGAACCTTCTGAAACTGAAAGAACATCTGTATCATCTGTAATAATTGAAATTCCTGAAGGTGTAAATCTTACATCATTACCTGGAATATCAGCACTCACAATACCACATTTTACAAAAGCAAACTATATAAAAGTTATAGTTGATGGAAACATTTTAGGTTCTGGTGGTTTTGGTTCTGGTGGTGGTATAGTAAATAATGCAGGTAATTCTGATTTAAAGCTTTCAGGCGCAGGTCTTGTCAGAGGTGGAGGTGCTTCAAGTGGTGCAATACGAGATGCATTACAAGGTCCATCTGATATAAATGACAATACAAAAGATATCCCTAGAATTTTTAATTTTTAAAATGTTATGGCCCAGAAAATATCAAAAACAAGAAGAATAGCAGATACTTTTGTAAATCCAAATGGATCTGGTCCAAAGTTCTTACTATCTGATGATTCTGATGCGATAACCTTTAGAAATTCTAATAATACATCAATAAAATTTGGTAGACTTGAAGTAGGTGCTGATGGTGACCGTACACATTTTACAAGAACATCTAGAAACCTATTATTCCCACTTAATAACAGACCAGACTCAGATCACTTTAATAGGTTTTCATCAACTAATTTACCATCTGCTATACCATTTCAAGATGCAATCATTGGTAGTGACTCAGATAATTCACTTACAACTTTTAAAGGAAACTTCTTTCTTGGTGAAGATATAAATGGTGCTAAGTTAGATGACTTTACAAACCGCCATAGAAAATATCCTTTAGATTCTGATTCAATATTTGCAGGTGGAAGTCAAACCAATCAGGGATTAGTAAAGAGACATATTGCTAGATACATCACACGTGGTGGAATCATGTTCGGTAGAAAAGAAGGTAGTCAAGATATTAATATTGCCAGAGTATCAGGTGAATCTACACCTATGCAATTTGGATATCCAAGAACTGCAGGAAATCAAAAGGATTCAGAGAATACTGTATTCACAAGTTTCGGTACATTAGACTTACAAGGCAGAACTTTATTTAAAGCAACTGATGTTATATGGGGTTTTTTAGGTCAAGATTCTGATTCAGATAATGGTTTTGTTTTTGAATATCAAAGTGATGGAAATACTGGTCAAAGAAGTTCTGGTATGGGTGATAATGGTGGTGAACAAAGATTAGATCAATTTTTCCATCATCATCAAGTTAATCATAAATCATATGTAAACATGACAGGTACTACATTAACTGGAACTGGTACATTTAAGTTTGCACCTATCTATACTAGTTCTGCGGGAGTGACATCAAAT
>Ga0163179_10000382_pt1 | contig 31993 bp, 51 predicted proteins | sample AtlANTMetagenome_FD_109643 | JGI IMG/M metagenome (GOLD analysis project Ga0163179, IMG submission 109643) | Marine eukaryotic phytoplankton communities from the Atlantic Ocean - Atlantic ANT 2 Metagenome | ecosystem: Environmental > Aquatic > Marine > Oceanic | place: North Atlantic Ocean... | reverse complement strand
ACGGTAAGCGAAAGATCGGCGTCGGTTAATGTTTGCCCGGTAATCGCGCCCGAGTCGGTCGGGACGTTTACAAGGAACACCTGGATCTCGGGATTAAGACCGCGCTCGGCCTGTAATACTTCCGCCGCGCTTGTGATTTTGCGCCCGGTAAAATCGGCGTAAAGTGCGCCCGTTCGGTCGTCGATGATAAATTGATGAGCCATTAAGAAATAAGTCGGGCGTCGAGTTCGATTCCGTCGGTTAAGGTGTTCGCGGTTATCACGAGACGAACGTATTCGGCAAGCTCGGGAGGTGTAACGACTTGGTCTTGATCGGAGGCAAGCGCGGCGATTGATGTATCGCCGTCGCGCCAGTTCTCGCCGTCGACGCTTGTTTGATATTTAAAAGAAGCGTCGCCCCCGGAGACAGTCCCGCAACGAAGCGAGAGAGAAAACCGCCCGCCGACTAGAATCGAATCCGAGTTTCCGGTAAGTCCTACGTTCGGAAGGGTTTCCGTCGCGAGATCGGCGGTCGTGAAATCGATACCGTCGGAATCAGAAATCGAGGTATTCCCGACGCTGAGTTCGCCGAGCTTGGTTCCGTCGACGCCGCCGACCGGGGTTCGAATGGTTAAGGTGCTTCCGGTTCCTTGTGTGATTGAATAATCGAGTTGTCGATTGATTGCGAGCTTATCGGTTAGGGTAACGACGCCGTCGGACGCTACCGAGGCGACGAGATAAGGATTCGCCGCGCTCGAGTTGTAATCGGTTCCCTCGGTCGTCCCAAGTGATCCCGCCGCGTCGTTAATCCAAGAGGCGATATTTTTCGCGGTGTTGGTCGTGCCGTCGATCTTGATCTCGTTCGTTCCCGAGACGGAACTTTTAAAAGTTCCCGTTATCACGAACCCAGCAAGTCCGACGCTTATCGAATCATCCGGCGAAGGTGCGGAATCAACGCGAATATCTCCCTCGCTCTTCGAGCCATTGTCGACGTAAGCGGAGAGGATTCCGGTATAAGCCGAGGGAATCGTTACAAGATTAACCGCGCTCCAAGTTTCCGACGTGCTTTTTTCAACCTTGCCGCCCGCGCTCTCGCTCGTCATCGCGACGCCGTATTTGTCGCCCGACGAACGGGTTCCCCACGCGGTTATAGTTCCAGTATCCGCCGCTTCGGACGACCGAAAAATAATGTCTTTACCCGTAACGAACGACTCGTCGAAGGTTTGATCGCCGGAAAGCTTAAAACTTGAAGTCACAAACTAACCTAATACCCGAGAAGTCGGCGGGATAGTTCACTCGTAACCCGGCGCGGTGATCTTAATCTCGACCGGGACTTTCATCGATCCGCGTCCGTTTTCGTGTAACCAGCGGAGGCGATGATTGCCATCGTTGATTCTCGGCATAGTGCCGGGTCGCAAGTTTAACTTTATTCGCTCGCCTTGTTTCCATCCGTTCGCCTCGATGTCCTGAGCGACAAACGGGTTTAGTCGCCCGACGTGCTTTCTCGCAAGCGGAAAGAGCAAACCCGCCGAAAGCTCGACGACTTCTTTATTAGTCCTCTCCTTGGGGTAAGGCATAAGTCGTATCTTCTTTTTCTTCGTCTGTCGGGAACGTGATCGGCGCGGGATCGCGATCAGCTTCGAGCGGGCTTTTAATATGTCCGGTCGGATATTTTATTAACCCGAATTGTCCCTCGGCAAACCAATCTAGCGAAACTAGTTTTCCTTGAGAAGAAAGCTCAAACCATCCGAGAGGAATTAATATCTTATAATCATCGCCGCTTACAGAATCCGCCGACCCGTCGAACGTGTCCTTACTCATAAAATAAACTTGGACGTCGTCCGGATCGTGAACGGCAAAAGTCGCTTGTCGAAATTCCGCTCCGAGTTTTCGATGATCGAAGGTTACATTATACATTAAATGAGTATGCGAACTCTCTCCGGCGTGATTGTGCGTTTCCTCTTCGCCGTCCTCGTTGGTAAAGACATAATCGCCCGTCCTCCCGACTCCAGTCGGAGGTGAAGTCGAACCAGTAAAAAAACGATCCGTCGCGTCAGCAACTGGAACGTCGCAATCCATCCCGACCCAATAAGTTTCGTCGCCCTTTTCTCTCATGCCGATAACCTCTTCGCGCTTTTTGAATACGACCTCGAGGATTACGACGGTTTCCTCTCCGCTCGGTGCGAGTAAAACAGGGGTTTTTTGTCCGGAATCAATTTCGGAATTAGGGCGAACGATGGGGGTTTTTAATCCGGAATAGTAATCGATCATTCTCGGAGCAATCGGAACTGAAGCATAATAAGGAAGCGACGAAACCGAGGGGTCTTCGTCTTCGTCTAATGTTTCCCCATTAAAAGGAACATTCACAAAACCGCCGCGCCTAAAATAAAAAAACGTTCCAAGAGTGTCGAAACTAAATCCCGGCGAAAATTGCGGAATATGTTCCGAAAACGCGATCGGCGGTTTTACTCCTGACGCCGTTTCCTCAAACCCTTGATCGGGCATGAGGCGAGTCTTTAAGACAAACTCGCGGAGCGCGTTAATATCGCGAACATGATTCTTTAAACCCTTACGCGCTTTTTTCGGCGGTTCATGCATTAGCCCGGTAATTCATAATTGGAACTTCCATCCGGCGAGGTCGGCGGCGGATCGGATCGTTCGGCGTTGGATTCTCCCGACGCAACAAATCCGCCCGGAATCGAGATCGGCCCCATCGCTCCCTCTTGATACCATTGCATATCGATAAGATATCCTTGTTCGTCGAGTTGAAACCAACCTAAAGGAACTTTAATACTTGTCGATGAGTCGGCGGAGAAGTTGATAAACTCCATTAAGCCAATACTTACCGAACCCAAAGCTCCGACCGCGTAGTTTACTTCTTCGAGAGGAACTCCGAGTTTGTTCCAATCGGCGTTGGCGTTCGATATGCTATGTGTATGATCTGATTCGCCGGGGTGAAAGTGAGTTGTTCCGGTTCCCGACGACGTGCCAGTGTTCCCGACGCCTTGCGGATTTCCCACGTCACCACTTAAAACGGCCTCGCCCGAATCGGCTTCGACGCCGACGGTATAACTTCCGTCGCTTAATTCTCGCGTTCCAATATTTTCCGAACGACCGTCGAATGGAATGCTTAAAAAAACGACGCTCTTTCCGGTATGTTCCGACGACCTTCTCGGCGCGAGCAACTTCGGCGGCAACATTCCCGCGTCGATTCCATCTTGTGAAATGATAATTTTTATATCCGCGGCGGAATCATAATCGGTCATTGTCGGAATAATAGGAACGCACGAATGCAAAGGAATCTGAGTAACTCCATCTCCCGAATGATAAGGAACATAAACGACGCCGCCTCGCCGAAAAAAGAAAAAGGTTTGACCGTTGCCCGTCTCTCGATCGGATCGAGCGAAACCGGGGGAGAATTGCGGGATGTGTTTTTTATATCCGATTGGCGGTTTGATTCCCGACGCGGTTTCCTCGAACCCTTGTTCGGGCATGAGGCGAGTCTTTAAGACAAACTCGCGGAGCGCGTTAATGTCGCGAACATGGCTCTTTAAACCTTTACGCGCTTTTTTCGGCGGTTCATGCATTAGCCCGCCTCAAGAAATTTCGCGTGATATTCGGTAACATTCCAAAACCCCTCGCCGCGAACTTGCTCCTTCTCTTGAATGACTGAATGAGTTCGACAAACGATTAATCCCGTTTTAGGCGCGACGACTATACTTTTGTTCCAATGGCTAGGATCGCGAATCGGGGTCGCGTCGTCCGGCCCCTCGAATCGAATTAAGATCGGGCAAGCTTGATTAGTTATTTTAGAAGTATATCGAAGAGTATTCGGTTCTGATTTTGTCTTGTAAGTTGCGACAACGATCGGTGCTTCGTAAGTAAAGTTTGCCGGGATTGCTTCGCTTGATCCGGTGCTTTTAATCGAGAGCGACTTAAGTTCCTTTGTGTATTTGATATTTGCGCCGCTTGCCTCGCCTTTAGATTCCGAAGGGTGAATGCCTTCGAATCGTAAGATCGCGGAGGAATACGCGCCGTTGTCCTCGGTGATCTCCGGATAAGTTCTCGATCGCAAATGTTCAAACCCTTTAATCGGGCAAGTCGCCCCGGCGGGATACTTTGCAACGAACTCTTTTGCTTTCCCATGTGCTCCCATAAAAGGAACCTCGATCCATTGCATACCCTCCTCGTCGACTCCATGAGTCAACCCGGCGACTTGCTGAAATCCTTTTTTTCCTTTGTAACTTGGCGTTGCCATTATGTCGCGATCCCTCTTGTTATTTTGTTAAGTCCCTTAAGAATCAAATCGGAGTTCTTCGTTGCCTTGTCTAAAAACTTCCTTGTTTGGTCTTGTGATTTTTTGGCCGCGCTTGCCAACGGTGCGCCCGCTCCGCCTGCCGCAAATCCGGCGACCATTTCAAACGTGCCATATTTTCCGCCCGCTCGGGTTTTGCTCTTTGCGGCTTTTGTTGCCGATTGTATTCCGGTCGGGTCGGGGATTTTCTTTTTGGCTTGATCAATTAAATTCTTTCGGCGGCGTTTTTCGTCTCGTTCTTTTTCTCGCTCCGCCCTCGCTCCGGCTCTTCCTTCAGCGGCGGTAAGGTCGGAACTAGTTAAACCGACAAGCGTTCCCATTCCGGCGTCCATTAAATCCTCGATTTTTAAAGATACAGCTTCGATCGCGTCGGCGAATTTGTGCATTGCGTTAACCGCGAGAACAATTCCTTTATTCGCTAAAGTATGGAAACGATCTTTTAACCCGGTTATCGCTTCGCCCGCTTTGTCTCCCCATGTCCACGCCTCTTTTCCGATTTCCTTTATTCCATCCGATCCGAGTTTCATCATCGGAAACAATGCGCGAACCTCTGTATCGAGTAACCCCATCGAAGAACCGATCGCGTCGATGTCTTCGCCGCCTTGCTTGAAAGCGTCGGCCATACGATATAACATATCCTCGGTTCCTAATTGCTTAAACTCGTCGACGTTAATTCCTAGCTTTTTAAAGTTCTTCGCCGCCGCGCTGTTCTCGTCGCTTGCCTCGTGCGTTCGTCGTTTTAAGCGATAGAGGATTGCTTGTAATTGCTCAAAAGTTGCGCCGGATTGCTCGGCGGTATATTTCAACCTTTGCAAGCTTTCGGTCGTCATGTTTAAACCCGCCGCTTTTTTCTCGACCGAATCGACTTGATCGACAACGTGCTTTAATCCGATCCCCGCGCCAAGTGCGCCGAGTGCGCCTGTAAGCTTGGAACCGATCGCGGCGATCCTTTGCCCCGCCCCTTGTACGCGTCGGACTGTTCTTTGAAAATGCGAATCGTCGCCAGTGAAAACCGTGTGTAATTGTGCGCGTCCGGCCATTATACCCTCTTTCGTTGTTTAAATTTTCGAGCGGTCTTTTGTGTTAATCCTAACGCCCAACGTCTCATGTCTTCTATTTGATCAGTGATTCCTTGTTTCATTGCCGGGAGTGCGATCGGATCAGAACCCGCGACGGCGTTATGTGCGACCGCTTTTGTTTTACCGCGTCGCGACCGAGCCTTTTTCCCATACGACCGAGAAACCGAACCGCCGGTTTTGAGCTTTGATTCTCCAAAACCTCGGACGTTCATTTTCCCGCCCGTTCCGAACTCGCGAATCGGCTTAATAAATCCCGCCGCGATTGAACCTTTCGCGGCGCGGCGATCATTGTATTTCTCTTGAGCGGCGGCGAAAATGTTTCCTTTCTTAAAACCTTTTTTCGCCATGAATGCATACCACGTTTTTCCTTTATATGTTCCCCAACGCGATTTGATTTTCGGATTGTATTCCTTCCCGAGAGGACGGTCGGTAATGTCCGCCCGTGGTGTTAGTGCCAACGCTCTCGAGGTCGCTTTTCCGGCGGCTCGATTGATAATTTCCGCCTCCGTTTTTTTGTGCGCCTTTTTGGCGTAAAGATGGAACGCCCGATTCCAATCCTTGTGATTTGTGATCTTGTGACGAACGCCCACCATCTTACACGTTACCCCCTTGATCCGGCGCGGGATAGGTTAACGAGGTCGGGTCGATTGTCCTTGTGTATTGCGTCCAATCCCATCCGAGATCATCGACAACGATTCCCGGTTTTGAAAGGGTCGCGTTCACGATCCCGCCGAGGTTGCACCGGGCGACCGCATCAACCGCCGCCCGTTCGCCTCTCGCGCTCCATATGTTAATTTTAAAACCTTCCTCCGCCCGCGCCATTAACCAACAAACGAGAGAAGCATTAACGCGCCCGTCGACGATTAACGTCTCGTCAACGTCGCAAAAGATAACGCGAGGGCGCGGGTAAACCTTACGCGATCCCGGCGATTTCCTCGAAGCTCGCCCCCTCGATTTCGCCCTCGAACTTGTAACCCTCTTTTTCGAGAGTGAGCGTGTAAAATTGAAGACCGACGGCATAGGGGAAACGAGTTAATATTTCGGCGGGTTTCATCGATGGAAACGCGCCCGCGATCCTTAAGGCATAGCGGGCGAAGAATGAGACTTTCCCGGCATTCCCTCCGGTTCGTCGTCGTCCGTTTCCGGGTCGTCTCGGCTCTCGAGGACTTGGTCGGTTACTTCGTTTATTTTCTCGATCAAGGAAATTAGTCGCTCGCTTCCCGGTGTCAGGTTGTGACCGTCGGCGAACTCGATCGCTTCGATATGAACGGCGTCCGGGTTGCGTCTTAATCTCGAATAAAGCGCGGCGACTTCATCCGGCGGCGTTGCGTATGCGTAAAAAGGCGCGAACGCTTTTTCGTGAGTGCTTCCCGTTGAGCCGTTAACGAGTGCCTCGGCAATCGTAAAGTGCAAAATCGAGGTGTAAAGCGGGATTCCTTCCCATTCCGCGCCGTTCATCGAATTAATAAAGTTGTCGTCGTTTGGTGTCATAAGCCTAATTTCTTCGCGAGGCCGGGATTCTTTCGCGGAACGAGAAAACCTTTTTTTCCTTTTCGGATATAAACCTCTTCCGGCGCGGCTCTCCACCACGACTTAAGCTTTTCGCGGTTGCCGATTGCGGCACGACAAAAGGACGCGATCGCCCTCGGTAAGCGCGACTTGATTTGGTCGCGAATGTTTGCGTCGGGAATGCTATCAATTAAAGCGTCGAGTTCCTCGGCGGCGATTCCGTCTTTATCCTTAAAGCCCTTCGCGATTACAGTCGAACTTGTTCCCGGAAAACTCGAATCGCGGGACACATGATAAAAGACCTCGCCCGGTTGACCGGGTCGGCGCGGTTTGGCTTCGGTGTAAACGTTTGAGACTTCGCCGCCCTCGATCGGATTGCAACCGAGAGTCATTAAAACGGCGGCCTCGACCGCGTCTTGTGTAGTATGTGCGCCGCGAGTGAGATCGCTTTCGAGTGACATTTCAACGGAGGGAAGGCGACGCGTCGACGTCGTGTTCCAGGTGTTCGGGTTTTTTAACGGGTTGCCATTACGGGCGGTTTTGCTTTGCGCTTGGTAGCGATTCCGAGCGCGGCCTTTAAAAGTTTAATCGCGTTTTTGTCGCCGCGTTTTTCAGCTTCGGCGAGTTCTCGTTCGAGGTGTTCTTTATGCGACGGCATTAACTAACCTCGGGAAGTTTAAGGAACGTCGCGGAGAATGTCTTAAACCCGTCGCGACTCTCGGTAATCGTTAAAGACTCGTCAAGATACCATCCGCCCGCGTCTGTAATTCCGGCGTAAGTGTCGGTTCCGTCAACGTCGGCAAGTTTGGCGGAGTTGCTGTTTGCTAATGTTAAAGCGGTTCCGAATTTAGCGGCGGCGACTTCGGTCGTTCCGGAAAGCTCCCCCTCAATGGCCACGCTAATACTTGGGTCCCAATTTTCAGCCCAACCGCTACGAGTCCCTTCTTTCGAGTAACAGTATTCCCGAGGGTTTTCGATCGTGGTTGTAAAGCTCGAAACCTTTATTCCGGTTTCGTCCGCGCCTATTCCGCGTTGTAATCCGCTTGCGTTTCCAATGTAGGAAGGAGTCATATATAAAAGATAAAGAGGTTCGCGGGGTTCCGATAGTTAAGAGGCGGTGAGTCCTAAATAAGCCGAGAGGCGAAACCATCTCAAACCGTCCTCGTCCTCGGTTTCGAGCGGCGCGTCGGTTCGAATGCTTCCGGTCATGCAATGCAAACGCCCGGTCGTCAAGCTTGCCTTAAGATCGTCGTCGCCGTTGCCGAGTGCCTTTTCGATTTCTAACATTCGAGCGTCGACCCAGTCGCCATCCGCGCCCGCCGGATCAAGACAAACCTCGATGTCGCATAACCACCAACCCGTTTGCGGCGGGTCTTCCTCTTGTCGAATAACCGTAACCACGACCGACGGTTCGCCTTCCTCGATTAACTCTCGAGTTCCGTTCCCGGTTAGAACCATCGAATCCGGCGCGGTTAGTTGTGCGCGGATTAATGTCGCGAGTTGATTTTCGGCGAATGCCTCAAGGCAAGCGGGACTAGCAACCTCTTGAGCCATTACGAGCGAGCGGATTCGAGTTCGAATTGATAACCGCCCGGAACGTCGAGAATCCCGTCGGATGTTATTTGTGCCTCCCAGTCGCCGAGCTTAACGCGGTCGCCCGGTTGCGGGCGCGACTTTAAGTCGGACTTAAGGACGCCGACGGTCGCAACCTTCGACGCTTTGTTTCGTCCGTATATCGAACGGTTGCCGGAGAGGGTCGGCGACTCAATCAAGAGTGCCGGAACGCTTTCGCCGTTAAAACTCAAAAGTTCCGACCCGTTTCGCAACGCAAAACGAAACGAAAGTTCGGAAGCTTTTTCGACTTTGTTCATCGGGTAAAGTAACCCCCGGCGGCAATGTTACCGCCGAGGGTTACCCGTGATTAAATCAAACCCGATGGATTAAACTCCTTCGGCGATTGCTCTATTGTTACGCATCGCGCCGTCTACAAGTACGTCCGCGACCAGCGTCACAATTCGTTGCTTCATGCCGGAATAGGGGTCAAGAGAAATGGACATTCCTCCAGCCCACATGCCCAAAACATAGCCGTTTTTCCAATCTCCGAAAAAGAGATCGTCATCGCCGGCTTGAGTTGTGGAAAACGCATTATATCCGAGAACCGTGTTCGAAGGCAAGTCCCACATGGAACCGCCGACGTTGGAATCGATTAGCGTTTGTTTAAGGTAAGAAGCGAGTGCCGGAGTTGTGATCCAAGCAAGGTCGCCGCCGAGCGCGTTAGCTGTGTCGATCTTCTCGATAAAGCTAAACAGTTCCGCCTTATCGGGAGCGGCGGGCGTTGACACGGTTACTTGGTTATGTGTAGAATCACAATTACCATCGACTCCGGTCGGCTCTCCGCTCGAACCAGCACCTTTAAGAATTGCTTGGTCGATGCCAATCGCAAGAGCTTGGTTGAGGTCGTCGCGAACCATTTGTTCCGCGTCCGGTGAGGACTGGAGTAAGAGTTGACGCGAGACATCGGTATAGCATCCGAGGCTCTTCGGTGTCAATGTCAGGTTGTCGAGAGTCGGATCGCTTTCGCCGTGTGCGGTTGTTTCAGTCGCCGCCCAACTCGCCGAACTTGCGGCTGTTTTGCGAGGAATAGAAACGTCGCCGACGAGTCCGCTTAAAGTCGTCACGAGATTTCCGGCGACCATGTTCGGACGAAGAACGTCGATAAACGATTCGCCGAGGTGATCGGTTCCAACCAGTTCGGAACCTTCGGTTCCTGAAACGGCGGCGGTAAGGTCACGCTGAGAAGCGACGAAAAATCCGTCGGTTTCGCGTCCGCTACGCTTTGCGATTACGTCGGAAACTTCGCCCTCTAATCCGTCAACCTTGCGACCGTTCATCAATGAACGGATTGCGCGGGTGATCGAGTAACTCTTCGATTCCTTCTTATTTAATCCGATAGGCTCTTCTTCGATGCTATGACCGACGCGAGCGTTCGAATCCTTCAATTTTGCGATTGCTTCGCGCTGAACATCTTCGACGCTTTTACCGGAGCGGAACTGTTCGAATCCCCAATCGGTATCGCCGATTTCCTCGGCGGCGGCGAAAATAGCCTCCGCCCGCTTGTCGAGAGCGTCTTTGTGACTCTTGACGGCGGCGGCGGTTTCGGCGGAATTATCGCGAGAGGCGTTAACCTCTTCGTTATTTTTTTCCATGTCTTTAATGGTTAATGTTGTTGTTGATGTTGTTTGGTTTTCCGATTGAACTCTCGCCTCGGTCTTGTCATTGACCGAAACCGCGTCGGATGTCACTCGTTCGCGGTTGCTTTTTGTCTCTTCAGAAATTGTCTTGCGGGTATCCGCGAAATTGTTCAGCGATCTTATTAGGCTAAGATTATCCGCCGCGATTGGAACGACGCTCGCCTCTTGACATTCCCAACGCTGGCGGACGTTGACCGGCCCCTCGTAAGTAACGCCCTCGATCTCTTGGCGTTCTCCTTCGGCGATATAAGTTTTTTCGTTGTCGTCGTATCGATAACCGACCGACATCTCGGTAACGTGTCCGGCCTCGACAAGTTCTTTCGCATTGCGTCCGGCCTCGGTATCCGCGAACACGAGTTCGCCGTCTATGAACGGATAAGGAACGCCGCGAGTCCCGGCGGGGTGTGTTTGAATATCGCGAAACGATCCGACGACGTCTTTAATGGATTCGGTCGAATGCGTATCGAGTAAGCGTAACGTCGCGCCGCGTAGTTGTGCGCCTGACATTAAGAGAACTTCGTCGACCCATTCGTTACGAAAAAAGTCGAATGAGCTTATCGGCTGTTGAGTCGTTAACACGCCGCGCCGAGGCTTCGAGCTATCGCCCGCGCTCGGTTCAATCTTAAAGCTTCGAAATCCTCTTTCCATTATTTAATCCTCGTCGGGTTCTTCCGGTTTCGATAGTTCTCCAAATCCAGGGGGCAAGGCGTCGACGAGATTCCCGCCCGCGTCGTTTACAATTTGCCGCGCTTCCTCGGCGGTAATTACTTTCCCGACGGCGAGATAAACTTGTTGGAGTGTGCGGGCAACGCCATCGTCGGACGCGCTTCCGAACTCAGCCGGAACTGGCAAACCCGCCGCCGCGAATGCTTCCGCGTCCGCTTTTCGTTCGGCAATGATTACGTCGAGTCCGACGCCGAGTCGTTCTTTAACCGCCCGCGAAAGTGAAGTCGCGCCGATTGCCAACTCGACCCGCAATCCTTCGACGTCTTTTTTCGGGTCGACCCATTCGAAACCGCGCCCGGTAAACGATCCTTTCGCGAGGTTTTCGAAGTTCGCCGCCGGAAGGTTCTTAATTACTCCCGTCCGTAAAACAGTCGACAACCAAGCGCGAAAGATCGGCTCTTCCTCGCGCTCGATGTTCATCGCCCGGTAAACTTGGGTCAGGGCTTTAATGTTTAATTTCCCCTCACGGAGCGAAGAATACGAAATTCCCTCGAAACTTTGACTAACGGTATGGAACGAGGAAAGCAAACCCGAACACACCCCTTTAAGGATACCGTCGCGAAATCCGCTATAAGACTGATTAGGGTGATTACTTGATAACAACTTAAAGGATTCGCCGGGTTCACCTTCCCAAACCGCACCGGGTTCAACCGTCCGATCTTCCGCGTCCGCTCCGCTCCATTCCGCCCCCTCGGTTCGCTCGATGGCCGCAACACTCGACGCGCCAGTTCTCGCCGCGATTAACTCCGCCTCCTCGAATCGCTCGAGGTGTTGGAGGGCGACGTTCGCTTGTGCGATTAAGCTTTGTCCGTGGTAACTCTCCGCTCGTGTTCGATAAAAGCGGTGTATTATTTGATCCGCCGGAACGCGTGTTCGTCTTTGCCTTCCGCGTGTTCCGTATTGATCGCCCGGATGATTCCCGAGCAAATGGTAAGCAATCGGTCTACCATATTGATCGATCTCTTTTCCCATTATAACGCGATTCCCGTCCTTATTGCTCGCCTCGTTGTAATTAATGTCGAGCCGATCGATCTCGAGCAAGTGTAACGCGAAATTGTGAGGGTTATCGAATCCTCGTAGGATTTGAATTAGAACGCCGCCGTCGCGGGCGCAAGCTCTTTCACTTAATCCCTTGAACTCGCGATAAGGCATATCGCCGGACGCGGTGCATATTCTCGCGCTCTGGAAGTCCTTCCACGCGTTCTCGATGATCTCACGCGCCCCCTTGTCCTCGCGCCCTTGTGCGTTAACCGCAAGGCTCGAAAAGTTGTATCCAGTCCCGACGATATTCGAAATCCATTCGTTTAAAAAGCGGACGACGTAAGAGTTATTACGTTCAAGATCGCGAGCTTGATTCCGTAAACGCTCGGCGGCGTTGCGTTGCTCTGTGCTAGCGTCGGTCGTTGGCGTTGACCACGACGAAAGAAATTGAGGATTGTTAACCGAGGCGAACCCGCGTTTCGCTTTCGGCTTCGAATCCTTTAACGTTATAACCCCCGTTTTTTTGTCGATGCGTTTTATCATCCTAAATAGATTCGACCGGGTCGCCGACGTTGTCCGGTTCGCCGAAATTCCTCGACTTGTTTTTCCTTGTTAACGAGTGCTTGATAACGATTCCGCATCGCCATTAAATCGACCGCGCTCGTTTTCGTGATATCTTGGCCAAGCAATCCAAAAGACTCTTGGACGTCAACGGCGCGTTCCTCAAGTGCCGCGTCGATAAGGCCGAGAATCTTCTCGTTTCGGCTCTTGGTTTTATTCAGTGCGGCGGGATCGGGTCGGACTGTGCAATTCCCGACGGCGGCGATCTTGCTCTCGGTTCCGCTTATCTTGGTAACCCGGCAAGCCCAATTCCATTCGCCCGCAATCATGCCCGCGCTGAGTTCGGGAGTAAGTGAAAAGTCGAAGTCGCTACCGTTCGCGGTTCCGTAAAGAACGATCGGGTCGGCGCTCATCGTCGAGAAAACCCATCGGGCGACGTGAGTCGTCGCCGGGTATTTAGTAAAACCCTTCGTCCATTCGTTACTATCGCCCGCATATAAGGCCGCTGGAGGTTGTGAAAATGCCACAAACAAACGTCGACGAATCCCGCGTCGCCCGATAGTTAGTTAAATCGCCGCGACGCTTAACAGGTCGACCCGGTCGCCGATCCCGCGCTTTCCCTTTTCCCAACGGATCAAACGAAGCTCGACAAGTAACCGGAGCGAGTCGCGATAAGTCTTTTCGCTAATCCGGAAACGCTCGGCGGAAGATTGCGGATTGATGTCAAACGAGTCCTCGTTTTCCTCCCCGGCGAGAATGCATAAGGTCGTATAAACCGCGATTGTTCCAAGCTTGGCGCGAGGATGGCGGGTAATGGTTTCGAGCGCGTTTCGGCTAATCCATGCGACGGGTTCCGTTTTCATTTTTCGAAGTGCTTGTCGGTTTGTTGGTTGCGGGCGAAGTTTTGCGCCGCGTTTGAGAAAGGTTAAAGTTTCCGACCATGTAAGCGGTTCAATCCCGAGCGCGTCGAGGCATTGGTTATGACCGCCGGAACGGAAGAAGCTCGCCGTTTCCTCGAGGGCGGCGATTCGATAAACTCCATTAAATCCGCCGAGGAGTCCGTTGTTTCGCTTAAGTCGGTAATTGTGCGGGATAACTTCGCCCGCTTCGCCGATGTATCCTTCGTTGTATGCGGTTTGCCATTCACGCGCCGAGAGAGCTAAGATTTCGTGATATACCTTTTGATAAGGTTCGAGCCTTGCCTCGCGTGTTATTCCGACCTCGATCATGAGCTTAATTTTCCGATAAACGAGTTCCGGCGAGGAATCTTTCGGCGCGGTTGTTTTGCGGTTGCCGGATTACTTGCCCGCGCTTTCAATACTTCGCGATGTCCGGCGAGGTTGATGTTTAAAAGCTTGAGACTAGCGAGTGCGTATGTTTCACAATCCAGGGGTTCGTTTCTGAGATTGCCGTTGTAACATTCCTCGGTTTTTTGATAGAACGGATAAAGCTCGCCGTCGCGAGGTGCGCGTTTATAAAAGCTTTCCTCGGCCTCGGTTAGTCCGCGAAAGTAAGATGAACCGAAAGCGTTCGTCCTTGGGTAATGTTTGAAGTTTTCCGGGTATTCCTCGCCGTCCTCCGGCGGGCGAAGTTGCAAGCGTTGATTAAGTAAGTCTTTAGCCTCGTGCGTTCCGATCGATTGAACGGTAATCCGCGACTCTTTGTCCCGCGATGCCCGGTCGATAATGGGAACCCCTAACTGGTTCGACCCGGTAACCGCAACCACGCCGCGTCCTGTGTAGTTCGAAACCCACTTTCTCGCGATGCTCTTTTGATACCGAGTATCGAGGCAACCTTTTAAACAACTAATCTCGATCCCGAACGGATGGCGGAAGCTTTGAAAAACAAAACGCTCGAGTCGTTTCCATGTTTCCGGGTTGTCGACGTGACCTTGCAAATCGGCGTAATCGATCGCCCAGCTCTCTCCATTTAATCCCCATCCCATAATCACGGCGGAAAGGAATCGCTTGTTTACGTCGCCTCCCCACGTGAGCGCGATCACTTCCTCGGGAAGCATAACGGCGGGGTCGTAGTCTTCCCGTTGGCGAAGTAAGGCCGGCGTTCTCGCTTTTTCCTCAAAGGCGAGCGAATACGATTCCGCCCACATTGTATTGACGACGGCGCGTCGTGCTTTCTCCGGGTTAGGCGCGTCCTCTACCGCTTCCCATTCCGCCGCGATCTCGTGGAGGTAACTCGTCCGGCTCTCGTCATATGCGCCGACGTGCGCCATGCAATTAAGGTGAAACCCTCGATTGCTTCCATACTTTAACGGCGGCGGGTCGTTGACGCCGACCGTCTCGCCGTCGCGGTTCCGCCAGTGGCCGGAAGACAAACACGACTCGCGCCGTTCCGCGTCGCTGAATAATCCCGAACACTCGGGGCATTCGACTTCGGCCTTTTCCGGTCGATCATCCGGCCAGACAATCTCGCGAGGATGCCAGTAACGAGAGACGCCGCATCGAGGACAATTCATAAACCAGTTACATCGATCGGAGTTATCAAAAGCGGCGTCGATTTGAGAGTGTCCTTTGACGGATGGGTAAGCGGAGCGCGTGTGTATTTGTAAACCGCGCCCCCTGGTTCGCTTCTCGAAAACCTTCACCTTGTCGCCCTCGTCGCTTGCGTCTTGAATGTAAGCGTCGATCTCTTCGGAGTTCGTCCAGTGCGCCTCGATCGTTCTCGTTACCGACGCGGAGTTCGCGCCGCTTACCTCGATACTCGCGCCGTTTTGCCAGTAAATCCCCCCGGCAACATCGCGGACGGTTTTGATCGAATCGGTCGCGCTTGTGTTTACAAGAAACGGTTTGAGCTTTCGCCTTAACCAGTCCTCGCTTTGTTTCGCGGTCGGGAATTGCGTCGCGATATTAAGCTTTAATTGTGCGACCGCGTAGGCCATCGCCGCCGCGAACAAGTAAGTCTTGCCCGCGCCCGAGTATTGCCGAAGCGATACCGAGTAAATCGCCGGATCGAATATCGAAGCCGCCGGAACTATTTGGTAAGGACGAAACCGAAACACGCCGTCGGCGTCGCGAATGTTTTCCTCCGCCCAACGCTCGAACGGTATCCGAGGACGAACGCGGATCGCGGTCGTTAAAGCTTTAATCCCGGCCTCGATGCTTGCGCTCATTCCTCGACGCCTTCCTTTAATGCTTGAACGGCGGCGATAACAGTTTGAGCGATCTTCTCTTGTTGGTCGGCGTCGAGTTCGCTTTCCTCAACGACTCGAGTAATCGCCGCTCCGATAACTCCGATCGCTTCTTCAAGTTCGGCAATGGGTCGGAACCGCCCCTCGAGGATTTGCGTTTCGAGCCGAACCTTTTCCGCTTGTGCGAGGTTCCTCTCGTCGGCGGGAGCTTGGCCGAGCTTCCGATCGCACAAGGCACGAACCCCGGCAACGACCGGGTAGAGATGCGCCCGCCCAACGATAAGCGGTTTCAATCCCGCCGCTTGCAAACACTCCCGACCGTCAGACCGATCGGTCGCGGTCATCTTACAAAGTTCGTTTAATGGCGCGACCGACTCCGGGTCGAGCCGTTTATAATCTTCGCTTTTCGCCATTTATCGACGCGATATTTATAATCCCCATAACTTACGCAAGAACAATAAAGCCGAGGTTTTCTATATATAAAATCCATAATTGCTGTGGCTATAAGGCTCAGTATATTTTGATTTTTAATCGCGGCCCCGGATGTGCGTTTTTCGTCGCCAGAAGAACCTAATAATAAGCGACTTACAAAAAGAGGCCAAAATCCTCTAATTTCCATAAATTCAAAAACGCACTAAATAACCATAGAGAAATATATTCTCCATAATTAATCATATTCGCTAGGTGTTATGGTAATTACACTCGTTCAACGGCGACCCCATAAGAGGGGGGAAGGGTTAAAACTCGCTGAATTGTAAAGAAATCTTAAAGGCTGTCAACTATGAGGACGCCGCCGGGACGGGTAACATATTGAACGCTTCCCTCGTTGCGGTCGTATGGTTCCCTTTAAGGTCAAAACACAAAAGGACGTCCTTCAAGTTGTCGTCGATGCGAAAGCTCGGCGCGATTGGGAACAGTGGGTTCTCTTAACAAGCGACCGTCATTGGGATAATCCGAAGTCGGATCGGCTATTACAAAGCGAGCATTTAAAGAAAGCGATCGAGCGTAAGGCGATAATTATCGACAACGGCGATCTCTTTTGTTTGATGAATGGTCGCGGCGACTTGCGGGGAAGCAAAAGCAAAGTCCGACCCGAACACAACCGGAACGACTACCTCGACGCGGTGATTAACGACGCGGCGAATTACTTCGCGCCCTATGCGGAAAACTTCGCGCTTGTGGCAACAGGCAACCACGAGGCGAGCGTATCGCAACGAACCGAGACAAACATAACGAAACGATTCGTCGACAAGGTCAACACATTAAACCCTGCGAGCCAATTACACGCGGGCGGCGTGACTGGTTTCGTTCGCTTAACGTTTAAGATCGGGACGGAGTTTTATTCCTATCTTATCGATTATCACCACGGCGTCGGCGCGGGCGGCGGAACGACGAAGGGAATCGGCAACGCAAGCAAGCGGGCAATGTATAGCGACGCCGATATCTTAATCTCGGGACACTCTCACGAAGCTTGGTCTTTTCCCATTCAGCGCCGGAAGGTAACGCAAGCGGGCAAGATATACCATCCGACCCAGTGGCATTTACAAATTCCAGGGTATAAGGAACACTATGGAAAAGGCGCGGCAAATTGGGAAAACCTTCGAGGGTTCCCGCCGAAGCCTCTCGGTTGTGTGTGGTTGCGGTTTTTCTACCATCGAACCCAACGAGACAAGCAAGAGACAACGCGTCGGGTTAGCTTCGAACGCTCGCTCGATCTCGTCGAGTTCGGAGCTTAAGCAATCGATCGCAACGCCGGAACCTCAACGCCGCCGGGAAAGATCGACCAAAACTTTATAGCATCCTCGCGAGTAATAGCTCGGCGGTAATGTTTAAGATTAATCTGTATCGTATGACCCGCCCAGTTCGTTAACGCGCCCTCGTCCTTATGGTATGCCCAGTAATAAGAGCAAGCGGTATGTCTTAAAGTGTGATTTTGCCAGTCGGTAATTCCGGCGATCTTGCGAAGCTTGCGAAGCCTCCATATTCTCTGATGCTTAGTAAGCTTCGAACAGTAACCCTCTCGATTCTTAATTAACCTTAACCACGCGACCGCGTTCGGCTCGAGATCAACATAACGGTCGACGCCCGTCTTAGTATATTGAAGATAAATCGTCGGGTTATCTCCATCGAGTTTGACGTCGTCCCATTTTACTCGATGCGCCTCGCCGGAACGAATGCCACAAAGCAAACACAAAACGATATAGGCCAAAGCGTCGCCGCCCTCGAGCGTTTGCGCGGCCTCGAGGAATGTCCGAGCCTGTTCGGGCGTAAGCACGTCGGGAGCGCGTCGCGTCGTCGGTAAGAGGTCGAGAAGTTCGACCGGGTTCTTTTCGTGGTATCCCCGCTTGATTCCAAAACGAAAAACGGTCGTAAACCTTCGGAGGTAAGTGTTCCGCGTCGCCGGGGTTAATTCCTCGGCGGAGAGAGCGTCGTCGATATTCTTCGGCGTAATCTCGAACGTCTTTAATCCTTCGAAATACTTTCCGAATCGCGTCTCGAGATAAAAATAAATGTTACTAGCGTCCTTCGAGAGAGGTCGCGTTTCCCGGTAATCGTTCGTTAGTTCTTCGAAGGTGACCGACTTCCGTTCGCGCTCGAGATGTTGCACAAAGCAACGCGCCGCGTCGGTAAGCGTCCCTCGTCCGTCGAGAATCTCGAGGGCAACGTCGGCGTCGGTTTGTTGGCGTTGGGTTAGCTGAATCGCTTGAGAACCATGCTCGGCGAATCTCTCTCTTAATTCGGCGGCTCGGGCGTTCGCCTTCTCTCGGGTCGGGAAGAACTCGCGTTTCCGCGTCGTTCCGGTAACCGAGGCCGGAATATTAATCCGCCAACCTTTCGGAGTGTGCGTCGGTTTAAATTTAATTGCCTTCGCCATTGTCCTCGATCTTAAGTTTTCCCTCGGCAAGCTTGCGAACCATTGTCCGCCAAGACGGACGCCCCCGGTAGGTCGCGCCAACTTTCTCGGCTATTTGATCGAGTGCGTTCCAACAGGCGGGAAGGAGTTTAATATTTTTCCTTTGGGTTGTTTTCATTGTATTAATCGGTTTTTGTTGCCCGATGATTAACATAATAAGCAAGGGGGATACCTTTTCAAGTGAAAATGACTAGAAGTCGCTTAAAAAAATAGGCGTTTCCCGCCCGACAAACGCGCCCGCAATGTTAAAATAATAATGATCGAGAGCCTCGTCGCGGTTTAAGCCCTCCCGAATCAATCCGGCTATGATCTGAGCCATTGAGTAAACAAGGACGGGAGGCGTCAACGTCGAGCCGATAATGGCGTAATCTAAACCGTCGGCGGATAAGGCGTCGGGGTTATGCTTGCGAACGAACTCGATCGCGTCTTTTGGCGAGGCTCTTTTTATGTCCACGCGTCGACCTCTTTAATCCGTTCGCCTATCCAACGGACGACGGGAACCGCCCAAGAGTTGCCGAGAGCGTGATAACGGGGGGCGTCGGCGCATTTGTCCGCCGTCCGTCCTCGGTAAGCGATTTTCGTCCAGTCGTCCGGGAACCCTTGGAGTCGTTCGCATTCTCTCGGAGTGAGTCGTCGAACGCTTGAACCGAGCGCGACCGAATGGTTGTCGGTTGCCGTAATTGTTGGCGACGGATCGCCGGCATTCCCGACGCCGAGTCCGTTCCCCTTACCTCGTCCGTCGTTTCCTTGGTGGCGTGTTGCTTGGTTGTGAATGGGAATAACTATAGGAAGATTTCCCCCCCCGGTTCCAGCTCGTGCTAGTAAGGTTTGAGACACTTTTTCAGATTTTACTGTGCCTTTGCATGGATTTTCATTGTAGAATCTATTTGCCCCGACTAAACCCTCGCCGCGTTGGGAGAACAACTCTTGATTACTGTAACCCGGTAAACCACTCGAGGACGATTGAGTTAGTGCCGGATGGGGTTTGTTTTCCGCGGCCCAATGGTTCGGAGTTCTTACCGGAATCAATTTGTTTTGGTAGGCGTCTTGTCCCGTGTAGCTTCCCGCGTGATTTTTGGGCGAGGCGGTTAACGCTCCGACGACGTCCCGTTTTCGAGTGCTTCCCGAAGTTCCGGCGGAAGTTCCTTCCCCTTGGATCTCGCCCGCCTCAAGATTCCCGAACACGCTTTCGCGGTTAAATAATACCGCGGCGGGACGTCGCCAGTCTCCTCCAGAATGTCCGACAAGAAAGACTCGGCGGCGGCGTTGCGGGACTCCGAAGTTCTGAGCGTCAAGAATGCAATAGGCGAACCCATACCCGAGTTTTGCCAATTTCCCGAGCAAGGTTCCAAAGTCCCGCCCTCCGTTACTCGACAGGATACCGGGGACGTTTTCGAGAAGTAACCAACGGGGGCGGAGTCGTTCAAGAAATCCAAAATAGACGAGCGCGAGGTTTCCGCGAGGGTCTTCCAAGCCTTTCCGGTTTCCGCTGGTGGAGTAGCTTTGGCAAGGACTCCCCCCGCAAAGAAATCTAATTGATCCGGGTTCGATGTCCCATTGTTTATATTGTTCGATGTCTCCATAATTCCGAACGGTCGGAAATCGGGTCTTTAATAGCTCGCAACAAAACGGATCGATTTCGGAGAACCCGACGCATTCGAACCCGAGAGGATCGAACGCAACGCTCGCGGCCTCGATGCCCGAAAAGCACGAGAAGAAGTTCAACCCGCCCCCTTTCCGGTTGCCCTTAAGTTGCCCTCTCGATACGACCCGTTGCAATCCGTTGCAACCCGTCGCCGTTTGGGTTCCCTTATTTTATGCGGGATTCCTTGTCGTTCCTTACCCTTCCTATCGGCTGTATCGGTAAGTAACAATCCTTTATTTTGTAAGCGTTTAAGCGGTTTAATCATATCGGTTGCCCTTTAGTTGCCCTTATTATCCCAAATCCTCCCGAACAATTGCGCCGCAAGTATCGGTTTCTTTTACGGTAATCGAAATTATTCCGGGGATTTTCTTTTTTAGATTCTTATAAAACCATAAAGCAATCCCTTCCGACGTCGACGGCGATATGGTTTCGTTTATGTTATGGTGATCAATCTTTTTTATCAACGGAGTAACCTCCTCTTTGATTTTGTGAAAATCCATAATGAACCCGGAAGAGTCCGGAGTTCCGAAAACCTCGACCGTCAATTTGTAGTTGTGTCCATGAACGCGCCCGCAAGGATGCCCTTCTGGAAGGTTTTCCAAAAAGTGCGCCGCCGAAAATTTAAAGGATTTAAAACAGGATATTTTCATTTGATGAGTTCCAAAAATTCGCGCCGCGAGTTGTCGTCGAACATTCCTCGTGTCGTTACTGTTATCATTTTTCCGCTTTTCCTAACCCCTCGGCAAGTTTGGCAAGTGTGAGTTCCTATTATTTTAACGGCAACGCCCGAGTCGTATTCCTCGGAATGCGAAGCGTTATAAATGGCATCGGCTATTGAATCGGCAAAACTCTCTTGCGTTTGTATTCTCTTCGAAAGTGCCTCGACCGTTCGCGCTAGTTTCGAGAGTCCGATAATTTTCCTTTCGGGAATATAACCGACGTCGACGGTTCCGAAAAAAGGAAAAAGGTGGTGTTCGCACAATGATGCGAACGGAATCCCGGTCGAGATTATTATCTCGCCGAAGTTGTAATCAAAAGATGTTTCTATCCCTGTAGGTTCCGCCGGGGTCGTCATTTCTCGAATAGCCTTTTCCCATCGGGCGACGGCGGAGGGCGGAATGAAATCGGGTAAATTTATTTCGTGTTTCATTCCCAAAACCTCCGACCGTCAGAGTCGATTAAATCGATTTCGCCTTCAGCCATAGCCCTAATCGCGGCGATTCCTGAACTCCTGTTTTGATGAGGAGGTAATCCACCAATGTTAAAAAATTTACTTATCTGTTTTAAACTGTCCTTTCCCTTTGGAGAATATGTTTTCCCGTCACTCATTTTTATAAATGTAAATCGTCCATTCTCGATAGCTGTTATCAGTTTATTTATACAAGGTTTATTCCATCTTGGAGTATCTCCATTTGTTTCAAAGTGTTTCGCTATTTTAAATAAAATTTTGCGAGTTTGTTTGTGTCGATAGATTTTATCTATATACATAATTCTTCTTGTGGACGACCTCCGGCGGTCGAATGCTCTAGGTAGTTAATAAGCGGTTTTAATCTCTCCGGCCCCCCTCTAAAGAATCCCGTTCCGTCGCAACTCTCCGCACCGCTATCATGCGCCGCCCATAAAGACTGTTCACTGTTGACGCGCCCAACGTGAACCCTTTTGAAATTCTTCGTCCACATTGACAAGTTGCGCCATTTCCACGAGGTCGAACCCCCGATAAAAACGACGTCCGGCGCGGGTTCTAAGTTATCAAGATCGCAAGGTTTCATCCCGTCTTGTACAGCGATTGCCAACGGTGTTTTGAAAAGTGAAATCGTCGGAGCATGAATCTTCCAAGATGCTAGTGTTTCCTCTCGGTTCGTTATTACGTCGGGAACCACGGTAAATGTGGGTTTAAAGATATGATAACGCTCGAGGAAAGCATAAAAGGGTTGTTCGTCCCAAGGTTTGCCCGAAGTCCATGCCCCGAAAACGCCATTATCGAGAGCCCACGGGACGCCGCTTTTAGGTTCAGCAAGTCTGTCCGGGTTATGCAAGTGTGCGAGTCGACCGGGAAACCGACCGAACAGAAGTCCGCAATCGAACCCGCAATTATTTGAAGGCATTACAATCATTCCCAAATTCTCCCGGCCTTGAGTGCTTGAAGCGGGACGCGATAAATATAACCGTCGAGCCTTTCGTCGGTGAATACGTCCGAGCCCTTGATCGCTCCGGCGTAATAGAACCGATCGCCCCGGTTAAGCATGAGAGCATAAAACGGCGCGGGGTTGTTCTTCCGATAGCGCGGGACAATTAACGCGCCGGGATCGGTCGTCGTGGTCTTAACGTCGATCCCGATTAACGACTCGATGGTTATGTCCCATCCTTTAAGCTTGCCGTAATAATCATCGAAAAAGGAATCGGGATACAACCGGAACAACTTCGCGAACATAAGCTCGCCGAGTGCGCCGAGTTTGTGAATCTCCGCGTCGTCCTTGTTCGAATATTTGCGGTTGTTGAGTTGCTTTCGATTCGCGACCCCTTGCCGATTCTCTCCGACCCAATCGGCGAGTAGCGATTCCGCTTTGTTTGGCTTTTCGTATCTCATTATATGTGATCGACAATCTCTTGTAACCAGCGCGGATACATAACTGGACGATGTCCGCCCCATTTGCCCGACTCCCGGCAATCGTGAATCTGTTGGAGGTGTTGACGATACTTAATCCGTCCGGCCTTGAGTAACTCGCGCTCGGCAAAATGTAGTTGTGATTCGTAAGGCGGCGACTTGCGGACGAATATCCATCCGAAGCGCGGATCGTCGCACAAACCGCAAGCCTTGGTTAAGTCGCAATAAAATGCGGCTTGCATCCACCACGACCATTGAGCAATCGAGTTCCCCGGATTCCATTCGCCGAGGCTCTTTAGGTCATAGATAACGCCGCCATCGAGGTCGATCGCATCGAGTCGCGCTTTGCAATCGATCAAGTTCCCGCGCCCGTCGTCAAGTTGTGCGAATAACGAAAGCTCGGTTTTTAGATTGCTGTTAAGAACTTCGGCGGTTCTCGGGTCGAGTGCTTGGACTGGATCGGAGACGCTTCGGTTCATGTTCTGAATGGTTTCGAATGCGTCCGCGCTTAATAGTTCCTTACCTGTTCCGGCGATCGATGCTTTAAACGCTTTCCACGCCCCGAGATTTTTCGAAAACTTGGTCGACGGTTTTCGGCCTTGCTCGATTTGTTCGGCGTTCGCCTCGCTCAGTATTCGCTGATAAAGTTCCTCATCCTCGACAATGTATTCCTCGTCGAACTCGTCCCGCGTTAGAACGTAAGAATGCAACGCCCGCCCAAACCGAAGAGGTTCCGAGTCTGAGTTCGATTGATCCTTCATCCCGAGGACGTGGTTAAAATGAAACTTGGCCGGACAACCAGCGTCGCGACGGTCGCCGTCGATGTCGTGGAGGCTCGAGTTATTTATTCCGGGTCGCGATTGGTATTCGCTGAATGGCAAATCTTCGACGACTTCCGGTTTTGTTTTTTGGTTTTCTTTTTTCATTGGTTTTTATTCGCTGTTTTTTTTTCCTGTCAGGTCTTCCCCGAGTTGTTTCCATATCTTGAAAGGGAGGTTGTTGATTGGCACAACGGAACGGATTCGGATCGCGGGAGAAAGTCCGCGACCGGGAGCTTTGACGCGGGCGACGTAAAGCTTGATTTTTCGCCCGACCCAATCCGCCGCGCTTGCGGAGTCCCACATAAAGCGAAGGAGCAAAACTTGAGTCGAGCAAGGGACGAAGCGAATCGCGTTCTCGCGCCCCGGAATCGTTCCCTCGTTTGGCGACGAAGTGAACTCGATGCAAGGACGGTCGACCGTCTTTCCGTTCGAGAATTTAAATTTTCCAGGTGGCGAGACTTTCGCGATTTCGACTTCGACCTCGACCCATTTTCCGCCGCGCACAAGGTCGCCAGCGAAAACGGTTTCGGGTTCGGTGAGTGTGTTTTTATTCATTGGTTTTTATTGGTTACGGATTAAAACGGAATGTCGTCGTCGTCGGCGGTCGGCGTGATTGCTGGCGGACTTTGATCGAGAGCCGGGAGCGGGGTCGTTTGCATTTGCTCTTGATCGACGCGAGTCCAGTCTTTCGCGTTGCCGAGAATCGGGAGGTCGAGTCCGTTGTCGCGTTCCTCTTTGCTCGACTTTTGGACGGCGAAATAATGGTCGCCATATTTCGAGTTAGGCGTATCGATCAAAGTAAGATCGAGATAAACGCACTCCTTCCCCTTTGAGTTTGTGAGCTTCCGGAATCGGTCTTTTCTGAGTTCGGTAACGTCGATACTTAAACTAATCATTTTCGGTTGTTGGTTTGGTTTGGTTTAGTTGGTCTAAAAAATCGATATTGAAGTCGCGAAACTTTTTGAGCGTTTGGCAAAACTCGACCGCGACTTTGTTCGCCTCGTGTGCGCGTTTGGTTGTTATGTATGTCTCGAACTCTTGACCGTGTTCGCGATGCTTTAAGAGTAATTCGAAATATCGGTCGAACGATCGGGTCGGAAGTCCGGCGGCGGTAAAAGCCGAAGCGAAAATCGCTCGAGCGTCGATTTCGAAAACGATCATTTTCTAACCCTCCATGTTTTAGCCGGAGAGCCGGACGCGTTCCGTCTTGTCCCGGTTGCCTCAAGAACTCCGGCTCTATGGAGTTCGGAAACCCGAGGACGAACCGAGAGAAAGTTCTCGTCGATCGCGGCGGCGATTTCGTCGGCGGTTTGTGAGGGGTTCCGCTCAAGCTCCGCGAGTATCTTTTCGACGACTTGCGACCCCCTAGAATTTGCCCGATCTCGAGCGAGCTTTCGGGTTCGTGGAATTGGTGGAGCGAATAAATTAAGCGTTCGTTGCATCTTTTTTTATGGGTTCGGCGTTTGGTTGCTTAAGTTTGTGTTTTAATTGTTTGAGTTCGGCGGCGATCTCTTTCCTCGACTCTTCGGAAATCTCTTCGGGTTCCGGCGACTTCATGGCCGGAGGTGCTTTGTAAGGCTCTACGTCGGCCTTGTGCGCCTCGGCGCGGGCGAGAAGCTCAACGAACCCGGCGATCGCCCTCGACGCGCTCTGAGCGATTTTCGGCGCGTTATTGCCGAATTTCCCGGCGCGATGCTTTCGAATAAACCGAACGACGAGAGTAAGGTCGTCGTCGGTGAAAGCTTGCGTCTTGTTAGCTTCCCATAATTCCCTCTTGGCCTCGGCACTAACCCGGCTCGATGGCGATCCGTAAGCCTTGCTTACATTCTCGATGATCTTTAAACACACACCCGCGTCGGCGTCGCCCCCGGTTTGTGTATTATCTTGTACTGTCTTGTACTGTACTGTACTGTGGCGGGCGTTGCTTGGGCGTTGCTTGGGCGTCTCGTGGGCGTCGCTTGGGCGCGTCGTGGGCGTCTCGTGGGAATCCTTTATTTTATGGGCGATCCAGCCGACATCCTCCGAAGTAAGAATCTTAAGTGCGTCGTCGAGTTGTTTTTTAGTTGCTCGAAGGTGAACCCGAACCATTTCGAGCGAAAGAGGGGTTCCGTCGCCTCGGGAAACGATCCCCTCGAGTCGTTGTTCGCGGGGGGATTTGTCGGCGTGAAGTTGGCAAATCGCTTGGAATATTCCGAACGCGCCAAACCCTCCCTCGATTCCGGCGAGTATCATGTAACCAGTCGAGGTCAATCCGACCGGGCAACTATACCAACGAAGGTCGCCCCGCTTGCGAGATTCGGCGCATTCGAATTTTTCTGACCAACCTTTAATTACAATCATTCCCCGACCTCCTTCATTATTTCTGAGGCGAGAAGCGTTTCGCCTTGTTTCGCCTTTTCGATTTGCCCTTTTGTTACCTTGCGGAGAATCACGTTCGCCGCGCCGTTGTCGAGACTTGCTTTCCGTTGAAGGGCGTCGGTTTGGTAGTCGTCGAGATGTATCTCGAAGATCGATAGCGGCAAACCTCCCGCGCCGTTAATGGCGACGACGAGAAAGTGTTTCGCCGCGCCTCGATACCGGGGTTCCGTTCGATAACCGCGAACCCTTAAGCCCTCTTTATCCGGTGTCATTTATCGCGCTAACCGGGTCGGGTGTTCGACAATAGGACGTGCCACACTCATAAGTCGCCCCCCCTCGGAACTCTCTTCCGATTGCATTCCCGACTCCGGTCGCGCTTCTTTGAGTCTTTCAGCCAAAACCCGCGCAAGGTTTTGCGCTTTGCGCCAGTGATAAAAACTTTTGTTTCCGTAATGGTTAGCGATAAACGCGAGGACAAAGGAAACCGCGCCGACGAATAAGCAATTCGGCCACCATCCGACGAGAAGAGTTACAAAGAACCCGCCGAAAGCGATCGCGGTAAGTTTCCGATAGTGGTCGAACTTATCGAATAACCTCGAGGCGGTTTTCCGTTCTTCTCTTATCTTGTCTATTATTTGCATTGTTTTTTATTGTTCGTTTTTTCTGAATGAAAGTTTCGAGGGCGGCGGGTTCGACGCGGATCGTTTGCGGACTAAGACGGACGGCGGCGAGTTGGTGGTTTCGGATAAAAACGAGGACTTTTTCCGGCGGGATTTGAAGCAATTCGCCGACCTCGACCACGGTAAAAAGTCGAGTCATTGTTTCGGCTTGTTTTTCGATCGACCGCTCCCAGTGTTGACTCGACGACCGCGAACCTTAACGAGCGAAACGGACGGCGAAGGATGAACAGGAAGGCCAAGGACGTGCGGTTCCGTGTTGGGACTCGACTTCGTGTAGATCGATCTTAAAGCGTCATATTCCCGAATCCCGAGATCGACCCGGACAGGTTTGTAAACGCGGTTTATCCCGGCTCGAGTCCGGGTTACTATTTCTTCGGCTATTGTTCGCGCGTTCATATTAATAACCGAGGAACGGCGGGTCGACTGTGTCGGTTTGAACTTTAAGCTTGCGATCTCCGTCGAGGTATAACTGGACGATGTCGCGGACGACGTCCGGCATCCGGCGACCTTCGTCGGCGGCGATAAGTTTTATCTTCCGGCGGACTTCCTTCGAAACCATGACCGGAACTTTTTCGTCTTTTTGCATTTCCAAGTAATTGTTAAGTAAAAGTTAATCACTAATAACTAAACAATACTTAAGATATGCAAATTAAATTTACCCGATCGTCGGGCGTCTTAGCTGGAACCCTTTATTTTTCGAGCTTCGAGCGGATTATTTTCCGCAAAAATCCCGAAATCGAAACGCCGATTTTCTTTGATTCGGCTTTAATCTTCGAAAAATGAGAAAGAGGAATAGAGATTTTTATCGATTTAGGGGGTTTGCTCATGAGCAACGCTTATCATTTAATGAGATTAAGAATCAATAACAATAATTAAACTTTTTTGTAATTAATGGAATTAATTAAATCCAATCGGAAAAACACGACGTTAAGCTCTTATTAAGTAAAAAGTAATTGCTTAACCGAGGGGGATACCTATTATCGGGTTACCCACAATAAAAAGTTAATGACTTCCCTTAAATGCCAATCCCACAAGATAAAACAAATGTAACCGTAACGCTTCCACCCGCCGAAAAGAAACGCCTCGAGAAACTTGCCGACGCCGCCGGAATGAGCCGGAACCAATATCTCCGCGCTATCATTGCGGAGTGGTTCAAAGAGGGCGCAACCTTTGAAACGGGCGAACCTCGTAAGGTTAGAAAAAAGGATTAATCCAGTTTTTCGAGGATTGCGTTTTGTCTCACCTCGATTCGGTCGAGAGCCTCGTCGGTTCCCTCTTGCTTGGTTCGTATAACCGCGACGTCTGTTTTAATGTCGTTAATATCGGCGGCGTGTTTTGATAAATGGGCGGCGTTCGTATCGACGCGGGCGGCGTTGCGTTTAATCTCGAGAGATTCGCGAGCGTTGTTTGATATGACCGAAACGGCGAACCCGGCAAAACTAACCGCGCCCGAGAGAATGGTAACGGCAAACCATCGCGGAAGCTTTACCACGTTCTCGCCGTTGGTTTTTACCGTCACGAATCCGCCCCCTCAACTAGTAAGTAATTAAATGAGCTTTGCCCGTGGTGTTCGAGTTCGTGATTTAACACGTCGCGAAAGAGTTCCCATTGATTCGGCGGGAGTGTTTGACATCCCGCGCTCGACGTGGTCGTGATCCCTCCGCGATGGATATTAATTCCGAACCATCCGGTCGACTGATAAGGCGGATCGCCGTCGCGGGTAACGGTTACCTCGTTTGCTTGTCGAAATGCTTTATATTTTCCGCGATGTAATCCCGGCTTATATCGCCACACGCCCGGATCGAGAACCGCCATCCCTTTTTTGTTTCCCGTTCCGCTTCCCTTCCGTGACCCGCTCGGGTCGGTGTTGCCGTTAAACGATGTAAACGTATGAGGGGAAAGGATGAAAAACGCGTCGTCGTAAATGCCTCGATCGTTCCGACCAGGTGAACCGAGCGAGTTTAAATAATACCCTCGAACGCCGAGCAAGGTAACCTCGTCGTCGGCATCTTCGCCGAGATGGCGGAAAACACAAGCTCTCGCCAGTTCTCGCCCGAGGTGCGGGCGTTCCGCTGGCAATAGCTCGCTCATTTATTCCGGCTCGACTTCGAGCGTTTCGTTAAGTCGGCGAATGAACACAATACCTCCGGCGGCGTGTGTCCGGGTCTTTACCTCGACGCCAACGCCGCGCCGCGCTCCGGCTACGAACGAGGCGGAAGGGTCGCCGATTTGCCGACCGAGATCGGCGGAAATTCCGCAACCTGAGAGAGTCGCGACAAGGATTAAGAGAATAAGGTATTTCATATATTAATCTGGTTGTATGTAAACGGGAGCTTTCTCGACTCCGGTTGCGAGTCTTGTTTTGTGTCCCGGCCACGAGTCGACGGTTAATCCGTGTTTATGTTGAAAGTCGTCGACGAATCGGTCGGCGAGTAACTTAACGCCGAACTCGATCGCGAGGAACAATAACGCGCCAATGCCGGCGACTATCTGATAAACGATTTCGCCCGAATCGATGCCAACCGAGAGCAACCAACCGGAGACGCCGATCGAGATTTTGTTAACGAACCATCCAATTTTTGAATGGGCGAATTTCATTAGGGGGCGAATTAATGCGTTCATAATTGGGTAACTCCGAGGGCGTGAAACCCGGCGGCGACTTCTTAAAAAATTAGGAGACATTGGTTTTAGTTGAAGAGAAAAGGATCAAGGCGACCGCGATTAAATACGCGATGCATGAATGAAATATAAAACTGATAAGTAGGAATAAGAGGATCACGGGTCGACGTGGTTCGTCCAATCGCTCGGAAGTTCTTCGACTATTTGTTCGTTCTCTTGTTCTGTTAAAAGGTTAAGCATTCCCTCGAGATCAAGAGCCGATCGCGGGTTTTCTCCGGACTCGTTTATTATTGGCCACACATAACGACACCCGTCGGGATCGCCGGAATGAAAACCAAGGTTCGCGGCTTTTCCGGCGTCTTCGCTTCGTTGCCTCGCTTCGCTTTCGTTGTTAAATATTAAGAAGCTCATAAGTTATAATATCCCATTATGTCGGCTTCGATTGCGGCGCGGTTTGATGACTGGTCTGAGTCGAAAACGATTACCTCTTGAACCTTACCGTCGAGCTCATATTGCCAAGTGTTATAAATGCCGCCGATTCCATAAGTCCCCGACGTTCCTCCGCTTGTAAGTGTCGCGGAATCTTTTTCGGTTCCATCAATAAAACATTTCCAATCGCCTTGAGTCGTTCCGGCTATCTGTGTGAAAACGTGTGCGTTTGTGTCTTGCGTTTCCGTGTGTGCGTTCCACGATGAAGCATAAGCAAAAACAAAATCGCCGTCGTATGCTGAAATATTCCACCGCGCACTACCTCCAGTTCCTAAACTAAGGATCGACTCGAGTTTGTTTGTTCCGGCGGCAACCGTCGAATCGAATTTTCCAACCGCAAAAGATGAACAATTTCCTTTGTCGATGTTAGGTAATGCACTCGATAGAGGAATAAAATCGTTTGAACCGTCGAAGTTCATCCAAGGTAACCCGCTCGAATCGACTTGTGAGGTTCCGGAAATTACAACGCTCGGACAAGATAACAGGGTCGACTGTGTCGCGTGATTACTTCCCGATTGATCGTAAAGAGTCTTGATTCTTACATTCGTTCCCGAACCAAAATCCGTAAGCGTTCCGTCTGTTAGCTCGGCGGCGGTAAAGTCTTGAGTCGCTGAGTCGCTGTCTCGAATGCACTGGCAAACATTCGAAACCGAACCGGATAATTGTCTTAGAGAATACGCCCCATAAGCTCCGCTAATGCCGTCCAAAAGGTAACCCGGACTTGATGCGACCACACCTGGAAGAATCGCCATCGTTAACTCTTTAAGTCTCCGACAACGTCGAACTCGGACGACGCGCCCTTTGTTACACAAATCACCGTCGCGGCTGAATATTGATTCGCAAGCTCAAGCCGAGAGCCGACCGAGTTAAGAGTTACCCCCGAACCCTCCGCAAGTGTCACGGTTCCGGATTGCTTGCGAAAAATAGTAAACACGTCGCCGACTTCGTGGACATCGGCGGGAATTGTAATCGTTGCGTCGCCGGATGAGTTGACGCGAACAACCTTCCGAGCATCTCCGGCGACGGTTGTATATGTCGTCGAGGTTACTTCGTTTATTCCTTGGCGAGCAAGTTCGCCTGTGACCTGTCCATAGTTAACCGAATCACCGCTCGCGCTTCCGTCGGCGAGGCTTGTAAGTTTTGCCGAGTTTGCGTTAAGGTCGCCGGAAAGTTGCCCGCCATACCATACGCCATAATATAGATAATTGCTCCCGAGGTCGAGCGTGTCGCCCATTGTGATTGATCCGCTAATTGTGACGCCGCCGGAAAGAGGAACGGCGGAAACGTCCGAAGCGGTTACCGAGTGCGGGTTCGAGTAGTTGCCCGTGTGAGTTGTCAGGTCATAAGACGACGCCTTGTCGTCGATCTGTGATTGTATGCTCGAAGAAACGCCGTCGAGATACCCGTATTCCTCATTCGAAATGTCACCGTTCGAACCAATCAAAGAAGCGTCGAGCCGCGCCGACGAATCGATTGTCGCTTGTTTCGCGTCGAGTTGCGTTTTTGTTACCGCGTCCTGAGCGAGCGTCGCGTCGCCGACTCCGGTGATTTTATTCGTTCCCATTGCTAACGCGCCGGACATAGAGTCGCCTGTTTTATCTAGGGCGTTGGTAACTTGGGCGGCGGTGTAATCGCCCGAGGTCGCCGTTACCGCGCCCGAACGTCCAAACACGGACGCGACGTCGGAACTTCCTCTCGAGAGCGTTGTGCCGTCATACGCGAGGCCGGAAAGGGCGATTGCTTGCCCTTTCGGAACGTCCGTCCCGCCAAGGCTGAAAAGGTTCGGCGTCGTAATCGCCAACGAACCCGCGCCGGAAGGGTCGAGAGTTTCGGAAATCTTAACCGGGGAACGGTGGAGGTTTTGCCCAGAATGGTTGATCGCAATCTCGAAGTCGGAAACGCCACGAGAAACCGCCGCGAGCATTTGTTTCGTCGAGAGAGAAAGGTTCGATTTTAATCCGCTATAACTTCCACTCGTCGCCGCCGACCAACTACCGCCAGCAATAGAGGCGACCGGGGTCGTCGCTAACGAAAGAACCCATTGCGACGCTGTGTCGGAATCTCCCGTTCTCATCTCCACGACCTCGACCGCGCTTGGCGGGTCGCATCCCTCGACGTTCGCCCCCGGATCGCCGGATATTACTCCGACGGATTTCGCCGTAATTAAAAACTTACCCGGCGCGAGCATATCAACCGACACGCCTCCCGCCGTTTGGATTGCGTCGAGTCCGTTTAAAGCCGCCGCGACGACGCCCGCGTTTAGTGTCTCAACGTTTAAGGCGGACGAGGATTCGCTCGAAAATGTAAACTTGATGGT